>Ga0209023_10007798_pt1 | contig 10878 bp, 8 predicted proteins | sample LakOneMetagenome_FD_187468 | JGI IMG/M metagenome (GOLD analysis project Ga0209023, IMG submission 187468) | Freshwater and sediment microbial communities from Lake Erie, Canada (SPAdes) (version 2) | ecosystem: Environmental > Aquatic > Freshwater > Lentic | place: Lake Erie, Canada | collected...
CGCCGGAGATGATAATGTCGTCGTCGCTCGCCATGCATGCACTCATGACGCGACGGCGGCCAAAAGAAAAGGCCCGGCGAAAGCCGGGCCGCTGGAGAAGAATGGGGCAGGCGGCTACTCGGCCGCCTCCTGCAGGCGCGGGGCGGCGCCCAGAATGGCCGCGTCGACATGCGGCTCGAACTTCTCGAAGTTGACGGCGAACATGTTGACCAGCTTCGCGGCCTGCCGGTCGTAAGCCGCCTTGTCGGCCCAGGTCGAGCGCGGGTCGAGAATGGCGCCGTCGACACCCGGAACCGCCACCGGCACCTCGAAGCCGAAATTGGCGTCGGTGCGGAATTCCGCGCTGTTGAGCGAACCGTCGAGCGCGGCGCCGAGCAGCGCGCGCGTGACCTTGATCGGCATGCGGCGGCCGGTGCCGTAGGCGCCACCCGTCCAGCCGGTGTTGACCAGCCAGCAGTCGACGCCGTGGCTGGCGATCAGCTCGCGCAGCAGATTGCCGTATTCGGACGGATGACGCGGCATGAAGGGCGCGCCGAAGCAGGTCGAGAACGTCGCCTCTGGCTCGGTGACGCCCTTTTCCGTGCCGGCAACCTTGGCGGTGTAGCCCGACAGGAAGTGATACATCGCCTGCGCCGGCGTCAGCCTGGCGATCGGCGGCATGACGCCGAAGGCATCGGCGGTCAGCATGATGATGTTCTTCGGATGGCCGGCGCGGCCGGTCTTCGACGCGTTGGGGATAAAGTCCAGCGGGTAGGCGCAGCGGGTGTTTTCGGTGAGGCTGCCGTCATTGAAATCCGGCACGCGGCCGGCGTCGAGCACGACGTTCTCCAGCACCGTGCCGAAACGCTGCGTGGTGGCGAAGATCTCGGGCTCGGCCTCGGCCGACAGCCTGATCGTCTTGGCGTAGCAGCCGCCTTCGAAATTGAAGATGCCGTGCGGCCCCCAGCCATGCTCGTCGTCGCCGATCAGCGTGCGCGCCGGATCGGCCGACAGCGTCGTCTTGCCGGTCCCGGAGAGGCCGAAGAAGACCGCCGTATCACCGGCAGGACCCTCATTGGCCGAGCAGTGCATTGGCATCACGCCCTTTTCCGGCAGCAGGTAGTTCAGCATCGTGAACACCGACTTCTTCATCTCGCCGGCATAGGAGGTGCCGCCGATCAGCACGATCTTGCGGGTCAGGTCGACCGCGATGACCGTTTCGGCGCGGGTGCCGTGGCGGGCCGGGTCGGCGCGGAAGGAGGGCAGGTCGATAATCGTCATCCGCGGCACGAAGCTCTCGAGCTCGGCCGCCTGCGGACGGATCAGCAGGTTGCGGATGAAGAGCGAATGCCAGGCGAACTCGGTGACGACGCGGGTCGGCAGCCTGAGGTCGGCGTCGGCGCCGCCGACGAGATCCTGCACGTAGAGATCCTTGCCCGCCGCATGGGCGCGGAAATCGGCAAGCAAAGCCTCGAACTGCGCCGGCGAGATCGCCTTGTTGTTGTCCCACCAGACTTGGCGGTCGGTCGCCTCGTCGCGCACGACGAACTTGTCCCTCGGCGAGCGGCCTGTGTGCTGGCCGGTCTCGGCAACCAGCGCGCCATGCGCCGTCAACTTCGCCTCGCCGCGCCGGACCGCCTCCTCGTAAAGTTCGGCGGCGCCGAAATTATAACGCACCGTGCCGGTGGTCTTCAGGCCAATGGCATCAATGGCGCAGTCGGGGTTGCGTTTGCCGGCTTCCGACATCAAATTTCCTCTCTGGATTGGGCCGCGTCTGACCGGTGTATTTCCCGGGGCCCGCAAGGGGCAGACAGGTTCAGAACCAGAAAAGGCAAATGATATCAAATCATTAATCGATTTAAAAAATTTGAAAGTTGTTTAAATCGTTTATATGTGCAAAAAATCACAGAGGTTGCCCAAAGGATTGGCAGGCTGCGTTCGTCCAATCCCCGATTCGGGTGCGATCGTGTGTAGCGGCGGGCCTAGCGTGACTTCGGCCGGCGTCCATGCCACATTTTGTACCCAATTTGTCCTGCAAAAGCCCCTTCTCGACGAAAGAAGGGACAGCTCATGAGGGAGCCGCTTGAAATGGCAACAATCGCGCTTGTCGATGACGACCGCAACATCCTGACATCGGTGTCGATCGCGCTCGAGTCCGAGGGCTACCGCGTCGAAACCTATACGGATGGCGCGTCGGCGCTGGAAGGCCTGGCGGCACGGCCGCCGAACCTCGCCATCCTCGACATCAAGATGCCGCGCATGGACGGCATGGAGCTGTTGCGCAGGATGCGCCAGAAATCAGACCTGCCGGTGATCTTCCTGACCTCGAAGGACGACGAGATCGACGAATTGTTCGGCCTCAAGATGGGCGCCGACGACTTCATCCGCAAACCGTTCTCGCAGCGCCTTCTGGTCGAGCGGGTCCGCGCGGTGCTTCGCCGCACCAGCGCCCGCGAGGCGGCGGCCAAGGCGCCCAGCCAGCAGGCCCGCTCGCTGGAGCGCGGCCAGCTTGTGATGGACCAGGAGCGGCACACCTGCACCTGGAAGGGCGAGCCGGTGACGCTGACGGTGACCGAATTCCTCATCCTGCATTCGCTGGCGCAGCGCCCCGGCGTGGTAAAAAGCCGTGATGCGCTGATGGATTCGGCCTATGATGAGCAGGTCTATGTCGACGACCGCACCATCGACAGCCACATCAAGCGGTTGCGCAAGAAGTTCAAGGCCGTCGACGACGACTTCGAGATGATAGAAACCCTTTACGGAGTCGGGTATCGGTTCCGCGAGGCATGAATAGGCAGTAGTGAGTAGGCAGTAGGGAATAGTCGGTAGTCAGTTTTGAATAGTGCGAGCTGCCGGTCATGCCAGCCGCGGTCCCAGCCAATCACTTCTCTATTCCCTACTGCCTACTCACTACTCACTAATTTAAGCAGGGCCTGCTATTCGATGGCAGTGGATGCAGAGCGAGGCAGGCGGACGGGCGCGGTGAAGCGCCCGTCGCGGATCGTGCCCGCCTTCGTGTCGAGGATCACGGTGCCGATGCGCCGGTTCCTCGGCCATCACATCTTTTCCAGCCTGACGCGACGCATCCTGTTCCTCAACCTGGCCGGCCTTGCCGTGCTGGTCACCGGTATCCTCTACCTCAACACCTTCCGCGACGGGCTGATCGACGCCCGCGTCGAAAGCCTGATGACGCAGGGCGAGATCATCGCCGGGGCCATCGCGGCCTCGGCGACGGTCGAAACCGATTCGATCAGCATCGACCCGGAAAAGCTGCTCGAGCTGCAGGCCGGCGAGAGTCTCGGGCCGGGTTCGGACCAGCTCGACAATCTCGATTTCCCGATCAACCCCGAGCGCGTCGCGCCGGTGCTGAGACGGCTGATCTCGCCGACCCGCACGCGCGCCCGCATCTACGACCGCGACGCCAACCTGCTGCTCGATTCGCGCCACCTCTACTCGCGCGGCCAGATCCTGCGCTACGACTTGCCGCCGGTGGACGACGAGCAACCGGGCATCGTCGAGCGGGTCGAGAAATTCGTCTTCGATTTCTTCCGCAACAAGGACCTGCCTATCTATCACGAGCAGCCCGGCGGCAACGGTGCGGCCTTCCCGGAAGTGGTCAAGGCGCTGACCGGCAGCCCCTCGACCATCGTCAGGGTGAGCGAGCAGGGCGAGCAGATCGTCTCGGTCGCGGTGCCGATCCAGCGCTTCCGTGCCGTGCTCGGCGTGCTGATGCTGTCGACCGAAGGCGGCGACATCGACAAGATCGTCGCGGCCGAGCGCAAGGCGATCCTGCGCGTGTTCGGCATCGCGGCGCTGGTCACCGCCATCCTGTCGCTGCTCCTGGCCTCCACCATCGCCAATCCGCTGCGGCGGCTTTCGGCCGCCGCGGTCAGGGTGCGGCGCGGCGTCAAGAACCGCGAGGAGATCCCGGACTTCTCCGACCGGCAGGACGAGATCGGCAATCTTTCGATCGCCGTGCGCGACATGACCAACGCGCTCTATGCCCGCATCGAGGCGATCGAAAGCTTCGCGGCCGACGTCTCGCATGAGCTCAAGAACCCGCTGACCTCGCTGCGCAGCGCGGTCGAAACGCTGCCCCTGGCGAAGAACGAGAATTCGCGCGCGCGGCTGATGGAGATCATCCAGCATGACGTGAAGCGGCTCGACCGGCTGATCACCGACATTTCCGACGCCTCCCGCCTCGACGCCGAACTGGCCCGCGAGGATGCCTCGACGGTCGACCTGAAGAGGTTCATCACCGACCTGATCGCGGTCTCGCGCGAGACGACGCGCAACAAGAAAGCCGTCGAGATCGAGCTCAAGGTCGCCAAGCTGCCGCAAGGGGTCAAGGGCTACATCGTCACCGGCCACGATCTCAGGATCGGCCAGGTGATCACCAACCTGATCGAGAATGCCCGCTCCTTCGTTCCCGACGAGCACGGCCATATAGCGATCTCGTTGACGCGCGCGGGCAAGTTCAACATCCTCACCATCGACGACAATGGACCGGGCATCCGGGCCGAGAATATCGACCGTATCTTCGAGCGCTTCTACACCGACCGGCCGGCAGGCGAGGCCTTCGGGCAGAATTCCGGCCTCGGCCTGTCGATCAGCCGGCAGATCGTCGAGGCGCATGGCGGCACGCTGACGGCCGAAAACATCCCGGGCACCAAGCCGGGCGAGATCAAAGGCGCGCGCTTCGTGGTGACACTGCCGGCCGAAGGCTGATCCGCGGCCCAGACATGATACCAAACACGAACATGCCCGGCTCCGTCGCAAGACCTGAAAACATCCATGGAACGGCGATTCTCATCGGAGAGCGCGGCGTTCTCATCACCGGGCCGTCCGGGGCCGGAAAGACGACGCTGGCGCTGACGCTCATCGACCATTGCCGGGCGCGCGGGCTGTTTTCGCGGCTGATCGCCGACGACAGGCTGCTCGCCGCCGCGCATGGCGGGCGGCTGGTCTGCCGGGCCCCGGCCACCATCGCCGGCCTTGCCGAGGTGCCGGGCTTCATCCCGAGCCCATTGCCGTTCGAGCCGGGCGGCGTGATCGACCTCCATATCCGGCTGGTGCCGGGAGCGGAGATGGCCCGTTTCCAGGAAGACATCAGCGTGCCAGTCGCGGCCTGCCCGGTGCCGCGCATCGACCTTGCCGAACGCAACGCCGCCACGGCTTTGCCGGCGGTGATGGCGCGGCTGTCGATCCCGCCTTTCTCATGATCCGGTCCGGGTTTCTTGCTGCAATGCGTCAAAATGGCTCGGGCCGGCGCAATTTTGGGCTTGTCAACCGGCCGCGCGTCGACAAGATAGCGCTCCCGCCGCCTGGAAGGGCCGGCGAATATAAGATACGCCTGTAAAGCGGCGATGACGGGAGCCACCAAAGAATGATCGGACTCGTGCTCGTGACGCACGGTCAACTCGCCACCGAGTTCCGGCATGCCGTAGAACATGTGGTGGGGCCACAGGACAATTTCGAAACCGTCGCCATCGGCGCCGACGACGACATGGAGAAGCGCCGGGCCGACATCGTCGACGCGGTCGCGCGCGTCGATACCGGAGCCGGCGTCATCGTGCTCACCGACATGTTCGGCGGCACGCCGTCCAATCTCGCCATCTCGGTGATGGAATCCGGCCGCACCGAGGTGATCGCCGGCATGAACCTGCCGATGCTGATCAAGCTGTCCTCGGTCCGCAAGGGCGACAACATGGCCTCGGCGCTCGACGAGGCGCAGGCCGCGGGCCGCAAATACATCAACGTCGCCAGCCAGCTCCTGAGCAGCAAATGAACACCCAGGCACCACAGAAGGACGAGGTGGTGCGGGAGTTCCCGATCGTCAACCAGCGCGGCCTTCATGCCCGCGCCTCGGCCAAGTTCGTCCAGGTCGCCAGCGGCTTTGATGCCACCATCCATGTCGAGAAGGACGGGGTGAAGGTCGGCGGCACGTCGATCATGGGCCTGATGATGCTGGCGGCGAGCCCGGGCTATTCGATCCGCGTCACCGCCACCGGCCCGCAAGCCGGACCGGCCATGGACGCGCTGGAGCAGCTTGTCGCCTCGCGATTCGGCGAGGAAATCTGAGAGCGCGGACTGGGGCGGACATGCCCCCGAAGACATGCGCGCATAAAGATTTCTTTATATCCCATTGTCGTTTGCCGGCCGATCTGCTAGTCAGGCCGGCAATCCGCGCCCTTCCATGCGCCTCCCCGGCGCCGGCGCGCTTTTGAGACAATCACACCGGAGCACTGCCATGACGGGTAGCAAGGACTATGTGGTCGCCGATATTTCACTTGCCGGCTGGGGCCGCAAGGAGATCGAGATCGCCGAAACCGAAATGCCGGGCCTGATGGCCTGCCGCGAGGAATTCGGCGACAAGAAGCCGCTCAAGGGCGCGCGCATCACCGGTTCGCTGCACATGACGATCCAGACGGCGGTGCTGATCGAGACGCTGAAGGCCCTGGGCGCCGACATCCGCTGGGCCTCCTGCAACATCTTCTCGACCCAGGACCATGCGGCGGCGGCGATCGCCGAGGCCGGCATTCCGGTATTCGCGATCAAGGGCGAGACGCTTGAGGACTACTGGACCTACACCGACCGCATCTTCCAGTGGGCCGATGGCGGCACCTCCAACATGATCCTGGACGATGGCGGCGACGCCACCATGTACATCCTGCTCGGCGCCCGCGCCGAGGCCGGCGAAGACGTGCTGTCCAACCCCGGCAGCGAGGAGGAGGAGATCCTGTTCGCCCAGATCAAGAAGCGCATGAAGGCTTCGCCCGGCTTCTTCACCAAGCAGAGAGAAGCGATCCGCGGCGTCACCGAGGAGACGACCACCGGCGTCAACCGCCTCTACCAGTTGCAGAAGAAGGGCCTGCTGCCCTTCCCGGCGATCAACGTCAACGATTCCGTTACCAAGTCGAAGTTCGACAACAAATACGGCTGCAAGGAATCGCTGGTCGACGGCATCCGCCGCGGCACCGACACGATGATGGCCGGCAAGGTCGCGGTGGTGTGCGGCTATGGCGACGTCGGCAAGGGCTCGTCGGCCTCGCTGCGCGGCGCCGGCGCCCGCGTCAAGGTGACCGAGGTCGATCCGATCTGCGCGCTGCAGGCGGCCATGGACGGCTATGAAGTCGTCACGCTGGAAGACGCGGCGCCCACCGCCGACATCGTCATCACAACCACCGGCAACAAGGACGTCGTCACGCTCGACCATATGCGGGCGATGAAGGACATGGTGATCGTCGGCAATATCGGCCACTTCGACAACGAGATCCAGGTGGCGTCGCTGCGCAACCTGAAATGGACCAACGTCAAGCCGCAGGTCGACCTGATCACCTTCCCGGACGGCAAGCGGATGATCCTTTTGTCCGAGGGGCGCCTGCTCAACCTCGGCAACGCCACCGGCCATCCGAGCTTCGTCATGTCGGCCTCGTTCACCAACCAGGTGCTGGCGCAAATCGAGTTGTTCAGCAAGCACGGCCAGTACCAGAACCAGGTCTATGTGCTGCCCAAGCACCTCGACGAGAAGGTGGCGCGGCTGCATCTCGACAAGCTCGGCGCCAAACTTACCGAGCTGTCCGGCGAGCAGGCCGCCTATATCGGCGTGACGCCGAAGGGGCCGTACAAGCCGGAACACTACCGCTATTAACCAAAACGGAATTATCTACCAGATATTGAAGCCGGGCGGTTGACTTTCCGCCCGGGTTCTTTTTTGCGCCGAATGATTCTTCACGCCGATTCCGGCAGGCGTTATTGTTGTGATTCGCGGTCCGGGGACATCAGGACCGGGGACGCATTCAGGGCGGTCCTGCATTCAAGCGGCGAAGAGGACCAAGACATGCCGGGGGAAAACCCGCCACGCGCGGGAAAGGCCGTTTCCGGCGGCCATGAGGATTCGACCAGGACCGGCTCCGCCGTGTCGGGCGGCGGTTTTCCGTGGCGCGCCGGCGTCCGCGTCGGCACGCTTGCCGCCGTTGCCACGCCGATGCTCGGATTCGGCGCGCATGCCGAGACCGGCACCACCGGAACGGCCGGGCTGTCGGTCAGCACCGCCGATGTGATGCAGCTTGCCATGTTCGTCGGCGTCATGGGGGCGGCGCTGCTCTCGGCCATCTTCCTGATCCGCGAGCGAGCGCGCACCTCGGCGCAGAACGCCGAGCTCAGAGCCCGCATCGCCGACGTCAATGCGGCGCTGCAGCGTTCCGATGCGCTGCTCAATCTGCGCGACCAGCGCGTCGTCGTGTGGAGTTCCGACAACAAGAAGCCGGAGCTCATCGGCAGCCTGCCGCTGGAGAGCGGCGCGCCGGACGAGAGGTCCGCCTTCCTCGCCTTCGGCCGCTGGCTGATGCCGCGCTCGGCGGCGGCGCTGGAAAACGCCATTGCCGGCCTGCGCGACAAGGCGAAGGCCTTCGATCTGGTCATCGAGACGCAGGCGGGCATGCCGCTCGAAGTGCATGGCCGCAAGAGCGCCGCGCATGTGCTGGTGCGCTTCATCTCGCTGTCGGACACGCTGCGCAACCAGGCCAGGCTGAAGATCGAGAACCAGCGGCTCGGCGCCGACTACGAGACCATGATCGGCCTGCTCGACGCGCTGAAGATGCCGACATGGCTGCGCGAGGCCGACGGGCGCCTGAAATGGGTCAATCGCGCCTATGCCGAAGCCGTGGAGGCGGAAAGCGCGGCGGCCGCGGTCCACGAGGGGAAGGAATTCCTCGGCGGCCAGGCGCGCGAGCAGATCGCCGGGCAGCACAAGTCGAGCCCGGTCTTCGAACAGACGCTGTCGACGGTGATCGAGGGCGACCGCCGCATGTTCGCGGTGACCGATTTTGCCGGCGCCGACGGCTCGGCCGGGCTTGCCTGCGACACCAGCGCGATCGAGACGATCCGCGCCGAATATGAGCGAACCGTGCGCAGCCATGCCGATACGCTCGACCAGCTCAATACCGCGGTGGCGATCTTCGACACGGACGAGAAGCTGCGTTTCTTCAACCAGGCGTTCCAGAAGCTTTGGGGGCTGGACAGCGGTTTCCTGCACAGCGCCCCCGACAACGCGCTGCTGCTCGACCGGCTGCGCTTGGAAGGCAAGATCGCCGAGCAGCCGGAATGGCGCCGCTGGAAGGAGACCCTCCTCGGTGCCTATCGCGCCGTGGAATCGCAGGAGCACTGGTGGCATCTGCCGGACGGCAAGACGATCCGCGTGGTGGCGAACCCACAGCCCAAGGGCGGCGTCACCTGGGTGTTCGAGAACCTGACCGAGAAGATCGACCTCGAAAGCCGCTATCGCACCGCCGTGCGCGTGCAGGGCGAGACGCTGGACAATCTGGCGGAAGGCGTGGCCGTGTTCGGGCCGGACGGGCGGCTTCGCCTGTCCAATCCGGCTTTCGTCGCGCTATGGGGGCTTGAGCCGGACGCGATCACGCCGAATGTGCATGTCTCGGCGATCCGCGACTTTTGCGACCGGCGTGCCGGCGACAGCCCGTGGGGCGGCTTCGTCGCGGCCATCACCGGCTTCGACGACGAACGCCGCGACCGCCATGGCCAGACAGAGCTCGTCGACGGCTCGGTGCTGAGCTACGCCGTGATCCACCTACCCAACGGCCAGGTGATGATGACCTTCGTCGACGTCACCGACACCGTCAATGTCGAGCGGGCGCTGAAGGACAGGAACGAGGCGCTGGAGAAATCCGACCAGTTGAAGAACGAGTTCGTCCAGCACGTATCCTACGAGCTGCGCTCGCCGCTGACCAACATCATCGGCTTCACGGAGCTTTTGGCGCTGCCCACGACCGGGCCGTTGACGCCGAAGCAGCGTGAATATGTCGGGCATGTCGGCTCGTCGTCCTCGGTGCTGCTCACCATCGTCAACGACATACTGGATCTCGCGACCGTCGATGCCGGCATCATGCAGCTCGATATCTCCGAGATGAGCATCGACAGGACGATCGCGGCCGCCGCCGAGCTGGTCGCGGACCGCCTCGAGGAGCACCGGATCAAGCTCCAGGTCGAAGCCGCCGCCGCCCCCAAGAGCTTCCATGGCGACGAGATCCGCGTCCGCCAGATCCTCTACAACCTCTTGAGCAACGCCGCGAACTACGCGCCGGAGACGAGCACGATCACGCTCACCTGCCGCCAGCTTGCCCAGGGGGTGGAATTCTCCGTCCATGACGACGGGCCGGGCATGCCGCCGGACGTGCTGGAATCGGTGTTCCGCCGCTTCGAGCCGCGCGCCAATGGCGGGCGCCGGCGCGGCGCCGGGCTCGGGCTGTCGATCGTCAAGAGCTTCGTCGAGCTGCATGGCGGAACCGTGCGCATCGAGACCGGCAAGGACCAGGGCACCACGGTCATCTGCACTTTCCCCGACACGCCTTCGGGCGGCATCCGCGAAGCAGCCGAGTAGCGCGCTTTGGCGGGGGCGATACTGGAGCGGTTCCTGGCCGACGAGGCGGCGACGGCAAGGCTTGGCGAGGACCTTGCCATGGCGTTGCGCGCCGGCGATGCGATCGCGCTCGAGGGGGATCTCGGCGCCGGCAAGTCGACGCTGGCCCGGGCCCTGATCCGCGCGCTCGCCGACGATATTGGCCTCGACGTGCCGAGCCCGACTTTTACCCTGGTACAGAGCTACGAGACGCGTGTCCCGGTCCATCATTTCGACCTCTACCGGCTGTCTTCGCCGGACGAACTCGACGAGCTCGGCCTCGACGATGCGCTGGTGCAAGGCGCGGCACTCATCGAGTGGCCCGAACGGGCCGGTGACCGGCTGCCGGGAACCGCGCTGGAGGTCGAGCTTGCCGAGCATGGCGAGGGCCGGGCGGCAAGGATCTCGGGACAAGGCGCCGTATTCGAGCGCGTGGCCCGATCGCTGGCAATGCGCGATTTTCTGGGCACGGCCGGCTGGGG
>Ga0209023_10007799_pt1 | contig 10877 bp, 10 predicted proteins | sample LakOneMetagenome_FD_187468 | JGI IMG/M metagenome (GOLD analysis project Ga0209023, IMG submission 187468) | Freshwater and sediment microbial communities from Lake Erie, Canada (SPAdes) (version 2) | ecosystem: Environmental > Aquatic > Freshwater > Lentic | place: Lake Erie, Canada...
GCTGAACCAGCGCGCATTCACGCTCCCGCCCGCGCAGCTGAAGCAGCTCGCCGGCGGCGCCGGCTCGACGGGCGGCCTGCCGGGAGACCTCGGCAAGCTCGGCGTCGATCCGCGCCTCTGGATCTCGAACGTGCAGGACGAGGGCGTCGAGACGCTGGACGGCGCGAAGGTCGTCCACCTCACCGCCGACGTCGACATCCCGGGCCTCGTGAAGGACCTCGACAAGCTGCTCTCGAGCGCCGGGGGCACCGGGCTCAACGCGATCGCCGGGCTTCCGACGGGCATCGGCAAGGACAAGGGCGCCGTCGCGAAGGCCGTGAAGAGCGCCCATGTCGACATCTGGACGGGGGAGAAGGACCACGACCTGCGCCGCATCACGATCCGGCTCACGGTCGACACGCCCACGCAGAAGGACGGGACGGTCGCGCTCGACCTCGGCGTCGCCGGCCTGAACGAAGCGCAGCCGATCGGGCCGCCCGCCAACCCGCGCCCGTTGTCGGAGCTGAGCGCGGCGCTCGCTGTCCTCAGCCGGGCGACGTCGCAGGCGCAGTCCGGCAGCGCGAGCGGCACGCCGGGCGCAACGGGCTCGAGCGGGACCGGCACGGCGCCCGCGCAGGGCTATGACGCCTGCGTCCAGGCGGCCGGCAGCGACCTGTCGAAGGCGCAGAGCTGCGCCGACCTCCTCGATTGACCCGCCGCCAGGCCAGGCGGGTCCGCCCACCGCGGCACCTATGCTCCGGGGCACGTGCCCGCTGAGGTTCCCGAAAGGCCTGAACGGTCGTTCCTCCTGAGGTCCGACGGGTGGCCGTACCTGCTCGTCCCGTTCATCCCGCTCGCGATCGTGCTCGATCTCGCGCACGCGGGCGCCGTCCTCATCTTCGCGACGAGTGCCCTCGGCGTGATCCCGACGGCCGCGATGATGGGCAGGGCCACCGAGGAGCTCGCCGCACGCAGCGGTCCGGGGATCGGCGGTCTCCTGAACGTCACGTTCGGCAACGCGCCCGAGCTGATCATCGCCCTCTTCGCCCTGAACAAGGGCCTCCAGGAGGTCGTGAAGGCCTCGATCGTCGGCTCGATCATCGGCAACGTCCTGCTCGTGCTCGGGGCCTCGATGTTCTTCGGGGGGCTCGGCCGCGAGCGCCAGCGCTTCAATCCGACCGCGGCCAGTGCGCAGTCGTCGATGCTCCTGCTCGCGATCGCGGCCGTCGTGATGCCGGCGGTGTTCGAGCTCGTCGACGGGAAGGGCCTGCCCGCGCCGTCGGCGGAGTTCGTCAACTACGGCACGAACGTCGAGACGCTCTCGCTGATCGCCGCGGGCGTCCTGATGGGCGCGTACGTCGGCGGCCTGATCTTCTCGCTGCGCACGCACCGCGACCTCTTCAACCCGCAGGCGGAGGTCGAGCACGAGGAGGAGCCGTGGAGCGTGCGCCGCGCCGTCGGTGCACTCGCGATCGCCGGCATCGCCGTCGCGGTCATGTCGGAGATCCTCGTCGGCTCCATCTCCGAGACCGCGGAGAAGGCGGGCCTGAGCGAGTTCTTCATCGGCGCGATCGTCGTCGCGATCGTCGGCAACGCGGCCGAGCACTGGGTCGCCGTGCTCGTCGCCCGCAAGGACAAGATGGATCTCGCGGTGAACATCTCGATCGGCTCGAGCGCGCAGGTCGCGCTGTTCGTCGCGCCGGTGCTCGTGTTCGCCAGCTACGTGCTGGGGCCGGGGCCGATGCCGCTCGTCTTCAACGGCTTCGAGGTGGCCGCGCTGATCCTCGCGGCGCTGATCGCCAACCAGGTGACGCAGGACGGCGAGTCCACGTGGTTCGAGGGGCTGCAGCTGCTGGCGGTGTACACCATCATCGCCGTCGCGTTTTACTTCGCCTGAGGCACTCGCCCGTACTCCGATCATGACGCCCGACGTCCCCATCGCCGCCTCGCTCGGAGACGACCCGGCGGTCATCGGCGTCGTGATCGTGCTGGTCGGGCTGCTGCTCACGGCCGACCTGCTCCTCTTCGCCCGCGGCCGCGAGCCGAGCTTCCGCGAGAGCGTCGTCTGGAGCATCGGCTGGCTGATCCTCGGCCTGCTCGTCACGATCCCGATCGCGCTGCTGTCGAGCCCCTCCGAGGGCGTCAACTACATGACGGTCTACCTGATCGAGCGCACGCTCTCGCTCGACAACCTCGTCGTGTTCCTGCTGATCTTCGGCTCGTTCGCCGTCCCGCAGCCCCAGCGCGGAGTGCTGCTGTTCTGGGGCATCGTGCTCGCGCTCGGCATGCGCGGGGTGGCGATCGTCGTGGGCGTCGAGCTGATCGAGCGCTTCCACCTCGTGATCTACGTCCTCGGCGTCGGCCTGCTCGTGCTCGCCTGGAAGATGTGGGCGGGGAGCGCGGAGCACACGGACCCGCAGAGCAATCCGCTGGTGCGGCTCGTGTCACGGATCTGGCCCGTCGGCGGCTACGAGGGCTCGCACTTCTCGGTTCGCCGCGACGGGAAGCGCCTTCTGACGCCCATGGCGCTCGCGCTCGTCGCGGTCGTCGCCGCGGACATCGCGTTCGCGATCGACTCGATCCCCGCGGCGTTCGCGATCACCGACAACGCCCTCGTCATCTGGACGGCGAACGGGTTCGCGCTGCTCGGGCTGCGCGCGCTGTTCGCGCTCGTCGAGGCGCTCGTCAAACGGTTCCGCTACCTGAACCAGACGGTCGCGATCGTCCTCGCCGTCGTCGCGGTGAAGCTGCTGATCCAGGATCTCTGGAAGGTCCCGGCGCCGATCAGCCTCGCGGTGGTCGTCGGGTTGTTCGCCGCGGGGATCGTGCTGTCGATCCGCGCGGCCGACGGGCCTCAGCCGAGCTCGGCCAGCTGACGGGCCACTTCGGCCTCGACGTCGAGCGGCGGCTTGCCCGCCCGCTCGCGCCGCGCGTTGCGGGCGATCACGAGGTCGCGGACCTCGGCCTCCAGCGCGGGGTCGAGGGTGCTCACGGGGGCGAGGAGGAGTGCGAGCTCCGCCTCGACGTCGAGCAGCGGCCGGCCGGCGCGCTCGCGGACCGCGTTCCGCGCGCTGAGCATCTGGCGCAGCTCCTCCTCCTGCTCCGCGCGCGCGAGCGGGGCGGACATCCGGGGCTCCCGCAGCGGGCGGTCGGTGCCGTCGCGCAGCGAGAGCAGGCCCTTGCCGATCTCCCCGTAGGCGCGCCGCGCGCCGGCGAATGTCAGCAGCGCGACGACGGCGGAGACGCCGACGACGGCGAAGAGCACGGTCCCGAAAGCCGACTGCATGGGCTCACCGGAGGGTGACAGACAACGAGCACGTGCTTTTCGCCGCGGTTCGGGGTATCATTGACTGACGAGTCAATCTACGGCGTCAGGGCCACTCGTTTCGTCCTGCCCGCGCCGATCTCTCTTCCGCGGAACAAGGAGCTGTCGCTGTGGTCGACTTCACGCTGACCGATGAGCAGAAGGCGCTGCGCGAGATGGCGCACGACTTCGCCGAGAACGAGATTCGCCCCGTCGCCTGGAAGTACGACGAGCACGGGACGTGGCCCCAGGAGATCATCGAGAAGGCCTGGGAACTCGGACTCATGAACAACCACATCCCCGAGGAGTACGGCGGCCCCGGTGCCTCCTACCTCGAGGGTTGCCTGATCGAGGAGGAGCTCGCCTGGGGCTGCTCGGGCATCGCCACCTCGATCGGCGCCAACGGCCTCGCCGGCGCCCCGATCATGGTCGGCGGCTCCGAGGAGACCAAGAAGAAGTACATGGGCATGCTGACCGAGTCGCCGAAGCTGGCCTCGTTCTGCCTGACCGAGCCGAACGCCGGCTCTGACGTGTCCGGCATGCGCACGTCCGCCGTGCGCAAGGGCGACAAGTACGTCCTCAACGGCTCGAAGTGCTTCATCACCAACGGCGGCTACGCCGACTTCTTCACCGTCTACGCGAAGACCGACAAGGACGCCGGTCACCGCGGGATCACCGCCTTCGTCGTCGAGAAGGACGACACGATCACGGTGGACAAGAAGGAGGACAAGATGGGCCAGCGGGCGTCGAACACCGCGACCATCACCTTCAACGACACCGAGGTCCCCGCCGAGAACATGCTCGGCGAGGAGAACAAGGGCTTCAAGCTCGCGATGATGACCCTCGACCGCACGCGCCCGGGCGTCGCCGCCATGGCGACGGGCATCGCGCGCGGCGCGTTCGAGATGGCGACCGAGTACTCGAAGGAGCGCGTGCAGTTCGGCGTGCCGATCGCGATGCACCAGGCGATCCAGTTCCTGATCGCCGACATGGCGACCAAGATCCACCTCTCGCGCCTCGCGACGTGGAACTCCGCCGTCCTGCTCGACCAGGGCATGCGCAACACGATCGAGTCCTCGCACGCCAAGCGCTTCGCCGCCGACACCGCGATGGAGGTGACCACCGAGGCCGTGCAGGTCTTCGGCGGCTACGGCTTCATCAAGGAGTACAAGGTGGAGAAGTTCATGCGCGACGCGAAGATCATGCAGCTGTACGAAGGCACGTCGCAGATCCAGCGCCTCGTGATCGCTCGCGAGACCCTGCTGCCGCGCCGCGTCGAGGCGCCCGCCGCCGTCTGATTCAGACGGCTGGGGGAGCCCCCAAACACCGTAAAGTCGTGCACGAAGGGCCGCCCACCGGGCGGCCCTTCGTAGTACGGTGACCACGTTCGCGCGAGCCCTTGGGGGGCACAGTTATGGAAACCGCGCGAACGTCTTGCAAAGCACGAATGCGCTGCCGGGTCACCGGCGTAAGGGGAACACATGTCGTTTGATCACCCGCTCCGTGGGGTCGCTGACCACCGCTCGGGAGCGCGCGCCCGCGTTCGCCGCGCGGCCCTCGGGGGTGCCGCTCTGATCGTTGCCGGCCTCGCCGTCGCCCCATCCGCCATGGCGTGGAACGGGAATCTCGAGGTGCGCAAGGTCAACATCGGCGGCCCGTCCACCGACGCCTTCACGTTCAAGGTCGAGGCCGGCGCCTACGGCCAGCCGAACTTCACGCTGGTCCCGTCGTCCGACTACAGCGGGGCGGCGTGGAAGGCGCAGGCCAAGCCGGACAACCCGTTCACGCTCGTCGGAGCGTCGTCCGCCGCCGGCCCGTTCGTGCGGACGGGTGAGGCGCCGAACGACGCGCTCTTCACCGGCCTGGACTCCGGCGGCCAGAGCGCCGCCGCGGCGCCCGCCGTGCGCGACTGGCGCCGCTTCCGCGTCACGGAGACGACGAAGCCCGCCAACTACACGACCACCGCCGCCTGCACGATCGCCAACGCGACGTCGGGCGCGAGCTGGGCCGGGCTCGACCAGGCCTGGGGCGCCTGGACCGTGACGCCGACGACGGCCGGCGGGGGCGACGGCGTCGAGACGACGCTCCGCTTCCTCCCGGACACCGTCGCCGCGGCGGATCGCGGTCCGTGGACCGTCGTCTGCACCTTCACGAACACGTACCACGCGCCGGAGACCCCCGTGACGCCGGAGACGCCCGGCAGCGGGACGTCACCGTCCGGCCCGACGACGGGCACGACCCCGGCGACGCCCGCCACGCCGAGCACGCCAACGGGTCCGGTGACCCCGAGCACGGCGGCGCGCCGGCCCACCGCTCGCGCCGTCGGCAGCACCGGCTGCGTGACGGGATCCTCGGCGATCGTGGACGTGCGCGGCCGCGGGATCGTCCGCGTGACGTTCAAGCTCAACGGCAAGACGGTCAGGACGCTGACCAACGACAACGTCGCGGGCATGTACCGACTGCGGGTCGCGACGAGCAGGCTCCCGGTCGGGACGAGCCGCGTCACCGCCGACGTGCGCTTCCGCCGTGCGAGCCGCGTCGCGCCGAAGCGCCTCGCGTTCCAGCTCAACCGCTGCCCGACGCGCCGCGCCGCGCGCACGCCCTCGTTCACGGGCTGACGTTCGCGCAGGACGTCGGCGGCGCGCGGCCCCTCGCAGCGCGTCGCCGCCGCCCGCGCCATCATCCGCGCGTGCGGCTCGACGGCATCAACCCGGGGGACATGATCCGCGTGTCGGTTCGCGGGCGCGTCTTCCACGCGATCGTGCGCGGCACGACGCCCACCGGGCTCGCGGTCGACCCGATCGAGCGGAACATCACCTACCGCCAGGTGAAGGCCCGCGACGTGGTCGAGCATTGGGCCAGGCGCGGGCGTCCGCGGGCCGAGGCCGAGCGCGACGTGAACCCCGAGCAGCGCTCGCTCGACGACCTGCTCGACCGCTGAGCCCGGGCATACTTGCCGCATGCCCCACCGCGAGACCGAGCAGGCGGTCGCCGACGCCGCGCCGCTGGAGGTGGCGCGGGCGGCGGCCGGCGCCGCGCCGGCCGCCGGCGCAGGGTCCGCGGATCCGGTCGCGGGGGAGCTGCGACGGGCGGGCGTGCTGCCGCTGCTCGTCCTGCACCTGCTCGGGGACGGCCGCTCGTATGGCAACCGCCTGATCGAGCGCATCGCCGAGGTCAGCGACGGGCTGCTCGTCGTCAACCCGAACACGATGTACCCGCTGCTCCGCGACCTCGAGTCGCGCGGCCTGATCGCCGGGGAGTGGGAGCACCCCGAGCGGCGGTCGCGGCGGTTCTACGCATTGACCGAGGCGGGCGCCGAGGAGCGCGAGCGCCTGCGGGAGGCGGTCGCGCCGCGGCTCGACGCGGTCGCGCTCGCCGTCGCGCGGCTGCGGGACGAGCTCGCCTGATGCGGCGCGCCAGCGCGACGGTCACGATCCCCGGGGTGCGCATCGCCGACGCCGAGGCGCTCTGGTACGACGTGACCCGCTGGCCCTCGTTCATCGAGGGCTTCAAGCACGTCGAGCGGATCGAGGGCGACTGGCCCGCGGTCGGCTCGCGGATCATCTGGCAGTCCGTCCCCGACGGCCGCGGCCGCGTCAGCGAGCAGGTGACCTCCTACATCCAGCGCGAGGGTCAGACGGCGGAGGTCGCCGATCCGCGAATCATCGGGCGCCAGAGCATCACGTTCGCCGCGGCGCAGGGCCCGGGCGATCAGCGCGGGACGGCGATGACCCTGCAGTTGGAGTACACGCTGCGCGAGGGCGGCCCCTTCGGGGCGGTCACCGACCTGCTCTTCATCCGTCGTGCACAGGCGGACGCGCTGCGGCGCACGCTGTACCGGTTCGCCCGTGAGCTGCAGGCGGAACGCGAGCTGTGACGCGGTCGCGTTACCGTTCCTCCCTCGCCTGACCGGCCGGCCAGCGCCGCGCCGACGCTCACCCCAGAAGGAGACCCGCGCCATGTTCGTGTTCAAGGCCGCCGTCGTCGGCGCCGGCACCATGGGTGGTCAGATCGCGCAGACGATCGCGGCCGCCGGCATCCCCGTCGTTCTCAAGGACATCCGCGAGGACCTCGTGGAGGCCGGCCTCACCGAGGCGCGGAACGTCACGCAGGGGCAGATCGGGAAGCTCGTGCAGAAGGGGAAGCTCACGGAGGAGCAGGGCGCCGCGAAGGTCGACGAGGTCCTCGGCCTGATCACCGGGACGACCACCTACGAGGGGTTCGGCGACGTCGACTTCGTGGTCGAGGCGGTGCCGGAGCGCATGCAGATCAAGCAGGCGGTCTTCGCCGAGCTCGACGCGTGCACGCCGGGCCACGCGATCCTCGCCTCGAACACCTCGTCGCTCTCGATCACCGAGATCGGCGACGCGACGCTGCGCCCCGACAAGGTCGTCGGGTTCCACTACTTCTACCCGGCCTCGATCATGCCGCTGATCGAGATCGTCGAGGGCGACGAGACGTCCGCCGACACGCTGCAGGCGACCGTGACCTTCGCGCAGGCGATCCGCAAGCAGCCGATCACCTGCCTCGAGGTTCCGGGCTTCGTCGTCAACCGCATCCTGAACGCCGGCATCAGCGAGATCTGGAAGGCGCAGGAGGAGCAGGGCCTCTCGATCAAGGCGATCGACGAGGGCGTCGGCGCCGCGAACGTCGTGCCGGTCGGGCCGTACCACCTCGTGAACCTGCTCGGCCTGGACACGGTGCTGCACGTGGCCGAGCACCTCGCCGAGTCCTACGGGCCCGAGCGGTTCTACGTGCCCGAGGGCATGCAGAAGCTCGTCGAGCAGGGCAAGCTCGGCGCGAAGACCGGGAACGACGGCTTCTACGCGCCCGACGGCAGCGCCAACCTCGCGGGCGACGGGGAGCCGAATGTCGAGGAGCTCGTCGAGCTGCTCTCGCTGAAGACCTTCGTCGAGGCGTGCCTCGTGCTCGAGGAGGGCGTCGCCACCCACCGCGACATCGACTTCGGGATGATGGCCGGCGCCGGCCTGGACCCGCGCCGCGGCATCTTCCCGCCGTTCATGGGCGCCGACGTCGCCGGGCTCGACACGATGCTCCAGCGCCTTGAAGCGGCCGCCGAGCGTCACGGCGAGCGCTTCGAGCCGCCGACGATCCTGCGCCGCCTCGTCGCGCAAGGGCGCCTCGGCCCGGCGACCGGGCAGGGCTTCTACGCCTATCCGCAGCCGGACGCCGAGCAGCCGGCCGGCGAGGGTGCGGTCGTGAAGCTCGAGACGCGCGGCGACGTGGCGATCGCCTGGCTCGCGAACGGCCAGATGAACTCGATCGCGCCGCAGGTGATCGAGGATCTGCGCAAGGTCTGGGAGGCCGCCGGCAGCGCGGGCGTCCGGGCACTCGTCGTCGCATCGTCGAACCCGATGCTCTTCTCCGCCGGCGCTGACATCAAGGCGTTCACGCAGCTCGACGAGGCCGGCGGGCGCAAGCTGCTCGACGACGCGCACGGCCTCCTGCGCGAGTTCGGGCGCTCCTCCGTCGTCACGATCGCGGCGGTCAACGGCCTCGCGTTCGGCGGCGGCTGCGAGCTGGCGATGGCGTGCGATGTGCGCCTCGCCGCACGCTCGGCGCTGTTCGGTCAGCCCGAGATCAAGCTCGGCATCATCCCCGGCTTCGGCGGGACGCAGCGCCTGCCGCGGCTCGTCGGTGAGAACAAGGCGCTCGAGATGAATCTCGTCGGCGATCCGATCGGGGCGGACGAGGCGCTGGACTTCGGCCTCGTCAACCGCGTCGTGCCCGACCACGAGCTGCTCGACAGTGCGCTCGCCTGGGCCCGTCGCCTCGCCGAGCAGGCGCCGCTCGCGGCCGGTCAGATCAAGCGGGCCTCCGCGAAGGGCGATCTCGACGAGGGGATCGAGGCCGAGAAGGAGGCGTTCTCCAGCGTCTTCGCCTCCGCTGACGGTCGCGAGGGCATCAGCGCGTTCCTCGGCAAGCGCAAGCCGACCTGGACCGGCACGTGACGCTGGCGGGAGCGGAGCGCGAGCAGCTCGAGCTGCTCGCCGACCTGGTCGCGGGCGCCGGATCCGTCGTCGCGCTGACGGGCGCGGGGATCTCCGTGCCCTCCGGCATCCCGGACTTCCGCACCCCGGGCACGGGTCTGTGGGCCAACGTCAATCCGATGGAGGTCGCGCATATCGATGCCTGGCGCGCCGACCCCGAGCGCTTCTGGCACTTCTACGGCACGCGCTTCCAGTCGCTCGAGGGCAAGGAGCCCAACGGTGCGCACCTGGTGCTCGCCGAGCTCGAGCGCCGCGGCGTCCTCGACGCCGTGATCACGCAGAACATCGACATGCTGCACCGCAAGGCGGGGAGCCGGGAGCTCGTCGAGGTCCACGGGACCATCGAGCACAGCTCGTGCCTGGAGTGCGGTGAGCAATACCCGCTCGACGAGACGCGGCGGCGCCTCGGCGCCGACCCCCGCGGCGTGCCGCGGTGCGCGTGCGCGGAGCCGCTGAAGCCCGATGTGGTGCTGTTCGGCGAGTTCCTCCAGGAGGGCGTGCTGCGGCGCGCGCACGAGCTCGCGGCCGGCGCGGACGTCCTGCTGTGCATCGGCACCTCGCTCGAGGTCCAGCCGGTGGCCCAGCTTCCTTCGGTCACGCGCGGCAGCGGCGGGGCGGTCGCGATCCTCACGCAGGGTCCGACGCCGTTCGACGCACGCGCCGACGTGCGCCTCGACGGTGACGTGGTCAGCGAGCTCGAAGGCCTGCTCGCGGCGCTGGACGCCCGGGCTCAGCTGCCGAGCTGAGCGTTCGTCCGCGCGCGCAGCGCGGCTTCGAGGCGCTCGAGCGCCTGCCGGAGCGCGGCGATCCGCGTGTCGTCCAGCCCGCCCTCGAGCGCGGCGTCCGCCGCGTCCGCGACGGCCGGGCGCAGCTCGCGCAGCTCGGCCATGCGCGCGTCGAGGTCGGCCTGACCGCTCCACGGGACCAGTTCGGCGAGCGCCGCGTCGATCGCGACGCGCAGCTGGAACGCGCAGTCGCGCCAGCGCGCCGCGTCGGCGTCGGTGCGGGCGCGCAGGGTGAGCTCCTCGCAGGCGAGCGCGACGTCGCGGCCCGCGAGGATCGCGGCGAAGCGCTCGGTCGGCCTGAGCCCGGCCGTCCGCGAGCCGCGGCCGGGGACCGGGGCGGGCACGAGTGCGGCGCTGGCCCAGCGGCCTTCCGCGACCTGCTCGCCGGCGCCGACGCCGACCCGGATCGCGAGCACGCGGCCGCGGGTCACCATCGGCAGGGCGGGATCGCCGGCTGCGACGCGCTGGGCGTGGAGGACGCGGTTGAGGACGGCGACGGCGCGGTCGGCCTCGGCGGTGAGGTCGGCGGAGCGCAGCCAGCGCTCGCCGGGCTCGGCGAGCGGCTGCGCCCGGATCAGCGTGGCGCGCGTGATGATCGCGGTCGCCGGCGCCGCGCTGGGCGGCACCGGGCGCGGGCGCGCGGAGCGCCTGCGGCGCAGCGGCCCTCGAGCAACGGGTGCGCTGAGCGTGCGCAGGACGAGCACGTGCTCGGGCTCACCGGCGTGGCCGCGGACGATGTAGCGCCCGTCGGTCGGCCCGAGCACCCACGGGATCTCGACCTGGACGAAGGGGAAGAGT
>Ga0209023_10007800_pt1 | contig 10874 bp, 8 predicted proteins | sample LakOneMetagenome_FD_187468 | JGI IMG/M metagenome (GOLD analysis project Ga0209023, IMG submission 187468) | Freshwater and sediment microbial communities from Lake Erie, Canada (SPAdes) (version 2) | ecosystem: Environmental > Aquatic > Freshwater > Lentic | place: Lake Erie, Canada | collected...
CGGAGGAACCTCGGCGATCACGCGGCCCCGGCGGTTGTAGGCGAAGAGCGAGAAGACCAGGCCGATGGCTCCGACCCCCATCAGGATCCAGCCGACGATGTTGATGTCGATCCCGCGGACGGAAGCGGTGACCGCGAAGGCGAGAATCGCCCCTACGGCAAGCATGAAGAGTGAGAATCCGAAAGTCATGTCCGGCCGGTACCCGTAACTCCCTGGCCGAAAACAAATGAAATCGACTTGAATCCATGCGGCACCCACTATCTTGGCGGCATGAGCGAAGTCGTGGTGGTTGCGGTATTTCGGGTGAAGGAAGACAGGATGGACGACGCGATCGAAGGGTTCCGACCCGTGATCGAGCAGACCCATCGTGAGGAGGGATGCATCTCCTACGCCCTTCACCGGGACAATCTGGATCCGGCGAAACTGGTTCTGGTTGAGCGATGGCGCTCACAGGAAGATCTCGACGCTCACTTCTCCCGGCCCCACATGGCCGAACTAGGGACCCTTGCGGCCGAGGTTCTTGCTGGCCAGCCCGAGATCAGTTTCTGTTCCCCGCTGGAGATCGGCGACGCGGAAAAAGGGCTGCTCTAGGTCTACCAGCCCAGGGAGCCTGGCTCGCCCTTGATCGGGCCGGTGATTTCGCTGGTGATCCAGCCCCCGTAGAAGCCGCCCGCCTGGGGCCGGACCGGCTCGCCGTCGAGAAAGCAGTCGACCAGGGCCGGGTAGAAGGAAAGGTGATCGGTCAACTGCTCGAATCCGGGTGAGGGATCGCGGTAAATCCAGGCGGCCCGGGCGCTCCGCCGGTCGTCGGTCACCACATCGAAATACGAAGCGGCGCCCTTCCATTCACACCAGGAGCCGGAACCGCCCGAGGGCACCAGCATTTCCACGGTCACGTCCTGAAGAGGCAGATATACGACCGGGCCCCCCGCCGTTTCGCAGACCCGGATCGCCCGGGTACTTGAAGCAAGGCGCCGGTCACCGGCCTGAACCAGAACAGGTCGTGGCTCCGGCACCACCTTCGGGGGGCGAGGGTAATCCCACACCGACTCGTAGGCAAGTCCGTTGGGGGCGAGGCCCGAGGGGCGATCCGGCTCGGGTCGCATCCTCCGGGGGGTGAAAGACATCTCAGCCCCGTCCCGGGTCAGGTTGTTCGGCCAACCTGGCGATCCGCTGGGCGATTGAATCCACGACTGGAGCGTACGCCAACGCAAAAGGCGACCAGAAACGACCTTCGGAACGGACCGGCATGGCGAGGCTGGCACCATCCGAAGTCGGCTCGACCAGATGGTCGATGACCAGTCCGCCGACCTTCCACGACCAGGACCGCCCCGGGTCAACTGAGAGGATTCGGGCCGGCACCCTGAGCCCGCCGGCGAGAATCACCTTTCCCTGCCTTCCCGGCTGGACTTCCGGTTCTCCCAAACCTTCCGCTCCCCGCACATGCGGCGACCACAGTCGCCAGTTGGCCGGCCTGGCAATCAACTCCCAGATCCTTTCCGGATCGGCCGCGGATTCAATGGCTTTGCCAGGCACGAGGGTGCCGATCCTATTGTCCGGCGAGGCATTCCCGAAAAAGCGAGGGCCCTCCGATCGGAGGGCCCTCGCAGTTGCGGTGTGCCTGTTCGCTACTTCTTCCTGACCAGGGTCAGGGTCTTGGTCCTGGTGATCGCGTCACCTCCCGAGAGGGACTTGAACTTGACGGCGACCTTGACGTCGAGCTTCCCGGTCTTGCGGAGCTTGTCCCGCATCGACTTTCTCGCCTTGACGACAACCTTCACCGTGCCCCGGGACATCGGGATCCGGTAGGCCTCGGCGACCATCGGTCCCGACACCCTGACGATGCCGGCACTGTTGACCGTGGCGCTCAGGAGTGAGAACCCGTAGCCACTGTCGACCTTGCCGAGCTTCAGCGTGGGAACGAATTCCGGATCTCTCGGACCGGAAGGCCCTGTAGCTCCGGTGGCACCTGTCGTTCCGATGCCGGTGTCTCCGGTTGCGCCCGTGGCGCCGGTTCCACCAGTCGCTCCGGTGGCGCCGGTTTCACCGGTTGCTCCCGTTGCTCCGGTCTCTCCGGTGGGTCCGACCGGTCCGGTTTCGCCGGTTTCACCGGTCGAACCCGTGTCACCCGTCGACCCGGTTGAACCGGTCGCTCCGGTGTCGCCGGTCGAGCCGGTTGCTCCTGTCGCTCCGGTTCCGCCCGTCGCACCGGTCGCCCCCGTCGAACCGGTTGAGCCGGTTCCTCCAGTCGCGCCCGTTGCTCCTGTGGCTCCGGTTCCGCCGGTTGAGCCGGTGGCCCCGGTCGCTCCGGTGGATCCAGTGGCGCCGGTTGAGCCGGTCGCTCCGGTGGAGCCGGTTGCCCCGGTCCCGCCAGTCGCGCCGGTGGCACCAGTAGCCCCGGTTGAGCCGGTGGACCCGGTGGACCCGGTCGCACCAGTTGCTCCGGTTCCACCGGTCGCACCCGTGGCGCCTGTGGCCCCGGTTCCACCCGTGGAGCCCGTGGCTCCGGTACTGCCCGTCGCTCCGGTTGAACCGGTCGCTCCAGTCGCTCCGGTCTCGCCGGTCGAACCGGTTGCTCCGGTTGAACCCGTCGCACCTGTCTCACCGGTCGCTCCGGTTGCGCCGGTCGCACCGACATCGCCGGTTGCGCCCGTGGCACCGGTAGCGCCGGTTCCGCCAGTCGGGCCGGTCGGTCCCGTGGAGCCGGTGGCTCCGGTGGGTCCGGTCGGACCGGGCTCGGCGGTCACCGTCACATCGACTTCGTCGGACAGCGTGGACTGGCCGGACGAGTCTGTGACCACTCCCCTGAGGGTGTGGGTGCCGTAGTTGGTTTCGTCCGGGCTCCAGCTGAACTCGTACGGGGCCGTGGTATCCGTGGAGTACACGTTCCCGTCGATGAGCAGCTGGGTCGAGGCGATCGATTCATCATCGGTTCCCCGCACCAGCGGACTGACTTCCTTCCCGGCAACGACCCTCGCCCCGTCATCCGGATTGGCGATGGCGGCGGTCGGCGGGTTGTCGGTCACCGTGCCTGCCGTGGTCGGCAGGGCCGGGGCGGTGTCCAGGTAGCTGCCGACGTCAACTGAATTGACGCCGGGGCTGGCTTCACCTGAGTAGCCCTCGACCCCGGGAGTGGAAGCTCCCGGCGCCGGGGCCGATCCGCCCCAGTAATTGCCGGTCGCCACGGCGGGCAGTCCCGCCGTATTGATCGCGGCGTTGGCACCGTCGGCGTTGAACACACCGAATCCGTTTCCGGTGATGATGTTGCCTGTGGCTTCGAAGCCACCTGTCGCGGCTACGTAGCTGCCGCCCAGTTCCGTCTGGGCGTCGGTCAGCAGGATGCCGACCGACTGGCGCTGGTCGGGAGTGAAGAAGTTGTCGGTCACCCGGCTCGACTTCACGAACCCGCGGGCACCAGGCCCGTACCTGACGCCGGTCTGCGGGATCAGGCTGTCCGGTCCCGAGCCGGTGATGATGCTGTTCTTGACGTAGCCAACGGACTTGATTCCGGAACGGATCGAGTTATTGGCATTGCCGTCGGTTCCCCGGGCGCCATCGATGAAGACGCCACCCGACTGGTAGCCGGTGATGACACTGTTGGCGATCGTCACTTCGTTCTCGACCGTTCCGATTCCGGCCCCGACATTGCTGCCGGTCTTGACGACACCCCAGCCATGAGGCCGGGCCGCCAGTTCAGTCGAGTCAGCCGCCCTGGTCATCGGACCGATCACGCTCTCCGAGATCCGGCCCGCGGAATTGAAGAAGCTGACTCCAGCCTCCGCATAGGTCGTACCCGAGGTGACGGTGACACCGGAGATGTCAACGAACACTTCGTTCGTATCGGTTGAACCGAGCGATGCCCGCGAGACGGTGATGACGTTGCCGCCGCCATCCCGCAGGTACGGGGTCGAGCCGGCGATCGACGCACCCAGCGCCGGATCCGGCTTGATCGTGACCTTGTCGGCACCGGCTCCCTTGATCTTCAGGGACTTGTTGATGGTCAGGCCATTCTTCGAGCCGGTTCCGACCGGGTTGCCGTTGCTGTTGACCGGAGTCGAAGACTCCAGGTAAGTACCGGCGCACACCACGATCGTGTCCCAGGGTGCGGCGTAATTGACCGCGGTCTGGATCGAGGTGAAGTTGGCGGTCGGGCACTGGGCGCCGTCATCGTCGACGACCCAGGTCGTGTCCGCCTTCGGCATGCCGGTGGTGTCGTTCAGCTTCACGTTTCCGGCCGAACGGTCATACGAATCCAGGACCACCTGCGGATCGGGTCCGGAGGCGGGAGGACCGTAGCCGGCTCCCGCGTTTGGGGTGACCCCGTCCGAGAGAACCAGCGGGGTTGCGGTGTCGGCTTCCTGGAAACGGATGTCCGAAAGCTGGATCGACCCGCTTTGCGGCTTGCCGTCCTCGCCGAAGCGAAGCTGCAGCTTGCTCAGCGAGCTGACGTCGACACCCTGCGCTTCGAAGAAGCTCAGCGGGATCCGGATCTGCTTGAGGATCACGTGGGTCTTCGCGGTGGAGCTTCCGATCGACTGGTTGAGGGCGTTGCCCCACCTTTCGTCACCGGCCGAAACCGTGCCCTCGACGCCATTGGTGTCGGTCAGGGCGATCGTGAAGTCCTGCGTGGTCGTCGACGGGTCGGTTTCACCCGCGGTTCCCCGGGCCGGGTTGCGGCTGTCGAAGAAGTTGACGTCCGCGCTCATCGACAGGGCCTTCAGGCCGCTCATGTCGTTCGATGCGGACGGAATCTTCGCCGTCAGCTGGGCATCCTGGTCGGCCTCCCAGGCGAGCGCCAGCTGGCGTCCGTATGAGTGGTTGATCGGGGAGTTCTCCCGGGTTCCGCTCTGGCCACCGAGTGCGGCCGCAGCCGGCAGGGGACAGGCCTTCGCCGCGGTCGGCAGACTCGCGAGCCCGAGCTGGGCCGGTGCGAAATGGTCCGGTTCCGGATTGCACCAGTCGTAGCCATCGGTGGTCGTGTCCGGCTTCGGATTGACTCCGCCCCCGGTCAGATACGGATTGGCGAAACCACTGCCACTCAGCTTGCCGCCAAGCGCATCCAGCCCGAGCGGGTTGTTGATGCCCGGGCGAACCAGGTCGACCCGTTCGTCCGGCGGGGCGAAGTAGTTCTGGGACACCCTTTCCTTGCAGGGCATCCGCAGACCGGAAACGCTGGTCGGGCATGCCGATGCCGGAATCTGCAGGTGATCCGGATTGACCGAGAGTTCACCGGTGATGTACGGGTCGAGCGCGCCTTCGCCACCGACGTAACGACGGAAGAATGCGTTCATCGTGGCCAGGCCGATCTTCTCCTGGTCACCCATCCGGGCCGGGTCGCCGGAGATCCGGGTGTTGATGTTCGGGTTTTCCTTGTCGGCGTTGTTGGTGCCGTTGGAAATGACGTAATTCTGGTTTGCGGCCGTACCGGCAGAACCGCTGAGGCGGATGTTGGTGCCCAGGGTCGTCCGGCAGGCATTGTCGGTCTGGGTCGAGTCGTCCCCGTCAGCGAACCAAACGGTGTTGAACCAGTTGTGGTTCGCGCCGTGGATGGTGGTCAGCAGTTTCGGGAACGGATCGTCGCCCTTGATGTACTGGCTGCGCTCGAACATGCGAGCCGCCTGCTGGTTCGAGACGTCGCCGTCACAGAGAGCCGAGACGCCCATGTAGGGAACGCCGTAGGGCGCCTTGCGCTCGTAGTCGACAGGAGCCAGCGCGATGACCGCGCGAAGCGGGTAGCGGCGAAGCGGCTCGGGCCGGATCCGGTTGTAGTCGACGAAACTGGAAACAGCGTCACCACCGCGGGAATGACCCATCAGGCCGATCCGGGTCATGTCCAGCTTGCCCTCGAGCGTGGTGCCGATGTTCGTATCGGCGTTCACCGGAAGACCACCCGGCTGATTGGCCGCGTAGAGGGCGTCAAGGGCGGCCGCGATCAGAAGGCGTCGCTGGTGCATCCCCTTGCCGCGGTTGTTGTCCTGCCGCTGCATGAGCTGGTCCTGATCGAGCGAGAAGACCGTGTATCCCCATGAGGCGAGGTTCTCGCCCATGTATGCGTAACCGGCGTCGTTTCTCTTGTAGACCGTGCAGGTGGCCGTCGCGGCAGTCGTGCCCGAGTCACATGAAGCGTGATTGCCGTGGACGATCACGATCAGCGGCGAAGGCTCGACGCGGTTGGTCGGCCGGTACATCGAGCCGCGAACCTGGAGCGTCAGGCTCCCGGCCGATCCGGTCGAAGTCGCCGCGCCGCCGTCCGAGTTGGGCTCCTGAATCGTCGTTGTGCCCAGCAGAACGGTCTGCATCGAATCGACTGTGTAGTTGCCCCGGTCCATCGGGTCGGGGAGCGCGGCTTCGGCCGCGCGCGGCATCAGGGCCGCCATGAGAACGAGTGGAAGCAGCAGCAGGAATCGCCACTTCCCAGAGGGTCTGGTAAGCAAGAAAAACTCCAGTATTGAGGGGTGTATGAGACGAGAGTCACCGCTGAGCCGGGGATGGACCCGGTCCCTGCAAGAAAGGCGGTGACGATCAACCTACGCAAGCTTCCTTGCAGCCAGACTGGACCACGGTCCAGTCATTCGGTTGAGCCGTTTGTCCCCCCTGAGACATCGGTCCCACGGCCGGGGATCGTGACCAAGGGCGCGGTCCGGGCTCGATCGGTTTGGTTTGAAGCGGGGAAAAACAGGTACCTGCCCATCCGGTGATGAGAGCGGAGACACGGAGGGCGCATGTCAGTAACCAGGGGGCCTGAGCTTCCCGATCCGACCTGCGCGAAGGACCGGGGCCCCAGGTCCGGGCTCGTACACGAACCTGCGGTTCTGGAGCTGGGTGCGGCGGCGGGGCTGGTCAGGCTGATCGAATCCCTGGCCGCGAGCATCGCGCCGAGGGTCCAATCCGCGACCGCCCTGATGCTTGACGACGTCGCCCGGCTTTCCCGGCACATCGAAGGTCGTTGCTTTGACCTGGCCAGCGAATGCGGGCTCAGGGTCGAGTATTCGGATGCGACCGCAGCAGCCCTGAACAAGGGAGAGCGGGCCCTGTACGGATATCTGAGACACGATGCCCCGGCGGTCGACCATCTCGACTATCTCGCGATGGTGCAGGCCGAGACGCTCGGGCACTGGACGATCCTCGGCCACATGGAATACGCCGGACTGGATCCGGAGTTCCGGCTGCTGTCGGTCTGGGCGAGCGAAGCGATCCGGGAACAGATGTCCCTGGTGGTCCGGGCAGCGGTCGAATTCGACACCATGACGCCTCCGGTCACCTGACATCGGGTGACCGAAGGCGCCCCTGGGATCAGCGCGGCGCTTTCCTTTCGCCGGCAGGGATCTCTTCCTTGACCATCTGACGGGTCAGGATCGGGATCTGCTTCTCGAGGAACTTCGCCATCCGTTCCTCGTCGCGACGGATCGCCCGTGCGACCTTGGCCGTTTCGGCATCGTCAAGCTGCTCGGCGAGGACTTCGATTGCCGTGTAGGTGGCAATTTCCTCATGCTCGGAGAAATACTCGGTCTTGGCGTTCTTCAGCATCTTCTCCGTGTCACTGTTACCGCGGATCGCATGAAGTGGACCCTTGGCGGTTGCCACCAGTTTGTTTGCCTGGCTGGTCACCTTGGCGATGGTGGCGGCAGCGTCACCATTCACCTTCTTGATTCTGCGTTCCAGCTGCTTGGAATGAGACTTGGTTTCTTTCAGGTGTTCCCTGAGGCGCTTCTTGTACGGAGCCCGCGTGGTCATTCCGATGTGGGCTTCCAGAGCCACCTCGAGCTCTTTCTCCTTGCCGTAAGCCTCGATCAGGTACTGGGAGAGTTTGGCCTCCCGGGCCGTTCCTTCTGTTGCCACGTCAGTCCATCCTTTCGTTGGTCTCGAGCGTTGGGGAACCGCAGCGGTACCCCTCGCGTCCGGTCCAAAACCCGCTGGTCCCATGGGCGGTAGGCTGCCCGCGGGAGATCGATGGTTCGACGACTAGACCGGGAGATAGAGGCCTGGGGACACAAGTCCGCGCGGGCGCAGCTTTCGCTGCTCTGGGATGACTTCCATCGTCACGGGGTCAGGACGATCGGCTATTGGGAAGGCGATGAGTGGGGATCACCGTTCGTGATCTATTCGTCGGAACCGAAGAGGGGCAGGCCGGGCAAATGGATGGCCCATTGCTTCGTCAACTTCGGCCGTCCGGATCTCGACGAACTGCTGATCTCCGAGGACCGTGAAGTCGAAATCCAGCAGGCACCCGTGGCCGACGCGCGTGACATCAGGCGGTTGCTTGAGATTCCCGGGGTGGAGGAGCGCGAAGAGCTGGCGGGGCTGATGATCACGCTCGGCCACCGTCGCGACGAGATGGACCTGCCTGCCTTCAACCGTTTCGTCCGGCACCGGGACAAGGTCGTCAGGTACGCCGCCCTCGGGGTGCTCTCCTGGCAGCCTTCGGTCAGCAATGCGGAACTGGCCGGAAAGTTTTCCGAGGATGAAGACCCGAAGGTCAGGGATCTGGCGGCGAGACTTTCGACTGGTCGCACCCGCCGGAGAACCAGAGCCTGAATATCTTCGGCGACTGGCCGCGGAGGAGTAGGGTGACCGGCCGTACCCAACGGAAGGCGCCCTTCGATGAAGCCGGTCACTCGTAAATCCCTTTCCCTGCTGATCGTCCTCGCGTCAATCGCCGCCGGACTGTGTGCCGCCACTCCCGCAAATGCGGCCCGCGCGATCGATTCCGCTCCGATGGCCACCGACGGTGCCCGCTATTTCGCGTACATGACTCCCAGGCGGGTTCCGGTGGTGCTCGACACCTGGACCGGCAAGGTCAACCGAATCACTGGTGCCAAAGGTTGCCAGCCGCTCGACGTCGGTGGTTCACGGGTCCTGCTCAGTTGCGGCAAGGCCGACGGGAACCACATGAAGGAGACCAGGACGGCTTCGGCCCGCGGCGGCAAGGCGGTTCGCACACCGAGGGGGAAGACCGGCTACTGGTTTGCGATCGGCAAGTACTGGCTCGAGGGGAACAATCCCTGCACCGGCACCGGGGGCTGCCTCGGCGGCCGGGCGTACCTCAACTGGCGAACCGGCAAGAACGGCTACCCGGGTGGTGAGCTGACCGACTGGAGCCGGGCCGACCTCGATCGCAGACGGCTGCTTTACATCTCCCCGGAATTCATCCCGGCTGGTTTCGCGAACAGCTGGAAGCTCTGCTGGGACGGGGATGTGATGGTCACCGACGCCGGGAAGATCCGGGTCTGGAGCAGCCACTCCCAGTCGATGGTCATCGGCAAGGGGGGCTTGCTCAAGAACCAGTGCGACAGCTACTCCAGCCTCAAGGTCGGCTCCGGGCGGGTTGTCTGGAATCGCGGCAGGGTGATCCACGAGTACAACACGGAAACCGGCATGAGCTACAGGCGCCGGCTGAAGAACGTGGCCCGGGTCGTTCCGGTCAGGGACGGCGTCGTGATCGCCATGAAAACCCAGATGAGCATGGTCTCGAATCACTACCGGATCCGCTTCATCCCGCTTTCCTGACGGGGGTCGTAGAATCCCTCCCGGTCCGGGGGGTCCATACGTACTAATCGGGGAGTCGTAATGAAGAAATGTCTCGGTCTCGTCCTGCTGGCGCTGACCTTTTTCGGAGCATCTGCGGTCCAGTCACAGGCCGCTTCGAACGGGCCGCTGCTGTTCAGCGACTACACCGCCATCTGGAAGGTGAAGCCCGACGGCACCGGCCTGAAACAGATCGCCAGGAAGGCTGCCTGGAGCCTTCACGCTTCTCCGAACGGAAAGCAGCTTCTTTACACCCACGACGGCCTCTACCGGATGCCGATCAACGGTGGCAGAAGCGTCAACCTGCTCAAGCGCTATCCGGTGGTCGACAAGTTCGCCGGGGTCAACTGGGCATCCTGGTCTCCGAACGGAAAGCGGATCGCCTTCGCAGGCCAGAACGACGGTCGCATTTACCTGATGAAGTCAAACGGGCGCGGGCTCCGGTACCTGTTTCGCAAGTACCGCACCGGGCTTCTTCACCCGGTCTGGTCTCCCAACGGAAAGGAGATCGCCTACATCGATGTACGCAAGAACTCATCCCTTATGGCGGTGAACGTCAACTCGGGACGCAAGAGGGTGATCTACCCCGGGGATGGAGAAGCGGGAACCCCCGTCAGCTTCGACTGGCATCCCAGTGGAAAGCGAATTGCCTTCTACGCGCCTTACCGGAACTGGATGATCGACAGTGACGGCAGCGATCTGCGCCAGATCTCACCGGATCAGGCATTCGTCTCTTACGAGGATCTCGTCTTTTCTCCCGATGGCAGGCAACTGGTGGGTCGGGCACTGACTTCCGGAAGTTCGACAAACGAACTCTGGCTGATGGACGGTTACTACGGGGCGGCTTCGGGTGGCTTCGTCCAGGAAATCACGACCCGGTTCGATGGAAGTGCCTTCTATCCCGAGTGGGCTCCCCGTCCCGGCGGCTGAGCCGGGACAACCGGTGATCGTCGACGGTTGAAGCGGCTCAGCGAGCGGTGAGGATCGTTTCCGCGCCGCGGGCCGGGGTTGCCGTGATCGCGCGGCGACGGGTCGGCTCCGGACCGGGATTCTCGGAAGTGATCCTGGTGGTGCGGAGCAGTTCCCGCAGGACGATCGCCATCTCCAGCTGCGCAAAGGTCGCACCGACGCAACGGCGTCTGCCGCCGCCGAAGGGAATCCACGTGTAGGTGCCCGGGTCCGAATCGAGAAAGCGTTCGGGCCTGAATGCGTACGGTTCCGGATAGATCTCGGCGTCATGCTGGACCAGCCAGGCGCTGGCCAACAGGTGCACCCGTGGCCTGTAGGTGAAGCCGCCGACCTCGATCGGCTTCTTGACCGTCCTGGGGGCCGCGTTCAGCAGCACCGGC
>Ga0209023_10007801_pt1 | contig 10873 bp, 21 predicted proteins | sample LakOneMetagenome_FD_187468 | JGI IMG/M metagenome (GOLD analysis project Ga0209023, IMG submission 187468) | Freshwater and sediment microbial communities from Lake Erie, Canada (SPAdes) (version 2) | ecosystem: Environmental > Aquatic > Freshwater > Lentic | place: Lake Erie, Canada...
ATGATTTGATTGTTAGTATGCAACATAAGAAAGTTACCTTTGTTTGATTAAGATTTCGACACCTTTATCAAAACGGGTAACTTTCTCTTTTTCAAGAAGAATGTACGATCAAGTCTGAACTAATACAGATAAATGGATGAAAGGCGCTTAATTAGCGCCTAATTCTTGTTTAATCTTATCCAGAGAGGCCTGTGTATAACCTTTATACTTCGCGGTTTCCCGATCTGGTGGGAACTTCTCTAAATAATTTGCCTTAAATGTATTTACCGCCATGCCTAGCTCTTTAGCGACTTGGCGCATTGAGTACCATTTCATATCAATCCTCCCGCTCTTTAACATCCAGCCTGATAACATCCTCACCAAGCTTGAAACTCTGTGCGATGTCCTTCTTCCCGTCATCTTGCCATGTAAAGTATTCAATCCCAGCTTTTTCTAGTGGCAGATCCATAGTTTCTATCATGAGGTTCATGAGTTTCACACTCTCCTCAAATTCAGCCAGACAGTCATGAAGCCGATCAGCAGGGATGCGATGAAAGTCTTTTAATGACCTTATTGTGTACTCGCTCATACCACCTCCAATCTTTTACCCGCTTCGATTTCTGCATCGGTAGCGTGTCTGTACCATTGAGCTAAACACTCTCTTCGCTTACCATCAACATCTAATGTCAAATAAAGAACGCGACTCTTAAGCTTTGGTTTCAAGACAATCCGAAATACCCGTTTTTCAACTCCCCACGTTCCAGTAACAAAATCACCTTTTTTAAATTCTAGTTGTTCCATTATTTAAACCCTCTTGTAATCTCATCATCTACTTGTATTTACTGCCTATAACTAATTTCATACCACCTCTCCCAAACTGATGACCACTTCTTCCGGCAAATCACTGTCTTTTAAGATCACGCTTCATCCTGCTGCATTTCAAACAGAAAATTCTGCGCAATGTGATACAGTGCGCCCACTTCACCAGCCGTTAAAGTTAGCTGCGAACCTGTGCCATTCGTAACGCGAGGGGCAAGACTTTCTACAAGACGTTCGGCAAATTCGATATTTGCTTCGATATACGGATTACTCATTTTATTTCTCATCTCAAAACCCCATCGCAGCCAGACCAAACCCATTTAGCCCAACAGCAGCCAACCCAAAAACAAATATTCCAAGTGCTCCATGTGATGTTTTTTCATGTGGACTCCTGTGCTTCGATCATGGCTTTACGACTTGTTAGTGATTTAGACCAGTCTCCATCAAAACCAAAATCAGGAGCTTCAATGACTTGATAGTTATAAGGGAATACGAAACAGCCGATATCCACATCTATTTTTGGGCGCTTGTTTGACCAAACACATCTTTTTGAGTAACCATCCTTTAACCAAAACTTTGCCCATTCTGGCGCTTGAGAAAAATCAACATTATTGTTTCCAACCAAAGGCCTTGGCTTTTTAACCAGTTGATAACCTTCCGGCACTGCTTGGGCTTTGGCATCACGCTTTGCACGTAGCCACATTACCCAGCCAGTATTTAAGGTTTCGTAGGCGAGCCTTCTGTCTTCACTGGTATCAGTGTTTAAGCACTCGTCTTTGATTTCGTAATCACCCGTGTTTTCATTGAAATTGAAAAACGGTAGAAGGTGAGAGTGAATAAATTTAGCTTCAAATAACGGTCTTTCAATTGCCCATCTTGCTTGCTTTTCTTTAATATCCATTTTGCCACCAATCTTTTATTAAAATAAATAACTGTGCTAAAAATCGGGTCTACTTTTTTATTAAAGTAGTTTTATGCGACTTTTAGGCCTTTACCTAACTCCGCTCTTAATGACTGTGCATATACTTGAGCGAGTGAACATTTGATTTTGATTAGCCGCTGGACTTCTTCATCGTATTCAATCCAGATGGTTGTAATCCTTTCTTTAAGCGGTATTTGATTGATCAAAGTAACTTGCTGCTCTCTTTGATCCTCACCAAAAATTAAGTGGTCAGGGGTAGGAAGTAGTACAAAATCCACCGCCCAACGCTTAAGCTTTGTCAGATTCATATAGCCATGCATTTGATAGTCATAACCGTTATCTCTGACTTTCTTCACTGCTTCACGCTCAAAAAAGGGATGTTGTATACCTGACCATGAACACTTTGTGTCACGGCCATAACCCTTATTCCAAACTAATATGTCAGGTGTGCCTTCCAGATATTCATTGCTGAACGTTTTCTCGTTCTTTTGCATGCCAATGAAGTTTTGAATCTGTACAGCGCGTATTGCGTTATCTTCAAGCGTTAGCCCTTTTTCGGTGTACTTGTTGCCTTGAAAATCACAAAAGCCATAAATATCTTTTTTTACCCAACGCTCTATAGCTGACTTAGCACCTTCAGATAATGTGTGTTCTTTAAGATGCTTAATTAAGGCCTTTTCTTCATCAGTGCGCTTAGTTTTACGCAGTATTGCTTCTATTTCTGGAGTAACCAGAGCAGGATCTACCTGCTTTGGCTCCCCCATAATTTCATGCAGCGCGTGAGGATGTACTTTCATATCAAACCCCTGCCAGTTCTGCTTTTTGTGCTTCACTTAACACGTAGCCAGCTTCACCTGAGAGAACGAAAGCTTTATCCAGGTCACCAGACTGAATAGAGGTTATAAGTTGCTGGAACTCCTGTTGATCAAGGGTTGTTTCTGGTGCCTCAATTGATCCTACCGACTCGTTATGATCAATGTAATCAAAGTCATTGGTCTCCACATCACGAACAATTGCCTGATCCGCCAGCTGTGCTGTCTGCATTTCAATTGAAAGTGGGGCCTGTTTTGATAGCAAGAGCTTAGTCACAGTCTTAAGAGCCATGGATTCAAAATTATCTTTCCAGACACCAGAACCATATTTGAATGACTGGCTGTATTTGCCCGCATGCTTTTTCACATCAGCAGTGCTCATGTAAAGCTCAGCAGTAAAGCCATTCAGTAGCTTAAAGAAGGCCACATAGCCAATAGCTTCACCTTGATTTGGAATAGTCCAGTCGAACTCATAGCCAAGCAGGGGATTTGCTGAAATCAATTGACCTTCAAATACTGGTGTTGCTGCAATACGTGCAAACTGACCTGAACGCTGTGCCAACTGAATAAAGCCTTTGTATCCCATCTGGAATTGAGCTTCTAAAGACTCAGACCACTTGCCTTGAGCATCTTTGAACTTGCGCTTATAAGGCACGATGTATGCAAAGCCAAGGTTATTGTTAATTGGCAGATCAAGCGTAGCCGCCATCATGGCTGCATTAATTACAGTTGCTGGTACTGCGCCTTTAAGTTGCGGCTGGTTCGCCACTTGCATCACCGAAGCCAGGAAGCCTTGAGTTTTTTTACCAAGAACTTCTTCAAATTTTTGGCGGATTTTTGCATCTGACACATAAGCCTTGATGGACTTTGGGTCGTGTTCGGCAATTTGATTTTCTGCTTTTACCGGTGCATTCATATTCTTCTCCTAAACCTTTTCCCAATCCTTCAAAACCCGCTCCAACCGCGCCAGAGTTTCAGCCAAATACACAAGTCTCAACTTCATTGAATACTGCTCATTTAAGTCGAGCTGCATCTGCTCTGAGCCACGTCCGATATATCGCAAGTGAATCCAATTCCGGCCGGTAGTAACTACGGTTTCATCATTTGACATAGCTTTTAACTGCTCAACCGTGTTGCTGAGTTTCTGTTTAAGCCGAGCCAGTTCAATCGTTGTTGTGACGTTTGCGTTCATGCGACCTCCTCAGTAGCCTTATGGCTAGCATCAGCATCTCTATATTCGCTACCCAAGATTTCTTCTGCATGCTCAGAAACTTTAGAAATACTTGTGTCGATGTATAAAAATCCATTGTGTTCAAAGCATGCGAAGGAGTTAAAAAATAAGTCACCCCAATCAAAACCGAGTGTCTTATAGAAATCGCCTTTTTTAACTGAAGTGCCATTTGGGAAATACTTTTCTTTAAGGGCTTCCCATTTGTTTACCTCAGCATCAAATTCAGCACGAAACTCTTTCTTGGTCGGCTTAACTCGAAGGCTAGATGTTCCAAATTGTCGATCTGGTTTGCGCCAGATTTCGCGATTCACACCAAGGTTGTTGTTAAACTTAATTCCGCCAAAATAAACACGAGTAGAATCACCAAGAATTACTGCCTCAGCATCGTATTCCTGTGCAAAAGCTTCACCACTGGCACGAAGGGCAACACGATCAGCGTTAAACTTGTTAAAAGCATCAATAACTTGGGAATTGTTAGTTTTAAAAAACATCAGCATTCTCCTTCGCCACAACAAGCTGCTCTTCAAACTCAGTAGTAAGCTCTGCAACGATTTTGCTGGTCATACCTTCTTCAAAATCAGGTGCACCTAAATCACGGTCATCTGGTGTAATAAATCGAATTTCCCCAAGTTCAATCCATTGCTGACCATCTTCATTGACTTGCAGAACCTCAACTTGTAGCGAGCAATCCTCCTGACCTTCTAGCCATACGATTGCCTTGCCGATTGATTCCGTACCTTCGTGTTCATGTGGGTAAAGCTTGCCCTGAACTGATAACTCTTGAAGGGCAACGAATGGTTTAGCCTGATTGATAGAGACTTCCACTTCTTGTGCAGGCCCGCTTGCATCTGCGTAGTTGCAGCCTGTGACAAGAGAAGCTGTAAGCAGGGTAATGAGTTTAGCGTTCATGACTTATCTCCCTGAGCAGGAGGGGCAGGAAGTGGCATCCAGTGGGTTACATTTAAAATCCCTATATCTCTACCACCAGCAGGGTGATCACCGCGGTCATTCCCGAATGTCAAAGCATCAGACCAGTAAAACTCACCTTTGCCATAGACACAGGGATAGCAAAGATATTGACCAAACCCTTCAATCATCACATTTACTGGAAGTGAGGTTCTCCAGCAGTTTTCTGCTATCTCTGGCAACTGATCATCAACACTGATCCAGCGCTGCTTTACTTCATCATTATTTGCATTCATAATTAATTCACTCACTGAGTAAAAGTCCCTCTCCGTCGAAAGCTAGGGGCTTTTTTGTTGTCTTGGTAAATAGATTATTCATTAGTGAATAACAATAGTCAATAGTGAATTATTCGAAAGTGAATAAATTTTTAGTTTATTTGCTGAATTTCATGTTTTAATAGACAAAAGAAAACCCACACGGGGTGGGTTGTTTGGGAGGTATTTGACTTAGGTTAAACCACGACTCCAAGTTTTGATAAGACTTGAGGCCAGTTACCACAATCTAGTGAGAACTTTTCACATATATTTGGAACTTTAAGATTCCCTTTATGAGATCTTACATCCCAGTTAAATATAGGAGCTTTTTGCTCACATGTTAAAACACAGGCGCCCGCCCCAAGATAATGACTAAGACTAACAACATCCAAATCAGCATAATTATCCTTCTTAACGTGATGAGAATCAGAGGATGCAGGAAATTTTAATAATTGTTTTTTAAGCTCCAGAGTGGATGATCCATGCTCATCTGAGTTAATTTTTTGAACTGAAAATCTATCTAAAAAATCCTGAAAAATATCTTCATCATAATTATAATCAGAAATTTTTTGCTCTATTTCACTTAAGATGGAGTCACATATGAAGAACTTAACAGTATTAGCAAGCTTAAAAGAATGCAAAACCCCCCATAATTGAGGGAAAACCTCTTCGGGATATGTTCTATAGCAAAAATCTAATACAGCATTTGTATCTAAACTAATTTTCATCATTATTAGAATACCTTTTGCTGTAATTCTTTAAACGCAGAAGGCTTAGATTTCTTGTGAAAGCCAAGAATGTCTTTTGCAATATTTGATGATATTTGATCCTGCCACATTGCACTCATTACTTTCTCGACGAAACTATGCCCGAAATACTTGAGCACCATATTTTCTTTTTTTGAACCAAACCCGCCACCTTCTTTTGGTTTGATATAATCAAGATATTCATTTAGCTGACTTTGATTGATTATTCCTAATATCTTAAGTTGAATCGCAATTGCTGCTTTACTTGCTTTGGTTTTTTTACGAATAAGTAAAATATTATCTTCAAGGCTTGAAGCCTTATTGAACGACTCATGGACAATTTGTGGAGGGGCGACGACATAACCAGCGACACGATCACAATATTTTTCTAATTTATTATTAGACTCCAGCAAATGCCCATCAAAAACACTTTCACCTAAACCTAGATGCACAATCTCATGAATTAGTGTGAATAATTTTCTTGATGGGGACTGCCCAGAACTGAAAATAGCAATAACTGGAGCTGTATTAAAATATAGACACATTCCATCAGAACCAAATTTTTCTCGCCCTCGATCAATCACAATAACATCCCTGAGCTCCACAATGTCTCTCCAGGCATTAAAATAATCATCAGTATTTTTTGTTTTCTTGTTGTGACTATAGAAGCCAAAATATTTGATGATTAGCTCCGCATCTAGTTCGGGATCTTCACCAGTAAGATGAAGGTCAAATTTTTGGACTTCCTCATCTAATGATTCAACAACAGATATATAATTATCCCTTACCGAACAAAATTCTTGAACTAATGCATTTTCTTTATACCTATCCTCAGGAATATTGATTTGGTTTCTAAATTCGATAATTTCAGGATTATTCCGCTCATAGAACAAATCATGAGTAGTTAAATAAACCGTTGGAACGTATAGTATTTTTGCAATACTTTCTAGTTGGCTAAGCTTGAAAATATTTTTTTCTTCTAAGGCTTTATTAATCTTATTGTTGGATATTCCTGTTAAATAGGCGAGCTCATCCGCTGACAGGTTCATGTCAGTCATATAGCGCTGAAGTGCTATGGGTGAGTGCTCAACCAATTGAATAGCCATTAATTCATAAAGCTCCAAATTACATAACTTATTGTACTAGATTTAGTAAAGAAGAATAGTGTCGATAAAGGTAAATTTAAAGAGCCGCTACATGCGGCTTCTTCTTAATTACTGTCTTTATCATTTGCAGATTCTAATTTTTTTGATCTGCTAAACTCTGCCATTTCTTCCATTGTTAGGACAGGTATATATACACTGTCGCCAAACTCTCCTCTTAGCTCCTGAACTTCTTCTTTTGAAAGGGTAAGCTCTTGATTAAGATCAGCCGCTATATTCAATTTTTCAATTATTTGATTCATTAGTTTGGCTGTAGACATAACTATTCCTTATTAGCAACCATCTTCTGGCCCAACTTTCCCTCTTTAACTAATTGAACAATCTGCTGTCCAGTATAAACAGGTATGAATCGCCCCTTTCCAATTGCCTTAACCAGAATTTCCACCTCAGAAGCAGAGAGGGCTATGCCCTCATTATTTTGTGCAGCTTCTCTTAGTTGCTCGATAACTTTATTGATAGGCAAATCCATGCTCACTCCTTAAGGTTTTACCAAAGCTGTCTCTAATCGACCTACCAGGTTGATTTCGTTAAGCTGTTCATTTGTTATAAATTCATCTGGATAACGTATTTTGTCGGGATTATCGCTAGCCAATCTCACTGTCTTCCCGCCAGCATAACTCACAAAGAATCGCTTCATTCTCAGTTCATGATTATGCGTAAATACATACACACAGCCACTTTTGAGCGTATCAGGGTCTTTATCAGCTACATCAATGAATAGTGGGCTATTAGGCGCTACTGTAGGCCACATGCTGTATTCATCTGAATAGATAATCTTGAGGTTTTCCGGTTTTGCCTGTATCCCTAAAATTTTAAGAATGTAGGGATCAATGTCTAAGTATTCGCTTGGATCTTCTAAAAAATTCTCTATGCCATTTCCACATGAAGCCTTTACATCCTTGTACACCGGTATTCTCACATTAAATCTTTTTGCTTCAGCACTTCTGAATTCGATTGGAGAAATATAAATATCTCCTTTCTTTTGAGGTGCCTCTCCCTGCGCCTCTGGTTTTTCATCCAGTTGCTTTAAATCTACATCCGTTAATTCGGTAATTGTGATACCTGCCCAATTAGAAAGCGCGTCCAGAGCCTCTCTTTTAGGCTCCTTAGTCACACCGCTAATAATCCTGAACAAGGTAGCTTGTGACATCCCTATATCTTTAGCGAGCTTATTTGAGTTGGTGCCATGCTTCTCAATTAGATACTCAATATTGTTTTTTAAGAAAGGGTACATCTGGGAATCCTCTTAACGTCATTACATTTTATTCAAAAAAGAATAATTAAGTTAAAATAATTCACTTGTGCATTGACAATTATTCATAAGTGAATAAAAATGGAAGAAATAGGAGGCTAATTATGAACCTTAAAGAAAAAATCCTCTTCCTGCGTAGTCATGGCTTCAGCCAAACCGAAATCAGTAGCCGCACGGGAATTTCTCAAAGCTCCGTTTCTAAAATCGAAAACGGTGAGCAATTCGATGTGTCTTATAGCAAAGGCGCTGCACTCGATCTTCTGGTTAATGAAGTATCTAAACAGCAACTTACGCCAGCATTCGCCTAAGGAACCCCCATGAGCAAAGTATCAATTGAACTGCCTGCAAGCGCTAGCAATAACGAATCGCTCATATTGCAAGCACTCAATGCAAGCAATCAGCGTCAAGTTGCTGAAAAGGTGGGAGTGGATGCAAGCACCTTATCAAGAATGAAAAATGATAAAAAAACCAATGGCTTAACTGAGGTTGAATTTATTAGCGTTTTATTGACAGCCCTTGGATTAAAAGTGGTGCCAGAAACTGATGTGTATTGTTCTCCTGAGATTGCAGAAGCAACAAGGGTATATCTGGCCCATGCATTTACTTCACCAGAGTACATGCGAATTTTATTCAAATAAAAAACCGCTTTTCTGCGCGAACAGAAGAGCGGTTGAGTTCACTTAATTAGGAAACCGAATGAACAAATCAAATTTAGCACACAACTTATGCAGTATCAAATGCATAAGCCCTAAACGGAATCATTTATTTAATGATTTACCCCTTACAAGCCCCTTTGAAGGAGCTTAGAAGCTATGCGTGAATATGGGAAAGTTTCCCCACACTTTTGGACTGGCTCAACTGGCAAACAGTTAAGACAGTGCCCGGAATCTGTCGTGGTGTCCCTGTACCTAATGACCTGTCCTCATGCCAACATGCTAGGCCTTTATTACATGCCTCTTTTGTATGTTGCTCACGAAACTGGACTAGGCATAGAAGGGGCATCAAAGGGGCTTAAATGGGCTTGTGAAGCTGGTTTTTGTAGTTATGACGATGCTTCTGAAATGGTGTGGGTGCATGAGATGGCTCGCTTCCAGATTGCCGACAAATTAAAGAATACAGATAAGCGTAGTATTGGGGTTCAAAACGAGTACAACTCATTACCTTCAAACCCTTATCTGGAAAGCTTTTACAACAAATACAGCCAAGCATTTTGCATGACTGAAAAGCGAGAAAATACCACTAAAAAACCAGTAGAAAACGAAGCCCCTTCCAAGCCCCTTGCAAGCCAAGAGCAGGAACAGGAGCAGGAACAAGAGAATACACACACAAACGCGCAGGAAGAAAATTCAGGTGCTCAAGTTTGGAATCCAAATTTTGAAAACCTGAGCTCAATTCTGAGAAGCACAAAATATTCTCACCGTATTTCTGAAATTCTCAGCATGCAAGATTTCCAATTCCATCTTGGAAACTTCAACACTCACCATGAGAACAATTTCCAGCTCACTGACAACCAGAGAAATTACAAGTTCGCACAATGGATTGTTCAGGAATTTGAAAAAGATCTTGAAAAAGCTGAACGCAAAAACAAACAGGCAACTGGCTACTCTCGTTCTGAGAAACCAGTCTCAAGAAATGTCAATGATGCTTGGGGTGATGAAAAGCAATACGCACCAGCAACAGACGATGTAGACACGGAGGGCATGCTATGAACGCAATGCACACTCAGTTTCAACAAACGATTCAGCTTTCTTCTGAATTCTGTTCAAAGCACAGCGAAGCAATGGTCACGATGTTTGGTCGGTCCGTTTGTAAGTCATGCGCAGTTGAAGCAGTCACCAAAGCCCAAGATGAACATGCTCACTCTGTAAACCAGATGGTACGTGAAAAACACTTCGCCGGAGCCATGTTGCCTAAGCGTCATGCTGAAAGTGGTTTTCTCAATTACCAGGTTAGTAACGACGGCCAGAAAACTGCAAAGCATCAGTGTGCCACTTTCGCCAAAGACTTCAACAAAGGCGTACAGCGTAATCTGATCATGGTGGGACGTACTGGTACAGGTAAAACCCATCTTGCGTGTGCTGTGGCTCGTAATGTTCTGGATAAACAGAAATATGCCCGTTATGTGACTTCTGAGGATATGGCAAACGAGATTGCGAATGCATGGAAGAAAACAGACGACAACGAAAGCAATGCAGTGTTCCGCTTTGCCGAATATGACTTGCTGATCCTGGATGAATACGGCCTGAATGATCAGCACGAAAACCGCTTAAAGCTGGTCCATAAAGTCCTCTATGCCCGTTATGACGAAGCAAAGCCGACGATGCTGATTTCTAACTGGACTATCAAGCAGCTTGAAGAAAACTTGGGTGATCGTTTGTGGTCCCGGTTTCAGCATGGCGGATTGACGGTAGTTCAGTGCAACTGGGCTGATGCTCGTATCGGAGGTGCTCTATGACCCATAAATCAACATGCCTCTGCTTCACATGCAGCAAGGCTAAGCGTAGAGCCAGTTCAAAACGTACTCCCAAGCCGAAGCAGTACGAGTACAAGAATCTGGATATGAGCAAGATTGACCAGTACAGCGAGCAGCGGATTCGGGCGTTGTGGAGTATGGGAGGTGGGGTGTGAAGAAACGTCAAATTAAAAAACTCAATAAGAAAGCAATGCTTGCGCTGATAGATTGCGGTTGGTGTGAATCAAGTGATTTTGATCTTTGGGGTGGCGATTGG
>Ga0209023_10007802_pt1 | contig 10873 bp, 7 predicted proteins | sample LakOneMetagenome_FD_187468 | JGI IMG/M metagenome (GOLD analysis project Ga0209023, IMG submission 187468) | Freshwater and sediment microbial communities from Lake Erie, Canada (SPAdes) (version 2) | ecosystem: Environmental > Aquatic > Freshwater > Lentic | place: Lake Erie, Canada | collected...
CGATCTCCAGCATCCCCGAGGTCATCGGCCGCCCGGAGGCCCTGTTCGACCCGGGCACGCCGGCGGCGATCGGCGCCAAGCTCGAAGAGCTGATGGCCGACGCCGGCGCGCGCGCGCGCTTGCGCGAAGACGGCCTGGTCCAGGCCCGTAGCTTCTCGTGGGACCGCAGTGGCATCGCAGCAATTGCGGCGCTGGAGCGCCTCGTGGCCGGCACGCCGCCGGTGTCGTCGCTGTCCTGGGAACAACAGCAGGCATTGTCCGCGCAGCGCTACCGCCGCATGCTCGAGCGCGTGGCTGCGGCGTGCCGCGGGCCGCATGCCGCAGACGAGGAGCTCAAGCTGCTGGCCGAGGTCATGGCGCGCAACCTGGAGCTGACGGAACGCGTCGGGCGCAGCCGCACCTTGCCGGAAAAACTCAGCTGGCGCATCGAGGGACCTTTCGACAGCAGCTACAGCCTTGCCTTGCTCAACCGCGAAACGGCGCTGGCACTCGACGCCCTCGGTCACGACGTCGCGCTGCATTCGACGGAGGGCCCCGGCGATTTTGCGGCCAATCCCGCCTTCCTCGATGCCAATCCCGAGGTGGCCAGGCTGCATGCGCGCATCGCCTCGCTGCGCCCGGAAGCGGCGGACGTCAGCAGCCGCAACCTGTATCCGCCGCGCGTGGACGACATGCGCGGCCGTTTCAACATGCTGCACCATTACGCATGGGAAGAATCGGCGTTTCCCCATGAATGGGTCACGGCCTTCAATGAGCATCTGCAGGGCATGACCTGCCTGTCCAGCCACGTGCAGAAAGTGATGGTGGACCAGGGCGTGCACGTGCCGATGACGACGTCCGGCTGCGGCGTCGACCACTGGGAACGTGTCGTGGCGGACCGCTCGCGCCGCCATGCGGGCCGCAGCTTCCGCTTCCTGCACGTGTCCTCGTGTTTCCCGCGCAAGGGCGCCGACGTCCTGCTTCGTTCGTATGGCGACGCGTTTACCAGCGCCGATGATGTCACGCTGATCATCAAGACATTTGCCAATCCGCACAACGAGATCCATGCCTGGCTGGCCGATGCGCGCCGCGACAATCCCGCTTATCCGGACGTCCTGATTCTCGAAGAGGACATGACCGACGGCGAGCTCAAGGGCCTGCTGGAGCAGTGTCACGCGCTCGTGGCGCCGAGCAGGGCCGAGGGCTTCGGCATGCCGCTGGCCGAGGCAATGCTGTCGGGCCTGCCGGTCATCACGACCGGCTGGAGCGGCCAGCTCGACTTCTGCACATCCGAGACAGCCTGGCTGATCGATTTCACCTTTGCGCCTGCGCAGACCCATTTCGGTCTGTTCGGTTCGGTCTGGGCCGAGCCCGACCAGGGCCACATGGCCCGCCTCATGCGCGAGGTGCATGCCCTGCCGGCCACGCAGCGGCGCGCCAAGGCCGACAAGGGCCGGGCCCTGCTGATGGAGCGCTTCAAGTGGCGCGACGTCGCCGAGCGCCTGGTCGCGGCCGCGCGCCGCTTTTCGGCGCCCGGCGTCCGGCCGCAGCACAAGGTCGGCTGGGTCAGCACCTGGAATACCAAGTGCGGCATTGCCACCTATTCGGCGCACCTGGTCCACAGCCTGCCGGCCGACGTGACGGTGTTTGCCGGCCATGCCGACAAGCGCACCATGGCCGACGGCGCCGAAGTCGTGCGCTGCTGGGAGCCGGGCGAGGGCGATACGCTCGACGAACTGTCGGCCGCCATCGATGCCGCCGGCGTGACGACGCTGGTATTGCAGTTCAATTATGGTTTCTTCAAGCTCGAACACCTGGCGCAGTTCGTACTGGCGCAGCGCGAGCTGGGCAGGGTGGTCATTGCCATGCTGCACGCCACGATCGATCCAGCCCATGTCCCGCACAAACGCCTCGAGATCATCGTGCCCGCGCTGCGTGCCTGCCAGCGGGTGCTGGTGCACTCGCCAGGCGACTTGAACCGGTTGAAGGCCTATGGATTGCTCGACAACGTCGCGCTCTTCCCGCACGGCGTACTCGACTGGCCAGAGCCGGCCGAGCGCGCGCCCGCCGAGACCTTCCGCATCGCATCGTACGGATTCTTCCTTCCGCACAAGGGCCTGCCGCAGTTGGTGGAAGCGCTGGCGCTGCTGCACCGCGAGGGCCGCAATGTGCGCCTCAACATGGTCAATGCGGAGTATCCGGTCAGCGAGTCGGCGGCCCTCGTCGCCCAGGTCAAGGCCTTGACCTTCGAACTGGGTGTCGGAGACCTGGTCGAGTTCTGCACGGATTTCCTGGACGACCACGACAGCCTTGCCAGGCTCGATGCGGCCGACCTGGTCGTGTTCCCGTACCAGAACACGGGCGAGTCGGCCAGCGGCGCCGTGCGCTATGGCCTGGCGAGCGGGCGTCCGGTCGCCGTGACGCCGCTGGCCATCTTCGATGACGTCAGCCGTGTCACCCACCGCCTGCAGGGCCAGACACCGCGCGAAATCGCCGATGGCATCGGCCAGCTGATGGACGATATCGCCGCGCGTTCGCCGCGCATCGAACAGGTGCGGACCGAAGCGGAGCGCTGGCGCGCTTCCCACCGCTATTCGCGCTTGGGCGAGCGGCTGATGAACACGCTGACGGCGCTGCTGCCGGTCAATTCCAGCGACAGCCCTTGTCGGGGCAGCCTGCCTCCGGTGGCCGAAGCGCCGAACATTAATGCAACAATATACGGAATCTCTCAGGCTTAATGCATGAATAATTTAGACCACGCTGCGCAACAACAGTATGTCAGTGCGCGATCGAACTTGGTTTATTGGATCCTGATAGCGGGAGGATTGCTCACCTTTTTCGTTAACCTGCTTGTAGACAACGCTGTCGTCTTTCATGACGAATACGTTTATAAGGCGGCCTCCGACGCGCGTCTGTCAGCTGCCGAGCTGTATACCAAGGGTGCGATCGAATACATTCCAAACCGGCTGTTTATCCTTGTATACGGGCTGGCGTCGCATGCCGGACAGAATTTTTATATCGCCGCCCAGTTCCTCAATGTCATTTTCTGGACAGTGGGTTTGTTATTGGTGTGCAAGCTTGCCAAGCTTCTGGGCCTGCACGGGAAACGGCTGCTTGTATTCGCGGCGCTGGCTGTACTGCTTCCCTTCAGTATTTACACGAAATATTTTATGCCGGAGGCGATGTTTTTCTGCCTCTTCGCGTTAAGTGCCTATTTGCTGTTCAAAGGCATTGCCTCTGGTGTCGCTGACCGATTGTTTATAGCTGGCCTCGCAGCCGGAATGGCTTATTACGTCAAGCCACATGCCGTGATCTTCATTGGTGTAACACTTCTTTTCCTTGTGGCAGCACGCGGCGAGATTCCTGGACGGTGGCGCATGGCAGGCATGTATGCTGCCGGATGCGTATTGATGATACTCATCGGTACAGCGCTGATCGAAAAGCCGGAGTCGCATGCCCGGCTTGGTGTGTACGACCAAATGGTAAAAGGCATGATGGCCACATCTGCCACTATGTTGAGCGATCCGTCGGCCACGCTTCGTTCGCTGGGAAAAGTCGGCATCGGCCATTTGATTTCGCTTGTATCAATCTGGATGATAGCGCTGGCTGCTGCTGTTACGGCGACCTATGGTGTGCTGCGTGGGCACCAGGTCGAGGCGGCGTCGCGCATGGTTCGCCTTTTTAACATGTGGCTAATGTTCGTCATGTGTGCGCTGGTCATCGTTGTGATCGCATTTACAGTGCTCGTCGGCGAGGTCGGTCGCATTCACTCTCGTTATTATTGCTTCGTTTATCCGTTCCTGCTCCTGTCGCTGCTGCTTTATCAACCAAGTCAGCAGCGTCGCGCTACCAAGATTGCAGTGACTGTCTTCGCTGTTGGGGCTGGCTTGGCCATCCTTGCGCTTCCCCTGTATTCGGCAATTTTGAATATAAGTCTGGTTTCGGATTCGCCCGAACTCGGTTTTGCTTTCTTCCCCCGGACATTCGTAATTGCAGCGGTATTGTTGCTGGTTGCTTCGCAGTCCTGGATGGTATGGCGCAAGCCTGCCGCCGCATGTCTGGTCCTGGCAGCGGTGTTCCTGGCAAGTCAATATTACGTCCGCGAGGCTCAGGGACATATGTTCCGTGGGCCGTACACGGACGGCAAAGATGCGCTCGCCGTTGAGCAGGTGCTCGGCCCTGAGGCACTACGCGCGGCGCTTGTCGTAGCCGACAGCCGCGATGCGCTTAGTAAATTCCTGTTCAATCTGTCGGTGGTGCCAATCGTAACGATCCGGCCTTTCGATCAGACAAAACAGTTGCTACTGGATTATCCGGTCGCTCCTACTTATTTATTCTTGAGTGACAAGCTTGACCAGGTACCTGGCCTGGCTTGTGAAAAGCTGGGGCAGCACGTACTGCGTTGCCACAAACAGTGAAAGCGGCAGATCGCTAAAGCGAAATCCGACCGTTCTTAACAATCCTTTTTAGGCTTGCAAAAAAGTGTCCAGTAATGACCTTAGCTCTGCATCTCTCCAGCCCGGATATACGTCTGCGCAGCCCCTGGTCGCCGTCGTCATCCCAAGCTTTCGTGTCACGCGTCATATTCTTGGGGTTATTGCCGGCATTGGGCCGGAGGTGAGTCGCATCTACGTCATCGACGACAAGTGCCCCGACCGTTCAGGCGAACTGGTGCGAAATACCTGTACGGATTCGCGCGTGAGGGTGATCGAACACGTCGAAAATCAGGGCGTAGGCGGGGCGGTGATGACGGGATACCAGGCTGCCATCGAAGAAGGGATGGACGTTATCGTCAAGGTGGACGGCGATGGCCAGATGGATCCAGCGCTCATTCCGCAGTTTGTCGCCCCGATTATTAGCGGCGAAGCTGATTACACCAAGGGGAACCGCTTCTTTGATCTCGAGCAGATAGGTGCGATGCCACCCATGCGTCTCTTTGGCAATGCCGTCCTGTCGCTGATGACCAAACTCTCGTCCGGCTACTGGGATCTGTTCGATCCAACCAATGGGTTCACGGCTATTCACGCCGATGCCGCCCGCCATCTGCCATTCAAAAAAATCAGTCGCCGCTACTTTTTTGAAACCGATATGCTATTCCGGCTCAATACTTTGCAGGCGGTTGTTACAGACGTGCCGATGGATGCGAGTTACGGCGATGAGGTAAGCAACCTGAAGATATCGAAGATCGTGACCGAATTCCTGGCCAAACACGTGCGTAACTTTGGTAAGCGCATTTTCTATAATTATTACCTGCGTAACATGTCGTTAGCATCCATCGAGTTGCCGGTAGGGATAATTTTGTTGACATTAGGGACGGTGTACGGCGCAATACATTGGGTTGAGTCGGCGCGTGCCGGCGTCGCGACGCCAGCCGGCACGGTCATGCTCGCAGGAGCGCCAATCCTTATGGGGATGCAATTGGTGCTGGCATTCCTCGCGTACGACATTGCCTCGGTTCCCAAGCGCCCTTTGCATAGAAAAACCAGCTCAAGGCGCTTACTATGTCCCGATTAATGACGCTAAACCCGCAGTTTCTTGTCTTCATTGCTGGCGGAGCACTGAGTGCCCTTGTCGATATTGGCCTGATGCAACTGCTCATAGTTAGTCAAGTCGATCCGTTAGCAGCCACTTCGGTCGGCTTTCTGGCAGGGCTCTTGGTCAATTACGCTTTTCATTCCAAAGTGACGTTCAAGAACGTGATGAGCACGAAGACGCTCGTGCGCTTCCTGTGCGTCGTGGGACTGAATTACATGCTGACCCTGGCATTGGTTGCACTCTCGCTGTCATTTTTTCACAATGCACTGGTCGGAAAGTTAGTTTCGTTGCCTCTTGTCGCACTCAATGGCTTTTTCCTGAGTAAACACTGGATATTCAAATAATGCATTTCGCCCCGATCGAATTTGATGACAAGGCACTGACGAGCTACAGCGCCCTCTTCGCCGCTTGTTTCCCCGATTCGGGGAAGTTTACAACGGACTATCTGACCTGGCTGTATGTGCGTAATCCTGACGGGCGCGCATTTGGTTTCGATGCTTGGGAGGGCGACGTCTTGGCTGCGCATTATGTGTGCATTCCGGCACAGGCGAACGTCGACGGCCAGGTCGTACGCGTGTTGCTGTCGCTCAATACCGCCACGCATCCCCGGTTCCAGGGACAAGGACTGTTCACGAAGCTGGCGGCGATGACCTATGACGCTGCTGCCGCGGTGGGCTATGCCGCCATATATGGCGTTGCAAACGCCAACAGCACACCGGGCTTCGTGCGAAAGCTCGGCTTCCAGCTGGTACGACCTCTGGAGGCATTGGTCGGTGTCGGCGGCGTAGGCGCAGGCCCGCGTGTGGCCGGCCTGGCGCCCGCATTCGAGCGGGTATGGAGCGGAGCGGCGCTCGAATGGCGCTGTGGCTGTCCATCCCGTCCGGTACTGCGTCGCCGCCGCGGCGAGGCGTGGCAGTTCCATGCGCGAGCGATTGGTCCCTGGATCCAGGCATATGCTGAACTGACGTTGCCGTCCACGGTCGATCTCGCGCCGACCGGCGCTCCCTTCACCCCGATGCGGCTGTACCTGGGACTGATGCCGGACGCGGAGCGCCGCGCCCGAAGCTATGTCGACATCCCGCAGCGGTTCCGGCCGTCACCGTTGAACCTGATTTACCGGCCGCTGTCGACCTCAGGGGCGCAACTGGACCCCGCCCATATCCGCTTCACCTTCCTCGACTTCGATGCCTATTGAGTCCCAACGCCGCGAGCCGGTGGAGCTGTTCCTGTTTGCTCACCAGGACGACGAATTCGGCATTTTTCACGTGATTGATGCATGCCGGCGGCAGGGGCGCAAGGTTGCCTGTGCCTACCTCACGCGAGGTGTGAATGGGCTTGCGGCGCAACGCAACCAGGAGTCGCAGCGTGTGTTGGGCAAGCTGGGCGTGAATGCGCAGGATGTCGTGTTTGCGGGCGACCTGCTGGCCATCGACGATGGGCACCTGCATCTTTCGCTTGACTCCGCCGAAGCGTGGATCCGCGAATGGATCGGCTCCTTCGATATGGTCGAGCGTATTCATATTGCAGCGTGGGAAGGCGGGCATCACGACCACGACAGCTTGCATGCGCTGACCTTGCATGTTGCGCGCCTGCTCGGCCTGCTGCCGAGGGTACGCCAGTTCGCACTGTATAACCACAATGGATGCCCGGGCCCGCTGTTCAGAGTGCTGTCGCCGCTGCCGGCCAACGGTCCAGTGGAGTTCCACCGTATCAAATGGGCGAAGCGTTTCAGCTACCTGCGTCTGTGCCTGCAATATCCTTCGCAGCTCAAGACGTGGATTGGCCTGTTTCCGTTCGTACTGCTGCACTACCTCTTGGACGGCAGGCAAGCACTGCAGGCCGTCAGCATGGAGCGCCTGGAACAGCGGCCCCATCCGGGTGTATTGTATTACGAGCAGCGTCGCTTCTTTGAATGGGAGCGCATGAAGAAAACGCTGACACGCTGGCAAGCGCGCTAGCCGAAGCGTGTCAGGCGGCCCCTGCATCTCCGGCGGCCGACACGATGACGCCGCGCGCGGCCCATGCCGGCGGCAGCGGCCGCCGCGTAGCAGCGTCCAGCGCCAGCAGGACGTCGCCAGGCCAGGCTTCCGCCACCGCGTCCTCGATCATCAGGTCGTCGCGTCCGATCAGGGCAAGCGTGAACGCACGCGCGTAGTAATAGCGTGCGCCGTCGTAACGCACCGGCTCGACGCGGCAGCCGTCCGGCGGGTTGAGGACCAGGTCGCGCACGCGTTCGCGCTGCGCGGCAGTGCCGGCATCGCGGGCAGCGACGGCAAGGCGGCTGACGTCCACCAGCCACTGGCGCGCGCCGCAGTGCGGCCGGTTGGCCGCGATCGCGGCCGCGGCCTGCAGCAGGTCGGGCTGGGCCGGATCACCGCCGATCGCGGCGATCGAGGCGATCAGGTGTGCTTCGCCTGCGCCATGGCTGTCGCGGACAAAGCTTTCGATCGTGTCGCGGTACAGTGCGCCGACATGGGCCGGCGCATGGTGGGCGCGCATGTAGGCGCCGGCGTGCGCGCCGAGCCGGGCGCGCAGGCCGGCGTCGCCGTGCAGCGTCTCGAGCGCGTCGCGCAGGGCGACGTTGCTGAACCTGTCGTCGAGGCGCACGCAGGCCTCGGCAGGCACCTCGGCCGCCGACCCATGGGCGTTGACGATGGTCGGCAGCCCGGCGGCCAGGCAGTCGAGCACACCGGCCGAGGTCTCGCCACGCGAATCGCTGCGCAGCTGGACGGCGCCATCGGCGGCGGCCAGGTACTGGCGGTATTGCTGGTCACCGGCATAGCCCGTGATGGCGATGCGCGGATGCGCCGCGATCCGGTCGCGCAGCGCAAGGCCGAAGCGGTCGTTGCCGGCCTCGCCGACGAAGACCAGGCGGCAGCGCGGATCGCCTGCCAGCGCGCTGTCGAGCCAGGCTTCGACGATGCGGTCATTGCACTTGGGCGCCGCCACGATCCCGAACGAGCACACCATGAATTCGTCGTCGCCGATACCGAGCGCGCGCCGCGCCGCGGCCCGGCTGTCGGCCGCGGGCGGGGTGCGGAGCAGGGGCAGGACACGCAAGCGTGCGGCCAGCGCCGGGCCATACCAGCGGCCGGCAAGGGCGGCGGCATGGGCCGAGTGCACGATCACGCCGGTGGCGCGCTCGAGGACCGCCCGGTTGCAGGGGTAGGCCAGCACCGAGGGGTAGCGGCCTTCGCGCTTGTCGTGGGCGAGGGCCGCGTAGCCGTGCGACTGGTACAGCGTGCGCGCATAGTTGTTCGGCAGCGCGTGGGTCCCTTCGGTATGGTTCAGGACGCCGCTGAGGAAGAAGTCGTGCAGCACCACCACGCCCGGATGGCGTTCGAGCAGCCCGAACATGTGGGTATGGAAGGTCGAATTGCCGAACTGGTAGACGATGCGGTCGAACGTGTGCGCGTGCGTTTCGAACCACGCGACGCTGCGTTGCTCGAACTGGCCGGGCGCATACGGCGCGTCGGTCCGGTCGGGCGCCAGCACCAGCTCGATGTCGTAGTGGCGGGCCAGTTCCGGCAACAGGTCGGCGCTGTACCCGGCGATGCCGGAACGTTCCGGTGGGAGCGGCGAGACATAGGCCAGGCGCGGGCGGCTCGCAGGCGCGCCAGGCGGCACGGCGACGCTGGTGCTTGCCGCCGCCGTGCGCCGGCGCTGCGATTCTTCGAAGGCCGCGACGGCGCGCCTGGCGCTGGCATCCCACGAGAACCGCGTGGCCTGCTGCAGGCCGTGCGCGCGCAGTGCATCCTGGCGCGCCGGGTCGCCGAGCACGCCCGCCATCGCGCTGCTGATCGCATCGATGCTGGTGGGGTCGAACAGCGCATCGGCGCGGCCGATTACTTCGGGAATGCTGCTGCTGTTCGAGCCGATCACCGCTGCGCCGCAGGCCATGGCCTCGAGCGCCGGCAGGCCGAAGCCTTCGTGCAGCGAGGGGAAGACGAACAGCGCAGTGCTGTTGTAGAGCGAAACCAGGTCATCGTCGGACACGAAGCCGGTCAGGACCAGGTCGTCGGCGGCCAGCCCGCATTTCGCGGCGAGGCGCTGCAGGCGTATCCGGTCCGGCTCCTGGATGCTGCAGACGACCGCCAGCTGGTACTGGCCGCGCATCGCTCCAGGGAGCAGGGAATAGGCCTCGATCAAGCCTTCGATGTTCTTGCGCCAGTCGATGCCGCCCGTGTACATGATGAACTCGCGCCGGATGCCGTGACGTGCGAGCAGCGCGCTGCGCTCGTCCGGCGCCAGCGCACGCGGGCGGAAAATGTCGTCGACGGCCGAGGAGATGTCGACCACCGATTCGGGGGCGAGTCCCAGTACCGCGATCGCTTCCTGCCGCGCATGGCCCGAGATGGCCAACAGCAGCTGGGCCCTTTTCAGGTTCTCGAGCTTGCGGTGATACCAGCGCGCGACGTTCGGGTCGGCCAGGTAGCGTTCCTGGTTCATCAGCGGAATCAGGTCGTACAGCGTCACGGCGTGATCGACCCGGCCGTCGGCGGGCGGAACCGATACCACCGAATTGTCGCTCAGGCCCTCGAACAGGCTGGCGACGTGCACGATGTCAGGGCGCAGGCTGGCCAGGTAATGCGCGCGGATGCGCTCGGCCGCGGCGATGCGCCAGGCATTTCCCGGGTCGACCTCGGCCGCCGGCGCGAGCGTGGCATACGTATTGATGTGCGATCGCGGTACCAGGCCGTCGAAGGCCAGGCGCAGGGCCGCGACACTGTCCGGAAAACCTTCGTTGAGCGCGATCCGCAACTCGTGCGTACCGCTGTTGCGCGCCATGGCCAGCGCCAGCGCCATCGAATAGCGGCCAATTCCGCGTTGCATGCTGGAAGCCTGGCATGCCTGGAGGTCGAGGACGAGGTGCATGGGGATCGCTTACGGTTGACGGCTGCGCCCGATTGCGCGGCGCAGGTCGTGCAATACCTGGCGTGCGGCGTCGGTCAGGTCCGCCTCGTCGGCCAGTTGCGTGGGCAGGACTTGCCAGTCGGCGCGGCGCGAGCGCGCTATGGCCGCCCGCACCCGGCCGGCCAGGCCTGGGAAACGGAACAGCTGGCGCCGCAGGAAGCCGTCCAGCCGCGGCCGCGCCACCACGAAGGCGACAGCGCGCAAGGCTGCCGTCTTGACGGCCCGGCGTGCGGCGCGTTTGAGGGACAGCGGCGGCGCGGAGGGAGCGTCCTGGGTCATCGCGGGACCGATCAGGCCGGCTGCACCGCGTCCGCGCAATGCGGACACGACACGCCATACACGTACTGCGGCGCGAGCTGCTCGCGCGGGGTGACGATGGCGCGGCAGGCGAAGCACTGGGTGGTGACGGTCGGCTCGAGCTTCGGATTGAGCGCGGTCCGGTAGT
>Ga0209023_10007803_pt1 | contig 10871 bp, 9 predicted proteins | sample LakOneMetagenome_FD_187468 | JGI IMG/M metagenome (GOLD analysis project Ga0209023, IMG submission 187468) | Freshwater and sediment microbial communities from Lake Erie, Canada (SPAdes) (version 2) | ecosystem: Environmental > Aquatic > Freshwater > Lentic | place: Lake Erie, Canada | collected...
TCCTATCTTCTATCTCCTATCTCCTATCTCCCATCTTCTATCTTCTATCCCCCACCTCTATCGCCCAGCATTTTTTTTCACGGTGTATTTTATTACAAGAAATATAGTAACTTGTTAACCGGTTGTTATTTTACCTCTTAACAAGAAATACAAAACCTGGTTAATGACCGTTATGGAAGTTTTTTAATCCTCCCCAAATATGAAAGGAAAACTCGCCATGGTTTCTATTGCCGCCACTTTATTTACACTGGCAATTGGTTTGCTGGTTATCACCGGCTGGATCATAAACAATGATACATTAAGATCTTTGCTGCCCGGCGCTGTTTCAATGAAATTCAATATTGCCCTGGCTTTTGTGTTTGCTTCCATTGTGCTGTTACTCCATCGGCTTCCGCTCAAAAATAAACCTGCACATTTTTTTAAGCGCATCCTGGCGGCTGTTATTGCTTTAATAGGATTTCTAACCCTCCTGGAATACCTGCTGGCTGTTGACCTGGGTATCGATGAATTATTTTTTCGTGACCTGGCCTCATCCGCTGCTTATCCTGCCGGCCGGATGTCTGTAATATCAGCCATGAACCTTTTCCTCGCCGGCATCGGCTTGCTGATATTGAACAGGAAAAGAACAATTGTATACCAGTTCTATTATCTCACCGCCATCATATTTATTTCGGTGATCATGCTGATCGCTTTGAATTTTATTTCCGACAGCACGACACTTATATATATGCCGGTATACAGCGCTGCCGGTTTTATTTTTCTCTGCATCGCAATTTATTTTTCGCAGCCGATGCTGCAGGAAAATATAAGTTTTGAAAGAAAACTGCTTACTGCTTTTTTAATGACCTTCATCCTTATCATTGTGATCGGGGTGTTTTCGGGTTATTACAGCAGCAGGAGGATCAGCACCTCACAAATGGTCAGGCATACAAATGAAGTGTTGATAGAAGGCGAACAAACTTTGTCACTCGTGAAGGATATCGAAGGCGGTGCAAGAGGATATATGATCAGCGGCGATTCAGCTTACCTGGAGTATTTTTCCATCGCCTTAAAAGAACTTCCCCGGCATATCAACAACTTAAAAGAATTTACCAAAGACAATCCTGTACAACTGGCAAGAATTGATTCCTTGTCCAACCTGCTCAACAAACGCATCGCTTATTCCCAAGCTGCTATTACACTCAGGAATGAAAAAGGATTGAATGCCATTACAGAATTATTAAAGGCACAAACAGGTAAATCTTATTCAAACCAGATCAGGCAACTGGTTGACCAGGTAAAACAGGAAGAAAATAATTTACTGGTACAAAGACAGATCGAAAACACGAAAAGCGTTTCCTCTTTTAACCGGGCTTTTTATATTTTTCTTTCTTTTGTTTTTATCATACTGGTGATAATCTTTTTCACCATCAGGAGAAATATCCATGTCCGCAAAAAAACAGAAGCTTCTTTATCCAAACTCAATAACGACCTCGAACAGATGGTGTCAGAACGCACCGAACAACTTGCTTCCAGCGAATTGCGTTTCCGGTCGATCATTGAGCAATATCCTTCACCTGTTATCCGCTATGCGCCCAATGGCAGCGTGATATCAGCCAATCCCGCCTGGGAAACAATGTGGGATGACAAGGTGGAGAATGCAAAATATTATAATATCCGCAAAGACCCGCAAATGCTGATCTCCGGCTTATCGGTGCCTGTTGAAAAAGCATTCTCCGGCAAAGTTGCCATCACGGATATTTATAAATATGATCCCGCTCTTATTGGAAAGAAGGGAAGGGAAAGATGGATACAACTCGTCATGTATCCTTTAAAAGATACAAAGGGAAATATCCTGGAAGTGATCGCGGTGACACTCGACATGACCGAGAACAAGGAAGCCCAGGAAAAATTAATGGCCAGTGAAAAACAGTTTCGCTATACACTGGATAATATGCTGGAAGGCGCCCAGATCATCGACTTCAACTGGCGCTATATTTATGTGAATGATTCGCTTGCCCGCCATGGAAAATATTCCAAAGAAGAATTGATCGGCCATACCGTTATGGAAAAATATCCCGGCATTGAACACACAGAAATATTTAAAGTGTATCAAAGATGTTTTGAGGAAAGGGTTTCCATTCACCTGGAAAATGAATTCATATTCCCGGATGGTTCGAAGGGATGGTTCGAGCTCAGCTTTCAACCGGTACCGGAAGGGATCTTTATACTTTCCATCGACATCACGGATCGCAAGCGATCAGAATTCGAATTGCAAAAACTGAATGAAGGATTGGAACAAAAGATCCGGGAACGCACCAATCAACTGGAAAATGTGAACAAAGAACTGGAAGCTTTTTCTTATTCTGTATCTCATGACCTGCGTGCTCCCCTGCGGGGCATCGTTGGCTTTACAGATATGCTGGAAGAAAAATATATCAGGAAGCTGGATGAAGAAGCGCAGCGGCTTACTTCGGTCATTAAAAACAATACGTTAAAAATGGGAACGCTGATCGACGACCTGCTTAGCTTTTCCAGGATGGGGCGACAGGATATTGTAAAACTTGATTTCTCCACTGCCGAAATGGTCAAAGAGATCATTGCTGATTTTGATTACCGGAATACCAATATCACATGGGATCTCGGGCCCTTGCCGGATTCTTATGGCGATGCCAATACACTGCGGCAGGTATGGATTAACCTGGTATCCAATGCCGTTAAATATTCAAAGAATGCAACACAGCCCCATATCGAAATAGGCAGTACGGAAGACAACCGGGAAACTGTTTTTTTTGTTAAGGATAATGGCGTGGGATTTGACTCCAAATACAAGGATAAACTCTTTAAAGTATTTCAACGCCTGCATAGTGCGGGTGAATTTGAAGGTACCGGTGTTGGCCTGGCGATCGTTGAAAAGGTCATTTCCAAACACGGTGGCAAAGTATGGGTAGAAGCGGAAAAAAATAAAGGGGCCTGTTTTTATTTCAGCCTGCCCCACAAAATAATATCATAAAATAATTTGCTAAACTTAAATCCTGTAAAAATGAATTCCAACTCAGTCGAAATATTATTGGTGGAAGACAATATGGATGATGCAGAATTAACCATTCACCAGTTAAAGAAACACAATATGGCCAATAATCTCTTCCACGTTACCGATGGTGAAGAGGCACTTGATTTTATTTTTGCCAGCGGCAAGTTCAATGGCCAGCGTGAGATCTCCCATACACCTAAGCTCATCCTCCTTGATATTAAAATGCCTAAAGTGAATGGCATTGAAGTGCTGGAGAAAATAAAATCAGATCCACGAACGAAAAAGATCCCCGTAGTGATCCTTACTTCTTCCAAAGAAGACCCCGACATCAAACAATGTTATGAGCTTGGCGCCAACAGTTATATTGTAAAGCCCGTAAACTTTGAAGGCTTTGCGCAATCCATCATAAATCTTGGTTTTTATTGGCTATTACTGAATCAACCTCCCGTTAAATAGGTTCCTGCATGGAAAAGAAATTAAAAATATTGATGATAGAAGACAACCCTGATGATGCAGAGCTCATCCAGCAGTTCTTAAAAAAAGAAAAGGAGCATTGCGAATTCAGGCTTGTTATGACAGAGGAAGATTTTATATCGGGACTTGATGAATATCATCCCGACCTTATTCTTTCTGATAATACCCTTCCCCAATTCAATGCAACAGAAGCATTGGAAATATTCAGGCAGCGTTCCTTACCCATCCCGTTCATTCTTGTTACCGGGACTGTTTCCGAAGAATTTGCTGCAAACATCATCAAGCTTGGCGCTGATGATTATATTTTAAAAGACAGGCTTACCCGGCTGCCATCAGCGATCGATGCAGCATTGCAAAAGAAAAAATCAGAAGCGGCTGTGAGGCACAGTGAGGAAGTGAGAAAACTGATCATGAATGCAGCCCTTGATGCGATCATCTGTATCGATCTTTCCGGCATCATTACCGTATGGAATCCCCAGGCGGAAAAATTATTCGGCTGGAAAGAAGCAGAGGTCATTGGCCGGAAACTTTCAGAGACCATCATCCCTCCTCAATATAAAGAAGCACATAACAAAGGGTTCGATCATTATCTTAAAACCGGTGAGGGGCCTGTATTGAATAAAATGCTTGAAATGTCGGCATTGCATAAATCCGGCAATGAATTCCCGGTAGAACTTGCGATCGCACCCGTGAAGCAATCGGACGGTGATTTTTTCTGTGCCTTTATCCGGGATATAACGGAAAGAAAAAAATCAGAAGACAAGATCAGGTTCAATGCAAGCCTGCTGAACAAAGTAGGCCAGGCCGTGATCGCCACCGACATCAACGGCAATGTTATTTATTGGAATAATGCTGCAGAACATATTTATGGCTGGACCGCTGCAGAAACCATGGGAAAAAATATTATTGACCTAACACCTGCACAGCAAAGCAAAGAACTTGCTGTTGAAATAATGGCCGAATTGAGCAAGGGTAATTTCTGGAGCGGTGAATTCCTGGTTCAAAGAAAGGATGGCAGCAGTTTTCCCGCATTCGTCACAGACTCTCCCATTTACGACAATGAAGGAAAACTGAACGGCATGATTGGTGTTTCATTCGATATTAGTGAAAGGAAGAGATCAGAGGAAAGTTTGAAATCGATGGAAAAGGAGATCCTGAAACAAAAAGTACAGGAACAAAAGAAAATAACCAGGGCGATGATAAAAGCACAGGAAGAAGAAAAAAATCATATCGGCCAGGAACTTCATGACAACATTAACCAGATACTGGCCGGTACGAAAATGTACCTGAGCATGATCGTAAAAAAAGATGAATCTGTAAAAGAAGTGCTGCAATACCCGATGGAACTGATCGACAATTCAATTGAAGAGATCAGGTTGCTTAGCAAGAAGCAGGTAACACCATTGAAGAATATAGACCTGGAAGAATTGATCCGGGGCATCATCAGGAACCTTGCTCAAAGCACTATGCCGGTGAGTACTCGTTTTGAATATGTTGTTTCGGATCCCCTGCCGGATGACCTGAAATTAAATATATACAGGATCGTGCAGGAACAGGTAAATAATATTTCTAAACATGCGGCTGCAAAAAATGTGAACATTTTGATCAAGGCAGAAAACAAAGCCATGAACCTCGAGATCACGGATGATGGAAAAGGTTTTAATGTGAACGGCAAACGTAATGGGATCGGTATTTCAAACATGATGAACAGGGTCGAATCCTATAACGGCAAATTGCAGTTAAAAAGCAGTCCGGGTAAAGGCTGCAGCATCAAAGTGAAAATACCTTATTAAGTTGCTACGATGCGGTTTTGAGATCAGCTGGAAATTTCGTTCCTTTAACCAACAGCTAAAACATGAACATCAGTATGAAAAAAACAGTGATCCTCGGCATCAGTTTTTTATTTATTGCAATAATGGCAAATGCCCAAACGGTAGTTGAAGCATCAAAACAACCCGTAGATTCCGGGAACAGTATCTTTAGTAAAGTTGAATTTGAAGCCGAGTTTCCGGGTGGGTCATCCGGGTGGATCGAATACCTGCAAAAGAATCTTAAAGCGGATGTTCCTGTAAGAAAGAAAGCGCCGAACGGAACTTATAAAGTGATCGTCCGCTTCATCGTTTCAAAAGATGGAACCATTTCAGATATCCAGCCTGAAACAGACCTGGGATATGGAATGGAAGCAGAAGTAATGAGGGTGATCAGGAAAGGACCCAAATGGATCCCGGCAAAACAAAATGGAAGGCCGGTAAATGCGTATCGCCGGCAACCCATTACTTTTGTTGTTTCGGGTTGATACAAATGCAATGCAGATCTCCTTATGCTTTCTACAAGACATGAAATATTTATTGAGGTAGCATCCAATCTCAGTTTTTCCAAAGCCGCTGAAGTGTTGTTCATCAGCCAGCCCGCCATCAGCAAGCACATGAAAGCGCTGGAGGCTTTTTATAAAACAACCCTGTTTGAAAGGAACGGCAATGCGATACGGTTAACCAAGGGCGGCCAGCTGTTATTAAATCACCTGAAGGAAGCCCGGAAAATTCAAAACCAGTTAGAGTTTGAACTGAGCATCCTTAAAGATCATTTGAAGGCCAAGGGAGAATTAAAATTAGGAGCCAGCACTACTGTTGCATTGTATATCATTCCAAAAATACTCTCCGCATTTCACCAGAAATACCCGGAGGTAAAGATCAGTTTGCTAAACCGCAATACAGACACCATCACAAAAGCTTTGCTCGACCAGGACATTGATATCGGCATCGTAGAAGGCAAGAAAAAAAATACTGCCATTTTATACCAGCCATTCATTACAGACGAAGTTGTTGCCGTATGCAGTTCCAAAAGCCCCATTGCAAAAAAAAGAACCTTAACGATCCAGGATATCCAACAATACCCGGTGGTATTGAGGGAGCAGGGTTCCGGCACCTTAGCAGCTTTAAAATATAATCTTGAAAAGAACGGGATCAAATTATCAGGGCTGAAAGTAAATGTGCGGCTGGCCGGCACCGAAGCACTGAAAAATTTTTTAAGGGAAGATAATTGCCTTGGGTTTTTACCAAAGGGTTCTATCCTGAAAGAATTAAGGGATGGTGACCTGGTTGCGATGAAAATTGAAAAATTCCAGATCATCCGTGATTTCTTTTTTATTCAGCGGCATGGTACCGATGCCAATGAGCTTAACAAGACCTTCATTCGTTTTTGTAAAAGGTGGGCATAACAAAAGGTTATGGGCTATAACTTTTTTGAACGCAGTGGTTATAGTTTGGGTCGTACTTTTAGCGCATGTTAACGTTAACCAGGCCGCTTACATTTGCCACTGTTCTGAGATGCTCAGCCTGCCAAAGAGAATATCCGTTATCATCAATCAATACTTATGCAGTTTGTTGCAACCAGCCCCTGGTTGTTGAATATGATGCCGGCAGGGAATTCCTAAAAGAATCACTGCCGTTCCGGCAAAATACCATGTGGCGTTATTCAGAAATGTTGCCGGTATTGAACCAGGAAAATATTGTCTCACTTGCCGAAGGCATGACTCCCCTATTCTCTTTAAGTAAACTCGCTGACAAATATGGATTTTCAGATCTATTGCTGAAAGATGAATCCTTCAATCCCACCGGCTCATTTAAAGCAAGGGGAATAAGCGTGGCAGTATCAAAAGCAAAGGAATTCAATATCGGGCATTGCATCATTCCAACCGCAGGAAATGCAGGCGGGGCGCTGGCCGCCTATTGTGCTAAAGCAGGCATTAAATGCACGGTGGTAATGCCCGCTCATACACCGGCGATCTTTAAACAGGAATGCCGGCTATATGGTGCCGAATTGATCCTAGTTGACGGGCTGATCAACGACTGTGCAAAAAAGATAATGGAAATAAACAGCCACGGGCAATACTTTGATGTTTCTACTTTTAAAGAACCGTATCGCCTGGAAGGCAAAAAAACAATGGGCTATGAAATTGCAGAGCAATTAAACTGGCAACTGCCGGATGTTATTATTTACCCCGCAGGTGGTGGCACAGGCCTGGTAGGTATCTGGAAAGCATTCAGGGAAATGCAGCTGATGGGCTGGATAAAAGGCGCTTTGCCCAGGATGATCGCTGTACAATCCAGGAATTGTGCGCCAATATTACTTGCGCAGAAAGATCCAGTTAACTGGAAAAATAATTTTACACCCAGGGCCAGCATCGCAAATGGACTCGCCGTTCCATACCCATTCGGCATGAATATGATGTTGCAGGTTTTAAAAGAATCTGCAGGTACCGCATGGGCAGTGGATGAAATGGATATCATTGAAAGCGTAAAAGAGATCGCAAGAACGGAGGGCCTGATAATTTCTCCCGAAGGCGCTGCAACTTGGAATGCATTGCTACATTTAAGGCGGGCCAATATAATTGCTTCTTCAGAAAAAATATTATTGTTGAACACCGGCAGCGGGTACAAATACTTCGATCATCTATGATGAAATATGGCCGTAAAAAAATGGGCAGCTAAACCAGTCCATTTTTATTATTGTTTTTTGTTTCACAATTATGAACAGGTTGAACCTGTAGCTGTTTATTCACAAAACGGGAAGTGGAATTATTTCTACATGACAGCGCAACATCCCGGTTAAACTCATTTTTCCACAGAATTGATATAAGTTTTAAAAATAAACATGCCTGCTGAAAAATGGCATATTATTTTATATGCTTATCATAAATCAATTTTATGGAGCAGGAATTACATTTTGAACATGGCGACCTTACCGGGGAAATATCTGTTACACTCAACGAAGGCGTTAGCCTCGATGATCTTTGTGTAAAATATATTCATGATTATAACCGTGACCGCTTTGAGGCGCTTTGCATCCGGGTTTATATCGGGAAGGAAATCATTGTTACGCTATATGCGGCGGATAAGCTAAGGCAGGAAGATAGTACGCTTGACCCGGGAAAGATCCCTGTAAAAAAATTCAAGATACCAGGCATACCGCTTACTGAACTGATCCTCTACCTGGGTTCGCTGAACTTTACACTCAATACCAATAATTATCCAATTGAATCTATGCTCGTCGTAAATAAATGACCAGGCAATTCAGTAAACAAAAAAGCAATCCTTTACAGGATTGCTTTTAATGTTGTGCCCAGAACTAGCCTGAGTTCGAACTTTTTACCACAAGATCTTAAAGCGATTATTGATTTTTAATGGAATTAATATCTATTGAAAGCGTCCATACTTAATTCTTTGGTTGATGTTGAAAACAATAACCATTTGCAATACTTGTCCTATGCTTACACCTAGTTCCCGCTTTTGTCATACCATGACATTGAACTGAATTATCTTGACCTTGAGCTTTATGATTTACAGGCTGGTTGGCTCCATAGATATTTTCGGGATTACAAATTTTACAAGGAGTCAAACCTAATTCACGGGCTTTTTCAACAGATATTTCTTCCGATACATTTTTTACCATCCTGCATGAAGCTAAATGATATTTATTACCGGAAGGTGTTTTAAAAACCGTTTGTGAAGTAACAAAACCCGAAAAAAAGACAGTAATAAATAAAAGAATTAATGTTCTCATATCAATTTAATTTAAGAAATGCGAAAATTAAATCCAGGTCATAAACTCACAGGGCACCTCAGTTTTTGTGATGAACTGTTTCGTATGTTTAGGAAATCATGGTATGAAACCGTGACTTCAAATCCACCTCTCATCTTTGATGCCACAGTAAGCTTGCTGATATTCACATCATAAGTAAGTCCAACCGCAAGTTTATACATATCCAGTTTCACCACCGGTATGATTGCGTCGCCCCATCTTAAAAAACTACCTGCCGATATACTCAATGTCTCATCATTATCTGCTTCTACAATATCGTGTTTATAAATAAATCCTCCTTGTGCCTGCCGGTTCCCTCCCTGCATAAATGCATCCAGGTATATGATCACGCGGTCATCAGGGCTGGTTGGTGCAGAGAGACCAGCATTGAATAAATATTTCCTGTTCAGCTTGAAATTATTATCAGGATTAAAAGAAACCTTTGGCTGAAAAAGATGAAAGCCGGCTGCACCAACATAATACCTGATATCGCGGCCAAATTCACCGCTGTATAATAACCCCATGGAAAAATCCCAATAGGTCATGCTTGTTCTTGAAAATACCTGTTGTGTGGGATTGGTCTCACTATATTCTCCATTCACAAACTGGTCGGCCCATTTAAGTCCGCTTGGATCAAACCTTTGCTGTATCACGCCTCCTATGGCGCCGATCGCCAGGTAAGAATTCCGCATATCGCTTAAAGACTTTTGAAAACTAAATGAAGGAAGTATTTGTGTCTTTCCCATTTTCGAATCACCTGCCTGGTCATTGGTCAGCTGCAGCCCGAACACTTTATAGTCGTCACTGTTTTCTGATACGCCTGATTTTAATTCTATTCCAAGTGCCTGCGTGCGGAAAGGCACACCTGCTGCACTTGCCCACTGGTTACGGAAAGCGGCGGTAGCCCTGATATCTCCCCGGAAATTACCTGCCAGTGCAGGGTTGCGCAGCAAAGGCAATTCATAGAACTGTGAAAAGTTGATGTCCTGTGCTGATGCTGTCATTACAACCAACAGCAAACTAATATTGAATATAATTTTACGAAACATAGTGCTTTCATTTATTTTATGATCGATACATTCCCTTTGAATGTGTATGGTGTTCCATTATCGCAAAGAACTTCTGCAGTATATACAAATACATCAGGAGGCCCCGCTATGCCTTTGATTTTCCCATTCCAGCCGTAGGCCGGGTTATTGGGCGGGAAATTATTCCGCTCAAATACAACTTCACCCCAGCGGTTGAATATGCGGAAAGATTTTACTGTAAGAATACCTTTACCCATTACCATGAGGATATCATTTATTCCATCATTGTCAGGAGAAAATGCATTTGGAATGAATACCTGCGAATCGGTACAGAATACCCGGATCTTCATGGTATCTGATCCTTTACAACCATAAATATTAGTAACGTTCACGATATAGCTGATATCATTCTTAATAGTTGCATTCGGCAAAGGACAATCTGGACAGCTAAGATCATTCGGAGGCTGCCAATCCCAATAACGGATCGGTCCGTTCTGGAGCGTGGTAGTCAATGGCAATATTGTCCCGGTGGCCAGTACTTTATCCGGCCCGAGGCTTACAATCGGATAATTGCCCACTGCTACAACAATGAATGCAGTATCCGTAAAACAATTAAATCCATCATATCCAACTACACGGTAAACTGTTGTTAGCACCGGCGAAGCCGTAGGATTTGAGATAGTAGTATTGTTCAGTCCTTGTGCGGGCGACCAAACATAGGTTGTAGCACCGCTCGCTAATAAGTTTGCTGATTTACCGATACAAATTGTATCATT
>Ga0209023_10007805_pt1 | contig 10868 bp, 7 predicted proteins | sample LakOneMetagenome_FD_187468 | JGI IMG/M metagenome (GOLD analysis project Ga0209023, IMG submission 187468) | Freshwater and sediment microbial communities from Lake Erie, Canada (SPAdes) (version 2) | ecosystem: Environmental > Aquatic > Freshwater > Lentic | place: Lake Erie, Canada | collected...
GCCGCCGCCGGTTCCGCCGGCGACCGGTGGCAGCGCAGGTGCCTCCGGAACACAGGCCACGAGCGACGTCGTCGCCGCGATCGCCATCATCCCGATCACTGTTCGACGCATCACGTTGCTCCTCACACCAGGTCACATGCCGCGGTGTCGTACGAGATGCTTCCAGTCCGAACTACCAGGTGCAAGCGATCCGTGTGAACTGGTGATGTCAGCCGCGTCGGGCGTGTCGTGCCGGACTGGCCCGTTGCTCAGCCGCCGTGGACCTGCCGGAGCGCTCGGGTGGCGGCGTTGAACCCGCCCATGCCGTGGACGGCGGCGCCGGGCGGTGTGCTCGCCGAGCAGATGAACACCCCGGGGACCGTGGTGTCGTAGGGATCGAGCGCGATGCGCGGGCGGAAGATCAACTGGGGACCGCTCGACGCTCCCCCGGCGATGTCGCCTCCGACGATGTTCGCGTTCGCTGCCGAGAGTTGCCGGGGCGTCGTGACCGTCACGTGGCGGATGAGGTCGCGGAACCCGGGTGCGTACCGTTCGATCTGGCGAAGGATCAGCTCGGTTCCCTCGGGGCGGTCGTACCCGTTGGGCACGTGCGCATACACGTAGATCGGGTGGAGTCCGCCGCTGCTGCGTTGGGGGTCGGCGAGGTACTGCTGGCCGAGGAGCAGGAAGGGCCGATCGGGCATCCGCCCCTCGTTGGTGTCGGCCTCGGCGGCGGCCATCTCGGCCATCGTTCCGCCGACGTGCACGGTGCCGGCGCGGCCGACGTCGGGGTTCGACCAGGGGATGTGGCCCTCGAGCGCGATGTCGAGCTTGTACGCCGCCGGGCCCGGTCGGAAGCGCCGGTAGGCGCGTACGACGCGGCTCGGGAGTCGATCGCCGAGGATCCGCGCTGCGGCGGCGGGGCTCGTGTCGAGCATCACGACGTCGGGCGAGCCGAGCTCGTCGAACGATGTCACCGTCACCCCGGTCTCGACCGTGACGCCCAACGCTGTGAGCTTCGCGACCATGGCGTCGGTGATGGCCTGTGAACCGCCCTTCGCGACGGGCCAGCCGTAGGCGTGCCCGGCTCCCCCGAGCATGATGCCGGCCGAGGACGAGAACGGCATCGTCAGCTTCCCGAACCCATGGGCGGCGATGCCGCCGAACAGGCCGGCCGCCTCCTCGGTGTGGAACACGCGAGCGAAGGCGGTCGCCGGGAGGGCCGACAGGGCGCCGAAGCGGGACAACACCACGGGGTGGCGGGGCACGTGCACGATGGGCCGGAGGATTTCGGACCCGATCCGATCGAAGCGCCGGCCCGCCCAGCCGATCGTCGCGTCCCATCGGGCTCCGTCGATGCCGAGCGCAGCGACGGTCCGTTCGGTGTCCCGCCACAGCAGGCCGGCACGGCCGTCATCGAGCGGATGGGCGAGCTCGATCTCGGTCCAGAGGAACTCCAGGCCGAAGCGATCGAGGTCCTGTGCCTGGAAGAACGGCGAGGCGACCCCCATCGGGTGAAATCCCGAGCCGTCGTCGTGGATCAGGCCCGGCAGGGTGGCCTCGCTCGAGCGGACGCCGCCACCGGGCCGGTCGGAGGCCTCGAGCACCCTGACCGCCAGCCCCGCTTCCGCAAGGGTGATGGCCGCGGCCAGTCCGTTCGGCCCGCTCCCGACGACAACGGCTTCGGTCATGGCTCCAGCTTCCCACGATGCCCGTCACGGCAGTACGTCGATGCGCCATGCTGTCGGCCATGCCTGACGCACTGATCATCGACGCCTGCCGGACCCCTCGTGGCATCGGCAAGCAGGGCAAGGGCGCTCTGGCGCACCTGCACCCCCAGCACCTCGGCCGCACCGTGCTCGAGGCTCTCGCCCAGCGCAACGACTTCGACACCTCCGATGTCGACGACGTGATCTGGGGCACCAGCTCGCAGGTGTGCGAGCAGAGCGGCGACCTCGGTCGGATGTCGGCCCTCGACGCCGGCTACGACGTCCGGGCCAGCGGCGTGACCCTCGACCGCTTCTGCGGCTCGGGCATCACCGCCACCAACATCGCTGCCAACGCGATCATGGCGGGCATGGAGGACCTCGTGGTCGGTGGCGGTTGCGAGATGATGTCACTGCCGAAGAAGGGCCTGCTTCCGATGGGCGCGGGCAATGCCCACCTCCAGGAGATCCACCCGCAGTCGCATCAGGGCGTGTGCGCCGACGCGATCGCGACGCTCGAGGGCATCGATCGTGGGACGCTCGACGCCCTTGCCGCAGAGTCGCAGGCCCGCGCCGCCCGTGCGATCGCCGAGGGCCGCTTCGACAAGAGCCTGATCCCGGTGCTCAATCTCGACGGCACGGTGGCCCTCGACCAGGAGCAGTTCCCCCGTCCGGGTACGACGGCCGAGTCGCTGGCGGCGTTGCCCGCCAGCTTTCCCCAGATCGCCGACTACCGGCACAACGACAACCCGACGTTCCGTGAGCTGATCAACCAGAAGTATCCCGATCTCGACATCGCCCATGTCCACCACGCCGGCAACTCGTCGGGTGTCGTCGACGGGGCCGCAGCGATCCTCCTGGCGAGCGAGGGCTACGCCAAGGCGCACGGCCTCACCGCCCGCGCCCGCATCGTGGCGACCGCGAACATGGGCGACGATCCGACCCTCATGCTCAACGCCCCGGTTCCAGCGGCCCGCAAGGTCCTGGCACGGGCCGGCCTGACGCTCGGCGACATCGACCTGTTCGAGATCAACGAGGCGTTCGCGGTCGTGGCCGAGAAGTTCATGCGCGACCTCGATCTCGATCGGGACAAGGTCAACGTGAACGGCGGCGCGATGGCGCTCGGTCACCCGATCGGCGCGACGGGTGCCATGCTCATCGGGACGGTGCTCGACGAGCTCGAGCGCATCGACGGCCAGTTCGGTCTCATCACGATGTGTGCCGGTGGCGGTATGGCCCCCGCAGTCATCATCGAACGCGTCTGAGCGCCCTGGGGCCGCCCGAGGTGGGTCCGGTCAGGGGCGACGGCCGAGGACGCCGAGGAGGCGTTGTTGCGTGGTGGCTGCCTCGCCCAGTTCGCCCGACGCTCCGGCGCCGAACGGCGGCATCGTACCGTTCGGGACGGTTGCTTCCCGGAACGAATTCCCCGCGGCCTTCACGAGGCTTTATGGTGAGCAACGACCGAATCTGACACACCGTCAGAAACTGCTTCGGTCGTCGACAGAACCCACCGCTCGCCTGCTCCGGAGGCACCAGATGACCACCCCCGAACCGTCAGCGATCGAATCGGCCAAGGAGCGCTACGAAGCCGAGCGGGCCAAGCGGCTCCGGAGTGAAGGCCTCGCCCAGTACGAGTCCCTCCGCGACCACGACCTCGACCGGGACCCGTGGGCCGACCCCGATTTCACCCGGGACCCAGTGGTCGAGGACGTGCAGGTCGTCGTCCTCGGCGGGGGGTGGGCCGGGATGCTCGCCGGGATCAACCTCGTCAAGCGCGGCATCACCAACTTCCGCATCGTCGAGAAGGCGGCCGACTTCGGTGGCACCTGGTACTGGAACCGCTACCCGGGTTGCATGTGCGACGTCGATTCCACCATCTACCTCCCGCTGCTCGAGGAGACGGGCTACATGCCCACCGAGAAGTACGCGAGCGCCTCGGAGATCTTCGGATACGCCCAGCTGCTCGGTCGCCACTTCGGGCTCTACGACCATGCGCTCTTCCAGACCGAGGTGGAGTCGTTGGTGTGGGACGACGACGCGCACCGGTGGGACATCACGACCCAACGCGGTGACCGCATCCGCACCCAGTTCTTCGTGGCCGCCGGCGGTCTGATGCACAAGGCGAAGTTGCCGGGCATCGCCGGCATCGACGACTTCACCGGCAAGGCGTTCCACACGACTCGCTGGGACTACGAGTACACCGGGGGCAGCCCGACCGAGCCGATGGACCGGCTTGCCGACAAGGTTGTCGGCATCATCGGCACTGGGGCGACGTCGGTCCAGATCGTGCCGCAGCTCGCCCGGTCCGCCAAGGAGGTCTACGTCTTCCAGCGGACGCCGTCCGCTGTCGGGGTGCGCGCCCAACAGCAGATCGACGAGGAGTGGTTCCGGTCGCTGAAGCCGGGCTGGCAGCTCGAGCGGACCCTCAACTTCACGTCGGTCGCCACCGGCCAACAGCCCGACCGCGACCTCGTCGCCGACGGGTGGGGCCAGGTCCTCAAGGTCGACACGCAGCGGGAGCCGGCGGACGATGCCGAGCGCGCCGAACTCGAAGCGATCGACTTCGAGATCATGGAAGGCTTCCGCCGCCGGATCGACGAGGTGGTCGAGGATCCCGAGACGGCCGCGAAGCTGAAGCCGTGGTACGGCAAGCACTGCAAGCGGATCTGCTTCCACGACGAGTACCTGCAGTCGTTCAACCTGCCCAACGTGCACCTCGTCGACACCGATGGCCAGGGCGTCCGGGAGATGTCGCCCGCCGGGCCGATCGTGGACGGCACGGAGTACCCGCTCGACCTCCTGGTGTTCGCCTCGGGGTTCGAGATCACGACCGGGCTGGTCGACCGCCTCGGCTTCGATCCGGTCGGCCGTGGCGGGGTGAGGCTCAGCGAGCGGTGGCACGACGGCACCCACTCGCTTCACGGCATCCTCACGGCGGAGATCCCGAACTTCTTCGTGGTCAGCTTCGTGCAGGCCGGCTTCGGTCTGAACTTCGTGCATTTCCTGTCGGAGTCGACCAAGCACATCGTCTGGATGATCGACCACTGTCTGGAGGAGGGCATTGCGTCGATCGAGACGACGGTCGAGGCCGAGGACGAGTGGCTCAACATCCTGTGGCAGGCGTCGGGCCCGCTGGCTCGGTACAACCTCGCCTGCACCCCGAGCTACGGCAACAGTGAAGGGGCGCGCACGATGCTGTCGGCCCGGAGCGCCGTCTTCCCCGGCCCGCTCATGGACTACGCGGCGCACCTCGAGCGCTGGCGCGACGAGGGCACCCTCGCCGGCGCCAAGATCGTCCGCGCCGAGGAGTCGTCGACCGAGCGGTGACCGAGGACGGCGCAGATCCGTGCTGGATGTGACGACGCGTCGCATCCGGCACGGATTACTCAGGCGGGTCGTCTGACGATCCTACGATGGCGAGGTGCACCGGATCTTCGGGTCGAGGACCCGCTCATGCGGCAGATCCGCTACCTCGACAAGCTCGTCGACGAGCTCGCCAAGGGGCGGCCGATGGAGAAGGTGCTCCGCGGGTAGCGCTCGGCGCCTACCGTGACTCGATGGCAGTCGAGCCCCGGAACCTCGTGTTCTTCCCCACGCCCGGTGACCTCCGGGCCTGGCTGGTCGAGCACCATCAGCGCGAGACCGAGCTGTGGATCGGTCGGTACAAGAAGGGCAGTGGCAAGCCGTCGGTGACGTGGCCCGAGATCGTCGATCAGGTGCTGTGCTTCGGGTGGATCGACGGGGTGGGCAAGGGCATCGACGACGAGGTCTATGCCCAGCGGATCACGCCGAGGAAGGCCGGCTCGATCTGGAGCGCGGTCAACATCGCCAAGGCCGCCGCGTTCACCGAAGCGGGGCTCATGTACCCGGCGGGGCTTGCTGCGTTCGAGGCTCGCCGTGAGGACCGCTCGGCCATCTACTCCCACGAGCAGGACGAGCCCGCGACCCTCAGCGTCGAGCAGGAGGCGGTGCTTCGCTCGGTGCCGGGTGCGTGGGAGTTCTGGGAATCGTCGGCTCCGAGTTACCGCAAGGCCGCCACGCACTGGGTCACGAGCGCCAAACGGGAGGAGACCCGCGCCAGCCGGCTGGCGACGTTGGCCGAGGACTCCGCAGCGGGCCTGCGGGTCAAACCCCTCCGACGTCCGGGGAGCTGAACGGCGTCTCACGAACCTGCCGACATACGAAGCGTAACGCGCGGCGGGGGGCTTGAATCAAGGACCCTCGGCATGCTGACCATGGCCGCATGAACCAGCGCCGTAGGGAACAGAAGAGTGTCGTCATCGCAGGGGGCGGTCCGACCGGCTTGATGCTGGCGGCCGAGCTGACGTTGGCAGGCGTCGACGAGATCGTGATCGTCGAACGTCGGGCCACCCAGGAGCTCGACAGCCGGCGCGCCGGTGGCTTGCACGCCCGCACGCTCGAGGTCCTCGACCAGCGCGGCGTGGTCGACCGGTTCGTGGCGGAAGGCACGGTCCATCCGGCCGCCGGCTTCGCCTACGTCCCGTTGCCGCTCGGCGATCTCCCCACCCGTCACAACTACCTGCTCGGGCTCTGGCAGCGCGACTTCGAGCGCATCCTCGCCGGCTGGGTGCTCGGCGAGCTCGGGGTGACGATCCTGCGTGATCGCGAGGTCGTGGGTGTGACCGACGACGGGGAGGGCGTCGACGCGGCGATGTCGGACGGATCCACGATCCGGGCCGACTACCTGGTCGGATGCGACGGTGGGAGGAGTGTGGTGCGGAAGGCGGTCGGGATCGAGTTCCCCGGTCTCGATCCGTCGAGCAGCTTCATCATCGCCGACGTCGCGGCGACCGAACCGCCCGTGCTCGGAATCCGGCCCGAGGGTGGCGGGATCGGGCCGGCGGAGGGCGAGGGCCGGTATGGCATCGTGCTCAAGGAACGCGAGGTCGACCACCGCAACGGTCCCGGGTTGGACGACGTCCGGTCCGAACTCGTCGATCGGTTCGGCACCGACTTCGGGGTGCACAGTCCGCGTTCGATCTCGCGCTTCACCGACGTGTCGCGACAGGCCGCCACCTACCGGGTGGGCCGCGTCGTCCTGGCCGGGGACGCCGCCCACGTGCACCCGCCACAGGGTGGCCAGGGCCTCAACCTCGGCGTGCAGGACGCCGTGAACCTGGGGTGGAAGCTCGCCCAGGTCGTGACGGGAATCTCACCCGACGACCTCCTCGACACCTACCACGCCGAACGCCATCCCGTCGGTGCCCGGGTGCTGCAGAACACCGAGGCACAGGTCGCCCTCGCCACCGATGACGACCGTCACCCGGCCTTGCGCTCGATCGTGGCGGAGCTCCTCGCTCTCGACGAGCCCCGTCGACGCATCGCCTCCATGATCACGGGGTTGGACGTCGACTACGACGAGGGCCACCCGCACCCGCTGGTCGGCCGTCGACTGCCGGACATCGACCTCCAGACCGCCGATGGCATGACGACCGTGTTCGCGCTCCTCCACGAGGCGCGCCCGATGCTCCTCCGGCTCGGTGGAGTAGATCGCCCCGACGGCGCAAATGAGGCGTCGGTCACCGGTCGTATGCGAGTGGTCGACGCCGACCCGGTCGGGAGCTGCGAGCTGCCCGTCGTCGGAGAGGTCACGGTCCCGCCGGTGGTGCTCATCCGGCCCGACGGCCACGTGGCATGGGCGGGCGACCTGGCCGACCCCGAGCTGGCCGAGGCCAGTGCCCGGTGGTTCGGAACGGGTCCGGTGGCCGCACCGTAGTCTGCGTTGTCGCCGGCGGCGTCCGGACAACGGGAGGTCGTCTGATGTGGGAACTGCCAGGGCTCGAGGTTGCGGTGGACGGTTCGATCGCGCGGGTCACACTGTCGCGGCCGGAGAAGCTCAACGCGCTCGATCGCGCCACCTTGGAGGGCCTCGCCACCGTTGCGGCCCGGCTCGACGCCGATGACGCGGTGAAGGTGGTGGTGATCGCCGGGGCCGGTCGCTCGTTCTCGGCGGGTTTCGACCTGGCCGACCAACGCTGGCAGGAGTTGGGGCCGCCCGAGCGGTCGGCCGACGTCGGGCGTGCGATGTCGGAGGCGATTGCGAGCATGCAGGCGCTCACGATCGCGTCGATCCACGGCCACTGTCTCGGCGGTGGCGTGGTGCTCGCTGCGGCGTGCGACCTGCGTGTCGCAGCGGACAGCGCACGCTTCCGGCTGCCCGAGGTCGACCTCGGCATCCCGCTCTACTGGGCAGGGGTTCCCCTGCTCGTTCGCGAGCTGGGCCCGGCGCTCACGAAGGACCTCGTGCTGACGGGGCGGGAGTTCGGGCCCGACGAGGCGGTCCGCTCCGGCTTCGTCAATCGGCTGGTCGCGCACGACGAACTCGCGGCGGCGACCGATGAGCTCGCCGCGCAGCTGGCGGCGCGCTCCGCGCTGGTGCTTCGCACGACGAAACGCCAGGTCGACGCTGCGGTCCCACCGATCGACGACCGGTCGCCGTCGGTCGCGGACGAGGTCGCGGGCATGGCCGCAGCGTTCGCCGATCCCGAGAGCCGGCGCCTTGCAACGGAGTACCTCGCCCGGGTCAGCTCCCGGTGACGGAGACGACCAGGCGAAGTTCGATGGACATGCGAACCACGCGCTGACGAGCGGCGCGCGACTGCGTCACCCATTCGGTCGAACGGGCGCGATCCGAACCGGGATCCCGCACCTCGGCAGCGACGGCGAGCATGTCGTCGATTGCCACTCGAAGTGCCGGGGTCGCGTCGGTGGGAGCGTGAAGGTCGGCCAGTTCCGACACTGCATCCGCCACCCCGACGATGTTGCCGAGTTCGGCCGCAGCTTCGGCGGCCTCCAGTGCCCGGGTGCACTGCTCGGCGATCGACTCACCGGGAAGCACCGCAGCGCCGTGGGCGCAGCTGAGTGTGTCGAAGGCGTACGCGACCCGATGATCCATCTCGGAGTGGAAGTACCAGCGTTGGCCAGAGTCGGGCAGGAACGCCCAGATGTCGTTGATGGACATCTCGCCGTCGCGTTCGAGGAACGAGCCGGTCGGAAGGCCGTAGCGGAGCTGATGGCGCCGTCGGTCGACGGTGCGCCCGTCGGCGAGCACCAGCGGTTGGGTGATCTGCTGCAGCGGAATCCACAGGTTGAGCATCATCAGCGACGCGTCGCGGTTGTGGCCATCGGGCGAGTCGTGGCGAAAGAGCGTGGGCGCTCGGCCTTCCATCAGCTGGCGCATCGGCGTTCCGAAGACGTCCTGGTCGGCGTGGACGGAGGTGGCCGGCCCGTGGTCGTTCATGCCGTTCGAGTGGTCCGGAACCAACGCCATGCGGTTCGGTCCGGCCGTGCGCATGAACATGCCTTCGTCCGCGATGTGGAGCACGTTGAGCGTCACTCCGCTGGAGCACTGCAGTGCCGCGCCATCGAGGGCGGCCCGGATCGCGACCGCGTCGCCGTCGGTGATCGATTGAGCGTCACGAACGCGGGCGAACACGGATTGCAGTTCGGCCAACGGCGCAAGATCGACCGTGTCGAACCCCGCGCCGAAGAGATCGACGTCGGAGCCCGTGGTCTGCAGCAGGTCGGTCGCCAGGCATCGGTGCACCTCCACGCCTTCGCGGCCGTACGGCGCGGTCACCCGGTCGCCGGCCCGCAGGAGGCCCGGATGCTCAGCGTCGGGAATCGCGGCGTCGGGTGGCAGGAACCCCAACTCGACGGTGTAGGTCGTCGTCTGATCGATCATCGCTCCGATCGTACGACGCACGTCGTTCCGACGTCGTCCGGAGCGTCGTCGTGATCCGCCCGGCAGACCAGCACCGTCCGGGCTCGTACGCTGCCGAGGTGACCGATCTGGGCCAGCTCATCCCGATGCCAGCCGATCCCGATGCGGTCATGGAAGCGTTCCTCGGCTGGGTCGAGGGCAGCGGGCTCACGATGTACGCGCACCAGGAGGAAGCCCTCCTCGAGATCGTCTCGGGGTCGCACGTCATCGTCGACACGCCGACCGGGTCCGGAAAGAGCTTGATCGCGGTGGCGGCGCACTTCGCCGCGCTGGCCGATCGCCGCCGCAGCTACTACACCGCGCCCATCAAGGCCCTGGTGTCGGAGAAGTTCTTCGACCTGTCGGCCACCTTCGGGGCGGACAACGTCGGGATGCTCACCGGCGACGCCTCGGTCAACCCTGACGCCCCGATCATCTGCTGCACCGCGGAGATCCTCGCCAACCTCGCGCTCCGGGAGGGCCGCGACGCCGACGTCGGCCAGGTCGTCATGGACGAGTTCCACTACTTCGCCGACCCCGACCGCGGGTGGGCGTGGCAGGTCCCGCTGCTCGAACTGCCCGACGCGCAGTTCGTCCTGATGTCCGCCACGCTCGGCGACGTGACCCGGTTCACCGAGACGCTGCCCGAGCGCACCGGCCGGCCCGTCGCCGTGGTCCGCTCGGCCACCCGCCCCATCCCCCTCGTGCACCACTTCCGGATGACGCCGCTCACCGAGGTGCTCGAGGAGCTGTTGTCCACCCACCAGGCCCCGGTGTACGTCGTGCACTTCACCCAGGCGTCGGCGGTCGAGCGGGCGCAGTCGCTGATGAGCGTCAATCTGCTCACCCGGGCCGAGAAGGACGAGATCGCCGAGCTCGTCGGCGGGTTCCGCTTCGCTGCCGGGTTCGGCAAGACGCTTGCCAAGTTCGTGCGCCACGGCATCGGTGTCCATCACGCGGGGATGCTGCCCAAGTATCGGCGCCTGGTGGAGCGGTTGGCGCAGGCGGGGCTGCTCAAGGTCATCTGCGGGACCGACACCCTCGGCGTCGGGATCAACGTGCCCATCCGCACCGTGGTCTTCACCGCGCTCGCCAAGTACGACGGCACGTCGACTCGCATCCTCAGCGCGCGGGAGTTCCACCAGATCGGCGGCCGCGCCGGCCGGGCCGGCTTCGACACGATGGGCACCGTCATCGCACTCGCCCCCGACCACGTCATCGAGAACCACAAGGCGGCCGAGAAGGCTGCGGCGAGGACGGCGCAGGACAAGAAGGTTCGCAAGATCCAGAAGAAGAAGCCGCCTCCCGGCCAGGTGTCGTGGGGCCAGCCCACGTTCGACCGGCTGGTGGGCGCTCCGCCCGAACCGCTCACCTCCTCGTTCACAGTGAGCCACTCGATGCTGCTCAACGTGCTCGACCGGCCCGGGGACGGGCGGGCGGCGCTCAACCGTCTGCTCACG
>Ga0209023_10007806_pt1 | contig 10868 bp, 8 predicted proteins | sample LakOneMetagenome_FD_187468 | JGI IMG/M metagenome (GOLD analysis project Ga0209023, IMG submission 187468) | Freshwater and sediment microbial communities from Lake Erie, Canada (SPAdes) (version 2) | ecosystem: Environmental > Aquatic > Freshwater > Lentic | place: Lake Erie, Canada | collected...
GAAAGCAAACCTCCTCCCTTTCGAGGGCGGGAAGGGTGAAAGGGTGGGGTAAGAGCCCACCGCGGACCTGGCGACAGGGACGGCATGGCAAGCCCCGCCTGGAGCAAGACCGAATAGGGACCCCGCGCCGACCTCGCGTCGGATAGGCCGTCACTGGCTGAGAAGGGTCCGGGTAGGTCGCGAGAACCGTCCAGCAATGGGCGGTCCAGAGGAATGATCGTCGCGCGCCGTAAGGCGTGGCACAGAACCCGGCTTATAGACCGTCTGGTCCGTCTCCTTCCCCGGCTGGGGAAGGAGGGGCTTGGCCCGGCCTTGGGTTGCGCTACGGTAAACCGCTCACGCAACGCGCGTCGGGCAGGGCGGGGCGCGAATGGCTGAAGACACCCGGGAAGAGCGCGAGGCGCGCTGGTGGCGCGACTGGTTCGACACTGACTACAGCTGGGATGGGCTGGGGCAGAAGTCTGTCCGGGGCGGCGGCAAGTTCGCCGAGGTGACGCTACAGGACTATTGGCGGCGTGATCCCGGTGACTCGTTTGGCCTTCGATCTCCTCGTACGAATGAGGATCTCATAGCCACCGGCGAACTGGTCGAATTCGACGGCCGCTGGTGGCATTTGGCTCATCTGCCTCCGCGCGGGCCCGGCGGGGTCGAAAGCTGGAAGGCCGATCTGGAAGCCGCTGAATGGCAGCAGTTGAATGGTCTTCTAGCTGTGCGACTGGCGGTCGCGGCCAAGGCGGTGGGGCGGTTCGAATGGGACGCCGGCGCCAATGTCTGGATCTCGGAGGGGGCGGACGGCCGCGCCATGCTCGACGGCGCAGTATTACGTCACGACTCAATCCAGGCGAATCTGCTGGCGCTATCTTGCCGTCGAGCGGCCTTTGTTGGTGGTCTTGAACTGTCCGGTAGGGCGTTTAGCGACGGCGCCGATTTTTCAGACGCCCTATTTGATGGCATCACCGGCTTTCAGAGCACAACCTTCTCGGGCGACGTTCGTTTTCACAGCGCAAATTTTTCCGGGGATGTTTGCTTCGACAACGCGGCCTTTTCTGGCTCCAACAGTTTCGAAAGCGCAACGCTCTCCGGCGATGTCTTTTTTCGCAGAGCGACCTTTTCGGGTGACGTAAGTTTTGATGCTGCAAAGTTCTCAGGCGAAACCCGCTTTTTCAGTGCAAAATTCAAGACTGAGGCCCTTTTTCGCCGCGCAGCCTTCTTAGGTGATGCCTTCTTTGATGACGCAGTTTTTTCAGGCGATGCGCGCTTTGTTTCCGTTGCTATGTTCGGTTCCGCTTCGTTCCGAAAATCTGTTTTCTCAAGCGATGCCGCTTTCCACGATGCGGCCTTTTCACGCGAAGCCATTTTCTCGAACGTAGCGTTTGGAGGCCGTGCAGGTTTCGACGCAGCTGCCTTCTTGCATCCTACCCACTTCAATGGTGCGGCTTTCAAGGGCCCAGCCTATTTCTCCGGCACGTTCAAGGCGACAACTCAATTTGAGAACGCGGTCTTCGAAGGGCCGCTGACGTTTAAGGCAACGATCACAGAGCCTGAGCGGGATTTTTCCCGGACTTTCTATGGGGCTCGGTTCGCCGGGATCGCCGACTTTTCCAGCGCGGTTGGCGAGGGGCAGGGCGGGCGGATGGTGGCTGCCTTTGCTGAGGCCCAGTTCGAAAAGGCTCTCATCCTGACTGATGGTCTGGATGGGAGGACCGGGCTGGGCCTTCAAAAGGCGTTGTTGAGTAAAACGCTCGTTGCCGCCGACTGTGATCTGGCGTTCGAGCTTGGCAGGGTTGCCTTGGCTTGTCCGCCTAAGGTCATGGCCATTGCCGAACAGGTGGCTTTCCTAAGCGCGAGGCGGGAAGAGCGATTTGCCGCTCTGGAAAGCGGCGGCCGGGTCGTTAAGATCGCCATGGGCAAGGCGCGTGATGAGGTGCGCGAGCAGGCCTACTACCGGCTACAACTGCGGGCGCGTCACCAGCGCCACGACATCGACGGCTGGGAGAAGTTTGCAGGCTGGATCTATGGAGCCACATCTGACTTCGGCTCCAGCCTTTGGCGGCCGCTGGTTTGGCTGGGCCTGCTGGTGCTGGTGTTTGCGGTGGTGATCTACTGGCCCTGGATGGCCTGGCTAAACATCAGGGACGCGCATGGGCCGGGCGGGGTGTTCGTGGCCCTGAACCATTCGCTGCGAACCCTGTCGCCGTTCAATCTTCTCACGAGCCCTGGCATGATCACTGCCATGGGCGCGCCCACCAGCCTGTCTGAGGTCAATCCCGCCGTCACCTTCGGAGCGCGGATGGTCTCGGGCCTGCAATCCATCCTCTCCACCCTGCTGATCTTCCTCTTCGGCCTGGCCGTGAAGCGGCGCTTCCAGATCAGCTGATCGGCGTACTGGCTGGGATCGACTGGGAAGGGCGGGGCGTCTAGCGCCCCTGCATCCAGCCGTAACACTTAACAGTTCTGTGTATGTTCTGTTGATGGCTTGTGGCCGCAAGTCACGAGGCGGTGCGACATCTTTGTTTTCGCGGCAAAATGCCCGCTGGTGTCATTGTTTCCCAATTCATCCCATGTTAACCCAGTTGCATCGGCCGGCGGTGGGACGGCGCGGCCGATCCGGGGTTTTGCAGGGGTAGGGCGAGGTGTTTCTCTCGACGTTCGAGAAGCAGGTGGACAGCAAGCGGCGCATCGTTGTGCCGCAGGACTTCCGCGCGGCGATCTCGGGCCCCTTCGACGGCGTGTTCTGCTTCCCCTCCATCGAGGCCGATTGCCTGGAGGGTGGCGGAAAAGCCTTGTTCGACCGTTACCTGGGCGTGATCGAGGAGCTGGAGTTCGGCGATCCGGTCCGCACGGCGCTGGAGACCAGCGTCCTGGGCGGCATGGCCAAACTGTCGTTTGATACAGCTGGTCGCATTACGCTTCCCGATCACCTGTGCGAGATGTTCGGCCTGAGTGATTGGGTGACTGTCGTCGGTATGGGTGAGCGTTTTCAGATCTGGTCGCGCGAGGCCTTCCAGGCCCACCGCGCGGCGCAGCGCGAGCTGGCGCGCGAAGGCCTGGCAGCCATGCGGGTTCAGCAGCGCACGGTAAGGCTGGGTGGCGCATGACCGAAGTCGCGCCGCACATCTCGGTCCTGCTCAACGAGATCGTTGACGCCCTGGCCGCCAAGCCGGGCGAGACGATCATCGACGGCACCTTTGGGGCCGGCGGCTACACCCGCGCCATCCTGGCCACCGGCGCCAGCGTCGTCGGCTTCGACCGCGATCCGACCGTCCTGCGGTTCACCGAAGGTTTGCCGGCCGATCGCTTCCGCCTGGTGCAGGACCGCTTCTCGCGGATGGCCGAGCATTTCGAGCCGCAGTCGGTTGACGGCGTGGTGCTGGATATCGGCGTGTCCTCCATGCAGCTGGACGAGGCCGAGCGCGGCTTTTCGTTCATGCGCGACGGCCCGCTGGACATGCGGATGAGCGACACCGGCCCGACGGCCGCCGACCTCGTCAACGAGCTGGACCACACCGAGCTGGCCCGCATCCTCTATGTCTATGGCGAGGAGCACGCCTCGCGCCGCATCGCCAGTTTCATCATCCGTCGTCGCGAAGAGCGGAAGTTCGAGCGCACGCTCGACCTGGCGCATGTGATCGAGCGCGCCCTGGGTGGCCGCAAGGGCGCCAAGGTGCATCCGGCCACCCGCTCGTTCCAGGGGCTGCGCATCGCGGTCAATGAAGAGCTGGCCGAGCTGGAGGCGGGTCTCGCCGCCGCCGAGCAGATCCTCAAGCCCGGCGGCCGGCTGGCGGTGGTGACCTTCCATTCGCTGGAAGACCGCATCGTCAAGAATTTCCTGGCCGAGCGGGCCGGGCGCACGCCGGGCGGCTCGCGCCACCTGCCGCAGGCGCCCGCCGGCGCGCCGGCCAGCTTCCAGCTGATCGCCAACAAGGCCATCGCGCCGGGCGAGGCTGAGCTGGCCGTCAATCCGCGCGCCCGGTCGTCCAAGCTTCGCGCCGCCATCCGCACGACCGCCCCGATCTGGGTGGATCTGTCGTGAGTGTCTCGGGCCTGTTCAATCGCCGGGTCCGCGGCTTCCGGGTGGTCGAGGTTGTCGGCATGGGCGTGCTGCTGACCCTGGTCACCGGCGTCTATCTGGCCAAGACCGTCGCCGGCCGCGAGCGCAACGAGATCGCCAGCATCGAGCGCGAGATCGAGGATGAGCACGCCCGCAAGCGCCTGCTCGAAGCCGAGGTCGCCCACCTGGAACAGCCGCGCCGCATCGAGGCCCTGGCCCTGGCCATGGGCCTGCAGTCCATTCCGGCCGCCCGCGAGACCACCGAGGACGCGCTGATCGACGTGGCCCGCGACCGCGCGCCGCCGGCCCCTGTCGCGCTGCAGGCCGCGCCGGTGGAGGCTGATGCCCTGGCCGCTGACGCACCCGAGCCGACGCCGGACGACGCGCCGATCCCGGAGGGGCCGCGATGAGCCTCGCCAACCTGGGTCCGTCCGGCTTTCAGCCCGGCGCCTGGCGCTGGCTGATCGAGCGAGTCTGGCGGCTGGAGCACGCCTTCGAGCGTTCGCGCGCCGCCGCCAAGCCCGAAGACGACACCCGCATCCGCATCTTCTTCGTGATGGCCTTCTTCGGCCTCTGCTTCGTGGGGCTGGGCCTGGGGGCCAGCTTCTCGGCCCTGTTCTCGAACGTCGGCCGGGGCAGCGGCTATCTGGCCTCGACCGAGGGCGCGCGCGGCGATCTGGTCGACCGCGACGGCCGCCTGCTGGCCGTCGACCTGACGCACTACGCCCTTTACGTCGATCCCCGCGAGGTCTGGGACAAGCAGGAGGCGCGCCGCGCCCTGGGCAAGGCCCTGCCCGAAGTGCCCGCCAAGCGGCTGGACAAGGTGGTGTTCGGCGACCGCCGCACCTTCCTGCTGGGCGGCCTGACGCCCGAGCAGAAGGACGCCATCTTCAATCTGGGCCTGCCCGGCATCTCGTTCGAGGAACAGGGGCGGCGGATGTATCCGCTGGGCGCCACAGCCGCCCATCTGGTCGGCTTCGTCGACAGCGGCGGCAAGGGTCTGGCCGGCGCCGAGCGCGCCCTGGACAAGCCTATCCGCGCCGCCGCCGGCGAGGGTGGTCGGCCGACGGCCCTCTCCATCGACATCCGCGTGCAGGCCGCGCTGGAAGACGAGTTGCGCAAGGCCGCTATGGAATTCCAGCCGCGCGGCGCGGTGGGCGTGGTGACCAATGTCCACACCGGCGAAATCCTGGGCATGGCCAGCTATCCCGACTTCGATCCCAACAAGGCCGGAACCGCCACCGACGACCAGAAGCTGAACCGGGCGGCCGGCGCGGTCTATGAGATGGGCTCGACCTTCAAGGCCTTTACCGTGGCCATCGGTCTGGACACCGGCGTCGCCACGCCGGCCTCGACCTTCGACGCCCGCGAGCCCTACAAGCTGGGCTACCGCACCATCCACGACTATCACGCCGCCAAGGCGATCCTGACCCTGGTCGAGGTGTTCAAGCACTCGTCCAACATCGGCACCGCCAAGCTGGCCGTCGGCGTCGGCGCCCAGCGGCTCAGCCAGTATTTCACCAATCTGGGCCTGACCAAGCCGGCCAAGGTCGAACTGCTGGAATCGGCCCGCCCCCTGACCCCGCGCAAGTGGGACGAGGATGCGGTGGCCTCCACCTCGTTCGGCCACGGCATGAACGTCACGCCCCTGGCCCTGGCCGAGGCCATGGGCCCGCTGCTGAACGGCGGCACCCGTCCGCCCCTGACCATCCGCAAGCTGGCCACGGGCGTGCGCCCCGAAGGCCCGCGCGTGCTGACCGAGGAAACCTCCCAGCAGATGCTGCGGATCATGCGCGCCAATGTCGTTCCCGGTGAAGGCGGCAGCGGCGGCAAGGCCGACGTGGCGGGCCTGTCGGTGGGCGGCAAGACCGGCACCGGCGAGAAGTATGACCCGGCCATCCGCGCCTATAACCACCAGCGTCAGGTCTCGTCCTTCGCGGCGGTGTTCCCGACCGACGGCCCGCTGGAGGCCGACCGCTATTTCGTGCTGATCCTGCTGGACGAGCCCAAGGGCGACGCCCGCACCTTCGGCTTCTCGACCGGCGGCTGGGTCGCTGCTCCGGCGGCGGGCAAGGTGATCGAGCGCATCGCGCCGTTCCTCGGCGTCAAGCGCAAGACCGAGATCCTGACCGTCGCCAATCCGCAAAACGCCAGCCCGGGGACCGGCCTGTGACCAAGACGCTTACCGACCTTCTTCAGCGCGACCTGCCCGAAAGCCCGGTGATCACCGGGGTGACGGCTGACAGCCGCAAGGTCGGTCCCGGGACCCTGTTCGCCGCCCTGCCGGGCACCAAGGTCGATGGCGCCAGCTTCGCCCCCGGCGCGATCGCGGCGGGAGCCGCCGCGGTGCTGGGTCCGGTCGGCATGGAGACCTTCTCTGTCCCGACCGTGAAGGTCGAGGATCCGCGCCGCGCCTACGCCCTGGCCTCGGTCGCCTTCTGGGGCGCCCAGCCGGCGACCTGCATCGCGGTGACCGGCACCAACGGCAAGACCTCGGTGGCCGGCTTCTGTCGCCAGATCTTCGCGCGACTCGGCCACAAGGCCGCCAGCATGGGAACCCTGGGCGTCGTGGTCAGTGGGCCCGGCGTTCCGGACCAGCAACTGACCCCTCCTGGCCTCACCACCCCCGACGCGGCCGATGTCGCCGAGATGATGGCCCGGCTGGCGGCTGACGGCGTCACCCACCTGGCGGTCGAGGCTTCGTCGCACGGCGTCGACCAGCGCCGGCTGGACGGGGTGACCCTGAAGGCCGCCGGCTTCACCAACTTCACCCAGGACCACCTGGACTATCACGGCTCGATGGAGAGCTATCGCGACGCCAAGCTGCGCCTGTTCGACGCCCTGCTGCCGATGGGCGCCACAGCGGTGCTGAACAGCGACAGCGACGCGTTTCCGGTCTTCGCCGCCACGGCGGTGACGTCCGGCCAGAGCGTGTTCTCGGTGGGCGATGAAGGGCAGGGGCTGAAGCTGGTCTCGCGCGCCCTGACCCCGCATGGCCAGACCCTGACGGTCGAGGCGGCGGGCCAGACCTACACCGTCGAACTGCCGCTGGCCGGCGGGTTCCAGGCCAGCAACGTGCTGGTCGCGGCCGGGCTGTGCATCGCCACCGGCGAGGACACCGCCGCCGTGCTCAAGGCGCTGGAGAGCCTTGAGGGCGCGGCCGGGCGTCTGCAGCGTGTTGGCCGTGGGCTGCAAGGCGGCGAGGCCTATGTCGACTACGCCCATACGCCGGACGGACTGGAGACCGTCTTGGAAGCCCTGCGCCCCCACACGGCCGGCAAGCTGATCGTGGTGTTCGGCGCGGGCGGAGATCGCGACCGGGGCAAGCGGCCGCTGATGGGCGAGATCGCCGCGCGGCTGGCCGACGTGGCCATCGTCACCGACGACAATCCGCGCTCGGAAGAGCCCGCCTCGATCCGCGCCGCGATCCTGGCCGCCGCGCCCGGCGCCACCGAGATCGGCGACCGCCGCGCCGCCATCCGCGCCGCCGCCGCCCAGCTGTCCGAAGGCGACGTGCTGGTGGTGGCGGGCAAGGGTCACGAGCAGGGCCAGCTGGTGGCCGGCGTGAACCACCCGTTCGACGATGTGACCGAAACCCTCGCCGCGCTGGAGATGGCCCATGTCTGAGCCCCTCTGGACCGCGCACGAGATCGCCGCCGCGACCGGCGGCAAGGTCACGCAGGACTTCTCGGCCACCGGCGTCTCGATCGACAGCCGCAGCATCGAGCCGGGCGACCTGTTCGTGGCCCTGACCGGCGCGCGGGACGGCCATGAGTTCGTGGTTCAGACCAATGACAAGGGCGCGGCGGGCGCGCTCGTCTCCAAACCCGTGCCCGTGCCGGCGGTGCTGGTCGAGGACACCTTCCGGGGCCTGGAGCGCCTGGGCGAGGCGGCCCGCATGCGCGCGCCCCAGACGCGTCGCGGCGCGATCACCGGCTCGGTCGGCAAGACCAGCGTCACCCGCGCGGTCGAAGCCGGCCTGCGCCTGGCCGGCAAGGCCCACGCCTCGGTCAAATCGTACAACAACCACATCGGCGTCCCGCTGACCCTGGCCCGTATGCCGCGCGACACCGAGCGCGCGGTGTTCGAGGTGGGCATGAACCACGCCGACGAGATCACGCCGCTGTCGCGCTTCATCCGACCCCACGCCGTGGCGATCACCACGGTCGGTCCGGTGCATCTGGAGAACTTCGCCGACGGCGAGGCGGGCGTCGCTCGCGCCAAGGCCGAGATCTTCGCCGGCCTGGAGCCGGAGGGCGTGGCCGTGCTGAACGCCGACAATCCCTGGTTCGACCTGCTGAAGGCCGAGGCCGAGAAGGCCGGCGCGGCCGTCTGGAGCTTCGGCTCGGGCGAGGACGTCACCGCCCGGCTGCTCGACTTCCAGGTCATTGACGACGGCGCGCTGGTCACCGTCGATCTGCGCGGCGAGGTGATCAAGTTCCCGCTGCTGCAGACCGGCGTCCACTGGGGCCCCAACAGCCTGTGCGTGCTGTTGATGCTGGAAGCCCTGGGCGTGGATCGCGACACCGCCCTGCGGGCCCTGGCGACGTTCGAGCCGATCGAGGGGCGCGGCGCCGAGAAGATCGTCAGGATCGACGGCGGGTCCTTCACCCTGGTCGACGAAAGCTACAACGCCAATCCGGTCTCGATGCAGGCGGCCCTGACCACGCTGGGCGCCCGCAAGGTCGCCGGCCGGCGGATCGCTGTGCTGACCGATATGCTCGAACTGGGCGAGGGCAGCGCCCGGTTTCACGCCGAGCTTGCAGGGCCGCTGAACGCCGCGAATGTGGACAGCGTCTTTCTCGCAGGCATCCACATGAAATCACTGTGGGAGGCGCTTCCGTCGACTCGGCGGGGCGGCTACGCGGAAGTTACCGAAAAGTTAACGGCGGAGCTTACGGCCGCGATCCGGCCGGGCGACGTGGTGATGGTGAAGGGGTCGAATGGCTCCAGGGCGGGCCTTCTGGCCGGGGCTCTGGCGGCGCTCGATCTTGAGGGGCAGGGCTGATGCTGTATTTTCTCTATGAATGGCTGGCGCGCTCCCAGGAGCACGTGCCGCTGCTGAACCTGCTGAAGTACCTGACCTTCAGGACCGGCATGGCGATGCTGACCGCCTATATCGTCGCCGTCGCCATGGGCTCGCGCTTCATCCGCTGGATGAAGGCCCGCCAGGGCAAGGGCCAGCCGATCCGCACCGACGGCATCGCCCGCCACATCACTGAAAAGTCCGGCACGCCCACCATGGGCGGCTTCATGATCCTGGCCGGCCTGTTCGTCGGCGCCATCCTGTGGGCCGACCTGCGCAACATCCATGTCTGGGTCGTGCTGCTGATCACCGGCAGCTACGGCGTGCTGGGCTTCATGGACGACTACGCCAAGGTCACCAAGCAGACCACGGCCGGCCTCTCCAGCGGCCAGAAGCTGGTCGCCCAGTTCATCGTAGCCATCGCCGCCACCGTGCTGCTGATCCTGTTTGCGCCCAAGCAGGACATGGCGCCGGGCATGGAGACCAGCCTGGTCTTCCCGTTCTTCAAGACGCTGGTGATCAATCTCGGCTGGTTCTACGTGGCCTTCGCCGCCGTCACCATCGCCGGCTTCTCCAACGCCGTGAACCTGACCGACGGGCTGGACGGCCTGGCCATCGTGCCGGTGATGATCGCCGCGGCCACCTTCGGCCTGATCACCTATCTCGTGGGCAACTACAAGTTCGCCGACTATCTGAACCTGCACTTCGCGCCCGGCGTCGGCGAGCTGGCGGTGCTGTGCGGCGCGATCATCGGCGGGGGCATGGGCTTCCTCTGGTACAACGCCCCGCCGGCCAAGATCTTCATGGGCGACACCGGCTCGCTGGCCCTGGGCGGGGCACTGGGCGCCATCGCCGTGTGCTCCAAGCACGAGCTGGTGCTGGGCATTGTCGGTGGTTTGTTCGTGGCCGAGGCGCTCAGCGTCATCATCCAGGTCGGCTACTTCAAGAAGACCGGCAAGCGGGTCTTCCTGATGGCCCCGATCCACCACCATTTCGAAAAGCTGGGCTGGGCTGAATCCACCGTCGTGATCCGCTTCTGGATCGTGGCGATGATGCTGTCCTTCGTCGGCCTCGCCACCCTCAAGCTGAGATAGGGAGCCGGATCATGATCCCCGTCCGTGGTTTCGAGGGCAAGACCGTCGCGGTGTTCGGCCTGGGCCGCACCGGCCTGACGGCGGCGCGCGCCCTCGTGGCCGGCGGGGCCAATGTGGCGGTGTGGGACGAGAGCCCCGCCAGCCAGGACGCCGCCATGGCCGAAGGCTTCAAGGTCGTCGATCTGCGCTCGGCCGACTGGAGCCTGTTCTCGGCCCTGATGCTGTCGCCCGGCGTACCGCTGACCCATCCCCAGCCGCACTGGACGGTGAAGATGGCCCGCGACGCCGGGGTCGAGATCCTGGGCGACATCGAGCTGTTCGCCCGCACGGTCAACGCCGCCCCGGCCCACAAGCGCCCCAAGATCATCGCCATCACCGGCACCAACGGCAAGTCGACGACCACGGCCCTGATCGGCCACCTGTGCGCCGCCGCCGGCCGCGACACCCGCGTCGGCGGCAATATCGGCGCCGGCGTGCTGGGCCTGGAAGACATGCACGGCGGCGCGGTCTATGTGCTGGAACTCTCCTCGTACCAGCTGGACCTGACCAGCAGCCTCAAGGCCGACGCCACGGTGCTGCTCAACATCTCGCCCGACCACCTGGACCGTCACGGCGGCATGGACGGCTATATCGCCGCCAAGCGCCGGATCTTCCTCAACCAGGGCAAGGGCGACACCGCCATCATCGGCGTCGACGA
>Ga0209023_10007807_pt1 | contig 10867 bp, 9 predicted proteins | sample LakOneMetagenome_FD_187468 | JGI IMG/M metagenome (GOLD analysis project Ga0209023, IMG submission 187468) | Freshwater and sediment microbial communities from Lake Erie, Canada (SPAdes) (version 2) | ecosystem: Environmental > Aquatic > Freshwater > Lentic | place: Lake Erie, Canada | collected...
GGCGGGCCGACACAAAGCTGCGGCTCGATCGCCAGCGTATAGCGGAACGGATTATGCGTCGGCTGGATCTGGACGAGCGACATCAGGATTTCCTTGTGTCGTGGATAAAGCCACGGATATTGGCGACAAGTTCGGGTGAGGCGCTGGGCGAAATCGGCGCGGGTGCCGCGGCGCCCGATGCCAGCAAGCGGTCGACGATCGCCACAAGCTCGACTTCGTCCGCGGCGAAATGCAACCCCGGACGACTGCCAAGGCTCGTCACCGTTGCCAGCTGGTGATCGGTGTTATGTTCACCCAGCCGCTTGACGCGCGGCAGCATCAGGATCGGCTTGCCAGCCTGGAGCGCGGTGATGATCGACCCCATGCCGACATGCGCGACAAATAGCTGCGCCTCGTTGACCAACCGGCGAAACTCCGCGACTGGGACAAGCGCAAAGCCCTTGGCGTGGAGCGGCTTGTACGCGCCGTTGCCATATTGAATCACCACCGGCGTTTCGGGGTGTGCGCCGGCCCAGCCGTCCATCGCCTGCACCAGCCGCTCGAACGGCAGCATCGACCCGACCGAGACGAAAATCACAGCACGCTCCCCCAATACGCCGGATCGTTACCATTCGCGAGATCGGGCCACTGCGTGATCGTCTGGTGCGCAAAGCGCCGCGCCAGATCGCCCGAACCCGAAAGCCGCTCGCTATTGGCAATGCTATCGACCCACAGCGTACGCGCGCCGAACAGCCGGCCGATCATCAGCGCAAACAGCGGCGGCATCGCGCCGGTTGTGACGATGACTTGCGGACGCACCCGCAGCAACAGCCACAGCATCTGCATGATAACAACCGGCGCCCGCCACAGCGAGCGACGCGATGCATCGGTGAAGCTGTAAAACCGCGCGCCCGGCACATCTTGCGCCGAATCCGCGTGGACACTGGCGTAAACGACATCGCAGTCGGCCCATGCCGGCCGCAACCGCAACAACTGCACCCAATGGCCCCCGCCCGAAGCGATGGCGAGGAGCCGAACCGGCTTCTGGACTGACACTGACATATTTCCTGATGGTTCCACGCGCGCCTTAAAGGTTGCGCGTCGGGCCCATGTCAAGCCGCCAAAGCCGGAAGCGCAAACGCTTGCGCCACCAGTTCATAGCTGCGCCGCCGCGCTGCATGGTCGTACAGGATGTTGACCAGCATCACCTCGTCGGCACCATATTCGACCGCCGCCGCCTCGATCCCGGCGCGCACGGTGGCCGGCGAACCGGCGATGACACGGCGACCGGCACGCGCCTGCGCCATTTCGGGATGTTCGGCGAGCCACGCGGCGGCGCGTTCGGGCGACGGCACGGCGATCGACTTGCCCATCAGCAAATGCGCCAGCATCATCCGCGAACTCAGCGACAGCCGCTCAGCCTCGGCATCGGTCTCGGCGCAGACGGTCCATAACGCGACCATGGTGTGTGGCGCCGACAACGCTGGCGAGGGCTTGAACCCGGCGCGATAGTTGCGCGTGTTGACCGCGCCAAACCCCGCGATGAAATCGGCAAAGCAATAGGGCAGCCCAAATTCGCCCGCCCAGGCAGCGCTATCGGGCGACGAGCCGAGCATCCACAGTTCGGGCTTTTCGTCGCCGCCGGGCAATGTCGTGGCCAGCGTCGCAAACGGGTGGCCTTCGGGCAGATTGTCATCGAGATAGCCGCGCAGTTCGGCCAATTGGTTGGGAAAATCATTCGGCGCGTGCTGACGCCGGTCGCGCTGCAAAGCCACCGCGGTGCGCTGGTCGCTGCCCGGCGCACGACCCAATCCCAAATCGATGCGCCCTGGATACAGCGCGCTCAATAGACTGAACACTTCGGCGACCTTGAACGGGCTATAGTGCGGCAGCATGATCCCCCCCGAGCCGAGACGGATCCGCGACGTCGCCGCACCCAGCGCCGCGATCAATACCTCGGGCGCTGCACCCGCCAACGCCATCGAGGCATGGTGTTCGGCGACCCAATAGCGGTCATAGCCCAAAACCTCGCAATGCCGTGCCAGATCAATGCTGTTCGCCAGCGCCTGCGCGCCGGTGCTGCCTTCGGGGATCGGCGACTGATCGAGGACGCTCAAGCGAACCATGGACGTTTCCTTTGCGCCAGCGCATCGCGGCGCGCTGGCAGTTGGTCGACAATCGCTGCGCGTTCGGCCTCGTTCGCCAGGGGCCAGCGCATAATTTCGTCGATGCTGCGGGCGCAGCCGTTGCACCAGCCGCTACGGCGGTCAATCACGCAGACATTGGTACAGGGTGAAGCGACGGGCATGGCAATGGTTATGCCAGCGTCGCGGCGTATTCGCCAGCCGCCTCAATGGCGGCGCGCCGTGACCTCGATCTCGATCTTCATTGCCGGGTCCATCAATTGCGCGATGATCATCGTTGCCGCTGGTCGTGCTTTGGCAAACGCCGTGCGCAGCGCCGGCCAACAGGCTTCGAAATCATTGCCATCGGGCAGGATGTAGTGAGCGCGCACGACATCATCGAGTCCGACCCCGGCATCTTTCAGTGCAGCGGCGATATTGGCGAGCGCCTGATCGCATTGCGCAACGACGCCGTCGGACAAGGTCATTGTCGCATAGTCAAAGCCTGTGGTGCCCGAAACAAACACCCAATCGCCATCAACAACGGCGCGCGCATAGCCAATTTGCGCTTCGAAGCTCGAGCCCGACGAAATCCAGCGCCGTGTCACGCGCCTATTCGCCACGCGCCTTCTTCGGCCGGTCACGCGCCAGCAACGGCGGCGGCGCTGCCACCATCACCGGCGATTGCGCACTGGCGTGTGTGTCTTCATCGCCTGATCCCTGCTCGACGAGCCGTTCAAGCGCGCCGTCGGAAAGATCCTCAGGCTCGGCAAGATTCATCGCGACCGTTACACGCTCGCCCAGTGCGCGGCGGTTCATCACGTAAAATCCGGTATCGATCAGATCGGTGATATTATTGTCGCGCGCCAGCCGGCTTGGGCCGCCGAGCACCACAGCAATCAGCCGTTTGTTGTTGCGCACGGCGCTTGCTGCGAGCGTGAAACCCGCAGCGTTGGTATAGCCGGTCTTGATGCCATCAACGCCGGGCAGAACGCCGAGCAAATGATTGTGACTGTTAATTGCCTGGCCCTTGTACTCGACCGATTCCTTTGAAAACAGCGGGTAATATTGTGGGTAATCACGCAGCAGCGCACGGCTCAGCGTCGAAATGTCGCGTGCCGTTGTCAGTTGCCGATCATCGGGCAGACCCGTCGCATTGACGAATGTGCTCGATTTCATCCCCAACCGGCGCGCCGTCGCGGTCATCCGCGACCCGAAAGCAATTTCAGACCCCGAAATATGCTCGGCCAGCGCCACAGCAATGTCATTCGCCGATTTGGTCGCAATAACGTTCATTGCATCGGCCACGGTGATCGTCGAACCGCGCTTCAAACCGAGCTTCGACGGCGCTTGCCCCGCCGCAAAGCGTGAAATGACGATATTGTCGGACAAACGCATCTTGCCCTTGGTCAGTTCCTCGAATGCAATATACAGCGTCAACACTTTGGTAATCGACGCCGGATAGCGCGGCGCATCGGCCTGGCGCGAATACAGCACTTCACCCGTTCCGGCATCGAGCAGGATCGCGGCATATTTGGGTTCGTCATAAAGGCTCTTGGCCGAGGCCGGCGAAACGGCCACCGACGCCGCGCAGGCAGCAATTGCCACACCACGCCAGAAACCCCAAACAAAGCTTTGACTCTGCATATGAATCTCGCTCACCCCATCATTCACGACGACCATAACAAAAACTTGAATCGCTGCAAAGTCATTTTAACGCATCAGGTACAGCGTCTGTCGCATTGCGTGAAACGTCACGCACGTTAAACTGCCAAACAGCCATGCAGGAGCACGATCGTCATGCCAATGCGCTTCACCGCCATCTGCTCCACATTCGCGCTGCTACTGGCGACCACGCCGCTCGCCGCGCAGTCGCTCAAGCCCAACGAAGTACTGAGTTCAATGGCCGTTCGCGCCGTCGCGGCACCCAATCCGGTTGCGGGCAGCGATGGCCGCACACACCTCGCCTATGAACTATTTTCCAGCAATGTCAGCGATTTCTTCCTGACGATTGATCGCGTCGACCTCGTTGATCCCGGCGGCAAAACCGTCGCCAGTCTCGCTGGCCCGGCACTCGCCGCGATGATGACAGTCTATCACGGCAGCGGCGCAACGCTCGACCCAGGTGGCAATGCACTGATCTTCCTCGATGCAGCCTTTTCCGGCGCAATCCCGCCAAAACTTACCGCGCATATCACGCTGACGCGGCAAGCTACCGGTGCCGATGGCAAGCCCGGGCCGATGCCGTCGAACTTGCCGATCCCTGCAACATTCAGCTTTGATACGGCGACGGTCACACCGGGCCAGCAAACCGCCGTTGTCGTCGCACCGCCACTGCGCGGCTCGAACTGGCTCGCATCGAACGGTTGCTGCGATACCAAAACTCCGCATCGCGGCGCGGTGATGGCAATCAATGGCGAACTGTTGATCGCGCAGCGTTTCGCGATTGACTGGGTCCAACTTGCCGCCAACAACCGCCTGTTCAACGGCCCCGTCAACGCACTCGCCAGCTACGCCTATTTCGGCACGCCGGTCCATGCCGTCGCCGACGGCACCGTCGTCAATCTTTATGACAGCGCCGCCGAGCAAGTCCCCGGCGCCCCTGCCAAGGGCATTACGCCCGCCAACATCGGCGGCAATATGATCGTCATCGATATCGGCGGCGGCAAGTTCGCGTTTTTCGCGCACCTCCAGCCCGGCAGCCTAAAGGTCAAGCTTGGCGACAAGGTCAAAACCGGCGATGTCATCGCGCTGCTCGGCAACACCGGCAACAGCGACGGCCCGCACCTGCATTTCCACGTCATGGACGGCCCGTCGCCGCTCGATTCGAACGGCCTGCCCTATGTCTTCACCCGCTTTACCGGCCGCGGCGTGATGAACGATGCCAGCGGCGACGCGCTATGGAATCTGGGCACAGCGCCGCAAATCGATCGCAGCAAGCTCACCGGCGTCCAGACCAACCGCCTGCCGATGAACAACCAGATTGTCGACTTCGGCGAATAGCGCGCCGCCCGCGACATTGCACCCGCGCACCGTTCGTGGCAGAGCGGCGCAGCATTTCGAGGCCGCATGTCGAACCCCAATCCCCGCCGAACCTTCGCGATCATCTCGCATCCTGACGCTGGCAAGACCACGCTGACCGAAAAGCTGTTGCTGTTCGGCGGCGCGATCCATCTGGCGGGCGAGGTGCGCGCGCGCGGACAAAACCGCCGCGCCAAATCGGACTGGATGAAGATCGAGCAGCAGCGCGGCATTTCGGTGACCTCGTCGGTGATGACTTTCGAGCGCGGCGGCATAACGTTCAATCTGCTCGATACGCCGGGGCACGAGGATTTCAGCGAGGACACCTACCGGACGCTGACCGCGGTCGACAGCGCCGTCATGGTCATCGATGCTGCCAAGGGCATCGAGGCGCAGACGCGCAAGCTGTTCGAAGTGTGCCGGTTGCGCGATGTGCCGATCATCACCTTCATCAACAAGGTCGACCGCGAGGGCCGCGACCCGTTCGCGCTGATCGACGAGATCGCCGATATGCTCGCGCTCGATGTCGCGCCGCTCAATTGGCCGGTCGGTCAGGGCGGGCAATTTCGCGGGCTGTGGGATCTTCGCAAATCGCGCTTCACCGCGCCCGACGGCAGCGACACCCGCGCGGCGGGAAAAACGATCCAGATGTCGGGACTCGATGACCCGAAGCTCGCCGAATTCGTCCCCGCCGACGAACTGGCGCATCTGCAGGAACAAGCTGAACTCGCGCTCGGCGGTTATTCGGCGTTCGACCCCGAAATCTACCGCGCCGGGCATCTGACGCCGGTGCTGTTCGGCTCGGCACTCAAGGATTTCGGCGTCGAGGCGCTGATCGACGCGCTGGCAAGCTATGCGCCGCCGCCACGCGCGCAGCCGGCGCTCCCCGAACCGGTGTCGCCCGATGCGCCTTTGGTCAGCGGCTTTATCTTCAAGGTGCAGGCCAATATGAACCCGCAGCACCGCGACCGCATCGCGTTCATGCGTATCGCTTCGGGCAAGTTCCGGCGCGGCATGAAGCTACGCCAGGTCGCGACGGGCAAGACCATCGCGATCAACTCGCCGATCTTTTTCTTCGCACAGGACCGCGAGATCGCCGACGAGGCATTCCCCGGCGACATCATCGGCATCCCCAACCACGGCGTCCTGCGTGTCGGCGACAGTCTCGTCGAAGGCGCCGGCGATATTACTTTCACTGGCATCCCCAATTTCGCGCCCGAAATCCTGCGCCGCGTCAAACTCGGCGACCCGACCAAATCGAAGCAACTCCGCACCGCGCTGACCGACATGGCCGAGGAGGGGGTGACGCAATTGTTCCGCCCGATGATCGGCTCGCAATGGATCGTCGGCGTCGTCGGGCAGTTGCAGCTCGAGGTGCTGATTTCGCGGCTGGGTGCCGAATATAATGTCGCCGCCGGCTTCGAACCCTCACCGTTCGAGACCGCGCGCTGGGTTTCGGCCGAAGACCCCGCCGCGCTCAAAAATTTCATCGATACCAACCGCGGCGCGATTGCCGAAGACCGCGACGGCGCGCCGGTGTTCCTCGCGCGCGACCAGTGGGAACTCAACTACACCGAGCAGCGCGAGAAGGCCGTGCGCTTCACGGCAACGCGCGAGCGCGCATGATCGAGGCCGAAGCCGCGCTGCCGCCGGCCGTCGACGTCAAGCCGCGCAGTTTCGCCGCCCGCCACTGGCGCGAATTGCTCGTGATACTCGCGCTGTTGCTGCTCGCGACGTTGGCGTGGCTGATCGTCACCGCACCGCTCGGCCGCGCGCTCGAACCGCTCAAGGAGCCGTCGCTGGTGCTGCTGTCGGCCGATGGCAAGCCGATCGCGCGCCACGGCAATTACAAGGAAGCCCCCGTCGATGTCGCAAAGCTGCCCGCATACGTCCCTGCCGCGCTGATCGCGATCGAGGACCGGCGCTTCTACAGCCATTGGGGCATCGATCCGCAAGGCATCGCGCGCGCGATGGTGCGCAATACCCAGGCCGGCGGCGTCGCGCAGGGCGGCTCGACGGTCACCCAGCAGCTCGCCAAGACCAGCTTTCTCAGCTCGTCGCGCAGCATCAAGCGCAAGGTGCAGGAAGTCATCATTGCGCTGTGGCTCGAAGCCCGGCTGAGCAAGGACGAAATCCTGTCGCGTTACCTGTCCAGCGTCTATTACGGCGACGGCGCCTATGGCATCCGCGCCGCGTCGCGCACCTATTTCGACCGGACGCCCGAAGACCTCACCGTCGGCCAGGCGGCGATGCTCGCGGCGCTGGTGCAGGCGCCGTCGCGGCTATCGCCCAGCCGCCACCTCGAAGACGCGCAGGAACGCGCCGACCTCGTGCTCGATGCGATGGTCGAAACCGGCGCGCTGAGCGCCGAAAAGCGCAAGAACGTCAGTCCGGCGCGCTACACGCCAGGGCGCAAGGCACTGCCGACGGGATCGTACTTCGCCGATTGGGTGCTGCCGCAGGCGCGCGCCACACTCGACGAAGGCGTGTACGGCGATATGCAGGTCAAAACGACGCTCGACACGCGGCTGCAAGCTGCCGCCGAACGCGCTGTCGCCGACACGCTGGCGGGAATGAAGGGCGCCAATGTTACGCAAGCGGCGCTCGTCGCGATGCGCCCCGATGGCCGGGTTGTCGCGATGGTCGGCGGCTCGAACTACCGGGAAACAGTGTTCAACCGCGCCACGCAGGCGCTGCGCCAACCCGGATCAAGCTTCAAATTGTTCGTCTATCTGACCGCGCTTGATGCCGGCGATACGCCATCGACGACGATCATCGACGAACCCATCACCATCGGCGACTGGTCGCCCAAGAATGACGAAGGCAAATATCGCGGCAAGATCAGCCTCGCCACCGCGTTCGCCGCATCGAGCAACTCGGCCGCAGTGCAACTCGGCCAGCAGTTCGGCATCCCCGCGGTCATCAAACAGGCGCGCAAGCTCGGCATTACCACCTACCTCACTGATCAGCCGAGCCTCGCGCTCGGCACATCGGGGGTGCCGCTGATCCAGATGACCGCCGCCTATGCTGCGGTTGCCGCCGATCATTATCCCATCGTTGCGACCGGGCTTGCGTCACCGGTGCCCGACATCAAAGCGATGGATTGGCCGTCGCGCAAACCGATGCTGCAACTGCTGCAATCGGCGGTTCGCAACGGCACCGGCAATGCCGCCAAACTGGGTGTCCCGACCTATGGCAAGACCGGCACAACGCAAAACCACCGCGACGCGCTGTTCATCGGCTTTGCCGGCGATCTCGTTGTCGGCGTCTGGGTCGGCAATGACGATAACAGCCCGATGAGCGGTTCGGTCGTCGGTGGCACCGTGCCGGCAAAATTGTGGAAACGCTTCATGGTCGCGGCGCGCAGCGGCGAGCGCGCGCCGGTCGCGCGACCCAAGCCGCAGCCGAGCCTCGACGAAGTCGTCGACGAAGCACTGTCGTCTGCCGAAACCATCGTCGAAGAACCCGCCGAAACCCCCGACGCGCCAGAGCCCACACCCGCAGCGCCGGCGGCGCCCGAACCGACAGAGCCGCCGCAAGAATAATTGCGAGGTCTTTGCTATCGGTTCAACCGCCCGTCGATCAAAGCTTGCACAACGCCCGGATCCGCCAGCGTGCTGGTATCCCCCAACGCCCCGAACTCATTCTCGGCGATCTTGCGCAAAATCCGCCGCATGATCTTGCCCGACCGCGTTTTGGGCAGCGCCGGAGTCAGATGGATATGGTCGGGCGTCGCAATCGGACCGATATGCTCGCGCACCGAATAGCGTAGTTCGGTGAGCAATTTGTCGCTCGTCTCGACACCACTGTTGAGCGTCACATAAGCGTAAATCCCCTGTCCCTTGATGTCGTGCGGATAGCCGACGACTGCCGCCTCGGCGACATCGGGGTGCGCCACCAGCGCGCTTTCGACTTCGGCGGTCCCCATCCGGTGGCCGCTGACATTGATCACATCGTCGACGCGGCCGGTGATCCACCAATAATCGTCCGCATCGCGCCGCGCGCCATCGCCGGTGAAATACAGCCCAGGGTAGGTGCTGAAATAAGTCTGGATGAAGCGCGCATGGTCGCCGTAAACCGTCCGCGCCTGCCCGGGCCAACTACGCGTCAGCACCAGATTACCTTCGTTCGGTCCGGGGTTCGCGCCTTCCGGCCCCGCGATAAACTTCCCCTCGGCATCAACCAGCGCGGGCACAATCCCATAAAACGGCTTAGCCGCCGCACCCGGCTTCAACGCATGCGCGCCCGGTAACGGCGTCATCATTGCACCACCGGTTTCGGTCTGCCACCAGGTATCGACAATCGGCAGCTTCGATTTGCCGACGACACGGTGATACCACAACCACGCCTCGGGGTTGATCGGCTCGCCGACCGAGCCCAACAGCCGCAGCGACGACAGATCATGGCGTTCGACAGGTTCGGCGCCATCGCGCATCAACGCGCGCAATGCGGTCGGCGCCGTATAAAAAATATCAACCTTGTGCTTGGCAATCGTCGCCCAAAAGCGATCGACATCAGGGTAATTCGGCACGCCCTCGAACATCAGCACCGTCGCGGCATTCGAAAGCGGTCCGTAAACAATATAGGAATGTCCCGTCACCCAGCCGACATCGGCAGTGCACCAGAACAGCTCGCCCTGCCGGTAGTCGAATACCGTTTCAAACGTCATATTGACCCACAGCAAGTAACCCGCCGTCGTGTGCAAAACTCCCTTGGGGCTGCCCGTCGAGCCGCTCGTATATAGAATGAACAACGGGTCCTCGGCGGCCATCGGCTCGGGGGTGCACGTCGCGGGCACGGCGTTGCGTAGATCGTGCCACCAATGGTCGCGTTCGGGGTGCATTGCGACCTGCGCGCCGGTGTGCTTGATGACCAGCACCGCCTCGACATCGGGGCAATGTTCAAGCGCCTTGTCGATCGCGCCCTTCAACGGCAGCGGCTTGCCACCACGGTTGCCAAAATCGGCGGTAATGACAAAGCGGCTGTCGGCATCCTGTATGCGCCCGGCAATCGCTTCGGGCGAAAAGCCGCCGAACACCACCGAATGCACCGCACCGATCCGCGCACACGCCAACATCGCTATCGAAGCCTCAGGAATCATCGGCATGTACAGCGTCACGCGGTCGCCCTTGCTGACCCCCAGCCCGATCAGCGCGTTCGCCATCCGGCAAACTTCGCCGTGCAACTCGCCGTAGCTGATGCGGCGTGATGGAGTCGCGGGGTCATCGGCCTCCCAGACAATCGCCGTGGTATCGGCGTGCTGTGGCAAATGCCGGTCGAGGCAGTTGACGCTGACGTTCAAAACCCCGTCCTCGAACCATTTGATGCTGACCGGGTCCCAGCTCCAATTGCCCATCTTCGTCGGCGCCGTCATCCAGTCGAGCCGGCCGATCTGGTCACGCCAGAAGCCATCGGGGTCATTGAGCGAGCGCGCATAATTGGCATCATAATCCGACACCGTCGTGCGCGTTACCGCCAGTGCTTCTGCGGTAACCGGAAACAATTGCTCGGCGTCAGTCATCACGTCACTCCCAAAGGTTTTGCCCGACCTTAGCAGTGACGCTGCGCCGCGGTGAAGCCCAATCGCTACTTCAGGCGCGAAACCAGCGCCGGCAGGCACGGCTAAAGCTCGTCGCATCATCATAGCCCAATTGCGCGGCAATCACCGCATGGCTCAGCCCGCCACCGGCCAGCAACCGTTCGGCACGCCCGCGCATCTCATTATCGAGCAGCACACGAAAACT
>Ga0209023_10007808_pt1 | contig 10861 bp, 11 predicted proteins | sample LakOneMetagenome_FD_187468 | JGI IMG/M metagenome (GOLD analysis project Ga0209023, IMG submission 187468) | Freshwater and sediment microbial communities from Lake Erie, Canada (SPAdes) (version 2) | ecosystem: Environmental > Aquatic > Freshwater > Lentic | place: Lake Erie, Canada...
CGGTCACCACCACGACGGTGGCACCGACCACGACCACCGAGCCGGTCACCACCACGACGGTGGCACCGACCACGACCACCGAGCCGGTCACCACCACGACCAGCACCACGGTCCCGGTCACGACCAGCACGACCCTCCCGAACTCGAGCGGCAGCGGCGACAAGCCGCTGAACCCGAACAGCGGCACTGGGTCGCACCTGCCGATGACCGGCGTCGAGCTCCTGGGCACGTTGCTCCTGGGCCTCGGCCTGGTTGCCGCCGGGGTGGTCATGGTGACGATCCGTCGTCGTCGTGAGGCCGAAGGTCAGGCCTGACCGACCGGCATGATCTGACACCGGCCCGGCCGCACCCGGGCCGGTGTCAGGGCAACGCAGTGAGCTGATCGACGCGGGCGCGTCGGTCAGCGGAAGGGCCCCGCCTGGTTCACACCGTGCGGGGCCCTTCGCGTTGGTCAGTCCCGCGCCCTGATGCGCTCGACCGTGTACTTCGGGTACACCTTCGCCTGGTCGTACGGCTTGGGCTCGTAGGGCTCGGGGCGGGACCGGCCGGACTTCATGCTCTCGGGCAGCTCGTGGTCCCAGCGGTGGATGACCGCATCCTGGCGCCGGACGGCAAGCCGCTCGTCGCCGTCGTGTCGTCGGGCGGCGCTCTCCCAGACCGGGGCCTGGAGCTCAGCGGCGCGCTCGTTGGCCTTCACCTCGTCGAGGAAGACCTCCTGCTCGTAGTGGACGTCCTCGATGTAGCCGTCGTCGGTGCGCCCCTCCTCCATGATGAAGAAGACGAACGACGGAGCAGTCTCGGAGCGGTTCATGCTCCCATGCGTGGGTGGTGCCGGCCGGGGTTCCGGAGCGCTGGTCAGGCGGCGGTGCGGTGCGGGGCCTGGCGCAGCCGACGGACCGCCCGGGCCGGGTCCGTGGCGGTGACGAACAGCTCGCCGACCAGCACCGCGTCGAAGCCGGCATCGTGCAGGGCCAGGGCGTCGGCATGGCCGTTCACGCCGGACTCGGCCACCTTCACCACCTCCGCCGGGATGAGCGATGCGAGCGTCAACGCCAGGCTGGTCGAGATCTCGAACGTGGCGAGGTCCCGTCGGTTCACGCCGATGATGGTCGGTCCGATGGCCATGGCTCGCTCCAGGTCCTCGACGTTGTGGACCTCGACGACGACGTCAAGCTGCAGCTCGGCGGCGAGCTGGGCGAGGTCGACCATCATCGGCGTGTCGAGGATCGCCGCGATGAGCAGGATGGCGTCAGCGCCCATGATCCGGGCGTCGCAGACGTCGCGTGGCCCGAGCGTGAAGTCCTTGCGGAGCACGGGCACGGCGACGCCGCAGCGAGCGGTCAGGAGGTCGTCAACGGATCCGCCGAAGAACTCGGCGTCGGTCAGTACCGAGATGGCAGCCGCTCCGCCCGCCTCGTAGGCGCGGGCCAGGCCGCCCGGGTCGAGACCCACGGCCAGTCGGTCGTTGGTCGGGGTCCTGCGCTTGACCTCAGCGACTACCGCGATGCCGTTGGCATCCACCAGCGCGCCAGCGAAGTCCCGGCGGTCCTGGAGTGCTACTGCGGCCCTGGCCCAGTCCAGCAGCGGCTCGAGCTGGCGGTTGTCGGCGAGCGCGGCGTAGCGCCGGCGGGCGACGATCCGGTCGAGGTAGGTGGCGGTCACGGGGCTGGGCCCGGTCGGTCCCATCACCCATCCGACAGGAGCTTGGTCTCCGCCTCACGCTGCCGGCCCTCCCACCGAGCCATGAACTCGCGGGCCTTCTCGGCCTCGGCCTGGTCGTTGACGAGCTCGGCCTCCTCGAGCGTCGTCGACCACTGGCGCACCTGGTCCTTGGCTACCCGGAGGTCCTCGACCGGCTGGGAGATCTCGGTGTGGCGTTCCGGGTCGACGACGAACGGCTGCCCGCTGGTGTACTCGTCACCGGAGACCCGGAACAGCCGGGTCGACCCGTCGTTGTCGCCGTCGCGGCCGCCGGTCATCGTGTGGACGGTGACCATGCGCTGGCCGTGTTCGTCGGTGAACCCGATGGCCGAGGTGGCCACCTGGTCGTTCCGGTGGCGCTCGGTGAACTGCGCAGCGTCGCGGGCCTGCGACGCCCCGGGGCCGAGGGTGGTGCCGGTGGCCTTCTCGTACTGGTCAGGGAAGTAGTCGCGGGCGACCTGGTGGGCTCGGTCCTGGTCGCCAAGCCACGCGTCGGCGTGGCTGATGCCGACGATGGCTACCTCGCAGTCCTCCTCGTACCAGCCGCTGCGGTTCCGCCAGGCCGGATGGACGGCGGCGTTGCGGGCCGGGGAGAGCTTGATGCCGCCGTGGCTGGGGGTGGACACGGACTGGACGCCGGGAGCGACGCTGCAGACGTTGTCGGCCGTACCCCAGGGGGTCCGGTCGCCGACTCTGACGCCAGCGTCGCCCCAGTCGACCGCCGGAGCCAGGGCCACCCCGGACTCGGCGTGGCCGGCCCCGGCGAACTGGCCGCCGGTCGGGGTGCCCTGTGGTCGACGCTGCTGGTTGCTCACGCCACCTGCATGGGTGGCCGACCGGTTCGACGACGGGCCGGCCACCCCCGACGCAGCCCTACCGGCGACTCATCGTGTGCCGGCTCGCGGTGTGGAACGCCCAGGCCACCAGGCCGAACGCTGCCCCCGTGAGGACGGCCAGGCCGTACTGGTGGACGCCGATGGCAGTCAGGCAGGTGATGGCCAGGAGGAGATGCAGGATCGACCAGGACTTCGTGGCCTTCAGGCTGGAGCGGATCGCCAGGAAGCAGGCGGCGAAGAAGATGAACAGGATCATGGTGTTGCCCCTTTCCGGGTGCGGTTGCCGACACCGTCGGTGGCACCGCGGAGATCTCCCCGAGATCTCCGCGAAGTGGGGCCTACTACCCGCTGCTCGGGGCCGGCGGCGACCGTCAGGCACAGAGCAGCTGGCGGACCGTCAGGCACTGCTTCGCGACCGTGGCCGACATCTCGCCGTCCGCGATCCGCTTCGCCCAGGCCCCGTCGTGCATCCACGAGAGGTGGGTTCGATGGCGGGAGGCCATCACGCACAGCCGACCGGGAGCGAGGCTGTGCGGGGACGCTTCCTCGTGACCGACGAACGGGTCGAGGGCCACCACCGCGTGCCATTCACCCCCCTGCAGTCGGTCAGCTGTGCCGACCTCGACACCGCGGACGCCGAGCATGTGAAGCTGACCCATGACCCCGGACACCTGGGCGTTGTGGGAGACGACCACGGCCACATCCTCCGGCGTCATCTGGACCTCCTCGGGGTGGTCGCCCCCGAGGAGCAGGGTCGCCTCGGAGAGCGCTGCGGCCTGTTCGGCGACGGCGCCCAGCACGGCCGGGTCGTACGGGTTCTCAGCCACCGGCACGAGGAGCGGTTCGATCTCGTTCAGGCCGACGATGGCCCGTTCCGGGCGGCTGGACGTGAACCCGAACCGGTAGAGCGGAGCGATGGCGGCGGCGGCCTGCTGGCCGAGGCGCCACGTCGAGGACAGGCTGAGCCGGGTGGGGCTGCCGATCTTGGCAAACGCCTCGGGGGCACGACGATGGGGAGCGAGGCTCATCTGCTCCCAGGCCATCGTGTCTGCGGTCACGACCGGGCCGATCTGGCCGGGGTCGCCGACCAGGAGGACCTGATCGGACCGACTGGCGGCGATGGCGGCGGCCGCGTAGGTCGACTGGTACGCCTCGTCGATGACCATGAGGTCGGCGTCGGGGGTGCGGCCGATGCCCTGGCAGGAAGCCAGGGTGCGGACCTCGACGAAGCCCGGGTCGCCCGGGCCGCCGCCCTGTTGCAGGAGTACACCGGTTGGGAGGTCGAGCTTCGACACGCCGCTCATGGCCATGATGACCTTGCTGGCCGGCATCTGCTCAGTGAGTCGCCACACCATCGACATGGCCTGGGCGCGGGTCGGTGTGGCGACGATGATGCGAAGCGCCGACCGCTGGGCGAGGTGGGCAACGACCGTGACCACGGTCAGGGTCTTGCCAGCGCCGGGGGGCGAGTCGACGATCGTGATGCGCTCTCCGCTCCACACCGAGTACAGGGCCTTCGCAGCCACCGAGTCGATTTCGAGCGAAGCCGCCACGACGGGAGCGGGGACGGGCACGCCGCCGGGAGTCCATCCCTCGGGCGGCGGCGGCCCTTCGAGGTCGAACGGGTCGTATTCGTCAAGGTTCAACATGGACTTGTCGTGGGTGGCGCTCGGGGTGCTCCCCGACTAGATGCTGTCGGCCTCGACGCCGCCGGCGAACGCAACGTCGAGCGGCACGACGCGCCCGCGGACCGGCTGCGGTGCGGCCTCTTTCCCGACGTTCCACTTGGCGAACCTGGTGTTGTTCATCCGGTCCGAGCTGTCGGTGCTGAGGAAGGGCTCGTTCACGATGATGAGCTCGCCGAGGGTCAGGGTGGCCCGGTCGAGCGGACCGAACGCCTGGGTCTTGGTCTTGCCAGGCTTCTGGGGGTCGTTCGCCGGCGCGGGCCGGAAGGAACCCATGAGACCCTGTGCGGGGTCGTAGGAGATGCCGACGAGCAGCGCACTTCCGACCCGTTCCGGCCCCTCGGTGTCGAGCAGGATGACCGAGCCAGGCTTCATACGGCACGGCTGACTGAGGATGCCCAGCACGTCGGACCGGTCGTTGCGACCGACGACCTTCACCAGGGATGCGGTGCCCTCGGCGACGGCCTCGTGGCGCCCGATCACGTCGAACGTGCGGATCGCTTCCCACGCCGCCCCGATCCGCTCGGCGGCAAGGAAGCCGTCGATGGCTGCCTCGGACGTGAGGTACAGCGACCGCTGCTTCACCGTCTCGGTGAGCCGGCGGATGGACGTGACCGCCGTCTTGAGCGTGCCGGGGGTCTTCTCCGGGGAGTGATCCGCCTCTGCCGCGGCGAGCAGGACCCGCACGCCGGCCGCTCCGGACGGAGCGGCGAACACCCGCTTCCAGTCGATGATCGAGGTCGGGTCCGAACCAGCGGGCATCCAGAAACGGCGTTCGAGAGCCTCGGACAGCACGACGACCCTGGTCGAGATGGGGAGGCGGCCGCAGGCGCGGAGCTGTCGAGCGCAGGCCTTCCCGGCCGGGGCGCTGAACCGTTCGAGCGATCGCAGCAGGGAGTTGAACGCGGTGCGGTCGGTGGCGACGACGCGGCCGCCCTGGTCGTTCAGGAACTGGGTGACCAGTCCGGGTGTGAACTTCATCTCGTCGATCGTCGACGAGGCCAGGGTCAGCTTCCCGCCCCGCAGCCAGACGAACAGGGTGTTGAGGGGGATCTCGGACTCGGACTCCAGCGGAGCGACGACGGATGGTGCGGCGATCCGGAGGGTCGGTCGGCCGGCAGTCGCAGCTTCATCGCGACGGAGCTTGACGAGGTCGCTCAGGGCGCTCATCGCAGCGCGCCGTGGGTGGTGAGTGAGTTCGTTTCCATGCTCCTGGGGTCGGTGGCATCGGCCGGTCTCCCGACCGGGGAGAGCCCACGGCGCCACCGAAGAGATGGTCATGAGCGAACTGACCTCGACTGCCGGGCTGCGGCCGCTGACCGCTGACCAGGAGGCCACCCTCCAGGCCTGGCGTGCGCAAGCCCTCGACCTGGAGGGCGGGATGCCCTACATGGCGACGATGCTGTTCAGCCTGCGCCCCTTGAACGCCCCTGGGCTCGGCACCTTCGCGGTCGATCCTCAGCACCGCCTCTACATCGACTTCGAGGCCTGCGAGCCCCGTGGGGTCCGCTGGTGCTCGGAGGCTCTGCTGCACGAGTGCTGCCACCTCTTCGGTGAACACGCAGCCCGAGCCGAGGACGCGCTGGTGACCGACGAGGAGCGGCAGATGTCCAACATCGCTGCGGACGCCGAGATCAACGACGACCTGCGCGATGCCGGGTGCGATATGTCGGACGCCGTGCTACCGGAGACGATCGGCGCCGCCGACTTCCGGACGTTCGAGGAGTACCTCGACCACCTCCGCAAGCGCTCCCAGCAGGCGCAACGCAGCAGCCAGCGTCAGGGCCAGGGCCAGGGCCAGGGCCAGGGCAACCCGGGCGGTCAGGGCCAGGGTCAGCCGAGCCAGGCCAACCCCAAGCCGTTCTCGGGATGCGGCTCGGGCAGTGGCGGAGCGAAGGCTCCATGCGAGGTCGGTGACAGCGACGGCAACAACGCCGAGTTCCCCGGTGCCACGTCGAACGAGCGCGACCACACGTTGATCGCCACGGCCGCCTCGATCCGCAACGAAGTCAGCTCCGGTCGTGGAACCGTCCCAGCCGGTCTCCGGGAACGGGCCGAGCTGATGCTGACCCCATCGAAGATCCCGTGGCGACGCCAGCTCGGGTCCTGCATTCGCCGGGCCGTAGGTAGCCGTGCCGGCGACTTCGACAACACCTGGACGCGGCTGGCTCGCCGCCGCGACAAGTCCACGCCGTTCCTGCGACCGGGCACCTTCACGCCGACGCCCAGCATCGCGGTGGTCCGCGATACCAGCGGCTCGATGAACGCCGACGACATCAACTCAGCCACCAGCGAGATCGTCGCGATCGCCAAGCAGCTCGGCATTCGCGGAACCGACCTCCGGGTGCTGGACTGCGACGCGATCGTCCACACCGTCAAGAACTTCACCGGAGCGACGATGCTCGCCGACGTCGCCGGCCGCGGCGGCACGAACATGGTCGAGGGCATCGAGCGGGCAGTGGCCCTTCGGCCCCGCCCCACCGCCATCGTTGTCATCAGCGACGGTGGCACCCCGTGGCCACTCGAACCGGTCGGCATGCCAGTCGTCGCCTGCCTCGTCGGCCACTACGCCCAGGGCTCGTCCGGCAGCGTGCCTGACTGGATCAAGACGGTCGTCGTCGACGACTGACGCCAGCCACCCACATCGAAGCATGAACGACACGCTCCGCCAGCCACCCGGGACCCCGACCGGCGGCCAGTTCGCCCCTGGCCGCCATGCCGAGGCCGGCGTCGCCCTCGACGACCACGGGCATGACGTCGCCCGCGCAGCCGACGCGTGGGGCGACCGACCGGTCCACGACCTGGTGACGCAGATGGCCCCGGACCTGGCCGCGGCCATGGACCGACTCGGGGAGCAGCCCCCGCCATCCGGCTTGACCCGTGAGGACTGGGCCACGGTCACCACCGAATCCGCTGCCGGCTTCCGGGCCGTCGACCGGCTGATGAACGCCCCGGGCCGCCCCGGGCAGGACGCCGCCCAGGTCCCGTTCGACCTGGCGATGACCCGCCTTCGTCAACACGCCAACGACGGAGTCGCCAAGGCCCTCGCTCCGATCGCCCGCCCCGCTCTCACCAAGTTCCGAACCGCCAGCCGCGCCTACCCCGAGCACATGACCCACGACGAATGGCTCGGCAAGGTCGACACCATGATCGACGGGTTCGCCGCCGCTGAGGAACCGCCCGACGGGACGACCAATGCCCGGGTCGATGCCGGCATGGCCGAGTTCACCGAGCACTACACCCAGCTCTGGACATGACGTCCGAGCAGGCCCGCCAACCGGGCGGCTCTCCGGCCGGCGGACGGTTCTCGGAACGAGCTCACCCCGAGGTCGACACGGATCTCCACCGGTCGACCCCGCCTCGCCGCTTCGATCCGCGCCGGGTCCACCAGATCGACTACCGAGCGCTCGCCGCTCGAGTACGGAGCCCTGACCAGGAAGTGATCGACGCGATGCGGACCGCGATCGCGGCCGAGGCAGCCCACCGCCCGCACGAAACCTGGGAGTCGGCCTGGGAAGCCGTCAGCGCGACCGGATGGTTCCGCTACCGGCCCAGCCGATGCCTCACCTGCCGGGGCGTACGGGTCGACCGCCGCACCGGACGCATCTGCGGCGGGTGCGGCGGCATGGGCCGGCCACGAGCATCGACATCGGTCGCCGTGCGGCCCCCTCCGCCCTGACCGTCGTCGATCAGCTGCACCGCCAAGCGGGCGACGTCCGGTCACCACCCACGACCTCGGCCATGCGCTACGTCGACCTCAACTCCGGCCAGTTCCGGCCCCGGACCGGCCACCCCCGCTTCCGCACGATCCTGCTCGACATGGACGGGCCGCTTGCCGCGTTCGACCACCGGTTCTGGGATCTCGTCCGCGAGCTCGGGATCCGTTCCAGTGTCCAGCCCTACCCCGAGCACCAGACGGCCCGGTACTCCACCGATCACATCCCGAGCCGCAGTGAGCGCCGCCACATGCGTTCCCTCGTCGACGGGCCCGGCTGGTTCACCAGCCTCGAGCCCACCGCCGGCGCGGTGGCCGGCGTGCAGCAGCTCCTCAGCGCGGCCGACGACGCCGGCGTGTTCGTGGCGGTCTGCTCCAAGCCGCTGGTCTCGTCCCCGACCTGCCTCTCCGAGAAGGTCGAGTGGCTCACCACCTACTTCCCCGACCTGGTGGCCACCGCGAACTTCACGCCGGACAAGTCGCTCGTCGTGGCCGACACGTTGCTCGACGACGCCATCCTGGTGGAGCAGGCCCGAGCGGCCTTCTGGCGACCCGTCGTGTTCCCGACGACGTGGAACCAGCTCGAGCCCTACCCGACCTTCGACTGGCCCACCTGGAGCTGGGGCGACCCGCTCAGCCAGCTGCACCCGATGCTGGCCGACTGAGCGAGCCGGCCCATCTCCGGGGCTCGGCACGTCGCGGCGACTAGACACCGAACCCACATCGCGCAACAGTGCGTCCCTCCGGCCGGGCGATCGTCAGAGAGGTTGATAGGCAGACGTGAAGCCCTGCCGCTGCTGCTCACCCTGTCCTCGGGGGTGAAGGGCTTCACCACCATCCACGCCGGGTCGGCCCGGCAGGCCCTCACCCGCCTCCGGTTCATCTGCCAGCTGTCCGACAACGATCTGCCGCTCAGCGCGCTGAACAGCCTGGTGAGCGAAGCGGTCGACCTCGTCGTCCACTGCACCCGCACCAGCGCTGGACCTCGCGTGACCGAGGTGCTCGCGGTGGAAGACCTCGCCGGCGGGGCCGAAGCGGTGAACTTCACGGCGACCGATCTCTTCCGCCGGGCGACCAGCGATGGCCCGCTGCGCTGGACCGGCCAGCTACCGGTGCGCATGGAGCGTGCCGTCGCCGAGGCCGGCTTCGACCTGCACGAACTGCTCGACGACGGAGCAGCGACCGAGGGAACCGCCGTCCGGTGACCGCGCTGCTGTTCGCCGTCGCGGGCGCCTACGGCGTCCACCTCGTCTACTCCGCGCTGGTCCTGGGCTGGCACGGGTTCCGGCCGGGGCCGGCGCCCGCCACCGCGGTCCGCACCCGCTCCGTCGCCGCCGACTGGCTGACCCAGGCGGGGCTCGACGGCGTCCGCCTGTCCGAGTTCGTCGCGGTGGTCACGGCGCTCGGTGTGGTCGGCACCGGTGTGGCCTACGCGACGTTCGGCGCACCCCTGCCGGCGCTGGCGATCGGCGCGTTCGCGGCGTCCTTCCCGGTGGCGTCGTACCGGAGCCGGCGCCGGGCCAGCCGCGCCCTGGCCCAGGAGGCGTGGCCCCGGATGATCGAGGAGCTGCGGATCCTGACCGGCACGCTCGGCCGGTCCGTGCCCCAGGCCCTGTTCGACGTCGGTGAACGGGCCCCGGCAGAGATGCGGCCGGGGTTCGCCGCGGCCCACCGGGAGTGGCTCATGTCGACCGACTTCCGACGGACGATCGACGTGCTCAAGGCGCGGTTGGCCGACCCCTCGGCCGATGCGACCTGCGAGACGCTGCTCGTCGCCCACGAGTTGGGCGGGGCCGACCTCGATCGCCGGCTCGAAGCGCTCGTCGAGGATCGCATCCAGGACGTGCAGGGGCGCAAGAACGCCCGGTCGAAGCAGTCCGGCGTCCGGTTCGCCCGTCGATTCGTGCTCATCGTGCCGCTGGGCATGGCCGTGGCCGGGATGTCGGTCGGCGACGGCCGGGCCGCATATGCGACGGGCGGTGGACAGGCGGCGGTCGCCGTCGGCATCGCCAGCGTGGCGGCCTGCTGGGCGTGGGCCGGTGCGATCATGCGCATCCCGGAGGAAGAGCGGGTGTTCTCGGAGTGAGGACCGCCCTTGCCTCCACCCTCGCCCTCTGGGCCGGCACGACGCTGTTGCTCTCGACGCGACGCTGGTTCGCCCGTCGCCCGCTCGTCGAACGGCTCCGCACCTACACGCCCGGTGGCCTGGGAACCGACCACCGACCGGGGATGCTGTCGCTCGAGACGTTCCGCGACGTGATCGGCCCGCTGGCCCGGGTGGTGGGAGCCCGTGTCGGTCGCCTGTTCGGGGTGAGCGAGGACCTCGGTCGGCGACTCGAGCGGATCCACTCACCGGTCGACGTGACCGGGTTCCGCGTGCGCCAGGTCGGGTGGGCCGTCGCCGCCCTCGGCCTCGGCGCGCTGGTGACGCTGACGGTCGGGGTCCCGGCGGCGGGCGGCCTGCTCCTCCTCGTGGGCGGGCCCGTTCTCGCCTTCCTCGTCCTCGAGCAATCGGTGGCGCGCGCATCGGCGGCCTGGCAACGGCGCCTCTTCCTCGAGCTGCCCGTGGTGAGCGAGCAACTCGGCATGCTGCTGTCCGCGGGCTACTCGCTGAGCGGCGCCCTCAACCGCATCGCGGAACGCAGCCGCGGGGCCTGCGCCCGCGACCTGACCCGCGTCGCCAGCCGCACCCGCCAGGGCCTGACCGAGGCGCAAGCCCTCCAGGAGTGGGCCGATCTCGCCGATGTCGCGGCCGTCGTCCGTCTCGTGCAGGTGCTGGCCCTGAACCGCCAGGCCACCGACCTCGGGCGGCTGATCGCCGAGGAGGCCCGCTCGATCCGGCGCGACGTGCACCGCGAGTTGGTCGAGCTCCTCGAGCGACGGGAGCAGCAGGTCTGGATCCCGGTGACCGTGGCGACCCTCGT
>Ga0209023_10007809_pt1 | contig 10859 bp, 10 predicted proteins | sample LakOneMetagenome_FD_187468 | JGI IMG/M metagenome (GOLD analysis project Ga0209023, IMG submission 187468) | Freshwater and sediment microbial communities from Lake Erie, Canada (SPAdes) (version 2) | ecosystem: Environmental > Aquatic > Freshwater > Lentic | place: Lake Erie, Canada...
TTTGGTAAGGGACGCATTAACGATATCTGGACTGCCTCTTTGCAGTTTGCACAATCAACCGACAGAACCTTTACTGATGCCTCTTATGGCAAGAGTCAGATCGATACTGTACAGAATCTGATTACGTTCCAGAACGATATCCGCATCGGTAAAGACGTACTGCAATTATTGGCTGAGCGCCGTGAAGAAACGGTGGACACCACAACTGCCGGACTCAACGGTGATCGCAAAACCGATTCTCTGGCAGCATCCTATGTCCTGAAACATCAGGCCCATCTGGCGAGTGCGAGCGTGCGCTATGACCGCAGCTCGGTCTATGGTTCTCATACCACTGGCAGTGTTGCTTATGGCTATAAGCTGAATGACTCGTGGCGTGTGAACGCCAGTTATGGCAGCAGCTTCCGTGCGCCGACGTTTAACGAGTTGTATTACCCGGGTTATGGTATTGCCTCGAATAAACCAGAGCACGCAAAAAATACCGAAGCAGGTATCTATTATGAGTTCGGCGATACGCAGTTAAGCGCGGTCTATTATCAGAACAAGGCAACGGATTTGTTAGTCAGTATCAATGAATGCAAGGTGGAAAAGGATACTCATCCTTACGGTTGTGCTTACAACGTGAATAAAGCCACGATGTCTGGTCTGACTTTGGGGGCGAACACTCGTCTGGGTGACTGGAATCTGCGTGCTTCCGTCGATATTCAAGACCCGAAAGACGATACATCTGGTTTGCGCCTTGCCCGTCGCTCTAAAAAGCATGGTTCCCTGGCAGCGGAATACACAATAGCGAAAGCCAAAATCGGTGTTGAAACCGTGTTTTCCGGTAACCGTTTCGACGATGTCGCAAACAAAAAAACGCTGGCGGGATATGGCTTGCTGAATATTTACGGCACGTATGAGGTTGTGAAAAATCTGACGGTGATTGGCCGCTGGAATAATGCGCTGAATAAAGATTATGAGCTCGCCAAAAACTATGCAACAGCGGGATCGAACATCTTTGTTGGATTGAATTACGGCTTTAAATAATCAAAGCAAAAATTGAATCGCGAATTAAAGCGGTATTCAAAATGAAGAGAAGTCTGTGTCCCAATGCGGGCACAGATTTCTTCTTCATACAGTTTTTTATATTGATCGGGCTGTACATGCGCAACAAGTTTCTTTTTTTCAGCTTGCCGCCGACGCAGGATGGCTCAATGCCTGCAAGCCGGGCGAAGCGACATGCCAGTCTGATATTTGGTTTTCTGCTGCTTTTCGCCTTCGCCAGCATTGTATTTGCTGGCCTTACAGGTTCTGTCGCGCTGAGTTTTTCCGAGTTGACCGATGCGGCTGTGGAATTGATGCGCGGCCCCGCCAATTCTCTTGCCGCGAGTTTGCTTGAATTGCGACTTTCGCGTGCATTCACAGGATTCATCACCGGTGCCACGCTTGCCTTGTCCGGCGTCATGATGCAGGCCTTGTTGCGTAATCCCCTCGCAGACCCTTATGTACTGGGCATTTCCGGCGGAGCATCTGTCGGCGCGCTGGCCACAATCTTATTCTATGGCGCGTTCTGGATGGTTGATCTGGCTGCGTTCGGCGGGGCGCTTGCGGTTGCCTTGCTCTTATTCGGCCTCGCCTACCGTGATTTCCGTGGCAGTGGCAGCAGCGATGGCAGCGCGCCCGTGTTATTGCTGACCGGCGTGATAGTCGCGTCCGGTTGCGGTGCATTGATTACCTTGATGTTGTCGGTAGCACCCGATAGCCGTTTGCGCGGCATGGTGTTCTGGATGATAGGAGATTTATCCGGGGCGCAGTCGCGCTATTTGCCTTGGGTGGTCGGCGCTGGCGTATTTTTGTTTGCGATGCGAAATGCGCGTGCGATCAATATTGCAGCGATGCATGCGGATGTCGCCAGTACGCTGGGCGTGAATATCGGACGTTTGCGCCAGCTCTTATTTTTATGTTCGGCCTTACTGACGGCCAGTGCGGTCAGCACCGCAGGCAGCATAGGATTTGTCGGTCTGATTATGCCGCATGCATGTCGCTTTGCTCTGGGGCCAGACCATCGTTTATTGATTCCAGCCGCCACTCTGGCGGGCGGCAGTTTTCTGGTCCTTGCCGACACGATTGCGCGTACCGTTGTGGCACCACAGCAGTTGCCGGTGGGGGTAATTACCGCCGTCATCGGCGTGCCGGTGTTTTTGTTGCAGTTGCATCAGTTGCGCCGCCGCTAACGAGAATGGGACGATAACGATGAAAACCCATCATTTGAATTTAACTGCTGGCAAACGCCTGCTGGTGCAAGAGCTGAACTGGCAGGTAAACGCGGGCGAATGCTGGTGCATTATTGGCCGCAACGGTGCCGGTAAAAGTACCTTGTTACGCACACTGGCAGGCTTGCGTCCGGTGGAATCCGGAGACATTTTTTTAGATGGCAAATCGCTGTCGGTCTGGCCGCTGGCAGAGCTTGCACGTGAACGCGCTTTTTTATCGCAATCCCGCACCGATGCGTTTGGCTATTCCGCCATCGAGACGGTATTGAGCGCACGCCATCCCTATCATGATGCTCATTACTGGGAGTCCGGTGATGACATGCAGATTGCCTTAGACACAATGCGCGAACTGGACGTTGCTGATCTTGCGCAACGTGATGTCCGCAGCTTGTCTGGCGGCGAACGGCAGCGTGTCGCGATTGCCGCCTTGCTCGCGCAGGATGCGCAACTCATGCTGCTGGATGAACCTGCAAACGCACTCGATCTTGCGCATCAGGTGAGCGTCATGCAATTGCTGTCGCGTTGTTGCCGCGAAAAAAATAAGTCCGTCATTATGGTCAGTCATGATCTGAATCTTGCCCAACGCATTGCCAGTCACGCCTTGTTGTTGATGGGCGATGGTCAATGGTTGGCCGGCAGCGCAGAAGACATGCTGACCGCGGCACAATTGGGCGCTTGTCTTGGTTATCCGATAGAGCGCTTTGAGCATCACGGCCAGATACTTTTTATACCGAAAAATTAAATAATTATGAGCGACATTCCTTCTGCACCGATTGCTTCATCTATCGATAGCGACAATATCAACACCCGCCATCAGCGCCGTATGGAACGCAAGAAAGCGCTGATGGATGAAAAAATTCAGCAAGCCCAGCGCACGACAGGTGTACTGCTGATCCATACCGGTAATGGCAAGGGAAAAAGCTCCAGTGCATTTGGTATGGTGATGCGCGCATTAGGGCATGGCATGAAAGTCGGTGTTGTGCAATTCATCAAAGGCGCGATGTCAACCGGAGAAGAAATTTTTCTGCGTCGTTTTCCTGATGAAGTCGAGTTCTACGCGATGGGCGAAGGCTATACCTGGGAGACGCAGAATCGTGATCGTGATATTGAAAAAGCGACGGTCGCATGGGCGCAGGCAAAGAAATTTCTGAGTGATCCCAGCATCGGCCTGGTGGTGTTTGATGAACTCAATATTGCGCTGAAATACCATTATCTGGATCTTGATACGGTGATTGCCGATCTGGACGCCCGTCCTGAAATGCAGCACGTGGTTGTCACTGGTCGCGGTGCATTGCCGGAGTTGATTGCGATAGCAGATACCGTGACAGAAATGAATGTCGTAAAACATGCATTCAAAGATGGCATCGTGGCGCAGGCAGGAGTTGAATGGTGATAGCTCAGGCAAAAGTGGTGTTGGTATCGGCGATCGCGTCCGGACAAGGAAAAACAACGACAACGGCGGTGCTTGCCCGCAAGTTGCGTGGGCAAGGCAAGATCGTCAGAATTTTTAAAACCGGGCCGGATTTTATCGACCCGATGATACTGGAGCGTGCAGGCGGCGCCCCGGTCTATTCACTTGATTTGTGGATGGTCGGCCAATCAGCATCGCAGGCTAAGCTGGCGCAGGCAGCGCTGGAAGCGGATGTGATTCTGATTGAAGGCGTGATGGGGCTGTACGACGGCAGACCCTCTTCCGCCGATCTGGCGCGTGCTTTCGGCGTGCCGGTACTTGCGGTGCTGGACGTTGCTGCGATGGCGCAGACTGTGGGGGCGCTGGCGCTGGGCTTGCGCGACTTCGGGCCGGTTCATCTGGCCGGCGTGATCGCTAACCGTGTTGCCTCTGCTGGGCATGGAAAAATGGTGGCAGCCGCGATGCGGGATATTCCCCTGCTCGGATACCTGCCACGCCAGGCCGAAGTGCTGCCTGAGCGACATCTGGGGCTGGTATTGCCGGAGGAAGTCGGACAGATCGATGCCATGCTCGATACGATGGCAGAGCAGCTCGATCTCGATATGCAGGCATGGGATGCCTTACCTGAAACACAGTTTGCGCTTGCCGCCCCTGTCGCTATTCCCCGTTTGTTGGAAGGGAAAAAAATTGCGGTTGCCCGTGATGCCGCATTTGCTTTTATCTATGCCGCAAATCTGGATACTCTGCGCGTGCTGGGTGCAGAATTACTGTTCTTTTCTCCGCTTGCCGATCAGCCTGTTCCTGCCCAAGCCGATGCCCTGTATCTGCCTGGCGGTTATCCCGAATTGCACGCGGCGACCTTGAGCACTGCGCAACAATGGATAGCGTCGGTCAAAGCGGCGCATGCTACCGGTATGCCGATATTGGCCGAGTGTGGCGGCATGATGGCGCTGACGGAAGGATTGGTTGATCACGATGGAAAACATTGGCCTATGGCGGGTTTACTGAGCGGTGAAGTGCACATGCAGAAAAAACTTGCAGCACTCGGCGCACAGGCATGGCATTTTTCTGACGGAGATTTACGCGGTCATACTTTTCACTATTCGCGCTTCGACACATCGCTGCATCCAGTTGCGCATACGATCAAAAATGCGCATTACTCCGACAGCGATCAGGGCGAGGCGATTTATCAATGCGGGCATTTGCATGCCTCGTATTTTCACGCTTATTTCGCCTCAAACCCGGTCGCCGCAGCACGCTTATTTTTAAGGACTTGAGATGAGTCGCAGCTTGATTTTTGGTGGTGCCCGCTCAGGTAAAAGTGCGTATGCAGAACAACTGGCGCTTCGTCTTTCTGCGGAAGGCGGCAAACAGGTCATTTACCTCGCAACGGCAGCGGCGGCAGACAGTGAAATGCAGCAACGCATCGTTCATCACCAAAGTCGCCGCCCGGCAGATTGGCAAACCATAGAGCAAACAACCGCACTGGGCGCAGCGATACAGGAATACAGTCAGCCCGGAACGGTCTTGCTGATCGATTGCCTGACCGTCTGGCTGTCGAATTTATTATTTTCAGAAAATGTGGAATTTCCTGAGATCGGCCAGATTACGCCGCCAACATTATTCGCTGAACAACGGAGCGAAATGCTGAACGCGCTTGAACAGGCAAAGGGCGACGTCATCTTGGTATCGAATGAAGTAGGCATGGGCATCGTCCCTATGGGGGCGATTTCACGCTGGTTTGTGGATGAAGCCGGGCGTTTGAATCAGGCAGTGGCCGCCAGTTGCGACAAGGTCGTCTGGGTTGCGGCGGGCTTACCTTTATTTTTAAAAGGCGCACCATGCTGATGATGACGGGCTTGACTACCGCTTTGTGTTTGCTGTTCGGTGTCGTGCTGGATATGGCATTCGGCGAAGTCAGAAAATGGCATCCGCTGGTGGGTTTCGGACATCTGGCAAACTGGGTGGAGCAAGGCCTGAACCGCGCATCGGCAAGCCGCTGGACAGGGGCTATTGCCTGGATGCTGGTCGTGCTGCCGTTCGTGTTGCTCGCGATACTGACTTTGTGGTTCGCCCATCATTACACGACCTGGCTGGCACCTGTATTGCATGGAATCTTGCTGTATTTTTGCCTCGGCTTACGCAGCTTACGCGACCACAATTTACCGATACAGCAAGCGCTGCTGGATGGCGATCTCGCGACGGCACAAAGGCTGACATCGTATATCGTCAGTCGTGATACCGATGATGCGGATGAAGAATATCTGGCCAAAGCCAGCGTTGAATCGGTGTTGGAAAACGGTTGTGATGCGGTATTCGGCACCTTGTTCTGGTTTATGTTGTTGGGTGGTGCCGGTGCTGTTTTATATCGTCTGGCAAATACGCTGGACGCCATGTGGGGTTATCGTTCCAGCCGGTTTTTACGCTTTGGCTGCGTGGCGGCACGTATTGACGATGGCTTGAACTGGTTGCCCGCCCGCCTGACTGCGCTGACTTATGCCGTTCTCGGCAACACGCGTCTGGCCTTGCAGTGCTGGCAGCGGCAAGCACCACGCTGGCCCAGCCCGAATGCGGGTCCTGTCATGGCAGCGGGAGCCGGTGCGCTGCATCTGACCTTGGGCGGTAATGCCCGCTACGATGGTGAGAATGAAAACCGTCCACTGTTAGGCAAAGGCAAACTGGCGGTGGCATCGGATATTCAGCGTGCATGGCAACTGGTTTTCGGTGGCACTCTGCTGTGGCTCGGCATCATCGTCCTGGCAGCGTTGTTTTTAAGCGGGATTTTATATGCTTAAACATGGCGGCAATTTACGTGATGCAGCAAAGATGTTTTCTCGTCCGCTCGATGACTGGCTGGATTTATCGACCGGCATTAATCCGCATTTTTATCCGGCGCCTGTGCTTGCGCCAAACGCCTGGCACCGGTTGCCTGAATATTCCGACGATTTAATCGATGCCGCGCAGGCATTTTACGGCGCGCCGCGCATGCTCGCGGTGGCTGGCACTCAGGCGGCAATTCAAGCATTGCCACGTTTGCGACCTGTTTCACAAGTAGTGGTATCTGCACCGTCTTATGCCGAACATGCGTATCAATGGCGGCAGGCCGGACATGCGGTGAGCGAAACCCCTTATGCTGATCTGCATGATGCCGTGGCAAATGCCGATGTGGTGGTGTTGTGTAATCCGAATAATCCTACCGGTGAGGTGATCGCCCCGGCGCAACTTCTGCAATGGGCTGAACAACTGGCGCAGCGCGGTGGTTGGCTGATCGTGGACGAGGCGTTTGCCGATACCTTGCCGGAGATCAGTGTCGCAGCGCACACCCAGCGTGAGGGATTAATCGTCTTGCGTTCAGTCGGCAAATTTTTTGGTCTGGCGGGCATCCGGCTTGGTTTCGTCGCAGCCTGCGACGCCTTATTGGAGCGCCTTGCAAACTACCTGGGTCCCTGGACGATCAGTGGCCCGGCGCAACAAATTGCAGTCTCTGCTTTGTCGGATACGAGCTGGCAACAGCATCAACGACTGCTTTTACAGCGAGAAGGTGAACGCTTGCGCTGTCTGTTGATGCAGCAAAACTGGCAATGTTCCGGCACGGATTTATTTCAATGGATCAGTGACCACCATATACAACAGCAAAGTCAGGCGCTGTGCCATTTCATGGCAGAACGCGGCATCTGGTTGCGCTGGTTTGAAGAAGGGGCGTACAGGCCGCATGGCGTGCGTTTTGGCTTGCCTGCAAATGAAGCCGGGTGGCAGCGTTTGCAACTGGCCTGTGCTGAATGGACGAGCCAGATATGAGCGTCAATCTTAGTCGCAACAATGAGAGCAACAATGAGAGTAAAAAAGAGAGTAAAAAAGAGGATAACTACGTGAACTTATTTTTCTGCCGTTTTTTCGTATTGGGTATCGTCACTCTGTTGTTGTCAGCATCGGCGCAGGCGGCGATCAGTGTAACGGATGACCTTGGTCATACCGTCAGTTTAGCCAAACCTGCACAACGCGTGATCAGCCTGTCACCCCATGTGACGGAATTGATCTTTGCTGCTGGCGCCGGTGACAAAATTATCGGTACAGTCAAATACAGCGATTATCCTGCGGCGGCAAAGGATATTCCACGCATAGGCGATAACCGACAGTTTGATCTGGAACGCATTATGGCGATGAAACCTGATTTGCTGGTGATCTGGATGCACGGCGCTTTTGAGCGCCAGTTGGAAGTGTTGAAACAATCGGGCGTGCCATTTTTTTTCAGCGATCCACAAAAGCTGGAACAGATTCCTGACACGATTCTGAAACTCGGGAGTTTACTCGGCACTGAAAAAGCAGCGCAACTTTCGGCGAACGATTTCCGCCAGCAGTTGCAGCAACTGCGTGCGCAGTATCAGGGGAAGGCGAAAGTGCGGACGTTTTATCAGGTATGGCACAAGCCTTTGTATACGCTCAATGATAAGCATATTGTCAGCGATGCGATACGTGTCTGCGGCGGTGAAAATATTTTTGGCAAACTGAATGTGACCGCACCTGTCGTCAGCGTTGAAGCCGTGTTGCAGGAAAACCCGGAAGTGTTAATCAGTGCGGAAAGCCGCAATCAGGCTTCCAATGGTATCGATCAATGGAAAAGCATGACATCGTTGCTGGCCGCAAAAAACAATAATCTGGTACTGATTGATGGCGATCTGGTGAACCGATCCGGCCCACGGATTATTGATGGCGCTAAAGCGATATGTGAAGCGCTAGAGCAAGCGCGGCAAAAACGCGAGAAATCTGCAGCTTCACCACAAGGAAAAAAATGAATACCACCCCTCTGTTTGAGCGTATCGCTTGCTTATCTACCGAAGCCGTGGAAGTTTTATACGCGCTCGGTGCCGAGGATTGCATCGCAGGTATTTCTGGTTACACCACAAGACCAGCGCGTGCCCGTGATGAGAAGCCCAAGGTCAGTGGTTTTTCCTCTGCGCAGATTGAGCGGATACTGGCGGTGAAGCCCGATCTGGTGATTGCCTATTCCAATATGCAATCCGAGATTGTGCGGGAACTGATCAGCGCTGGTATTGAAGTCCATGCGTTCAATCAGCATCATGTTGCAGGTATTCTGCACATGATCAAAGTGTTAGCTGCACTGGTAGGGAAACAGGAGCAGGGTGCGCAGCTGATCGCAGAATTGCAGGCACAGATCGATGTTATCCGCCATCAGGCAGCACAGTGGACGCACCGACCGAAGGTTTATTTTGAAGAGTGGAATGAGCCGCTGATGTCTGGTATCGGCTGGGTATCTGAGTTGATACAGATTGCCGGTGGTGACGATGTGTTTGCCGATCTGGCCGGTTTTCATAGCGCCAGACAGCGCATCATCGCAGACCCGGCCGAAGTGGTTCGACGCGCGCCGGATATCATTATCGGCTCATGGTGCGGAAAAAAATTCCGGCCGGACAGCGTGGTTACACGCGAAGGCTGGGATGCGATTCCGGCTGTCCGTCATGGGCGGGTATTGGAAATCAAATCGGCAGACATACTCTCGCCGGGGCCTTCGGCAATCCAGCACGGACTTCTGCAATTGCATGTACTGATTGCGGAGTGGCAGGCCTCGCAACCTTTGTCTGTAACACGTTCGTCAGTTGCCCCGGAAGTCGCGGCTTAATTTCGCGGAAATGAACAGGACAGTTTTTTCCTTTTTTTATTTGCCTCGGTGTCTGCCGGAACCTTTTAAGAAAGCGTAGTCGCATGCAGATTTCTACTTTAATGGTACAGGGCACGACGTCGGATGCGGGCAAAAGTACGGTGGTTGCGGCGCTCTGTCGCTTGTTGCAGCGAGATGGTGTGAGGGTGGCGCCGATGAAGCCGCAGAACATGGCGCTCAATAGCGCCGTGACGATTGATGGCGGCGAGATCGGGCGCGCCCAGGCTTTGCAGGCCATCGCCGCCGGTGTGCCTGCCCATACTGATATGAATCCAGTGTTATTGAAACCATCTTCCGATACCGGGGCGCAAGTCATCATTCATGGCAAGGTGCGTGCAGACATGGATGCGCGTGACTACCATCAGTACAAAACCATTGCGATGGGAGCTGTGCTTGAATCGTATCAACGTCTGCAACATCAATACGACGCGATTATTGTTGAAGGCGCAGGCAGCCCCGCCGAGGTGAATCTGCGTGACCGTGATATCGCCAATATGGGCTTTGCGGAAGCGGTCGATTGTCCGGTGATACTGGTGGCGGATATTGATCGCGGCGGTGTCTTTGCCCATTTCATCGGTACGCTGGCGTGTTTATCTGAGTCCGAGCAACAGCGCATTGTCGGCTTTGTTATTAATCGTTTTCGTGGCGATATCCGTTTGCTGGAACCAGGGCTGGAATGGCTGGAACAAAAGACTGGCAAACCTGTGCTCGCTGTCTTACCGTATCTGCATGGCTTACAGTTGGACGCCGAAGATGCGATACAACCAGCACAACAAAGTAGCGGAAAATTCCGCATCATCGTACCTGCGATACCGCGTATTTCCAATCACACGGATTTTGATGCCTTGCGTGCGCATCCCGATGTTGATTTACAGTTTATCGGCCCTGATCATGCGATCCCGCCTGCTGATCTGATTATTTTGCCCGGCAGTAAAAATACCCGTGCCGATCTGGCATTTCTGCAGCAACAGGGATGGAAGCAAGCGTTGGAAAAACATCTGCGCTACGGCGGCAAAGTGATCGGCATTTGCGGTGGCTATCAGATGTTGGGACAGATCATTAGCGATCCGCATGGTGTCGAAGGTACAGCAGGTGATTCGGACGGTTTGGGGTTGCTGGATATCACAACCGAGCTGACGCTGGAAAAACGCCTACAACAGGTCAGTGGTTACTGTGCTTTCGGTTTTGCTGCAGATGGCACTCCGGCGGCAGTACAAGGCTATGAAATTCACATGGGGTTGACATACGCCAGTAATGAAACCTTGCCCGCATTTCACCTGAATGGCGAGGACGAAGGCGCCCGCTCACCGGATGATCTGATACTCGGCACTTATCTGCATGGATTATTTGATCACCCTGAAGCTTGCAGCGCCTTGCTGGCATGGGCGGGTCTGCAAAGTGATGCAGTCGTTGATTTGTCTGCATTACGCGAACAGAGCATTGATCGCGTGGCTGATGCCTGCATACCGCTACTCGACGCTTTGCGCGCCTTATAGCCGGAAGGAGTGAGGACAACAGC
>Ga0209023_10007810_pt1 | contig 10859 bp, 9 predicted proteins | sample LakOneMetagenome_FD_187468 | JGI IMG/M metagenome (GOLD analysis project Ga0209023, IMG submission 187468) | Freshwater and sediment microbial communities from Lake Erie, Canada (SPAdes) (version 2) | ecosystem: Environmental > Aquatic > Freshwater > Lentic | place: Lake Erie, Canada | collected...
CTGTACGACGACGGCTTCAACTACCTCACCAAGATGTGCCTCACCAACATGCGGGAGGCTGCATTTAAAATGATAAAACTGGCCAGGGCAAGGGGTTGTACCGTGATCGTATCCAGTTCCGATTCTACCGACCGGTATGAAATGTACCTGAACGAAGGGGCTGATTTTATTTTACTGGGCGAAGCAGAATTCAGTTTGCTTGAACTGGTGAATGCATTGCAGAACGCTGAAAAAGATCTTTTCAAAATTGAAGGCCTGGCTTTCAAACAAAATAATGCCGTTGTAAAAACGCAGCGGAGAAATGTGATCAAGGACCTGGATTCACTTCCCTTTCCGGCCTGGGACCTGGTGGATATAGAGCCTTACCGGAAAATGTGGCTGAGCCATGCAGGCTATTTTTCCATGAACATGGGAACAACAAGAGGTTGCCCTTTCAAATGTAACTGGTGTGCCAAACCCATTTACGGAAACCGCTACAATACCCGCAGCCCGGAGAATGTAGTTGCAGAATTACAGATGCTGAAAGAAAAATTTCATTTTGACCATATCTGGTTTTGCGATGACATCTTTGGATTAAAGCCGGGCTGGGTGAATACATTTGCTGATCTAGTTGAAAAAGAAAAACTGCACTTCAAATTTAAAATGCAGGGAAGGGTTGACCTGTTGTTGCAGGAAAATAATATCAAGGACCTGGCAAGAGCCGGTTGCGATAATATATGGATGGGCGCCGAGAGCGGCTCACAAAAAATTTTAAATGCAATGGATAAAGGCACATCGGTAGAACAGATCTATGAAGCCACCCGGCTGCTGAAAAAGAACGGCATCAAACCTTCTTTCTTTATCCAGTTTGGTTACCCCGGTGAAAACAAAGAAGACATTGAGAAGACCATAAACATGATCAATGAACTGCTGCCGCATGAGATCGGCATTTCCGTTTCTTATCCATTACCCGGCACAGCCTTTTTCGAAAAGGTAAAAACAGAATTAAAAGAAAAAACCAACTGGACAGATTCCGATGAGCTGGCATTGATGTTCCGCAACACCTACCAGCCGGCATTTTATAAACAGCTTCACCGCTATGTTCATAAAACCTACCGCAAGCATGTGGCTATTGAACACACCCGGCAATTCTTTTCTCATCCGCTCAAAACCAATTACAGGGGCATCAAAAAAGCCTTGTCGGGCCTGTATTATACGCCAGCCGCTTTTTTAGATAAACAAAAATTACATCAACTCGAAAAAGCCGGCACATGAATGCATCCCCCGATAATGAGCAACGGACGGCAGCCGCATTCAGCCGGCAATCGGCGTCATTTGATGAGTTGTACGGCAGTAACACCATCATTCAATACAAAAGAGAAAGGGTAAGAAAACATGTAGCGCAATTTCTCAGTCCCAACAGCAGTATTCTTGAACTGAACAGCGGTACCGGCGAAGATGCCATTTGGTTTGCCCGGCAAGGCCATCGTGTACATGCAACGGATATATCGGCGGGCATGCAGCAGGTTTTAAAAACCAAAGTATCAGCGCTGAATCTTGAAGGAAAGATCTCTACCGAGATCATCTCCTTTACTGAACTGGAAAATTTAAAACAGCAAACAACCTACGACCTCATCTTTTCTAATTTTGCCGGGTTGAACTGTACCGGTGAACTAGATAAAGTGTTGGATAATTTTTCTTCTGTATTAAAGCCCGGGGGTATTGCCACCCTGGTAATTCTGCCTGAATTCTGTTTGTGGGAATTTTTATTATTGTTCAAAGGAAAATTCAAAACAGCATTCCGCAGGTTCTTCAGCAGCAGGGGAGTTACGGCGCATATAGATGGAGAACATTTCAAATGCTGGTATTACAACCCGTCATTCGTAATAAAATATTTACAAAAAGAGTTTGACCTGCTTTCCGTTGAAGGTTTGTGCACCCTTGTTCCTCCCTCCTACATGGAAGGCTTTGCGGAAAAGCATCCGAAGCTTTATGCTTTCCTGGGAGCGAAAGAAGAAAAGTGGAAGGCCAAATGGCCCTGGAAAAATATCGGCGACTACTATATTATTTCCCTTAGAAAAAAGCAGGGCTTATAAGACAATAGAAGCTGTTTTATCTTTCATTTGCAGCAACTGCTGCACTTTGGTGCGGTACCGCTCAACAACTTTATCCTGGAAATTTTTCGGATCGGGTTTTGAAACATGCCGGCTCACAACCATACTCATCACATGGCCGTTGCTGTTCAATTGCCGCAGCTGTGTTTTCTTTTGCCAGCGCTTTTCCGTAACATGCATTAGCCAGGTATCAAGTTTATCCCCCAGGCTGGTATTGAATATTTTTTCTGCCATTCTTCTTAAAATGCCCGGCCTGATTTCCGGTATGCCGTCTGTTATCATTTTCTTTGATGGGAAATAACCCCCTACCCAGTTATTGTCTGTCATAAAATCATCCATTGCCTTTTTTCCCTGCATGGGCAAAAGCGTTACTGATTCCATTGCTGTGAAAATATTTTTCTCTTTTATCTCCATACTTTTTACATCCACATAGTAATTCATACAGTACCAGTGCTGGCGGCCGGTTAAAAAGGTGATCTTCTTATACAGGTGCATGATGGTCCTGGCTATCCAGAGCCTGTTGGCTTCCGTAACAATAAAAAAATCTATATCGGTTTTTTGGGTAGCAAAGTTCTTCGAAAGCGAGCCCGACACCGCAACGCCTTTTACATAAGGAAATTTTGAAAGAAACCTGGCCACCCGGCCGGCCGTTTTCATCTGGCTGGCCGCAAGCGTATTTCCGTTACGCCTTCTTTCTGCCAGCATAAGGTCAGTTTGCAGTGAATAAAATTCATCAAGGCGGAAAACCATCTTCTCTTCCAGCAACATCTCCAGGGCTGCATCAATTTCTGAATGCGACAGCTTTTCCGCATGAAACAACCGGATCTCTGCCCGGGTCAACGGGTATTGAAACAGGTCGAAATACCCCAGTGTTTTTAATATGTTTTGAGCGGTTGTCGTCAATGTTCTAATAAGATTTTTCCCAGGCTACTTCAGCCATATCTTCCCGCTGAAGCTGCCGCAGCTTGTGATACTTTGAGTAGCATTGCTGTGATGTGTTCACCGCAATTACAAATCCCTCGTACCCTTCCAAAAAGCCAAGGCGCAAAAAATAACCGTTGATAAAAGCCCACAACGGGCTGAAAATAATTTTTAACCTCGATCTGCGGATACCGGCATCATAAAGCGATTGGGCCGCCACCGTACTTACTTCTTCATTCCTCACCCGGTACTCCTTCAGTGTTTCGTATGTGTAATGAAGCAGGTCTCCTTCCAGCAATTTCACACCCACCTCTTTGTGCATAATGATCTTGTCGTGTGGATTCAATCCTCCGCAGTTGCCAAAGCGTTTGTCGAAAAGACGCAGTTTTTTATCGGGATACCACAGTCCGTGCCTGATATACTTACCCCGGAAGATGCTGCAGCGCTTCATACAATATGCTTTGTAAATAAAATTCTCCTTTGCCTTCAGGATATTCATTGCCAATTCAGCACTCACCGCTTCATCTGCGTCCAGCAACAACACATAATTATTCGTGGCGAGGTCGATGGCTTTATTCTTTTGCTTGATGTACCCCTCGAACCGCAGTCGCTTCACTTCGGCACCTAAAGCAACCGCAATGTCTACCGTGCCGTCATCAGAAAAGGAATCCACCACAATGATCTCGTCGGCTATTTGTTTTACGGATTCAATACAACGCCTGATATTCTTTTCTTCATTGTACGTGATTATTACTACGGATAGCGGCTGCATTATTTACTCCTTTTCTTGTTGGTTTAAACGGATTTTAATATTGACCGGTTGCCTGTATCTGCAGCTGCCGGCGTTAATTCTTTCAATAAGGCAGGTTTTGTTTTGCATAAGAAGAAAGAAAAGAAAAAACTGTAAAAAAAGATGCCTTTATTCAGGTCAAGGATGTTTTCCGACACCGAAACAATGGCAATGATCATCATGAAGCTCAAAAAAAGAAGGTCCTTGTTCTGAATGGCCGTTGCAAATCCGAAATACAGGACATACAACAGCAGCAGCAGGCCGACCAGGCCAGTCTTAAGCAATACACCCAGGTATTCGCTGTGGGTATTGAATTCATTCAGGTAAGAAATGTAGAGGCCTTTTTCAAAATATTTTTCTTTCAGCAGCCTTTTTTCCGAACCAGTACCATAGCCGAGAACCGGAGATGCTTTTACAAGCTCTGCTATGGCATTCCATCTTGCCAGCCTGGGCTCTGAGTTCTCGATGATCTTAACATTATTTGTAAGATCCGTCTTCAGTTCACTTATATACCTGGTTTTAAAAGAATCAACATTCATAATGACCAGTACAGCACCTGCTGATACCAGGGAGGCGGTAAGCAAAAAAGCGATCCTTCTCTTCCCCTTAAAAAGAAAAAAAGGAAAAGCCAGGTTGATGACCATTAAGAAAGCTATAAAAACAGCCCTGGAAGAAAGTTGTACCAATCCGGCAAAAAGTATTACAGAAGAAAAAATCCAGATCCATTTTTGACGGGGCTTTTCATCCGTTAAAAGGAGGTACAGGAAAAAGAGCAGTGAGAAGGCGATGTATGCAGATAAGTAAGTGGCATGTATCCCTATCGGCAGGGAAAAATTATGATTCATGAACAAGGTGGTAAGCAAAGAGGAGAACGGCAGGTGAAAATATATTATGGTACGAACCGCATCGGTATACAGGTATAATATGGTGGCCACGCAGGTAAACCCAAAAATGCAGAACAGGTTGATTTTATACTTTTCAATATCAAGGCTGTTAAGTGCAAATAAAACAGGAAATACCAGGATGGCCAGTTGCCGGGTTGTTACATTCACCGCTTCCTGCTTATCGGAACTATAAGAAATGGCAAGCAGCCCAAGTATAAAAAGGGAACTTTGCACAAGAACCGGTTTACTGAATACTCTTTGCCAGTAGCCCTTCCTTACATGAATAAACGTGTGAATCCCGAAGCTTATCAAAATAAGTTCGCTGTAAAAAAAATCGAAAGGAAGGGCAATAAGAAAGAAGGCCAGGTGATGATAACTGACCTTATTGGCAATGGTATCGTCGATCAAAAACAGTTGCTTCATTTCTTCGAGCGGTTGTAACAATCAATGATGAACTCCTCGTACATGTTCACGATGTTGGGCCAGTTGTATTGCTCTTCGATCTTAATAAAATTATTCTCCACCATGATGGCGCTCTCTTTATGGCCATTGCTTTTTACCACCAGCCGGAGCACATCCTCTGCATTTTTAAAATAGTAGGCATCTGCTTTCAGTACAGCCCGGTTAAAATCGTTGTCGTGTGCCACAATGATGGAACCGTTTGCCATGGCTTCCAGCAGCGACGGGTTGGTGCCGCCCACACTATGCCCGTGGAAATAAAGTTTGCAATAAGCCCGGAGGGTATTGGTTATTTCGGCATCGTAAATAGCGCCGGCAAAATGAATCCGTTTGTCGTGGCCGTATTTATTATACATCTGCCTGCCATAGGAGTTATGATGATTGCCGATCACAATGAATGTTTTTTCAGAGTTGCTTTTATGAAATCCCTCCAGGATCATGTCGATATTATTCTCCGGTTCCATCCTCGCCATCAGCATGTGATAGTTATCCTTTGAAACACCATATTTTGCCAGTATGCACTCATTCTTGTTGGCAAATATCTCGGCGCCATAAGGGATGTACTTACTGGTAATATTATATTTCTTCTCAACGTACGACTGGATGACGGTGGAATCGGCAATAAAATAATGGCTGTATTTAACGGCCAGTTTTTCTGCATACCGCAGGAATTTCTGCACCGGTTTGCTGTACTTGTCCCGTTTCCACTCCATGCCATCCATGTTGGAGATAATGACCGAATTTTTGGGGAAGATCTTGCCCCATACCGAGCTGCTGGTATATCCCAGGAACAACAGCACATCAAATTTTTTCTTCCGGGCATTTACGATGCAGTTGAAATCATACACGAACTGCCCGGCAGTGCCGATCATATTCTCCGCATCAAAGCAATGAATGATCTTTACCCCATTCCATTCATCCCCTTTAAAAGGATGGTTATGCGAATTATAGACCGTGACCCCGTGTCCCTTGTTCAATAATCCAACGGCAAGGTATTGTGCCATCTGTTCGAACCCGCCATAATAATTGGGGATCCCTCTTGAACCGATTATTGCAATGTTCAATGACTGCATCACTTAATGTATTTTTTATAAACAGATAAGGTTGTCCGGGCTGTGTTCTGCCAGGTATAATGCTGAAGAACTTTTTTTTGCAGATCGCCATTTACATTTGCCGTTGCTGCTTCTTCAACTGCTTTCAGGATCGTATCGGGTTTAGCCGGATCGCAGTAAAAAGCATCCCCCTTAAAATAAGACGGCGCAAACCCCTTGTTGCTGATCACCACCCGGCAACCCATGGCAGCTGCTTCCAGCGAAGAAAGTCCGCATACTTCAAACCAGCTGGGCAGCACATGAACACAGGCAGCGGAATAATAATTCACGAGTTGCTCCTGCGGCACATGTCTGATGAAAGAAATATTCGCTGCCGCTATGCTTTTACATTGCCGGTAATAATCCCGCTGGTTTGGCGCCGCATCGCCAATGAGTAATAATTTATAGGCGGAATTATTTAATGCCCGGATCAGGTTGTACTGGTTCTTTATTCCCTCGATCCTTGCCACACAAAGTACCAGGTCGGCATTCCTGTTTGTTGTTGTTATGTGCTGAAACAATTCTGTATTCACGCCATTATAAACAACAGAATATGCAGGAACAATGGCATACCGTTTTATCAAAGCAAAGTATTCCGCTTCTGCCTGAACCAATACCTCTTTTGTTTCACGCAGTATCTTTTTTATACTCCCGCGCTGGCCCATCCACAGGTATGCGATGCTGGCGAGTTTGTCTTTACCGCTTACCCAGCGGTAAATTGTTTTCAGGTATTCTATCCCATCGGCAGAAAGCAGGCTGAGCATTTTCCCGGCCAGGCCATGCCGTTCTCTTTTATCATAATCAGAATAATCTATCAATATGGTAGAAACCACAAATGGTTTTCCGGATCGTTTGATATGAACCAGTATGTCTGCCGGGCGGATGATGTTGAAGAAATGAAGAAGGTCGTATGTGCTGTAGTTGATCCTTTCGCTGGTCTTATGTATATCCACCCCCACGCCCATTTCTTTTAAATGCCGTGCAGTCTCATTCACCTGGATGGTATCGCCGCCCGGCGTGCTGTATAATGTTGATCGTACAATAAAAGCCACTTTCATGGATACCGTAGATTTAATTCATCAAAATCGTTTTTTAATAAATACTGCGGGTACGCCGCCATAGATCCCGTCTGCATTATAAACACCGGCCTTAACTACTGATCCGGCCGCTATGATACAGCCATCCTCAATTACGGCGCCATCAAGTATGGTGGCTTTGGAACCTATCCAGCAATTCCTTCCCACCTTAATACCAACTCTTGAAACGCCTTGTAACCTGATTGGAGCTGACGGATCGCTGTAATTGTGATTCTCTGAATGAAAACTGATGAAGTTGCCTAATATGCAATCATCACCAATTTCAATTCCACCGGCGGCACCAAAGAAATTGTCTGATCCCAGTCCTGCATTATCTCCTACTTTCATTCCTTTTCCGATCAGCTGCAGGTTACCCGTACATTCGATCCTTGTTTTTTTCCCTGCAGAGACATTATTTCCGAAAACGATACCTTCTGTTGATAATGCATCTATATAACACCCGTTATGAATTGTTACCCCTTTACCTGCTTTTATCATTGATCTTGCCTTAAGGGCTACATTTCTTCCTACGAATAAAAACCCATCATTCTTTACCCCGCTGAAAAAGCCCCTCATCCGCATAATACCCCTCGACAAGGCCAGTGCGAACAGGTAAGCGGAAGGGACCTCGCTGTCTATTTCGTAATCCCTGCCTTTTAATCGTGATATGATTTTATTAAGTTGCTTTCGCATAAGCAGAATTATTTTGTTTCAATTTATACAGTGTTTTTACGAATGATTCGGGTAAAAGCGATAACCCGAAAAGCAGGTAGCCCTGTATCCTTACCGGGTATGTGCGTATCAGCTTCCGGATATTTTGCCTGGCCCGGGGAATATTATAATTGTTAAACAGGTATTTTTTTGCCAGCAGGGAATAATAAGCACCCGTTTTTGTCTTTTCGCTGTTCTGCTGCCGGATTATACCAAGAATTCTTTCACCATCTTCCGCACTCACAGCAGTATTGCGGATAGCTGCCTGCTTTAGTTTTTTGAATTCCTTTCCCCGCCATTCGTCATCGATGGTAAGTGATTCGGGACTGAACCGCACTTTCATCAGTGTTTCCTTTAAATTGCTCACCTTGCCTTTTTTCATCAGTTTATGCCATAAAAGGTGGTCTTCAAAACTGTGTGCATTTACGTCGTACATACCTGCTTCAACGGCCGCCTGCTTGCGGTACATGACCGTTACGTGTGAGAACGGGCAAATGTCAATTGGCAGGTCTTTTATTTCTTCATCAGTGTATGCCGGGTAAACAAGGGCAAAAACAAAGTCGCCGTTCCTGTCCACATAGGCGGCATCACTTCCTACAAGAACATATTCTGCATGGGTCTCTAAAAAACTGAATTGCTTTTCCAGCCGGCCAGGCAAACAGATATCATCGGCATCAACACGGGCGATCAATGCAGCGTTTGCATTCAGCAATCCCATATTCAATGCGGCTGAAACGCCCTGGTTGTTTTGATTGATGAGACGGATCCGGTCATCAGTAAAAGAACGGATGATCTTTTCTGTTCCATCGGTCGAGCCGTCATTGATGATCAGTAATTCGAAATCTGTAAATGACTGTTTCAATACAGAGCCGATGGCTTCGCCGATATATTTCTCTGCATTAAAAGCAGGCATCAATACGGTTATCTTTGGATCAGGCGGCTTCATTGATCTTTTTGTTTGATTCTTCTTTTATGTTAAGCCATAGCAGTAATTCAAAGAAAACCACCACAGATAGCTGTTCAAACCAATAGTCAATAAAGAAAGCGCCTGTCATGAACAGGAAAAGAGGAATGGCATATGAACGGGTCCTGAGTTGTTTCAGAAAAAAAACCATGTAAAAACCAACAAATGAAATAAGACCGGCTAAACCATATTCGCCCAGCAACTGGTCGTACGTGGAATTCGGGGTATTGACTATTGAATGGTAGTCATCCTTATTGGTAAAGAAATATAAATAAAGGTCAAGGTGATCAGACCTGAAGTCATCGCTTATATAAGCAAGCCTTGCAGGGTAACCTCCTGCTACTTTCATAGCCGTTGCCCGGAAAGCAAGTTTAGATGAAAAGTTCCCCATTCCGGTTCCTGTCAATAGTTTACCGGGATGTTGCCGGAAATACCGCCCAGTTTGCTGAAGTGCCATAAGTTTTCCCGGAAAGCCCGGCATTGAATCCATTCGGGAAGAAAGAGGTACAGCATCCGGGTGTTTTTCCACATAGGCAATAAGATCCTTCTTGAGGGCATTGGTATCGTTCTTATGCTGGAACCTGGGCGTATGTATGCTGTCTTTAGGAAGTATTGGTTTTTCGATAAAGCCGGGTATGGCCATTGGTGCCATGGTAATCTGTGATCTTTTCAGGTTCTTTTCATACAGCAACAAATTAACACTGTCCATATACAGTTGTGCTGTCTTTTGTTTTTTTTCTTCTGCTGTCAATACACTGTCGGGCCGGGCAGTTATCGGAATATTGTCAACAAACCTCTTTGGTGCAGTGCGTATATGAAAAAGATCCTGGCATACATTCACCAGGTGTTCATTATTCTGCGGAGATACTTTTACCAGGAATGTAACCAGCATTACCAGGCACACGGTAATTATGCTTTTCTGATCTCGGTTGCTTTGAAAAAAGAACAGGAACAGCATGGTACCTGATAACAATAGGTTTGCAACATTACTTCCTGTCAATAACATAACAGCCATGCACAGAATGACCATCATATTCTTTCCTTTCGACAGGAAGTAGATGACAGCAAAAGAATTCAATACCGCATTGGTGGTGGACGTATCAAAGGTGAGCCCCTTGATATAATCGCCTGTTCCTATAAAATATTTTTGATAGTTTCCCTGGTATGTGTATGGGTTGATATGGCCGGTTTCCGCTATGATGCCTGCATATATTGCCAGCGAAACAATTGCATTGATGATAAAAAAAACAACGATGGTACGGTGTATGGTTCCGGTGTCATTTTTTTCTACCGATAATTTTACCTGCTGTGCTGCAAGAATACAGAGAATCCAGAATAAAATACCGGTGAACAATACCAGGTTATATTTTGTATTCCCGATCAGTCCATAGAAGAGCCAGTTAAAAAGGGCGATGCCGATGACCAGCAGATAAAAAAGAGGCAACCGGGAGTTTCTCAGGCTGAAACCAAATTTAAAATCATTGCGCAGGATATAGATCAATAAGATGGCCGCCGCTTTAACCACCAGTTTCACATTTAAAAAAAGCAATAAAAAGATCAGGAGTTTCCAGTCTATATTAGCTGGCATGGTTAACCTGTAAGAAGACCCTGAAGATTTTTTCACTCAAAAGATTATTAACCTGATAAATTGCTCCGGGAAATTTACTTACCGGCGAATTTGCTTTAATAATCGTATGTTCAAGGCTTTAGGTTGCCAACTAAAAGCCCAGTACCCGTTTTACTGCAGACCAGTCATTAATACGGAGCTGGCCGGAAAAATAAAGGAGTAACGGAAAAAGAATGAGGCTGCTTAACAGGATTAGCCAGGCAGAAGTAAAAAGCATGGTTGCAAGGGAACCGCTTACCAGGG
>Ga0209023_10007811_pt1 | contig 10859 bp, 8 predicted proteins | sample LakOneMetagenome_FD_187468 | JGI IMG/M metagenome (GOLD analysis project Ga0209023, IMG submission 187468) | Freshwater and sediment microbial communities from Lake Erie, Canada (SPAdes) (version 2) | ecosystem: Environmental > Aquatic > Freshwater > Lentic | place: Lake Erie, Canada | collected...
ACGCCATTCGGCCCGAACCGGCGTTCGTGGATGAAGCCGCGGCCTTCGCGATCGACCATGATGATCGTGCTCGCACGCGTGCCATAAGCCTCGCCGCGGATGAAGGCGGGCGAGAGTTTGCGTTCCAGTTCGATGCCGACGCCGGTATCCGGCAATGCGTCATCCATTGCGATGCGCTCGTCGGCCATGGCATCCCACAGCGATTGCAGGTCGTCGTCGCCTGCATCGATCCACGTTCGCAATGCCGCGATCAAGTATCGCGTCTTGGGCCAGGGCGCATCGAGGCGACCGTTGGAGATGCCATGCACGCCGGTGGTCAGCACCTCGCGTTGCAGCGGATGGTTGCCGATGTGCCAGCAGGCTTCGGCATCGGCCAGCACCAGGTTGAACGGGGCGTAGCTTTCCGCGTTCGCGATCAATTCCGCGGTCGTCGCGGCCGCGTTCGGGATGCCCGCAAGGAAGGCGACGGGCAGGGCGCCGCGCGATGGGCCGAGGTGCGGTTGCGCGAAGCCGTCGCGGACATTGGTCACCACGGCCATTCGACCGCGTCGGTCCAGCCCGACCCAGGTACCCCCGGACTGCAGGTCGCGCCCGGCGAGCAGCCTGGCGTCCGGCCAGCGTGCGAGCGGGGCGGTAGGGCGGGCATGGAGCTCGTCGCGGTTGCCGGCCAGGAGCAGGCGCCAGCGGGGGTGGGCGTTCCAGGCCAGGGCGACTACGCACATGCCCCATTTTGCCGCGTCCAGTCCCGGACGCATTCATTTTTGCGGCGCAGCACGCCCGGAAGCGGCGCCTGGCAGGAGCGGACAGACCTCGTCCGAAAAGGGTCAAATCTTAAAATTTGAGACTAAACAGCAGCTTGTGGATAAAGCTTGAACAATTCTCTCAAGTTCGTCGCAAGTCATTGACGTGGCAAGTGAAATTTCCCGGAAACGAATGTTGACAAGCCCCAGAACGGTGCCTAATGTGGCGACAAGTGGGAAATCCGGGGAATCCGTGGTTTCCATGACCCAATATCGCCGTCTCACGACGGACATGGACGGATCGGGGCGATGTTCCAGGGCGAGACCGCCATCACCATCGACGACAAGGGCCGGCTGGCGATCCCGACCGCGTTCCGCGATGCCGTGGCCAAGGCCGGCAACCGCCTCGTCCTGACCTACAACCCGTTCGAGTCCGGCTGCCTGTACCTGTACCCGCAGCCGGTCTGGGAAAAGGTGCGCGATCAGGTCAACGCATTGCCTCGTACCAAGAAGAACAGCCGCCTGCTGCAGCTGAAGCTGGTCGGCGCCGCGGCCTTCCTCGAGCCCGACGGCAGCGGCCGCGTGTCGATTCCCGCCAGCCATCGCGGCGCCGTGGGCATCGACAAGAAGGCGGTGCTGCTCGGCATGGGCGACAAGTTCGAATTGTGGGGCGAGGCGGCGCACCACGAACAGATCCGCAGGACGCTCGGCGACGACGACCTCGACGACGGGTTGCTGGACCTGCAGTTGTGACGCACGCCGCGGGCAAGACGCCTGCGCACGTGCCGGTGTTGTTCGCGCAGGTCATGGAGGGCCTGGCGGTGAGGGAAGAAGGGACCTACCTCGATGGCACGTTCGGACGCGGCGGACACGCGCGGGGCGTGTTGGAACGCTTGGGGCCGGGAGGCCGGTTGCTGCTGATGGACAAGGATCCCGAGGCGATCGCCGTGGCCAGCCGTGCATTCGGCGGCGACGCGCGCGTCGCGATCCATCGCGGCAGCTTCGCCGACCTCGCGCGCTGGGACGCCACCGACGCAGGCCTCGACGGCGTGCTGTTCGACCTCGGCGTGTCCTCGCCGCAGCTCGATGTCGCCGAACGCGGCTTCAGCTTCGGCAAGGATGGCCCGCTCGACATGCGCATGGATCACGAGGCCGGCGAAAGCGCGGCGCAGTGGCTGGCCCGCGCCGATGAGCGCGAGATCGCCGACGTGCTCTGGACCCATGGCGAGGAACGGCAGTCGCGCCGCATCGCGCGGACCATCGTCGCGCGCCGCGTCGAAACGCCCTTGCTGCGCACCGCGCAGCTCGCGGAGTTGATTGCTTCGGTCCTGCCGCGCGGCGGCGACAGGATCCACCCGGCCACGCGCAGCTTCCAGGCGATCCGCATCTTCATCAACCGCGAGCTCGCCGACCTCGAGGCCGGGCTCGAAGCCGCGCACGCAAGGCTCAAGGCCGGCGGTCGGCTGGCGGTGATCAGCTTCCATTCGCTGGAAGACCGCATCGTCAAGCAGTTCATGGCCAGGCATGCGAAGGCGCCGCCGGCCAATCGCCGGATGCCGGTGGAAATCGCCTTCGTCCCGACCCTGCGCCTGGTCGATGGCGCGCAACGCGCCGACGAGGCCGAAACCGCGGCGAACCCGCGCGCGCGCAGTGCGGTGTTGCGCGTCGCCGAACGCCTGCCGGCGGAGCGTGCCGCTTGAACGCGGGCCATGTCGTGCTCGGAGTGCTGCTGGCCGCGAATGTCGCCACCGCGATCGGCGTGGTGTATGCGCGCCACGAGCATCGCCAGCTGTTCGTCGCGCTCGACCGGCAGACCCACGAACGCGACGAACTCAACATCGACTTCGGGCGCCTGCAGCTGGAGCAGGCGACCTGGGCGGAAAGCAACCGCGTCGACCAGATCGCGCGCACCAAGCTCGGGATGAAGTTCCCCGAGGGCGCGGAGATCGAGGTGGTGCGCCCGTGAACATGCTGCCGAAGAACCTGTTCCAGAAACGCCGGCAAAAGCAGGGGCCGGGGCGCACCGCGACGCCGGTCCGGCCGCGCGCGCAGCGCGGCGCGTTCAACCTCCGTGGCCGCTTGCTGCTGGTCTGCGGCGGGCTCGGCCTGTGTTCGCTGGCGCTGATCGGGCGCGCGGTCGACCTGCAACTGGTCGACAACGAGTTCTATCGCAAGCAGGGCGATGAGCGTTTCCTGCGCGAACTCGAGATCCCGACCACGCGCGGCATGATCACCGACCGCAACGGCGAGCCGCTGGCGGTGTCGACGCCGGTCGAGTCGATCTGGGCGAATCCGCAGGAGCTCTCGCGCAACCCCGACCGCCTGCCGGAACTGGCGCGCGCGCTGGGCGTGCCGGCCGATTACCTCACGCGCAAGGTCCTGCAGCGTTCGGACAAGGAATTCATGTGGCTGCAGCGGCGCATGAACCCGACCACGGCGAAGGGGATCCTCGCGCTCGACATCCCGGGCGTGTTCTCGCAGCGCGAATTCCGCCGCTTCTACCCGCAGGGCGAGGCGCTGGCGCACGTGCTCGGCTTCACCAACATCGACGACCTCGGCCAGGAAGGCGTGGAGCTGGCGTTCGACGACTGGCTGCGCGGCAAGCCCGGCCTGGAGAAGGTGATCCGCGACCGCCGCGGCCGCATCGTCGAGAACGTGGACCTGGTGCAACCGGCGACGCCCGGCCGCGACCTGACCCTGAGCATCGACCGTCGCATCCAGTACCTGACCTACCGCGAGCTCAAGCGGCAGTTGCTCGAGAGCGGCGCCAGTAGCGGTTCGGCGGTGGTGCTCGACATCGCCACCGGTGAAGTGCTGGCGATGGCGAACGTGCCCTCGTTCAATCCGAACGCGGTCGAACTCGGCAATCGCGACGCGCACCGCAACCGCGCGGTGACCGACACGTTCGAGCCGGGTTCGACCGCGAAGCCGCTGACCGTGGCCGCGGCGCTGGAGGCGGGCGTGATCACCCCGCACACGCTGTTCAACACCAGCCCGGGCTGGATCCCGAACGGCAGGTACCGCACCACCGACACCCACAACTACGGCACGCTCGACACCACCGGCGTGATCCGCAAGAGCTCGAATGTCGGCGCGTCGATGATCGCGCGGCGCCTGAACGACCAGCAGTTCTACGATTTCTTCCACAAGATGGGCTACGGCTCGAGCACCCACAGCGGGTTCCCGGGCGAGTCGCCCGGGTCGTTGCCTGCGCCGTCGCGCTGGAGCGGCACCAGCAAGCAGACCATGTCCTACGGTTACGGATTCTCGGTCACGCCGTTGCAGGTCGCGCGCGCTTATGCGGCGATCGCCAACGGCGGCCGTGCGATCCAGCCGACCTTCGTCAAGGGTCAAGCCTCGGAATCGAAGCAGGTATTCGATCCGGCGATCGCGCACGAAGTGATGAAGATGATGCAGACGGTGACCGAGCCCGGGGGCACCGCGACCCAGGCCGCGATCCTCGGCTACCACGTCGCCGGCAAGACCGGCACCTCGCGCAAGGCCGAGCGCGGCGGTTACACGAACAAGTACGTGTCGTTCTTCGCCGGCGTGGTGCCGGTGGACAATCCGCGTTTCGCGATGGCGGTGGTGATCAACGAGCCGACCCGGGGTTCGTACTACGGCGGCCTGGTCGCGGGCCCGGTCTTCCACAACGTGATGGAAGGCGCGCTGCGGCTGATGGACGTGCCGCCGGACGACATCGATGCCTGGCTCGCCGCGCAGGCCGCGGCGGAAGCGAAGGCGCGCGGCGGCAAGCCCGCGCCCGCGTTCGCGAATGTCGCAGCGGGCGTTGCCGCGGACGACGAACCGGGCAACGACGACGTCCAGGCGGTGACGCCATGAGCCGCGCGATGCTGCTCGCGGAACTGCTGCCGGACGTCGCCGGCATCCCGGCCGGGCTGGTGGTGACCGGCCTCGTGCAGGACAGCCGCCAACTGCAGCCGGGCGATGCCTTCGTCGCGGTGCTGCCGGCGCGGCAGGAAGTGCCGTCCACGCACGGACTCAACTTCGCGGCGCAGGCGCGCGCCGCCGGCGCCAGCGCGATCCTGTTCGAACCGCCCGCGCCCGCGAACATCGCCGTGCCCGCGGATGCCATCGGCGTGCCCGGCCTCGTCGCGCGCATGGGCGGGATGGCCGACCGCTTCCATGGCGAACCTTCGCGCGCGATGACCGTGGTCGGCGTCACCGGCACCAACGGCAAGACATCGACCGTGCAGTTGCTGGCGCAGGCGTGGACGCTGCAGGGCCGGCGCGCCGGCACCATCGGCACGCTCGGAGCGGGCTTGTACGGCCAGCCGGTGCCGAACGGCTTCACCACGCCGCTGGTGCTGCAGGTGCACGCGCTGCTCGCCGACCTGCGAGATGCCGGCGCCGACGCGGTGGCGATGGAAGTGAGTTCGCACGCGCTCGACCAGGGTCGCACCGACCACGTGCGCTTCGCGGTCGCGGCGTTCACCAACCTCACCCGCGACCACCTCGATTACCACGGCGACATGCACGCCTACGCCGCGGCGAAGGCGAAGCTGTTCGCATGGCCCGGGCTGCGCGCGGCGGTGCTGAACCTCGACGATGCGTTCGGGCGAGAACTGTTCGCGGCGTTGCCGGCGTCGGTGCGCGGCATCGGCGTCAGCACGTCCGGCCGCGGTGATGCGGAACTCCGTGCGGAAGGCCTCAACCTCGACGGTGACGGCATCGGCTTCGACCTCGTGGTCGATGGCGTGCGCCATCGCGTCGCCTCGCCGCTGCTCGGTCGTTTCAACGCCGACAACCTGCTCGCGGTCGCCGGCGTGCTGCACGCGCTCGATGCCGAGCCGGAAGCGATCGCGGCGCTGCTGTCGAAGCTCCAGCCCATCCACGGGCGCATGAACCGGCTCGGCGGCAGCGGCCGCCCGGTGGTGGTGGTCGATTACGCGCACACGCCCGATGCACTGGAACAGGCCTTGTCCTCGCTGCGCGCGCACGCGCACGGTCGGTTGCTGTGCGTGTTCGGCTGCGGCGGCGAACGCGACGCGGGCAAGCGCCCGCAGATGGCGGCGATCGCCGAGCGTTTGGCCGACGGCGTGATCGTCACCGACGACAACCCGCGCGGCGAGGACGGCGATGCCATCGTCGCCGACATCATGCGCGGTTTCGCCGATGCCTCGCGCGTCATCGTCGAACGCGACCGTGCCCGCGCGATCGGGCTGGCGGTCGATGCCGCCAACGCCGAAGACATCGTGCTGGTCGCCGGCAAGGGCCACGAGCCCTACCAGGAAATCGCCGGCGTGCGCCATCCATTCGACGATGCCCAGGTCGCGAAGGCGGCACTGGAGCGGCGCCCATGAAGCCGGTCCGGCTCGCTCGACTCGCGCAGTGGTGCGGTGGTCGCCTGCATGGCGACGACGCCGAGGTCGACGCGGTGTCGACCGACACGCGCACCCTCGCCGCCGATGGCCGCCGCGTGCTGTTCGTGGCGCTGAAGGGCGAGAACTTCGACGGCCATGAACACGTCGCGAATGCCGCCGCGCGCGGCGCGGTCGCCGCGCTGGTCGCGCGCGAGGTCGATGCGCCCGTCGCGCAGGTCGTGGTCGCCGACAGCGAACGCGCGCTGGGCGAGTTCGCCCACGCATTGCAGGCGCAACGCCGGGCGAAGGTGCTCGCCGTCACCGGCAGCAACGGCAAGACCAGCGTGAAGTCGCTGCTGTCGTCGATCCTCGCGCACGCGGGCAAGGCGTATGCGAATCCCGGCAACCGCAACAACGAAATCGGCCTGCCGTTGGCGGTGATCGATGCGCCGGACGACGCCGATTTCGCGGTGTACGAAATGGGCGCGGGCAAGCCCGGCGATATCGCCTACCTCACCGAAGTCGTTCGCCCCGACGTCGCGCTGGTGAACAACATCGCGGCCGCGCACCTGGAGCGCATGGGCAGCCTGCTCGGCGTCGCCGACACCAAGGCCGCGATCTACGACGCGCTGCCGGCGGACGGCGTCGCGGTGGTCAATGCCGACGAAGCGTTCGCAGCGTATTTCCGCGAGCGCGCGAAGGACCGCCGCATCATTCGTTTCGGCCTCGACGCCAGCGCCGACGTGACCGCGCGCGGCATCGCCGCCGATGCCGAAGGTTCGCGCTTCGTCATGGCCACGCCCGCCGGCGAAATCTCCGTACAGCTGGCGCTCGCCGGTCGCCACAACGTACGCAATGCGTTGGCGGCGGCGGCGATGGCGCTGGGCGCGGGCGTGTCGCTCGAAGCGATCCGCGCCGGGCTGGAGGAAGCGCGCGCGGTCGCCGGCCGACTCGTTCGCCACCGCCTCGGCAATGGCGCGCTGCTGATCGACGACAGCTACAACGCCAATCCCGGTTCGCTCGACGCCGCCATCGACACGCTCGCGGCCGCGGGCGGAGAGGGCTGGCTGGTGCTCGGCGACATGCGCGAACTCGGCGACGACGCAAAGGCATTGCACACCGCGGCCGGGCGTCGCGCGAAAGCGGCCGGCATCGCGCGCCTGTACGCGATCGGCGAATTGAGCGCGGCGACGGTGGAGGCATTCGGCGCGGGGGCGCGCCATTTCGATTCGCACGAGGCGCTTTCGGATGCGCTACGCGCCGACGTGCGCGGCGACGTGCGGATCCTGGTGAAGGGCTCGCGCGGCAGCGCGATGGACCGCGTGGTCGCGGCCCTGCTCGATGGGGGATCGAAGCATGCTGCTTGAATTGACCCGCTGGCTGGAACAGTTGCAACGCCTGTTCGGGCTGTTCAACTACCTCACCTTCCGCGGCATCCTCAGCGCGCTCACTGCGCTGTCGCTGTCGTTGTGGTGGGGCCCGGCGATGATCCGCAAGCTGGCCGAATTCAAGGGCCAACCGATCCGCACCGACGGTCCGCAGACGCATTTTACCAAGGCCGGCACGCCGACCATGGGCGGTGCGCTGATCCTGATGACGGTGCTCGCCTCGGTGCTGCTGTGGGCCGACCTGCGCAACAAGTACGTGTGGGTGGTGCTTGCGGTGATGGTCGGCTTCGGCGCGATCGGCTGGTGGGACGATTGGATCAAGATCGTCAGGCGCGATCCCAACGGCATGCGTTCGCGCACCAAGTACGCGCTGCAGTCGTTGCTCGGCCTCGCCGCCGGCATCTACCTCTACGCCTACGCCGACGTGCCGGCCGCGACCACGTTCTACGTGCCGTTCTTCAAGTCGGTGGCGTTGCCGCTGGCCGGCATCGGTTTCGTCGCCATCGCCTATTTCTGGATCGTCGGATTCTCCAACGCGGTGAACCTCACCGACGGCCTCGACGGGCTCGCGATCATGCCCGCGGTGCTGGTCGCCTGCGCGCTCGGCATCTTCGCCTATGCCTCCGGCCACGCCGAATTCTCGAAGTACCTGCAGATCCCGGCAGTGCCGGGCGCGGGCGAACTGGTCGTGATCTGCGCGGCCATCGCAGGCGCGGGCCTCGGCTTCCTGTGGTTCAACACCTATCCGGCGATGGTGTTCATGGGCGACATCGGCGCGCTCGCGCTGGGCGCGGTGCTCGGCACCGTCGCGGTGATCGTGCGCCAGGAACTGGTGCTGGTGGTCATGGGCGGCATCTTCGTCATCGAAACGCTGTCGGTGATGATCCAGGTGGCGTCGTTCAAGCTCACCGGCAAGCGCGTGTTCCGGATGGCGCCGATCCACCACCACTTCGAGCTCAAGGGCTGGCCGGAGCCGCGCGTGATCGTGCGCTTCTGGATCATCTCGGTGGTGCTCGTGCTCGTCGGCCTCGCCACGCTGAAGGTGCGCTGATGGAAGAAATCCGCCAGGCGACGCGACTGGACGCGATCGAAGGGCGCTTCGATCCGTGGCTGCTGGGCGTGTCGATCGCGCTGGCCTGCTTCGGCGTGGTGATGGTCGCCTCCAGTTCCATCGCCATCGGCGAGGGCCTGCACGTCGGGCCGTTCTATTTCCTCGAGAAGCACCTGATGTTCCTCGCCGGCGGCATCGCGCTGGCGGTGGTGGCGATGCGCACCGAGCTCAAGCTGATCGAGAAGTACAACCAGCTTCTGCTGCTCGCCTGTTTCGCGCTGCTGCTGCTGGTGTTCGTGCCGGGGCTGGGCGTGCGCGTCAACGGCGCCAAGCGCTGGGTGAACCTCGTCGTGCTGCGCTTCCAGGTGGTGGAAGCGGTGAAGGTGATGTACATCGTGTGGCTGTCGAGCTACCTCGTGCGCTTCCGCGACGAGGTCAACGCGACCTGGGGCGCGATGCTGAAGCCGCTCGGCGTCGCCGCGGGCATGGTCGCGCTGCTGATCCTGCAGCCGGACTTCGGTTCGCTGTCGCTGATCCTCGCGATCACCGCCGGCATGCTGATCCTCGGCGGCGTGCACCTGCCGAAGATGGCCGCGCCGGTGGTGATCGGCTTGCCGATCCTCGCCGCGATCGCGATCGCCGAACCCTATCGCATCCGCCGCTTCACCTCGTTCTGGAACCCGTGGTCGGATCCGTTCGACAGCGGTTACCAGCTCACCAACGCGCTGATGGCGGTGGGGCGCGGCGAATTCTGGGGCGTGGGCCTCGGCGGTTCGGTGCAGAAGCTGTCGTACCTGCCCGAGGCGCACACCGATTTCATCATGGCGGTGATCGCCGAGGAACTCGGTTTCTTCGGCGTCTGCCTGGTCGTGGCGATGTACGCGCTGCTCGCCGGCCGCGCGTTCTGGCTGGGCTACAAGTGCGTGGAGATGCGGCGACATTTCGCCGGTTACATCGCCTTCGGCATCGCGTTGTGGATGAGCCTGCAGAGCTTCGTCTCGATCGGCGTGAACTTCGGCCTGCTGCCGACGAAAGGCCTGACGCTTCCCCTGATTTCCTCCGGCGGTTCCAGCGTGCTGATGACCTGCGCCGCGCTCGGCCTGCTGCTGCGCGTGTCCTACGAATACGAACGCGCGCAGCGCCAGGTCGCGCTGTTGCGCGGCGAGGCGCAGCGTCCGTCGACGGGCGCGCCGGCGACTGCGCAGCCCGCGCCGGCGGACGTCGCGCCGGTGCGCGGTACCAGCCGCCTGCGCCCGCGGATCGAACCCACGCTGGGCGTGAGGAACGGCGCATGAAGCAAGGGAACGCGCCCGTGATGATCCTCGCCGGCGGTACCGGCGGACACATTTTCCCCGGCCTCGCCGTGGCCGCCGCGTTGCGCGCTCGCGGCGTGCCGGTCGCATGGCTCGGCGCCGACGGCGCGATGGAAACGCGGCTGGTGCCGCAGCACGGCATCGAACTCGACACCATCGCGGTCAAGGGCCTGCGCGGGAAGGGCATCGTTACCCTGCTCGGCGCACCGTTGCGCGTGCTCGCGGCGGTACGCGCCGCGGCGCGCGTGTTGCGCGCGAAGCAGCCACGCGCGGTACTGAGTTTCGGCGGCTACGCCTCCGGCCCCGGCGGCATCGCCGCGCGCCTCGCAGGCCTGCCGCTGCTGGTGCACGAACAGAACCGCGCGCCGGGCCTGACCAACCGCGTGCTTTCGCGCGTCGCGCGCCGGGTGCTGGTCGGTTTCCCGCGGACCTTCGCGCGCGAGGAAGTCGTGGGCAATCCGGTCCGCAGCGAAATCGCCGCGATCGCGCCGCCGGCGCAACGCTTCGCCGGTCGCGAAGGCGCGCTGCGCCTGCTGGTGCTCGGCGGCAGCCAGGGCGCGCGCGCCTTGAACGCCGCGGTGCCGGAGGCGGTCGCGACACTCGACAGGAACGCATTCGAGATCCGCCACCAGTGCGGCGAGAAGATGCTCGACGACGCGCGCCGCGCCTATGCCGACGCGAACGTCGCCGCGTCGGTGGAACCCTTCATCTCCGACATGGCCGCGGCCTACGCCTGGGCCGACCTCGTCGTGTGCCGCGCCGGCGCGCTGACCTTGGCCGAACTCTGCGCCGCAGGCGTCGGCAGCGTGTTGGTGCCGTTCCCGCAAGCGGTCGACGACCACCAGACCCGCAACGCCGAATACCTGGTCGAACGAGGCGCGGCGCTGCTGTTCGCGCAGGACGCGCAACTCGCCGCGCATCTCGCGCAGGCGCTGCGCGAACTCGCCGCAGATCCACGACGCCGACTCGCCATGGCCGAAGCCGCGCGCTCCATCGCGCTGCCGGACGCCGCGGAAAAGGTCGCCGACATCGTGCTGCAGGAG
>Ga0209023_10007812_pt1 | contig 10858 bp, 9 predicted proteins | sample LakOneMetagenome_FD_187468 | JGI IMG/M metagenome (GOLD analysis project Ga0209023, IMG submission 187468) | Freshwater and sediment microbial communities from Lake Erie, Canada (SPAdes) (version 2) | ecosystem: Environmental > Aquatic > Freshwater > Lentic | place: Lake Erie, Canada | collected...
GGTGATGCCTTGCGCCACCGAGTCTTCGAACAGCGCCGCGATCACCTTGGGGTTCTTCTTGACGAAGTCGCGGGCGCCCAGGTAGTACTGGTAGTTGTTGACCACGCCGCCCGTGCCGTCGGCCAGCACGCGCGCGCCGGTGGCTTTTTCAGCCGCCGCCTGGAACGGGTCCCAGATCACCCAGGCATCCACGTTCTTGCTCTCGAACGCGGCGCGGCCATCGGCAGGCGCCAGGTACACGGGCGTGATGTCGGAGAACTTGAGGCCGTTCTTCTCCAGTTGCTTGACCAGCAGGTAGTGCACGTTGCTGCCCTTGTTGAGCGCGACCTTCTTGCCCTTGAGGTCGCCCACCGACTTGATGGGCGAGTCCTTGGTCACCAGGATGGCCTCTGCGCGCGGTGCGGCGGGGTCGTGCCCGAAGTAGACGAATTTCGCGCCCGCGGCCTGGCCGAAGATGGGAGGTGCCTCGCCCACATAGCCGACGTCCACCGCGCCCACGTTCAGGCCTTCGAGCAGTTGGGGGCCCGCCGGGAACTCCACCCACTTCACGCCGAAGCCCAGGGGCGCAAGCTTCTTCTCCAACGTGCCCGTGGCCTTTTGCAGCACGAACAGGCTGGCGGCCTTCTGGTAGCCGATGCGCAGCTCGCCCTTGGTCTGGGCTTGCACCGGCTGCGCCAGCAGGAAGGCCGCGATCAGCACGAAGGCCGTGAAGACCACAAAGCCGATGAACATGTTGCGCAGGGCGGCCAGGCCGCCGGCAGGCGGGGCATGTTGCGCGCGGTCTGAACTGGCTGCGCCGTCGCGTGTCAGTGTGCTCATGGTGAATGTCCTTTGAATCAGGGAAAAAGGTGGCGTCTGAACCCGGGCAGTGCTCCGCCCTGCCCACCGCTCGGGGCAGCGGGCCTGTCAAAAAAAGAGGGGAACGAGAAATGGGAGCCCGGCCGTGCTGCGGCACCCCACGGTGGGGGCGCGCACAGCGGGCGGTGCCCGTCAGACGCTACATCGCACCTGGGAGAAGTGCACCGGCGCAAACCGCGTGGCCTGGGCGGGCGAGGGGCGCAGGGTTTCCGTGACCAGCACGTTCACGGCCTCGTCCAGCCGCGCGGCGATGTCTTCGTTCACGTGGTAGGCGCCTTCGGGTGTCAGCGTGACCTGGGCGTCGGTGGCGTAGATGCCGGGCAGGATGCTCTTGGCACCCAGCGACTGCAACACGGGGCGCAGCGCATAGTCCAGCGCCAGCATGTGGTGCGGGCTGCCGCCAGTGGCCAGGGGCAGCACGATCTTGCCCTTGAGCGCCGTCTGCGGCAGCAGGTCCAGAAAGACCTTGAGCACGCCGCTGTACGCGGCCTTGTAGACCGGTGTGGCCACCACCAGCACGCTGGCCTGGGCCACCTGGTCCACGGCGCCCACCACCGTGGGATGGCCGAAGTCGGCCAGCAGCAGGGCCTGGGGCGACAGGTCGCGGATGTGGATGCGGTCCACCAGCGCACCGCGCACCGTCAGGCGCTGGGCGACAGCGTCCAGCAGAGCGGCGGAGCGGGAACGCTCGGAGGGGCTGCCGGCGATGAGAAGAGCGGACATAAGAGAGGATTCCAGAGGGCGTGGTCAGACCAGCGCCACCCTGGATCCGGCTCTGCCGGTCCAGCGGTGGCGCCCCTTGAGGGGAGGCGGCCGAAGGCCGCTTCGGGGTGAGCCTATTTTTTTGTGTAGATCTGGTCGAAGCTGGCGTTGTCGGCAAAGTGCTCCTTGGCCGCCTTGTCCCAGCCACCGAACGCGTCGTTGATGGTGAACAGGTTCAGCTTGGGGAACTGCTTGGCGTACTTGGCCTTGGCCTTGTCGGACACAGCAGGGCGGTAGAAGTGCTTGCCGGCGATGTCCTGGCCTTCTTCGGTGTACAGGTACTGCAGGTAGGCCTCGGCCACGGCGCGCGTGCCCTTCTTGTCCACGTTCTTGTCCACCACCGTCACGGCGGGCTCGGCCAGGATGGAGATCGAGGGCGCGATCACGTCGAACTTGGTGCCGAATTCCTTTTCCAGCAGGTAAGCCTCGTTCTCCCAGGCGATCAGCACGTCGCCCTGGTTGCGCTGGGCGAAGGTGATGGTGGAGCCGCGCGCGCCGGTGTCCAGCACGGGCACATTGCCGTACAGCTTCGCCACGAAGTCCTTGGCCTTGGCGTCGCCGCCGTACTTGCGCTTGGCGAATTCCCACGCGGCCAGATAGTTCCAGCGGGCGCCGCCCGAGGTCTTGGGGTTGGGCGTGATCACGCTGATGCCGGGCTTGACGAGGTCATCCCAGTCCTTGATGCCCTTGGGGTTGCCCTGGCGCACCACCAGCACGATGGTGGAGGTGTAGGGCGAGCTGTTGTGCGGCAGGCGCTTTTGCCAGTCCTTGGGGATCCAGCCGCCGTTGGTGTGCAGCGCGTCGGTGTCGCCGGCCAGCGCCAGGGTGGCCACGTCGGCGTCCAGCCCGTCGATGATGGAACGTGCCTGCTTGCCCGAGCCGCCGTGGCTTTGCTTGACGGTCACGTCCTGGCCGGTCTTGGCTTTCCAGTGCTTGGCGAACGCCTGGTTGAAGTCGACATACAGCTCGCGGGTGGGGTCGTACGACACGTTGAGCAGCGTCACGGACTGCGCAAACGACGGCAATGCCGTCAGGGCCAAGCTGCCGACCAGGGCGGCGGCGAAGGGAAACTTGATAAAGTCGCGGCGAAAGTTCATTGGGAGGCCTCTTTTTTGGAATGCTGAACGGTGCAATTCACCGATGAAGCGCATTCTGAAAGCCCCTCTACAAAACTGGAACTACTGAGATTTCAGTTCTTTATATCCAAATCATCTGAGCCGCGCTTCCACAACGACGCGGCTCACCCCACATTCACACACAAGGAAACCCCATGGCACGCACCGTCCAATGCATCAAGCTCAACAAGGAAGCCGAGGGCCTCGACTTTCCGCCCTACCCCGGCGAGCTGGGCAAGCGCATCTGGGAAAGCGTGAGCAAGGAAGCCTGGGCCGGCTGGCTGAAGCACCAGACCATGCTGGTCAACGAAAACCGCCTGAACCTGGCCGACGCCCGCGCCCGCCAATACTTGGCGCGGCAGATGGAAAACCATTTCTTTGGCGGCGGCGCAGACGCCGCGGCGGGATATGTCCCGCCCAGCGCGGAATGAAGCGCAGCGAAATGCAGCGCTGCAAAAATTGGTTTCGCCAAAACCATTTCTTTGGCGGTGGCGCAGACGCCGCGGCGGGATACGTCCCGCCCAGCGAATAAGCCTTCATGTCAGATTTCCGTAGCGTTGCCGACCACCTGCAGCCCATAAAACTGGCGCTGCCCAGGCGAGGTAGCCGCGGAACTGGCTTTGCCAGGCCGCTGGCTGCGTACCCCTCCCACGCGACGCGTGAGAGAGGGGGAAGGCGCGAAGCGACTCAGGGGGTGCTTCATCTCTGAGCCTGTGAACTGGCTGCCGGACGGCACGCCCTACAGCCCCCGCTTCGGCGACCGCTACCACAGTGAAAAAGGCGGCCTGGACCAGGCCCGCCAGGTGTTTTTGCACGGTTGTGGCCTGCCGGCGGCGTGGGCGGGGCAGCCGCAATGGCGCATTCTGGAAACCGGGTTCGGCTTTGGGCTGAACTTCCTGGTGACCTGGGCTGCCTGGCGGGCCGACCCTGCTCGCCCCACCCTGCTGCACTTCGTGTCGACCGAGGCCTGGCCCGTGAGCGCGGTCGACCTGCTGCGCGCCACCACCGCGCACTCCGATCTGGCGCCGCTGGCCGACGAACTGCACCGCCAATGGTGGGGCCTGCTGCCGGGCGTGCACCGGCTGCGGTTTGACGGTGGCCGTGTGCTGCTCACCCTGTATGTGGGCGACACACAGGCCATGCTGCGCGCGCAGAGCCTGACGGTGGACTCGGTCTATCTGGACGGCTTCAGCCCTCAGCGCAACCCGGAGATCTGGGACCCACACACCCTCAAAGCCGTGGCGCGCTGCTGCCGGCGGGGCACGCGGCTGGCCACCTGGACCATTGCGCGGGCCGTGCGCGATGCGCTGGCGCAATGCGGCTTCGACGCGACGCGCGTGCCGGGCGTGCCGCCCAAGCGCGACAACCTGCACGCTGTGTACGACCCGCGCTGGGAGCCGCGAACATCCAACAAGGACGGGCTCCAGGGCGCAGGGCTCGCCCCACAGCCGCCGGGCCGCTGCATCGTGATCGGCGGTGGCCTGGCCGGTGCCGCCACCGCCGCCAGCCTGGCGCGCCGTGGCTGGCAGGTGCAGGTGCTCGACCAGGCCGACGCCCCCGCGGCGGGCGCCTCGGGCCTGCCTGCGGGCGTATTCGCATCCCACGTGTCGCCGGACGACAGCGTGCTGTCGCGCCTGTCACGGAGCGGTGTGCGCACCACCTTGCAGCAGGCCGGCTGGCTGCTGCGCGAGGGCGTGGACTGGTCGCCCTGCGGCGTGCTGGAGCACCGCACCGATGGCACGCCGGGCTTGGCAGCCGACTGGGCCGAGGGGGCTGGTGCCGACTGGAGCGAGGCCGCCAGCGCCGAGACCCTGCAGGCGGCGGGCCTGCCTGCGTCCACCACCGCGTGCTGGCACCACCAGGGCGGCTGGGTGCGGCCGCCCCGCCTGGTGGCGGCGCTGATGGCGCAGCCGGGCATCGCTTGGCGGGGGCAGTGCAAGGTGGCGCAATTACGGCGTGTTGAACATGCTCCTGCGGACGGACCAGCCCCAGAGCACGAAGACTCGGCCACTGACACAGCGGCCCAGACTTGCTCCCCTGGCGCTACCGGCCACTGGCAGGCCGTGGACGAACACGGGAAGGTGCTGGCCGAAGCGCCGGTCGTCATCGTGGCGGCAGGGTCTGGCAGTCCGCACCTGCTGCCTTCCCACTGGCCCCTGCAACGGGTGCGCGGCCAGGTGTCGTGGGCTGCGGCGGCAGGCGGCGCAGATGCGCCCATGGTGCCCTTCCCGGTCAACGGCCACGGCAACATGGTGCCCCGGTTTCCCCATGGCGATGACAAGGCTGACGGCCCCAGCGGCGCGGGCGAGGGCGGGCCCCGCCCCACCGCCTGGGTGATGGGCTCCACCTTCGAGCGCGGTGTGAGCACCCTGCCGCCGTCGCCCGCCGACCAGCAGGCCGCGCATGCCACCAACTGGGCCAAGCTGCAGACGCTGTTGCCTGCGGTGGCGCAGCAGCTACAGCCTGCCTTCGATACCGTGCTGCCCTCCGACGAGCGCCCCGCAGCAACCGCCAGCCCGACGCGACCTGCCGGTGCGATCCAGTCCTGGGCGGCCGTGCGCTGCACCGCCGGCGACCGACTGCCGATCGTCGGCCCGGTCGACCACGCCGCCCTGCCGGGCGTCTGGGTCTGCACCGCCATGGGCGCCCGCGGCCTCACGCTGGCGCTGCTGTGCGCAGAGCTGCTGGCCGCCAGGCTGCAGGGCGAGCCCCTGCCGCTGGACGCCAAACTGGCCAAAGCCTTGGGCAGCGAGCGGCTTTGATGGGGCGGCGGCCACCCTGCCAAGTCCGCAAGGCGACCCCGCTACATCCCGCACCAATCCTTGCTTATACGAAAAACGACATACTGGAAGTCAAAAACAATAGTTTGTTTTCATAAGCGAGGCCTCTACATTCGCTGCCATGCATGAATTGGCGTTTGTTTTTGCGGGGTTTGCGGTGGGGCTGATCGTCGGCCTGACCGGTGTGGGCGGTGGCTCGCTGATGACGCCTGTGCTGATCTTTTTCTTCGGCGTGAAGCCGCACCTGGCCATCGGCACCGACCTGCTGTTCGCCGCTTTCACCAAGATGGGCGGCACCGTGAGCATGGCGCGCCAGCGCCTGGTGCCCTGGCGCGTGGTGGGCCAGCTGTGCGCGGGCAGCATCCCGGCTGCGCTGGTGTCGCTGTGGGCGCTGCAGATCCTGGGCCCCGCCAGCGGCACGGCGCAGCGCATCATGACCACGACGCTGGGCTTTGCGCTGCTGCTGACGGCTGCGGCCACGCTGTACAAGGTGGTGGCCTTCTCGCGCGAACGCCAGGCGGCCGACCATGCCAAGCGCGTGGCCGGTGCCGAGCACGCCACCCGCCCCCGCCACTGGTCCCTGCCCGTGCTGCTGGGCGCGGTGATCGGCACCATGGTCACCTTCACGTCCGTGGGCGCAGGCGCCATCGGCGTCACGGTGCTGCTGCTGGTCTACCCGCTGCTGCCCCTGCCCCGCGTGATCGGTGCCGACATCGCCTACGCGGTGCCACTGACCCTGGTGGCGGGCCTGGGCCATGCCACGCTAGGCTCGGTGGACTGGCCTTTGCTTGCACAATTGCTGGCTGGCTCGTTGCCGGGCATCTGGCTGGGCTCGCGCCTGGTCACCCGCACGCCTGAACGCCTGATCCGCTCCGCGCTGTCCGTGCTGCTGGCCTGGGCGGGCGCCAAATTAATAATGATCTGATGGGTCCACGATGTACCAATACACCCCTTTCGACAAGAAGTTCGTAGAGCAGCGCGCGCACCAGTTCCGCGACCAGCTCAACCGCTGGCAGGCCGGCAAGCTGGCCGAGGACGACTTCCGGCCCCTGCGCCTGCAAAACGGCTGGTACGTGCAGCGCTACGCCCCCATGCTGCGCGTGGCCGTGCCCTACGGCGAGATCGCCAGCCGCCAGCTGCGCGTGCTGGCCACCATCGCCCGCGAGTACGACGAGCCCGAAGCGGCCGTGTTCAAGGCCGCCATGGAAGGCCAGGGCCTGCTGGGCACCACCTTCCTGCCCAAGAACTGCGCCCACTTCACCACGCGCACCAACGTGCAGTTCAACTGGATCCCGCTGTCGAAAAGCGCTGACGTGATGGACCTGCTGGCCACCGTGGACATGCACGGCATCCAGACCAGCGGCAACTGCATCCGCAACACCACCACCGACGCGCTGGCCGGCGTGGCCGTGGACGAGATCGTGGACCCGCGCCCCTATGCGGAAATCATCCGCCAGTGGACCACGCTGCACCCCGAGTTCGCGTTCCTGCCGCGCAAGTTCAAGATCGCCATCAGCGGTGCCAAGGACGACCGCGCCGCCACCGGCTGGCACGACGTGGGCCTGCACCTGGTCAAGAACGATGCAGGCGAGATCGGCTTCAAGGTCTTCGTGGGCGGCGGCATGGGCCGCACGCCGGTCATCGGCACGGTGATCCGCGAGTTCCTGCCTTGGAACCAGATCATGAATTACATCGAGGCCATCGTGCGCGTGTACAACGAGCACGGCAGGCGCGACAACAAGTACAAGGCCCGCATCAAGATCCTGGTCAAGTCCGAAGGCCAGCAGTACATCGACGATGTGGAAGAGGAGTACCGCCAGATCGTGGAGATCGACGGCGGCCCGCACACCGTGCCCCAGGCCGAGTTCGACCGCGTGGCGGCGTGCTTCGTGGCGCCCCCGCTGGCCGACATCGCCGACGTGGACCCCGCGGCGCTGCAGGCATCGCTCACGGCCCAGGCCGCCGAGCACGTGGCTTTCGGCCGCTGGCTGCAGCGCAACGTGCATGCGCACCAGAACCCGCAGCTGCGCGCCGTGACGCTGTCCTTCAAGCGCCCCGGCCAGTCGCCCGGCGACGCGACCAGCGAGCAGCTGATCGCCGTGGCCGACCTGGTGGACAAGTATTCCGCCGGCGAAGCCCGGGTGACGCACGACCAGAACGTGGTGCTGCCCTGGGTGCATGCCAGCCAGCTGTTCGCGCTGTGGGAAGAAGCCAAGGCCCTGGGCCTTGCCAGCGCCAACGTGCAGCTGCTCACCGACATGATCGCCTGCCCTGGCGGCGACTTCTGCGCGCTGGCCAACGCCCGCTCGCTGCCCATTGCCGAGGCCATCACCCAGCGCTACCAGGACCTGGACGAGCTCGACGACATCGGCGAGATCGACCTGCACATCAGCGGCTGCATCAACAGCTGCGGCCACCACCACAGCGGCCACATCGGCATCCTGGGCGTCGACAAGGACGGCAAGGAGTGGTATCAGGTCACGCTCGGCGGCTCGGACGGCTCGGACCTGTCGGGCGCTGCCGTGGCCGGCAAGGTCATCGGCCCGTCGTTCTCGGCCGCCGAAGTGCCCGATGTGATCGAAGCCGTGCTGACCACCTACCGCAGCCTGCGTGAAAGCGGCGAGACCTTCCAGAACACCGTGCGCCGCACCGGCCTCGACCCCTTCAAGGAAGCCGCCAAGACCGCCCGCCACCCCGCCAAGGAAGAGCTGGCCACGGCCTGATCGCCAGCCGCCAAGCCCTGATAAGACCCATGAAAATTCTTGCCTCCCAAGACCACCAGCCGCCCGCAGAGGGCGATGCCCGCACCGTGGCGCTGGCCAACGATGCCGATGCACTGGCGCTGCCGCTCGACGGCGTCGAGCGCGTGGACCTGCATTTCCCCAACTTCACCGATGGCCGCGCGTTCAGCCAGGCTTTCCTGCTGCGCCGCCGCCGCGGCTTTGCGGGCGACATCCGCGCCACGGGCGACGTGCTGATCGACCAGCTGGTGCAGATGCAGCGCACGGGCTTTTCGTCGGCCGTGCTGCGCGATGGCGTGGACCCGGCCGATGCCCAGCGCCAGTTCGAGATGTTCCCTGGCTTCTACCAGGGCGACGCGGTGCACCCGCAGCCCATCTTTGCCGACAAGGCTGCCGCCTGAGCCAGGCCGCAGCGCTGCTACGCACACCCACGAGCACCCCACCATGAGCCAATTCGATCTCGCACGCGTCAATGCCGACCTGGGCCGCAACGCTGAAGGCCTCGTCGCCTGGGCCCTGGGCCTGGGCCAGAGCCCCATCGTCACCACCAACTTCCGCCCCTTCGAGGCGGTGATCCTGCACATGGTGTCCGCGGTGAACCCCGCTGTGCCGGTGGTCTGGATGGACAACGGCTACAACACCGAAGCCACCTACCGCTTTGCCGACGAGGTGACGAAGCAACTCGGCCTGAACCTCAAGATCTACCTGCCGCTGCGCTCGCGTGCGCACCGCGAGGCCGTGGAGGGCCCAACGCCTGCGCTGGACGACCCGCGCCACGCTGCGTTCACCGAAGAAGTGAAGCTCGAACCCTTTGCCCGCGCCCTGCGCGAGACCGCGCCCAAGGTCTGGTTTACCGCACTGCGCGCCACCGACACCGCCGTGCGCGCGCAGATGGACCCGGTGAGCATCAACCCCGACGGCCTGATCAAGGTGGCGCCGCTGCTGCACTGGTCGTCCAAGGACCTGCACGAATACTGCGTCAAACACGGCCTGCCCAACAACTTCGACTACGTGGACCCGACCAAGGGCGAAGACAACCGTGAGTGCGGTTTGCACCTGACCCACTGATACGGATCTGCCCGTCGAATACCTGAAACCGTTCACGCTGAGCTTGTCGAAGCGCCGCACAGAGCTTCGACAAGCCTGTCCTGAGCCTGTCGAAGGGCTCAGCCCGAACGGTTCCGATGGTTCGAATGCTTATCCGCACGAAACACCACTGATCCCACCATGAATGCCCGCACCGATTCCGCGCAGCTGCAGAACAACGACATGAGCTACCACCTGAACAACTCGCACCTGGACGCGCTGGAAGAAGAAACCATCTTCATCCTGCGTGAAGTCGCCGCCGCCTTCGAGCGCCCCACCCTGCTGTTCTCGGGCGGCAAGGACTCGCTGGTGATGCTCAAGTGCGCCGAGAAAGCCTTTGGCACCAAGGCCAGCGGCGGCGGCATTCCGTACCCGCTGCTCATGATCGACACGGGCCACAACTTCCCCGAGGTGACGGACTTCCGCGACTTCCGCGCCAAGGAACTCGGTGCCGAGCTCATCGTGCGCAGCGTCGAAGACTCGATGGCGCGCGGCACCGTGCGCCTGTCGCACCCCGGCGAGAGCCGCAACGTGCACCAGTCGGTCACGCTGCTCGAAGCGATCGAGGAATTCCGCTTTGACGCGCTGATCGGCGGCGCGCGCCGCGACGAGGAAAAGGCCCGCGCCAAGGAGCGCATCTTCTCGCACCGCGACAGCTTCGGCCAATGGCAGCCCAAGGCCCAGCGGCCCGAGCTGTGGACGCTGTTCAACACCCGCCTGCAGCCCAACGAGCACTTTCGCGTGTTCCCGATCAGCAACTGGACCGAGCTCGATGTGTGGCAGTACATCGACCGCGAGAACATTGCGCTGCCCAGCATCTACTACACCCACAAGCGCCAGGTGGTGGACCGCCGCGGCATGCTGATGCCCGTGACCGAGCTGACGCCGCCGCGCGACGGCGATGTGGTGGAGACGCGCGACGTGCGTTTTCGAACCGTGGGCGACATCACCTGCACCGCCCCGGTGGAAAGCACCGCCGCCACCGCGGCCGACATCGTGATCGAGACCCTGGCCGCCGACGTCAGCGAGCGCGGTGCCACGCGCATGGACGACAAGACGAGCGACGCTTCGATGGAAAAGCGTAAGAAAGATGGGTACTTCTGATGACCACTATGAATTCGATAGCTAGCAGCGCTTTGCAGGCAAGCGGTACAGTCCAAAACAACCATGCTTCGGCCCTGAAATTCATCACCTGCGGGTCGGTGGACGACGGCAAGAGCACGCTCATCGGCCGCCTGCTGGTGGACAGCAAGGCCGTGCTGCAGGACCACCTGGCCGGTGTGCAGCGCCAGGGCGAGACCGACTTGGCACTGCTGACCGACGGCCTCTCGGCCGAGCGCGAGCAAGGCATCACCATCGACGTGGCGTACCGCTACTTCGCCACCGAGTCGCGCAAGTTCATCATCGGCGACGCGCCCGGCCACGAGCAGTACACCCGCAACATGGTCACGGCCGCCAGCAGCGCCGACGCCGCCGTGGTGCTGGTCGATGCCACCAAGCTCGACTGGAAGAACGC
>Ga0209023_10007813_pt1 | contig 10856 bp, 9 predicted proteins | sample LakOneMetagenome_FD_187468 | JGI IMG/M metagenome (GOLD analysis project Ga0209023, IMG submission 187468) | Freshwater and sediment microbial communities from Lake Erie, Canada (SPAdes) (version 2) | ecosystem: Environmental > Aquatic > Freshwater > Lentic | place: Lake Erie, Canada | collected...
GACGCGCGGGCAAGCCGACCATGTACGCGAAGCCGGGCATGAAGCCGCAGAACGCAACGGTGTACACGGCGCCGCTGTGCAGGGCGATCACCTCGTCCACGGACAGCCCGGTGGCAGACGCCACCTCGTCGAGGTCGTCGCCGTCGTAGCGCACGGCGAGCGACACGGCCTCGCCGCTGGTGACGGTGCCTGCTGACACGGGCCCTGTGAGCAGCGACGTGTCGAAGCTGCCGTCGTGCACCACCAGCACGGTGCGCGCCGCGGGCACGATCTCAGCGACACCCCGCCACGCCGCGGACCGCCACGCGGCGGCCGCTGCCATCACCTGCTGCAGGTCGTCGAACTCCGCCAGAACGGCGTACGGGCCGTACGGCAGCAGCTTCACAGCACGAACGGGTGCAACCGATAGCCGCTCTGGCCGAGCGAGTGCGCCACCGCCGACAGGATGGCGACCGCCCCCGGGGTATCGCTGTGCACGCAGATCGACTGCACGCCCATCTCCGCCAGCTGCAGCGCCTGGCTCGCCGCAAGCTCCGGTGAGGTGATCAGCGAGTTCGGCTCGGTGCGCGGCACGAGCAGCCCGTCGTGGGTGTAGCGCCGGTCGGCGAAGCCTTCGGTCACGAAGCGCAGCCCGTGGGTGGCGCATGCGTCCTGGATGGCCGTGCGCGGCAGACCCATCACGGGCAGGCCGGGGTCGTACTCCCGCACCGCCTGGGCGACAGCCGCTGCCTGCGATTCGTGGGTCGTGATCGCGTTGTAGAGCGCGCCGTGCGGCTTGATGTAATGCACCTTGCCGCCGGCGAGGCGGGCGAACACCTCCAGCGCGCCCAACTGGTACAGCACGGCGTTCACGAGATCGCCCGGCTGCATGTCGATGAAGCGCCGGCCGAAACCGGGCAGGTCGGGGTAGCTGACCTGGGCGCCGATCGCGCAACCCTGCTCGCGAGCATGGCGACAGGTGCGGCGCATGATCACCGGGTCGCCGGCGTGGAAGCCGCACGCCACGTTGACGGAGGTGAGCAGTGGGAACAGCTCGTCATCGGGGCCGCCCGGCCAGGTGCCGTACCCCTCGCCGACGTCGCTGTTCAGATCGATACGACGCAACGAACCCACCCGGTCAACCGGCCAGCGCGTCCGCGACCTGGTCGTCGTTCATCCTGCGGAAGCAGCGGCGACCGTTGCTGCGCGAGAGCACGGCGACTTCCAGGTCGTTGGCGGACAGCGTGCGGTCCGGCCCGGACAACGCCTTGGTGGCCTCCTGCACGGCGGCCGCCAGCGATTGCCCTTCCTCGAAGGAGTCCTTCATCCGTCCGCCGATCGCCTCGGCGTCGCCGCCGAGCACGGTGTAGCGGCGCTCGTCCATGACTGTGCCGTCGTAGAGGATGTGGAACAGCTGGTCACCCTCGGGCGCCACGCCCACCTCGGCCACGAGGATCTCGACCTCCATCGGCTTCATCTCGTGCGTGAAGATCTGGCCGAGGATCTGCGCGTAGTTGTTGGCCAGGCTGCGCGCGTCGACATCGTCGCGGCTGTACTGGTAGCCCTTGAGGTCCGCGGCGCGCACGCCGGCGACCCGCAGCTGGTCGAACTCGTTGTACTTGCCGACGCCGGCGAACGCGATGCGGTCGTAGATCTCGCTGATCTTGCGCAGCGTGTTCGACGGGTTCTCCGCGACCAGCGCGATGCCGTCGACGTAGCGGACGGCGACCAGTGCGCGCCCACGGGCGATGCCCTTGCGCGCGTAGTCCGCACGGTCCTTCATCACCTGTTCGGGTGCGACATAGAACGGCATGTTCATCGGCCACGCACCTCATCTCTGATCGCTTCGTAGATGGTCACGAGTTCGGGGTCGTCCAGGCGGGACCAGCCATCGGCCGTGATCGTCGCCACCACCGGGTAGATGCCGCGCAACACGTCCGGGCCGCCGGTGGCGGAGTCTGCGTCGGCGGCCTCCCACAAGCCACGGCACGCGAGTGCAACGGCCGCTGCACGGTCCAGGCCTTCGCGCCAGCCCATCTTGATCACGGTGCCGGCGTGCAAACTGCCAGAGCCGGTGGCGACGTAGTCGTGCTCTTCGTAGCGGCCACCGGTCACGTCGTAGGTGAACAGCCGGCCGTTCGCTCGGCGCAGGTCGTAACCGGCGAAGATCGGGACCACGACCATGCCCTGCATGGCGGCCGGCAGGTTGCCACGCACCATCATCGACAGCTGGTTGGCCTTGCCTTCCAGGCTGAGGGCACTGCCCTCCACCTTCTCGTAGTGCTCCAGCTGCAGCTGGAACAGCTTGACCATCTCCATCGCGGGGCCGGCGGCGCCGGCGATGGCGACACCGCTGTGCAGGTCGGCCTGGACGACCTTCTCCATGCCACGGTGGCTGATCAGGTTGCCGCTGGTGGCCCGCCGGTCGCCCGCCATGATGACGCCGTCGGCGAAGCGAAGCGCGACGCAGGTGGTGGCATGGGGTACCGACAGCTCGGCAGCCACTTCGCCGGTGGTGGTGGCGGGTGTCAGCCCGACCCTGCGCAACAGCTCCGGGAAGCTGGAGCCTGGGTCCGCCCCGGGCGTGAACATCGGCATGCTCATGTGCTTACTGGCCGCCCTTTTGCACGTACGACTTCACGAAGTCCTCGGCGTTGGTCTCCAGCACGCCGTCGATCTCGTCCAGCAGGTCGTCCAGCTCGGCCTTCAGCTTGTCGCCACTGCCGGCGACTGCGGGCGCGGCCTCGACCGTGTCCTCGGTGCGGCTGGGTGCCGGCTTCTGCTTCTGCGTGCGCTCTGCCATGTGTTCCCCTGTGTGGATATGGCCCGCGGGCGGGCCGGTTCAGGCACCCAACCGGGCCAGCAGCTCGGCCGGGGTATCGCTCTCGTCGATCAACCTAGCCACCGATTCGGCGGTGCCGCGCAATGGTTCCATCATCGGCACCCGCCGGAGCGGCTCGCGGCCGATGTCGAACACCAGGCTGTCCCAGTTGGCGGCGACGATCAGGCCGGGCCATTTCGCCAGGCAGCGCCCGCGGAAGTAGGCACGGGTGGTCAGCGGCGGTTGCGAGGTCGCGCGCTGCACCTCCGCGTCGTCCGTCAGGGTCTGCAGGCCGACACGCAGTGCCAGGCACTTGTCGCGGCGCAGGTCGTGGTACTGCAGGTCGAGGGCTTTCAGGCGGGCATCGTTGGGGCGGGCACCGTGTCGTTCTGCATAGCCCTGTACCAGTCGCTGTTTGGCCACCCAGTCCACCTGGTGGGCCACGGTCGCGGGGTCGGCCTCCAGCCCGGTGAGGATGCCCTCCCACAGCGACAGCACCTCGCGGCCGACATCCTCTCCCACTGCCGCCAGCCCATGGCTGCGCTCGTACTTCCGCGCTCGCTCGACCAGCGCCCACTGCAGCTCCAGCGCGGTCATCCGCTGGCCGTTGCGCAGCATGACGGTGCGCTGCAGCGACGGGTCGTAGCTGACCTGGCGGATGGCGTGCACGGGGTTCGACAGCGCAAGGTCGTCGCCGAGCACGTCGTCCTCGATCATCGCGAGCACGATGGCGGTGCCACCCAACTTCACGTAGGTCGCGACCTCGCTCATGTTCGCATCGCCGACGATCACATGCAGCCGGCGGTACTTGTTCGGGTCGCAGTGCGGCTCGTCGCGGGTGTTGACGATCGGCCGTTTGAGCGTGGTCTCCAGCCCGACTTCTTCCTCGAAGAAGTCCGCCCGCTGGCTGAGCTGGTACGGCACGTCGTTGGCGTTCAGCCCGGGGGCCTCGCAGCCGACCTTGCCGGCGCCGACGACGACCTGACGCGTCACGAAGTGCGGCGTGATCTGCTGCACGATGCGGGCGAACGGCACGTCGCGAGCGACGAGGTAGTTCTCGTGGCAGCCGTAGCTGTTGCCCTTGCCGTCTGAGTTGTTCTTGTGGCAAAGGATCTCGGCGCCGTCGGGCAGCAGCCGGTTGGCGGCGTCCATGCTGGCGCGCACCACTTCCTCCGCCGCCCGGTCGAACACGAGCGCCTCGCGGGCGGTCAGGCACTCCGGCGTGCTGATCTCCGGGTGGGCGTGGTCCACGTAGTAACGGGCGCCGTTCGTGAGCACTGCGTTGACCAGGTGGGTGTCGATACTGGGGGCGAGCAGGTCATCGACGCTGAAGCCGCGAGCGTCCGTGCCGGGGTGTTCGTCCTCGAAGTCCCACCCGACTCGGCGGTTGGCGGCGAGATAGGCATTGATCAACAGCGAGGAGGCACTGACCGGGTTGCTCGTGGCCTCGCTGGCGTTCCCGCGCACGAGGATGCCGTACTCGGTCTCGATGCCGCAGACCTTGGGAATCGCCATGGACACGGACCCTACCGTCACCGGCCAGGCGGCCCACGTCGCACAAGTTCGGCACAGTCGGCCTCAGGAGCAGCCAGTTCCGTGCCGATACCCCCTGCATGTCGACGGCGGAAGACGAACGGTTCCAACCTCAGCTGGACTCGGTCGCGCACCTGCCGACGCTGGCAGCGGCACCGACGCGCCCAGTGGCACCTGCGCCGGTGTTGGCACCCGCCCCGGCGCGCCCTGCGGGACCCCCTCCTCCGGTGCCGCCGCAACATCCGGTCGGCACCGACTGGCAACCCGCGCCGGGTCATCCGGTGCCGGCGGGCGCCTTCGAGGCGTTCCTGCGCGAGGCGGCGGCACGTAACACCGTTGCTCCACCGTCGTGGAAGCAGCAGCAGCGCCGCCGTGGCGGACGCAGCGTGCTGACGGCGATCGTCGTGCTCGCGCTGTTGGGTACGGGCGTCTGGTTCCTCGCGCACAGCAAGCTGCTGCAGCCGAAGGCAAAGGCACCTGCGCACCCGTCGGCGTGGGACCCGCGGCTGACGGAGCTGGTGGCGTTCGTGGAGCAGGAACGTGGCCTCAAGTTCGACCACCCGATCTACACCGACTTCCTCACCGAAGCGGACTTCGTCTCGATCTTCGACGTCCCCGCCGAGGCGCTCACCGACCCGAAGGTGAAGGCCGAGAACGCGGAGCGTGCGTCGGTGATGAACGCGTTCGGTGAGGCTGTCGTCTACGACCCGCAGCAGGGTGGCTCGGCGGTCTCGGCGACGACGACGTTGGGCTTCTACGACCCGTCCGTCGATCGCATCGCGATCCGCGGCGACCAGCTGACGCCGGCTGTGCGCACCACGCTCGCCCATGAGCTGACCCATGCCCTGCAGGCACAGCACTTCGACATCAAGCTCGGTGGTGACGACGATCTGGAGGTACGCGCGATCGTCGAAGCGGACGCGATGCGGGTCGAGGACAAGTACGTCGCGACGCTCTCGCCGGAGGACCAGGCCGCGGTGAACTCCGAGAACAGCGTGAACCCCGAGCAGAAGGCGATCATGGACTCGGTGCCGCCGGTCGTCATCCAGACGATGTACGCGCCGTATGCACTCGGACCCGTGTTGGTCGGGCAGGTGTTCGCCACCGACGGCAACGCGGGGGTCGACCGCCTGATCGAGAACCCGCCCACCGAACTGGCACTGATGGAGCCGTCCCTGTTCGGCACGGCCACGGTGGACGCGACGCTGCCGGTCAATGTCCCTGAGGGGGCGACCGTCATCGATGAACCACAGCGGTTCTCGGCATTCCAGTTCTTGGTGATGCTGGACGCGTGGCTGCCCTGGGACATGGCCCGAGGGGCAGTGGACGATTGGACCGGCGGCGGCTACGCCAGTTACCGCACGAAGGAGGGCACCGTCTGTTTCGTGGCCACCGCCGGCTACGGGCGCGACACCGCGAAGGCCTCGACGGCGATGCTGTGGTGGGCTGCCGCGGCGCAGTCGACCGCAGTGGCCACCGTCGCTGGGTCGACGCTCACCTTCACCGCCTGCGACCGCGGCTCGACCGCACCGGCGCCACCCGCACCCGTCCTGAACACGCTGTCGGAGCTCCTGATGGAGCACCAGCTCATCGAGGCGTCGGTGCAGGCCCGGCGCGACGCAGGCGACGTCTCATCGCCGGCGGCGCTCCGTCCGATGGCCGTGTGCCAGATCCGCGGCCTGCTCAGTCAGGACGCGACGATCCCGCTGTTGCAGATGGAGACGCTGACTGACGACCAGCGGGCGACGATCCAGCAGGTGATGCAGCAGGCCGCTTCCACGTGCCCGTTCTCGCCGGGCGCGCCGCCGACGTTCGGTACGCCGGTCACTCCTTGAACAATGCCTGGGCCGCCGCCCAGGTGTCGTCGACCAGATCCCAGCCGGCGGAGTTCGTCTCCTCGTAGTGGCCGTCGGGCTCGCCAAGCTCGCGGCCCAGGGCCTGGCCGTACCGACACACTGCCGCGAGCGCGACATGGGCTTCGTCGGCCGGTGGTGTCGCCGCATCGGCCAACTCGCGACAGGTCGGTCCACCCACCGCGTCCGGGGTGACCAGCAGACCCTCGTCGAAGAGCCGCTGGCAGGTGTACGTGCTGCCCGGCGGCATGACGAGGTCCAGGCACTTCAGCCGGGCTTCGTTGATCGGCACCCAGTAGCCCAGCTCGTCGCCGCCGAGCCCGACGGTGAAGGTGGTCGTGGTCGGGACCAGGCTCAGCAGGTTGCCGGGGATCTGGTAGTCGGCGCCGGTCGCATGGAGCGTGGGCTCGCTGTAGTACTTCGCGGTGTCGGTGACGAAGTCGTCGGGCAGGCCGATCACCAGCTCCGGCGGCAGTTCGCCCGGCATGAACAGGAAGCCGACATCGCCCAGTTGCAGCCAGGTGATCTGCGTCTTGAGCACGTCGCCGACACGGATCTGGCTGTCGGTCAACGGCGTCAGCACCGGGTCGTCGACCAGTGCTCCCCCATCGTCGGTGCAGTTGTCGTCGGTGAACGGTTTCCTCGTGCAGGTGTACGCGGCCGGTGTCTGCCAGCCGAGGTCGCCATCGGCCAACAACACACGGAACCCGATGTTCGACAGGCGCGTGTAGAAGTGCTGCTGCTTCCAGTCGATGCTGGGCACGTCCACCGGCTGCGCCGTGTCCAGGAGTGCGATCACCTCGTCGGCCAGTTGGGTGCCGATCGCCAGTGTGCGCGCCAGGTTCTGGTCGCGGAGGTCTGCTGCCCCGCTCACCGGTTGGGCGTCCGCCGGCGCGGTGACGCCGTCTCCGACCGGGTGTGCGTCGTCGACCTGCCACACGTCGGCATGGCCGGGGCCGATCTGGCTGCCGAGCGCGCCGTTGAGGTAGAGCACTTCCCCGCCCACGGCCGCCTGCACCTGCTCGCGCACGATGCCCGGGTAGTCGGCGGTGAAGTAGCGGCCCTCCGCGTTGCAGTCGTCGGCCGCCCAACCCTTCGTGGCGCACTGCGCGCTGTAGTCGCCGGGCGGTGTCCAGCCGAGCGTGGTCTCCGGGTGGCTCGCCCACTGGATGACCGTGGCGATCGTGTGCTGGTCACCGCCGGCCGCCGCCACGTGCAGCACGTTCAGGCGCGGGTCCACGATCAGCGGGTCGCGTGCGTCGGCCTGGCCGAAGCGATGGGTGCCGGTGGCCACCTCGATCGTTGCAGGCTCCAATGCCGCAGCCGCTCGCACGATCGCATCCGCGACCTGGTTCGCCATCACGTCGTACCAGTCGTCGTTGACGCTGAAGGCAGTGTCCGGTCCGTGGTGGTTGTGCGTCGCGCTGATGATGATCTGTGCACTGGTGCTCAGCTCGGCCGGCAGCAACTTCCGGGCGCGTCGCTCGATCTCGGCGGAGTCGGCGGAGAAGATCATGTACACGTCGGCGGTGGCCATGATGACCGTCTGGTCGCCGCGCTGCAGCGCCAGCGCCGTGGTGCGCAGGTCGTCGTGCACCCACGAGCCGTCTTCGCTGCCGTTCCCGACATCGACGCGCCCCTGGTCCCAGGTGGGCACGAAGACGCCGATGTCGTTCGGGTCCAGGTCGGCCCAACCCGGTGCGTCGGCGAGGTAGGCGCGGTCACCGTCGACCGTCGGCAGCAGGGTGTTGCTGGCAGCGCCTGCCAGCAACGGTGCGGCAGGTTCGGCAATCGTGGTGTTGGTGGCGGCCGGGTCCGTGGTCGGCGCGTCGGTGGCCTGCGAACTCTCCGCATCGATCGTCGTCGCTGTCGACGCCGTCGATCCGCCGTCGCTCGAACACGCCGCCAGCAGACCGAACGACGCGAGTGCACACATCCACTTCCGCATGTGATCCCCTTCCCCCGGCGGAACAGTAGCCCTCTGCGGGCCGCCGCTGAGCGAGACTGCACGGATGACCGATTGGTTCGAGATCACCCGCCGCAACGCCCGCAGCGTGCAGACCACGATCGGGTGGATCTTCTGGGACCCTGGCGCCGTGCGCCGCTACCAGGCGGCCGGCCTTCCGGAAGGTCTCGCCGGGCCGCTGGGGTACATGGCGGCGCGCTGTGCGCCCCTGGCCGGCGCCGGCCCGGACGCGGTGATCGCCGCCTTCGGTTCGATCAGCCCACTGGCGATCCGCGGCGTGTTCGGGCTGCTCGGCACACCCGAGCGGTTCCGGGAGATGTGGCACGCACGGGACGAGGCAGTCGCCGAGGGTCTGCGAACGTACGCCCCGGGGATCGTGGACCCCTTGTGCGAACTGGGTCCGCAACTGTGGACGATCGTCGAGCAACTGCCGCTGGTCGGTCGCACGTTCTTCGGCGCACACCTCGCCATGGCCCGCCCCACCGAGCCGCTGCTGTCCGGCTGGCATGCGGTGAACTGCCTGCGCGAGTGGCGCGGCGACACGCACTGGGCCCTCGTGGTGGCCGCCGGTCTGACGCATGCCGAGGCGTCGATCCTGCACAACGCATGGCTCGGTTATGAACCGGACTGGTTGGCGAAGTCGCGCGGCACCTCGCCGGATGATCTCGCCGCCGGCTGGGCCGCGCTCACCCGGCGCGGCCTTGTTGCGGACGGCGCGGTGACCAGCGAGGGCATTGCGCTGCGCCAGCAGCTGGAGGACGACACCGACCGGCTGACCACGCTGCCGTGGGCGCTGCTCGGTGAGGAGCGTGCACGGAGGTTCGCTGAGCAGTTCGAACCGCCCTGCGAACTGCTGCTGCGTCGCGTCGACGAGACCGCAGGCCCCAACTACCAGCCCGCCTCACGGATCCGCAACGCCAGCTGACGCGTGGGCGCCTGACGCCTACAGGTACTGACCGGTGGCGACGCGCTCGATCGCGCGGCCGCCTTCGCGCGCCTTGGGTTCGTGACCTTTCACCAAGGTGCGAATGAACACGATCCGCTCGCCCTTCTTGCCGCTGATCTTCGCCCAGTCGTCCGGGTTGGTCGTGGTCGGCAGGTCCTCGTGTTCCTTGTACTCCTGCTTGATGCTGTCCAGCAGGTCGGTCAGGCACACGCCACGGGTGCCACCGGCGATGACACGCTTGATGGCCAGCTTCTTGGCCCGACGCACGATGTTCTCGATCATGGCGCCCGACGCGAAGTCCTTGTAGTAGAGGATCTCCTTGTCGCCGTTCTGGTACGTGACCTCGAGGAACTGGTTGGCCGCGTCGTCGCGGTACATCTCCACCACCGTGGCGTCGATCATCGCCGGCACGGACGACGAGGCATCGATGGGGATCTCGTCGGTCAGGTACTGGGCGAAGATCTGGCGGGCCGCGTCGGCGTTGGGGCGTTCGATCTTGATCTTCACGTCCAGCCGGCCGGGGCGCAGGATGGCCGGGTCGATGAGGTCCTCGCGATTGGTGGCACCGATGACGATGACGTTGCGCAGGCCTTCCACGCCGTCGATCTCGGCCAGCAGCTGGGGCACGATCGTGCTCTCCATGTCGCTGCTGATGCCGCTGCCGCGGGTACGGAACATGCTGTCCATCTCGTCGAAGAAGACGATGACCGGCCAGCCCTCTTCGCTCTTCTCGCGTGCCCGCTGGAACACCAGACGGATCTGCCGCTCGGTCTCGCCGACGTACTTGTTGAGCAGCTCGGGACCCTTGATGTTGATGAAGTAGCTGCGGCCCTTCTCGCCGCCGGTCTTCTCCGCCACCTTCTTGGCCAGCGAGTTGGCGACAGCCTTGGCGATCAGCGTCTTGCCGCAGCCTGGCGGGCCGTACAGCAGGATGCCCTTCGGCGCCGGCAGCTGGTGTTCGGCGAACAGATCGGCGTACAGGAACGGCAACTCGACGGCGTCGGCGATCTGCTCGATCTGCGAGTCCAGGCCGCCGATGTCGGCGTAGCTGATGTCGGGCACTTCCTCCAGCAGCAGGTCTTCGACCTCGGGCCGGGGCAGCTTCTCCAGCAGCAGGTTGCTGCGAGTGTCCAGCCGCATGGTGTCGCCGCTGCGCAGGTGCGTGCCGCGCAACACGTCGGCCAGTTCACAGACTCGCTCCTCGTCGGCGCGGCCGACCACCAGCGCGCGGACACCGTCGTCCATCAGCTCCTTGATGGTGACGACCTCGCCGGTGATCTCCGGCTGGCGGGCGTGGACGACGTTGAAACTCTCGTTCAGCACCACTTCGGCGCCGCGCTCGATCTCGTCGTGCTCGATGTCGGGGTGCAGGCTGACCCGCATCTTGCGACCGCTGGTCAGCACGTCGACCGTGCCGTCGTCGTTCTTGCCGACGATCACGCCGTACGCCGACGGCGGTTGCGTGAGCTTCTCCACCTCGTCGCGCAGCGAGGCAATGTGCTCGCGAGCCTCACGCAGGGTGTAGCTGAGCTTCTCGTTCTGCGAGACCGCGTGGGCCAACTGGCCTTTGGTCTCCAGCAGACGTTCTTCCAGCGCACGCTGGCGCTTGGGGGCGTCGGCCAACTTCCGGCGCAGCTGTTCGATCTCGCCCTCGAGCACGATCACCTGCGACTGCAGGACCGCCATCGACTCGTTGGTGTCACCCTCGGTCATGGCAGGAACCTAACACCGTGGAACCGGTCGATGTCTGGCATCGAC
>Ga0209023_10007814_pt1 | contig 10855 bp, 6 predicted proteins | sample LakOneMetagenome_FD_187468 | JGI IMG/M metagenome (GOLD analysis project Ga0209023, IMG submission 187468) | Freshwater and sediment microbial communities from Lake Erie, Canada (SPAdes) (version 2) | ecosystem: Environmental > Aquatic > Freshwater > Lentic | place: Lake Erie, Canada | collected...
AAGGCGGCATGCGTCGGGCGGAGAATCTGGCAAAGAACCTCACGCGTGAAGAGAAGCTCAACGAAGATTCAAGTCAATGGCTAAATTCCGCACGTCGTCTGCGTGTTCAGTCTGAAAGCTTCAGCGACGACGGACCGGAACGGTCGGTAGATGCGCTGGAAGATCTGCGCGATGTTCTTGAAGAAAGCGAGCGCGAATTGCTAGACACAGCTAGCCTTTGGCGCAGCGAAGATGGCCCGCCCTCGTTCCTAGCGGATTTGGCGGCGCTGAAAATGAAGCTCCTTGTCCGGTTTAGCAGTCCGCCGGTTTTTCGCGTGGAAAAGCAAAACGACGAGGTGATTGCGCTTTCGGAATTTGCCATCCAGCGCATCAAGACCGCAGGGAATTCAGCTAAGAACAAAAAGTCGGCTGCGTTGGCTGAGTTTTTGGCTGAATTGGAAGGCAACCCTTATGGAATGATGGATGCGCTTTCTGATTACAGCTTTGCCTTTGCTGCCACTTGCCAGCAAAGTGTGAATCGAAGGATGCAAGCACAGAAGGGGATGACGGGGAGTGATGTCAATAAGAGCATGGAGTACGAATATGTGATCGTGGACGAAGCCGCTCGCGTATCGCCCCGTGACTTGATGGTTGCCATGGCGCAGGGCAAGCGCATCATTTTGGTAGGCGACCATCGGCAATTGCCGCACATCATTGACGAAGAGGTGGCGCGCCAGATGGAGGAAGGCGAAGGTGGGCAGGACGAAAATGACTGGCTAAAAAAATCCATGTTCCAGTATTTGTTCAGCACTCGTCTGAAGACGTTGGAGGAATACGACGGCATTACCCGCCGCGTAACGCTCGACAAGCAATATCGCATGCACCCGCTGCTGGGTAGCTTCATCAGCCGTAACTTCTACGAGCGCTTTGATCCGACGGAGCATTTCGGCTCAGGGCGGCCTGTAAGCGATTTCGCCCACGCGCTCTCCAGCACGAACGGCAAGCCTGCAGTTTGGCTGGATGTACCAGCACAGATAGGAAGACATCAAAAGGACGGAACCAGTTGGACGCGCCCTGCAGAGGCCACTGTCATCGTCCGCAAGTTGAATGAGTGGATGAGTTCGGATGCGGGGAAAGGACTCTCCTTTGGTGTGATTTCTTTCTACAAGGCTCAGGCCGACCTCATCAGAAAGCAATTGCGCCACATCGCGGACGACGACAAGAAGTTGCGCGTTGGCACGGTGGACTCCTTCCAAGGTATGGAATTCGATGTTGTATTCCTATCTATGGTGAGAACCATGCCAAGTAGGGAGAGTATTGAAGCCTGCAAGAGGAGAGTGATTAGCAAAGGCGAGAGTTGGACAGATGCAAAAGAAGCTCAGTTTTGTTTCGGCCATCTCTGCCTCTACAACCGCTTGAATGTTTCCATGAGCCGCCAAAAGAAATTGCTGGTAGTCGTCGGCGATGCGGGTGCGATACAAAACCAACTCGCGGAAGACTTTGTCCCTGGACTAGTGGATTTTCTTCAACTCTGTCAGCGCGAGGGAGTGGTGCTGCCATGCTGAAGCTTCTGGACTACGGCAAGCCCAATCCCTTCAGCGGCATCATCGGCAGGCCGCGCAATCTCGCCTGGCCAGTGCATGCGTATCGGGTGACCTTGCCCAAGGTCTCCAACGATGGCGATGGCTTGAATGCATTTGAGCGTGTCATCCTTAAATTGCTTGATGTTTTCGGGATACTGAATGCCGATGAGCTGGCGGATGAAACCCGCATTCCGCTGGATTTGGTCAAGGGCGTTCTTTTACGTTTGCAGGACAAAGGGTTTATTGACGAATACAACGCCATCATCAGACAAGAGCGAAATGAGGGCTTAAATGAGGAGGGCAGTCCCCCTGTGTTCGTGACCGCACTTTTGTTCCGGGAGCTTGTTGGCGGGAAAATGTTGCCATTTTTGCATCAACTGGACGATGCAAATCCCTTGCAGAAAAAGGAAGGCGAGGAGAAAGATTTTCGGACGATCCGTTGGGATGCTTCTCACAAAACAAATGCCCCAACACAACGTGATGTCATCAACACATTGCGGGCCATGAAGAAACGCGCGGCAGTATTGGGCATGGAATACAAAATGCCCCCTGTCCAGCAGATCACGATAATCGCCGAACCCGAGTTTTATCACCTCGATTGTCCCATTGCCATTCAGAAGAGCGACAGCGAGTTCCGTATCGCTGATCCGTTTGGAAACGGATTTTCTCTGATCCTTGAAAAATCCTTTGAGCAGATGCTGGAGCTAGAGGATCACCTAGCTGGCTGGCTACTCACTTGGAAGCGACAGCTGAGTAGTTCCGGCTCCGGAAAACAGGACACAAGACAAAAGGAACCATTCGAGACGGAGGCCAACTGGCAACGTTACCCGAAACTTATTGCCAGTTTAAAACCTGCTAGTAACGCACAATTTCGAACACTTGCCAAAATTTATGCGTCCATAGAATGGGCACTGTTTTACGCCTGTTGCGCTCGCCCATTCAAGGACGTTGTCGCAATACTCAAACACACAGAACAGAGCCAACACGCCACATTGCTGGAGCAATCGGCGCAGGCTATCGGGCTTGAGCAGCCATCGCAAGGTTTTAGGCCGATTCGTGAAGGCAAGCTGCGGGAATTTGAAAATGGTGGCGCTTACCAAGAAACGGTTCTCGCCATTGCCATCCTTCAAGCGCGCAATGACGAAGGGCACCCTTTACGGCGTCTTGCTGCCACGCAACCAGATCTCATTAACCGGCTTATTGCCATCAGCGCCAAGCGGAATGAAAAAGCACATGGCAAGGGCGGTGCGGATGCACCTCAGCATGAACTGACTGATGAGCCATTCTTTCGCGAAGTCGTTCACACTCTTGTCCGGGACATCGCGTTCGTCGACACGCCGACTTTCATCTCGGATAAGGATGCGCAAGTTGATGAACTGCTGGATGCTCGCGCCAGTATCCAGGCCGAGTTCGGCTTCAAACTGTTCAATCGCCTTAGCATGCACCTGCAAGATCGTTTGATTCATGCAGAGCGTTTCTTCCTATCGTGCCATGACGGTGATGATGCTGCGACCTATGTCGGCGACCTTTATGCCACAGCCCAAGCGTCATTCGAGAAACTATTGGCAGACAGGCTACCGCCCGATGTCAGCGACCCCCAGCTTACCTGCCTTGCTGAAAGCAAGGCTGTTGCGGCCAAGCTCTGTGGGGTTTTGCCCGAAAGTTTGCAAACCGTCAAAACTTCGGCAGTACGTCAAACGCTGCAGGGCCGCAGTCAATCCTTGGGCGCGTGCGTCATTGCACTGCTGTTAGTTTCTGACGAGGATGCCCTTGCCACAATTTATGACATGCAGCCGACATTCGTAGACGATTTGGGAATCCTCATTATTCAGCGCGGCCACGGCAACGAGCCACGGCCTTTGCCCAAGTCAGAGATTGCGAAACTCCGTAAAGCTGCCCTATCAACTATCAAAACTCTTTTAGAGCAATGACAATGAACAACCCAGATAAATCAGAAAAAGAAGTCGATCTCATACAACGTGAAACCAGTGTAGCTCTGCGAGAAAAGCAGGTTCAGGCTGATCGTCAGGCACTTGAAGCAGAAAAAGCGAAACTGACTGAGCGAGAGAAAGCAGTCATTATCGCAGAGCAAAAGCGTGATGCAGGCTTTGCCGATGAACGTGCAGCTTTAAATAATGAGTTGCGTGACAGACGCAATCAGGTAGATGCAGAAATATCAAACATCAGATTGAAGAAGACCCTAGAGCTTGATGATGAAGTTGCAAAACTAAAGTCCAAGCGGCTGGATGAGGTTTCCAATGCTGAGAATATGGAGCGTGAACGTATTCGCGCGGAAATCGTCAAGGAGCGCGAAGCTTGGGCTACTCAGCTGAACGTAGATCGCAATAAATTGAATGCAGAGCGCACTGAACTTGAGAAACAAAAGGGTGCGCTAGCTGCCCTGCAGAGCGAGGTTGAAGGTCGAAAGGTAGAGCTCGAAAGCGCAGAGAGGATGGTCGAGCGCAAAGAGCAACGACTGGAGCAACAATGGCAGAGGCGCAATGAGCAGTTGCAGGATGAAGTAGAGGAGCAAATAAGGGAGCGCCGCAAGTCACTGGAGGCTACGGAAGCCAACTTTAGGGCTGAAAATGCTCGACTACGTGACGCCCTGAACATTCAGACCGGGCTTGTCAGTGCGTTTGAGCAATTGAAACAGCAACTCGGCGGAAAAGACCCGGTCGAGATTCTGCGGGCACTTAACAGTCAAACAGACGAACTCAAACGTCTGCGTGAAGAGCTTGCCACGCGGCCCACAGAGGAAATGCGCGAACGATACCAGGCGCTTGAGTCGGATGCTAGAAACCAGAGAGCTCGGGCAGATGAATTGGAGCGACAAATTATCAGTAATGAGGCAGCAGTCGCCGAAATTGGCGACCTCCGCCGCCTGAACTCCGTGCTCAATGCCGAGAGTAAGTCTTTGGCGCAAAGAGCATCCATCTTTGAGGGTGCAGCCAACGAAGCACAAGCCGAACTCAACCGTCTGCGTGCAGCCTATGAGCGCCCCGCTGAGGTGGAAGCCCGTTACAAAGAAATTGAGATGCCGCACATCAGTGTGGACAAGGCCAAGCAGCCGGTACAGCACGAGATTGATGAAATAACTTGGCTCACTGGTATTGGTGATGCCTGCGACACATACGGACTGCACTTCAACCCGCGCATTTTGAAAGCTTTTCATACAGCGCTTAAAACAGCTGAATGGTCGCCGCTCACTGTCCTGGCTGGGGTTTCCGGAACCGGAAAATCTGAACTACCACGCCTTTACTCGCACTTTGGTGGCATTTATTTTGAGCCGATTTCTGTTCAGCCGAACTGGGATTCACAAGAATCCATGCTGGGTTTCTTCAATTACATAGACGACAAATTCGACGCCCAACCAGTGCTTTGCCTCCTAGCGCAAAGCCAGAAGCCGTGGAGCAATGAATATCCTGGTTTGCAAGATGCAGTTTGTCTTGTTCTGCTTGATGAGATGAATCTTGCCCACCCGGAACTTTATTTCGCCGAGTTTCTGAGCAAACTCGAACTGCGGCGCGGCAGAAAGGGCAGCGATGTCCCGTTCATACCGGTGAAGATCGGTGCGGGCGTGAAGCCCTACGAACTTTCGCTCGGGCGCAATGTTCTCTGGACAGGAACGATGAACCAAGACGAAACCACCAAGTCACTTTCGGACAAGGTGCTTGACCGTTCCATCATCATCAACTTCCCGCGCCCGACCGAACTCAAGCGCCGTTTGAAACTCACGCCCTTGGATGAAAGGAATCGCGGCCCGGCATTGCACAAGGCATCGTGGCAAAGCTGGTTGGTACAAGGAAGCATTTTCCCTGAGGAAGTCATCAAGCCTTTCAAGACATTCATCGAGAACATGAACGCCGCGCTGGCGATTTCCGGCCGTGCCCTCGGCCACCGCATCTGGCAGTCAATTGAATATTACATGGCGAACTACCCGGACGTGCGGGCGGCGCTAGCCGAAAAAGATGAACCCTCGACCCACAAGGCGATGCACATCGCCTTCGAAGATCAACTTGTGCAGAAGGTCATGCCAAAACTGCGCGGCATAGACACACGAGGCAAGAGCAAGACTGAATGTCTAGACAAAATCCGAGGGCAAATCGTCGCTGGCATCAACGGCAATTCGTTCAACCTTGCCGAAGACTTCGACCTTGCATGCGAACTCGGCTACGGTCAGTTCATCTGGCAGTCGGCAAATTACCTTAACGTCAACGTCACGGATGGCGATCCCAGCCCTATCGCCACTCAAACCGACAACGACGGCGAAGATCCTCACCCTCTTTTTCAGAAAGATGAAACAGACTCGGCCAAGCGCCGTAAGGCCTGGAACGCGAAGAAACCAGAGCATCGAGATGAGCTTCGTAGAAAGCTAGAAGAGAATAACAAGGCTGGAAGGATTCCCGATCAGCAATGACAATTACCCTCCAAAAAGTCTATATCGACTATCACGCCAAAGAGAAATACGCCCGCACACTGCTTGGGCAACTTGACTGGTTTTGTCGTATTGCAGATTTCGATCCGAAAACTGGTTTGGCATTGCCACAAGCACTGACCGGATTTCTCGCAAAAGTCACACAACCGGCAAATAACCTTTTGGTTCTTGATAGGCTTTGGCGTATCACTGAGCACAGCCGCGCCTCTGTCGAACGGCTATTTCGTTCGCTCAACGAAAGTCCGCGTCGTGAGCAAGCATTGTTGGCAGTTCACTCTGTGCGCGAACTCGATGCAAACAGCTTCATCAAACTTAGCAATCGACCAGGTCGCACCATTCGAGAAAAGCTTGCCGGTAAACCGTATATGCAGGCCGTGCGTCGTTTTCAGTCTATCGACTTGCCGGAAAACCGTCTGCTGAAGGCATTTGTACGCCACCTTGCGGAACTGCTCGAATTGCGCCGAGACTATCTCGGCCACGAGGATGAACTGCTGCAAACGATTCAATCGTGGCTGCGTTCCGACGAGGCGCAGGTCATTGGCAAGTGGGACAACCTACCGCCCAACAACACGCTGCTAGCGCACCGCGACTACCGTCACGTGTGGGATGCATGGCGCTGGCTGCAAACCATCGATGAGGACATCACCAGCGACCTTTCTCAACTGGATGCCCGCGAGAAAACCATGCGCCTTTGGCAGCAATGCGCGCAAATGTGGTCTGAGGGCAAGCATCTCTTTGTGGAGATGCCGTTGCTATTCGACTACGAGAAGTACGAGATTCTTCCGTGGACTTCCAAGCCTCCTTTGTTTAAAGAAGTAAAGCAGAAGATGCACCGCCATGTGCATCAAAGCACGAGCACCGAACCAATTTGCATTGACCTCACCGTCTTGCACCCCCGTTATGCCAGTGATGACAGAAAAGGAGCGCAGTCACTGGCGGATGCCTTTCTTTGGCAGAGGTGGCAACGCGAAGATGAAGCAGTGGGCATTGAACTCTTTGGAGCCGATGCCGCTTGGTTGCATCCCGATGCGACTACCATTTCTGCGACAGACCTGTTTTTCGCAAAAGACAACACCACTGAGCTTTTTGACCACGCCGCCCGCGTTTTTACTATTCGGCTGAGCGAGGCGTTCAAAAACGATACGCTCATCTGGCTTGCACCAGACTTCCTCAACGACTTCGAGCTTGAAGTCATCCGTCGCAACCTCAACGCGCGTTTCCTTGATGCCGCGCCGCTGCCACGAAGCGTGGCGGCCGTGTTCGCTCAAGCCGACCCGGCCAAAATCACGGGCGAGGGTTACTCCATCGTCGTCGTTGATTCCATTGGCGGTAAGACAATCGCCACCAAGGTCGTCGCCAAGTTCGACAAAGACCTCGCGAAACGCCTTCCTATCACAAAGGGCTTTTATTGGGAGCGCTGCCCGCCGGTCGTCATCCCAGGCGGGGAAACAGAAATACCGACAGGCAGCGGCTACGATATCGCCACGCTGGATGCCAAAGAGCAGTGGCGCGATGCGACTCGCCCGACAAGACCTCCATTCATCGAAGCGGCACACCTGAAGCGTGTTCCGGATATTGGGAATTTCGCGTTCTGTATCAATTTGACGGAAAGCCCCGTTGTTGGTGGCATCCGTCTTCATGCCTTGCAACAACAGGTGGCCAACATTCCGTTGTGGCGCGACCAAATTCCTGAGCTTTCAATCAAGGTGATGAAGAATGGCCGTCAGCAACGCTTCCAACTAGTCTCGCGCGGCACGACTGTCAAACCCTCTCGCGGCAAACCCGTCAGCATCCCTGTTGAAGAAGCCTTTACGCTGCCAGACGGTAGGCTGCATTACTCGTTTCCTCTCTACATTGGCGACGACGCCAACGATCTTGGCTTCTCCGCACGCCTCGATTCACCCGCCTTCCCATTGAAAAATAAGGCCGACTGCGAGTTGAACCTGACCTTTGAATACGGCGCGGATGACCCCTATAAGCTCGTATTCACACCGCGCGACAACTCTTTTCCGCCCGTCCGCGCTACTTGGCGGCGCACGGAAGAAATCATCATCACCGATGCCCCCGCGCCGGAATACCCTCATCCGATGACTTGGGCAGAGTTGCGACTTGTCCCAAAACCCGGCAGCAATGAAGCCTCCGACTTGCTGGAATGGGTGCAGAACGCGCTTGCGCAGCTTGACCGAGATTTTTATGTCCGCCCAAAACCAAGAACTACTGGCCTGATAGCCCAAAAGTGGCTGACCGACAAAAAAGGGGGGCACTTCACCTTTGCCACCTGCAACGCAACCAATGAATCGGTCTTCATCCATCAGAATAGTTTTTCTCGTGAAGCCAACTACTCTGACTTCTCAGAGGGCCAAAGCATTTCATTCGAGCTTCAAGAGCGGGATGGGAAATACTCTGGCTGGAAAGTGGCTGGGCCGAGATACAAAGATCAAGTACGTCTGAAAAACTTTGACGAAGAATCAGAAAGAAATCTGATTGCTAGCATACGCAAAAGGCTTTACTTTCCCGTGATTCAAGTTTGGAGGGATGGTCGCTCTATTGGCGACCCAGAATGCCCAAAAGATTTTTCTGCAGCGATGAGGGTCAATAGTGAGTACCTCGTTGCTCTATTGAGAGAGCACGACATTCCTGAAGCAGTGAAAAATGAGATTCGATTTCTGTTGGCCTGTATGCACAAAGACGCGCCGGACGAGTGCGCTCAGTGGATAGTCGGACAGGTTGAGAGTCAGAAAGTCCGTAATACGCAAGCAGTCGGCTTCGCGCTTGGCAATCTCTCTGAGCAATGGCAAAAAGTCCTGTTATCCAAGCTTGTGGCGAATCCGACGAACGATTCGCTTAGTGTTTTCTCCTATGCCATTTGGCGCGAACGCAGTGTTGTTGAGCGATTTTCGTTGTCGGATTTGGCTGATATTTTGAGGGGCTTGACTGAACGCTTTGAAAAAATCAATTCCGCACCAATAGCTCAGGTGCGGGGGAAGGAGTGGTCACGCGTCACCACCGGGACATTGGAACTTCTACTCGGCTTGCTTCGCACCCGTGCGTCATCCAATCCCGAAATCAAGAAGCTTCTTCAGCCGCATCAAAAAATCACCAAGCAACTGGCCAGGCAAGTCGAGCGCGTCACAGAAATCGTCGCGCAGTCCAACATCAGCCTCTTTTCCCGCGTGCAAATCACCATCGAGAAGCCAGAAGGCGACCGTACCCACGACCTGCTCTACGCGCTGCGCTTATATCTTACTGGAGATGATGGTGCGAACGCGATCCACATTTCCAGCGTCTCCGACAGTGATCACGACTGAGCAAGGAGGATTCATTTCAGCAATACGTACTCCGCTGCACGCCGCGCAACGAGTCCCGGCAGCTCTTTTCCTCCGCCATAGACCCATCGGCGCAGTTCCTGTCCCGCAGCAGGCCAGTCCCGCTGATTGATGCGCCGACGCAGCGTCGATGTCTGTAAGCGCCCCGCGCCGAGGTTGAACGTGAAGTCAACGATGGCCGCCAGCCGCTCCTCCGGTTCGGTGGCCAGGACCGGGCAGTAGCGCAACGTGGTGGCGAGTGCCGATTGGAGATCGTGACCTGCTCCCCGAGTTTAGTACGGTAATAATGTAGAGTTTGCCCTGATGGAGGCAAACATGAAGAATCGATTCACGGAAGAGCAAATCATTAGTGTCTTAAAAGAAGCTGAAACCGGTGTGAAAGTGGCAGAGATTTGCCGTAAACACGGAATCAGCGATGCGACTTATTACAACTGGAAGGCGAAATTCGGCGGGATGACGGTTTCAGAAGCGCAGCGGCTCAAGACACTGGAGGCTGAGAATGCCCGGCTAAAGCGGTTATTGGCGGAAACGATGCTCGATAACGCTGCACTCAAGGATGTTGTTGGCCGAAAGTGGTAAGCCCACAAGCCAGACGCGACACTGTTTCCTATGTCATGGCAACTCACGGATTAGGCATCACGCGTGCTTGTGGGCTGATCGGTATTTCCAGGTCGTTGTATCGATATGAATCGACTCGCCCGAGAGACGAGGAGTTGTCCAAACGATTGACTGAGCTCGCCGGCCAAAAGCGCCGCTATGGCTATCGACGCCTGCATGTGTTGTTGTGTCGCGAAGGCTGGTTGATTAATCACAAACGTACCTATCGGGTCTATCATGATGCTGGCCTGATGGTACATAGGCGAAAACGTAAACGAATTGCAGGCATTGAACGACAGCCGAAAGTAATAGCTCTAGCACCGAATCAAAGTTGGTCAATGGACTTTGTCTCGGACGGATTTATTGACGGGCGAAGGCTACGCTGTTTGAATATCGTTGATGACTTCACAAAACAATGTTTGGCAATAGAAGTAGATACATCGCTACCTGGACGTCGTGTTGTTACTATTTTAGAACGGCTTGCAGAAAGTCGAGGATTGCCAAGATCGGTGACTGTAGATAACGGGCCTGAATTTATTAGCAAAGTACTTGATGAATGGGCGTACCGAAAGCAGCTTCAATTACGCTTCATCGAACCGGGCAAGCCTCAGCAAAACGCCTACATTGAAAGTTTTAACGGCAAGTTTCGGGATGAATGTTTGAATGAGCATTGGTTCTTATCAATGCGTCACGCAAGAGAAGTCATTGCAGCTTGGCGTCAGGAATATAACTGTATTAGTTTCGATTTGATCTGACAGTTGGTCCTTGCAAAAGGAGAGATTACCCGGTTTGATAGAGGTGCAAATCTTTATTAAACCAGCACGAAAGTGCCATAGGAGTAATCTCATGAATAGTATTTCTCAAAACATCATCAAACACAAGGTTGGGCTGCTCAACCTTGCTGCCGAACTAGATAACGTGTCACGAGCCTG
>Ga0209023_10007815_pt1 | contig 10855 bp, 9 predicted proteins | sample LakOneMetagenome_FD_187468 | JGI IMG/M metagenome (GOLD analysis project Ga0209023, IMG submission 187468) | Freshwater and sediment microbial communities from Lake Erie, Canada (SPAdes) (version 2) | ecosystem: Environmental > Aquatic > Freshwater > Lentic | place: Lake Erie, Canada | collected...
ACCTCATTTGTCCATATCCGTATTGTGCAGAAATTTGCAGCAGGCAAACCCATATAACAATGCAAAAAAAATGCTTACCCGTAAATGCTTTATTTCTCATAAATGCTACGCTGGTTAGCGCTTGTTTTTTAATAATTTCAGCTTTAAAATCTATAAACTTGAAGGGCTACATTAATTGTTTTGCAAGATTAAGCTTCCTTTATTAAAACCATTTACCTTTTAGCCTATTTTAATATATGATACCAGCTATATCTCTTTGTTTGAGCTGTACTTGCCATACCCGGTTCATCGTTCCGGTTAGGTGGCTGCAGTTGTATAAATAGTTTTGGGCCGGTTTAATTATTCGGTTTCAGCTACGGGCGGTATGCATTTCCCTCTGCCTTTGTTGCTGTGCGTAAACTAAAGATGCCCTGGTACATTTCGCAATGTAGCGGGTCATCATATTATAAAGTTTCGGGAAGACGAGAACCCACGCTGCCCGGGTATATAAATTATACACAGGATACCAATGCGCCATAGCAGAGGGCATGATAGCTTACTGCTTTATTGTTTGCCTCAATCTTCGCTGCTGTAAAAAGCTGAAGGATTATTCAACCCGTACAAGTGTGCGACGCAAGAAAAACCAAATAGCGTTACTAAAGCCGGGTACATAAAAGTCTTATTAAATATCATACGGTACCGGATGAATCCACGGTTCCCTGTATGGCCTTTGCAGAAGCTTTGTTGCTTCTGCATCGCCGGTAATTTCTTTCTTAACCGGATCGTAGCTTAACGGCCTGCCCAGCTTCATGGAAAGATTGGCAATAATGCAACTGGCGGTGGAGATATGCCCCTGCTCAATATCGGCAACGGGCCTGGTGCCTTTTTCGATCGATTCAAGAAAATTGACCATGTGCAAACGTGTGGCCGCTGCTGTATGCAGTTCTATATCCGGTTCTGTAAGGTCTTCGGGATATTTTTCTTTTTCGTACAGTACATCCCCATGTATTTTTTTGCTGCCATCTTCCGGAATAAATTCGTATTTGAATACATCGCAGCAAAGTGTTCCTTTTTCGCCATAGATTTTAAAAGCCCACGGGTATTCCGGGTCTGTTGCCGTGCCCCATGCCCTGTGCTGCCACACACAGTTTAGATCTTCATATTCAAAGATGGCCGATTGCGTATCCGCAGTATTACTCCTGCCTGTTTTATCTACATAAATGCCACCCGTAGAACTGATGCGTTTTGGCCAGCCAAGGTTTAACATCCAGCGTGTGGCATCGAACATGTGGATGCACATATCACCCATAATGCCGTTGCTGTACTCCATAAATGCACGCCACCAGCCGCGGTGTGGCAGGCCGTCAAAAGGGCGCATGGGAGCGGGGCCTGTCCACATCTTATAATCAAAAAAATCCGGCACTTTTTCAAGTGGCGGATTTGCATTGGAGTGCATGTGATAATAACAGCACATTTCTACATGATGCACTTTCCCAAGCATGCCTGTATCCACAATTTTTTTCTTTGCTTCTATTAAGTGTGGCGTACTTCTGCGTTGTGTGCCCACCTGAACTGTTCGGTTATATTTCCGTGCTGCTGCAAGCATTGCTTCCCCTTCCATTACATCTATACTGATCGGCTTTTGAACATAAACATTTGCACCACTTTTTAATGCATCAATGGTTTGTAATGCGTGCCAGTGATCGGGTGTGCCAATAAGTACAATATCCGGTTTTGTTTGCAATAACAATTGCCTGTAATCGCCGAACAGTTTTGGTTGCTGAAGACCTTTGCTGCGTTCATTTATCATGTCTGCTGCATGGCTCAGTTGATGTTTATCAACATCGCAGAGTGCCACCACGTCAACCCGTGCAACCTGCATCAGTTTAAAGAGGTCGCTTTTGCCATACCAGCCGGTACCAATTAATGCAACACGTTTGGGTGATGTTACGTTCGGCACATTCATGCCATTTGCACGCAATACAGCTAAAGCAAGTATAGCAGAACTACTGCGTAAAAATTTTCGGCGGTTAATGTTTTGTTGGCTCATTGCATTAGTTTTTGTCACAGATAAAGATACAGTGCTTACGGTGTAAGCTGAAAATGAAAAATACAATTACTATAAACCCGGCTTTTGTATTTTATGGTATCGCCTCTTGCGTCGCACATTTGTACATTTGGAAAAAGGATGAGCAGGAAATAACATGTACGTAAGTGGATTCTTAGCGCCACGAACAAATGTCGAGATACAATGCTATAAATAATTTCTTGTGCTTCTGCATTTATATTATCTTCCAGCATCAATTTAAATCCCCCTCATGAAACATTTGCGTTTGCTCTTTATCGTCATTTTATCCTCAGCCTTTATAACGGCATGCAATTCCGGAACACAAAAAGAAACTATTCAGGAAGATACCCCAATAACTGCAGGTCCCGACTCAGTAAAATTGCAATTGATTACCTCCGCAATTAATACACCTGTTGAAATGAATGCTGCACCGGACAATACGCATCGTTTATTTTTCACCGATGTCAGTGGAAAAATTTTGATACTACAAAATGATTCTATAATCACAAAACCCTTTCTTGATATAAGAAACAGGCTGGAACAAAAAGATACTTCGCTGGAATCAAGAGGTATGTTTAGTATAGCATTCCATCCACAGTTTGCAACAAATGGGAAATTTTATGTTTGTTACAATGCGCCTACTTTAATAAAAGAAAATGTTTGTAAGCTGGTTGTTTCAGAATTTACTACAGACAAAAATGATCCTGCTGTTGCAGATACAAGCAGTGAGCGGCGTGTAATAGAAGTAGAAGGAAAACAAGTACAGGGTTTTGGTGCAGAGATCGCTTTCGGACCCGACGGTTATTTATATATTTCTATTGGCGATCTTGACATTGGCGATACTACGCACAAATATGTTGCCCAGGATTTGAACGAATTAGCGGGAAAATTACTGCGTATTGATGTTGACAAAACACCTTATGCAATTCCTGCAGATAATCCTTTTGTAGGAAAAGATACACGCCCTGAAATATGGGCTTATGGTTTTCGAAAATTGTGGCGCTTCTCTTTTGATAAACGAACAAACCGTTTATTTGGCGGCGATGTAGGAGAGCAAAAAAGAGAAGAGATCAACATCGTTCAAAAAGGGGCTAATTATGGATGGCCGGTAAAAGAGGGCGACACTACTTTCAAAAGCAAAGAGCCGTTTAATGATGCGCTATACACTTCGCCTATTAATACATATTCGCACGATGTAGGTGTATGTGCCATAGGTGGTAGTTTTTATTATGGTACGGCTATTCCTTCATTGAAAAATAAATATGTATTTGCAGATTTCAATGGAAACATTTTTACACTTACCGATGATGAACAGCATAAATGGTTGAGACAACCGGTAAAAATTATCAACAGCCCCAAAGACCCATTCCTCATCACCAGTTATAATATAGATGAAAACAATGAGCCTTATGTAATGGGAGTTCTCAATGCAAAGGATGGATTGAAAGGTGTTGTTTATAAAATTGTAAAAGGATAAATATTGTCCAATAAAAATAGAACATCTTTTTGATCATCATTGCCCTAACTGTACAAGCGTGCGACGCAAGAAAAGCTTAATTCAAAAGCCGCTGCCGGGCTCATCATCCTTCGATTTCGCTAAGGAATTTGTATTAAAAAAATACTTTATTCCAAAATACGCAGCTTGGCGTAGTTGAGCATAATCTTCTTTTCGCCGTTTAATTCAAACTTAACTGTGGCGATGGGGTTGTGTTTGGCGCCTTCCATTTTTACCACTTCACCAAAGCCGAATTTTTGGTGCTCTACCTTTTGGCCAGTTTGTAAATTACTGGTATCGCTTGGCATAAAATCCGCTGCAGGCTTATGTTCTACCACTTTAGGCGCAACGGGCTGCGCCGGTAAATAAGAAGGTTTTGCATTCTCTGGTTTACGGCTTGGCGGCGCACCATATTTCTTTTCGGCCTGGGCGGTATCATCAAAACCAAAGCCGCGGTTCATCCTTTCGAAAGCGCTGCCCTGGCTGTTGAAACCCTGGTTTCGGGCACCGCCACCTGCATAGCTTTTATCAATATACTGTTCGGGCATTTCATCTATAAAACGGCTGGGCTCGTTCTGTACCAACTGGCCAAAACGATAGCGGGCATTGGCATAAGTAAGCCATAAACGGTGCTTGGCCCTGGTAACAGCCACATAAAACAAACGACGTTCTTCTTCCAGTTCTTCGCGGGTATTAATAGCCATTGCATTGGGAAAAAGTGTTTCTTCAATACCACCCACAAATACACAGCTAAACTCCAAACCTTTGGCAGCATGTATCGTCATTAGTTTTACTACATCGCTATTGCCTTTGTCTTCATCGGCATCGGTAAGCAGCGTTATTTGCTGCAGGTAACTGCCCAGCGATTTATCTACCATTTCACCATCTTCATTATCAGGGCTTTCGGTCCATTCTTTTATGGAGTTGAGTAATTCCTGCGTGTTCTCATAGCGGGCCAAACCTTCGGTGGTTTTATCGTTGAAAAGTTCTTTTACCATATTGGTATGCTTGCCCACCTGCACGGCCACATCGTACGCATTTTTTTCGGTAAGCATACTCTGGAAATAGCGGATCATGGTTACAAAATTTTGCAACGATTCTAATGTACCCGCTTTAAAACCAACCTCCGCTGCATGGGTAAGCACTTCGTACATGCTTATGTTTTGTTCGTTGGCATAGATCACACATTTTTCAATGGTTGTTTTGCCAATGCCGCGAACGGGATAATTGATAATGCGTTTAAGCGCTTCCTCATCTTTTGTGTTTACAATAACGCGGAGATAAGCCACCATGTCTTTTATTTCTTTGCGCTGGTAAAAGCTTACGCCACCATAAATACGGTAGGCAATACCCATGCGGCGAAGGCTTTCTTCAAAGGAGCGGCTTTGTGCATTGGTGCGGTAGAGAATGGCAAAATCGCGGTTGTAATAATGGTTGCGCAGCTTTTGCTCCTGAATGCTGTCGGCCACATAACGGCCTTCATCATTGTCCGTCATGGTGCGTACCAGTTTTATTTTTTCACCTTCGCCATTATCTGTCCAAAGGTTTTTTGGTATCTGGCCTTTGTTTACTTTTATTACTTCGTTGGCCACGTTTAAAATATTGCTGCTGCTGCGGTAATTCTGTTCCAGCTTTACCACTTTTACATCATCGTAATCTTTTTGAAACTGCAAAATATTTTCAATGGTAGCGCCCCGAAAACTGTAGATACTCTGCGCATCATCACCCACTACACAAATGTTTTCGTTCATGGCCGCAAGCAGTTTTGTTATCTGGTACTGTACGGCATTGGTATCCTGGTATTCATCAATCATAATGTATTTAAACTTGCGCTGGTATTTGGATAATACATCAGGAAAATCTTTTAGCAGCTCGTACATTTTCAACAGCAGGTCATCAAAATCCATAGCGCCGTTTTTAAAACAACGGGCCGCATAAGCTGCGTAAACCTGCGCAATGGCAGGGCGGTTACTGCGCATATCTTCCTGTTGAATGTAATAATCCGTTGCATATTCCGCCGGACCAACCAGCGCATTTTTCGCCGATGAAATACGGCCGCCCACCACACTGGGTTTATAATGCTTATCATCCAGGTTAAGTTCGTTTACCACCGTTTTTATAACACTGCGGCTATCCTCGGTATCGTAAATGGTAAAGCTGTTGGGGTAACCAATGCGGTGTGCTTCCGCACGCAATATGCGGGCAAACACGCTGTGAAAAGTACCCACATATAAATTACGTGCTTCGCTGTTGCCAAGTATCTTTTCAATACGTTCTTTCATCTCTGCCGCCGCCTTATTGGTAAAAGTTAGCGCCAGGATATTAAAAGCATCAACGCCTGTTGCCATCAGGTGGGCAATGCGTGTGGTAAGCACTTTTGTTTTGCCACTCCCCGCACCTGCCACAATCATCAATGGGCCGTTAATATGTGTAACAGCTTCGCGTTGCGGCTCGTTTAATCCCTGTAAATAATCCTGCATGGGCGCAAGTTAAGTTGATTGGTTCATTGGTTAAAAACTTGAAGAATTATGTGGAAATTTTTATGGGCCGGGCATAGGGTTCTTTTATGATCGTTCCTTGCGTCGCACGCTTGTACTTTTTGTTTTTTGGGGATCTTTTATTGAAGCAGGAATTATTACGTACCTGCAATAACACCCGAAGCGGAGATGTGTATAAATTTTACCACGATCGTTGTATCTTAAAAAAAGAAATTATTTTTTACGATAAAAAGAACTGCTCTCTTTATCAGCCCCGAAAAATCAGCATTTGTTGAATAGCTTTGGATCAGTATGCAAGAAGCATTACTTCCAGTTACTGCAGAGGGAATTGCTTTTGCTGAAGAGCGTTTAAAAATGCATGAATCAAATTCCCCGGAAGGATACAGCCTGGATGAATTAAAAAAACATTTTGCTTATTTTATCGCTGATCAGCAATAGTTCGCTTTGTTCTACGCTTCGATAAAAGCCCCGTTGAATCATTACCCAAAGTACAAGTGTGCGACGCAACAGGCGTTGCCATCTGCACCAATGCCCGGCCAATAAAATGTATTGAATTACTGCTGCGGAAATCCTGCACTTTGTTTTAGTTCTGTAATTTGTGCGGTATGCCTGGCACAGTGCCCGGCTATAAACAGGATTGTCTGGTAAAGATCAATGAGGCCGGCAAACGGGTGCCTCCAGTAACGGTTCCTGAGATCGTCTTCTGTCGTGTTTACATATTCGATGCTGGCATTGCGCCGTTTGGTAAAAAATGCAAGTGCCGCTTCTGCATTGGAAAATTTGCCGGCGGGTTTAATTACTTCGGGGCTTATGGCTTTAAAATTCCTGCTGGCCGTGCGGCTGTAAACGGCTTCATCGGTTAATAAAATTTCGTTACGCCTGCTTTCATCGGTATCTTTTGTCAACCCCTGCCGAACAGCCTGCCAGATACCGTTTTCGGCAAGGGCAATATGCTCCATTATTTCAGTGATGCTCCATATTTCCGCATCGGGTTTATAAGTGAGTTGCGTTTCACTCAGCCCATTCAATTCATCGGATAATTTTTCTCTTGTATTTTCTAATTTTCCTGTTGCATACGTTTTTTCAATATCGCTAAGCATATTGTATTATTTATAAGATTTTATTAAATGCTTAAAAATAGCAACTATGGAATAGTTAAAGTAATTTTTTTGCTTTAGCTGTTTTATAGCTTTGCTGCGATGTATGTTTTATTATTTTGCAACCCGTATTTTATAAGCCTCATTCAGCGCGGCTGTTACTAATTTTTTACTGGCTTTATTCAGGTTGATGGTTGTCCACCCCTGCCTGCCCCAGCCGTTTGGAATAGCAAATATTATATCACTGGCTGGTGGGCAAAATATGAACTGTTCAGCAGGTGTAAATTTGAGGTTGAGTGTATTATCTTCAAACGAAATTGTGGCGAATATTTTTTTCCTTACAGTAAACGCAGTTCTGTTAAAATGGGGTTGTTCGCCTGCACCAGGCAATGAAAGCGCTATTGCTTTTGCATCTTCAGCCTTTACCATAATTATTCTGTTTGAATGCTAAGCTACACAACTCTGTCAATTGTAAATTATAAAATACGGCATCAATAAAACTTATCTTACTTCTCTCAGCTCGTCCCAGCGTGAAGTATATCTTGGGCTGCGCAGTTCCTGCCGCATTTTCCAGTTGCGTTCTGTACCGCTGGCGGCAAATTTCAGAATATCGTTCCGCATACTAAAGTTGATATTATCCATCATGCCCATGAGCATACGATTGTTATTTTTTACGGCGGGTACAAATAAATTGCCCTGCAAGGTTGAGTCATGTACAATGCCACTAAGCATTACGCCGGCTTTTTTAAACAGGTTTGTTTCATATTTACAGATGGTCTCATAATACGCCTTCTCTGCCAGTTCCACTGCAGGTTTTATTAATTCGCTGGTTACACATGTGGCATGTGGCAATGTCATTGCTTTGCTTACAGTTGGCCCGTGACGGAAATGTTCTCCCGGCTTTCTTATTTCTTTGGGTACCACGAATACGCTGATGACAGAAGCTGCACCGTTTTGGCGGCGCAACTTCTCCGCAGCTCTTGATGTATAGGTTGCAACGGCCTCTTTTATATCGCACAATTCGGTTACCGGTGTTCCGAACATGCGTGTAGTAGCAATCATTTTTTTCACGGTCAGTTCTTCATCCAGGCCGATAAAAGGTTCGCCTTTCAATTCTTTTATAAGGCGCACACCAACCACGCCACCTAAATTTTTTCTTCCCCATTCCTCGGGCATTTTACTTAACTGGTAAGCATCGTAAATGCCAAAGCTGTTCAGCTTTTTTGCATATTGTCCACCTACGCCCCATATCTCTTTTATGGGTGTTACACATAATGCTTCATGCACACTTTCTATTGTATCCAATACTGCAACACAATTTGTTTTTGTTTTACTTTTTTTGGCAATATGGTTGGCAACTTTGCTTAGTGTTTTTGTTGGCGCAATACCTACAGAAACTTCAACCCCCGTCCATTGCTCAACTGTAATACGTAACTGCATAGCCGTTTCATGCAGTTTTTCAAATGGCACTGCATCCATATTTATAAAAGCCTCATCAACAGAATACACTTCTACTTTATCATCGCCCATAATCATGCGTAATGTTTCCATTACACGCCAGCTCATGTCGCCGTATAAATTGTAGTTGGAAGAGAATACTTCTATTCCATTTTTTTCAATTATCGCTCTTGCCTGAAAATACGGCTCTGCCATACCAACGCCCAACGTTTTCGACTCATCACTACGGCTTACAATACAGCCATCATTGTTACTTAAAACCACCACAGGTTTTCTAAAAAGATCAGGGCGAAATACCCTTTCCGCAGAGCAATAAAAACTATTGCAATCAACTACTGCCGTAAATGAAAACGCCCGCTGTTCATTGGTAATTGCGTTATAGACTGCATGCTTTCGTGATATATCCCCGGCTGTTTGCATTGAACAACATTTTAGGTAAATTTTTTTATTGACCGACCTGAAGCACTGCTATCATCGTATCTTGCGCCGCACTCCTGTACTGCCGGTCATTGTGCAGCACCAAACAAATTCCCTTGCTTTGTTTCGGCGTTTATATTCTCAAACATAAACTTCCCTGCTGTTTGCCATGCCTTTGTACCCTCCCTTCTTTTTAATAACAAAACATAATCTGCAATAAACCTTCCATGAAAATGTTTGTGTTCATACGCCAGCCAGCTTTTCTCGTATTGCCATGGTAATAATTTCCGGGCAATACCGATATTGGGTTCTGTAAGGAAATGCGGTTTGTTATCATCATCTAATTTCATGAGCTTTTGCGATGCCCGTAACGCTTTTACAATATCCATGATCTGCACCTTGCTTACAACATTGATATAAATGGTATGTGATGGGAAGCTGCCAAAATTCTTCAGCTCAACTTTAAAGGAAGATAATGCTGCAGTAATGTTTTTTACCTGTCGCACGATATGCGTTTCCATCAGATCATGCTGTTTAAAATGTACCAATGTTATCCGCGGCTTTATGTATAAGGCCTCAGGACATTGATATGTTTCTGAAAATGATTTTTTTTCGTCCATAATCGTATTACTCAGTTCTTCATGTGGCTGTAATACTATTGTGTATTCATTTACAAGATAACCTGCTGATGTAAGCAGGCCCTGCTCCACAAAAAACTTTTTTTGCTGATACTTTTTCGTATATAATGTTGCCATAGCCCCTAACCCCTAAAGGGGAATATTAAGTAGTGTTTTATGTATTTATCTGTTGCCATAAAAACGGAACGTACAAGTGAGTGACACAAGAGGCGATGCCATGAAACTATAAAGCTTGCATCATAAAAATTCTTCTTTGCAACTCACTTGATTAACCTTTTTAAAAAGCAAATGTTGTTGCATAGCGACATCCCTCTCTTTAAGGAGAGGGAATGAGGGTGAGGTTTACAACAGCCTGAACACATTTACCTGTTTGCATTTATCAAACTGGTTTTGTCTTCTCAGCAACACCAGTTCATCTACAGAAAAGGAAGCATGAAATATTTTTTGCGAGTAATCAAACATCGCTTTTTCATATACGCTTTGTTTCAGCCTTCTTGCAATGGACACATGTGGATGCATAATAAATTTTGCAGGAGGGCAACCATTGCTTCTCACATACTGGTCAACCGCTTTAAGCGATGCGGCCAGCTGTTTAAACGGCTCGTGGTTTTGTACCCGTGCATACACTGTATGCGGTGGAAAACCACTATAATTATTAAGCGCAACCGTAAAACTTTTCTGCACACTTAAAATGCGGTGCATATAACGTATAATGGTGTTTTCCATTTCTTCTTTGGCCAGAAAATTGGCCACAGTAATATGCGGCTGCGTTTTAATGGCAACCTTTTCTTTGTACATGTTGTAAAAATTTTCTTTCTCCTGTTTTATCTGTGCATACACTTCCTGCGCCGGATGCACCACGAGCAGGTACTCGCAGTATTGCTGCACGGCAAAACCCTGTGCAGGCACTGTTGTAAAACCATTTTCCATATACATATATTTTAAGGTTTACTTGCTGAATAAAAAAAATTCTTTCCACATTTGAATATAAAGATAAATATTTTAGTTTACATTTACTAAATAAATTAGTAATTTAAATTAAAAATTATATGGACGAAGATTATATGCACAATTCCGCGTACAACGGATCGAAGGATTTTACACAGCATCATGTAAAAACCGCCAATGCCAATGGTTTTGCCGCAGCCGCCGATTATTATATGGAGCGTGGTATAGACCTTAACGAGCAACTTATTTTAAACAAG
>Ga0209023_10007816_pt1 | contig 10854 bp, 8 predicted proteins | sample LakOneMetagenome_FD_187468 | JGI IMG/M metagenome (GOLD analysis project Ga0209023, IMG submission 187468) | Freshwater and sediment microbial communities from Lake Erie, Canada (SPAdes) (version 2) | ecosystem: Environmental > Aquatic > Freshwater > Lentic | place: Lake Erie, Canada | collected...
GAACTTCAGGAGCCGCTCGCGGACCCCGTCGTCCTCGAGTTGATCGGCGAGGACGGGCGTAATCGTGATCGTCAGGTCGCGGGCGCGATCGAGCACCGGCAGGTGCGAGCGGACGACCGCGTCGAACAGCCACTCCTCCCCGAACGGGTAGGTCCCGAAGCCCTCGACGTAGGGCATGTGGGAGTGCAGGACGATCGCGATGTCGCCGACGCCCTCCGGGACCTCCTCGCCGCTCATCGCCGTTCAGCGGGCAACTGGGCCCGGGATCACCCGCGGCAGACGGCCACGAAGTCCAGGGCCTTGGCGAGCTCCGCGTCGGTCCCGGGCCTGAGGACGAAGTCGGAGGCGCTGATCGCGGGCGTGAACCGGTCGTAGAAGGGCTTGGTTATCCGCAGGAGCGGATGCACACGGTCCCAGCCGAGGCCGATGGCCCGCTCGTGGATCGCGAGCTTTCCCGCATGGAACAGGCCGCGGATCTCGACCTCGGCGAACGCCGGCTCGAGCAGCGAGCGGTACTCCTCGATCGTGTACTCGCGCAGGTGCCACGGGTTGTCGGACTTCTCGGCGCCCTCGGGGGCGAGCGTCAGCCGGTTCGGCGTCGAGATGAACGCGAGGGGGGCCGCCTCGCCGATCGCTGCAAGGAGCGCGGGCACGTCCTCGATGTGCTCGATGGTCTGCAGGAAGACGACGGCGTCGAGCGGACCCTTGACGTTCTCGACGAGGTCGCGCTCGAAGCGGAGGTTGGGGCACCGGTAGCGCGCCTTCGCGTGCTCGTGGGCGTCGGGGTTGGCGTCGATGCCGACGACGTCGGCGGCCTTCGAGGCGAGAACGTCGGAACCGTATCCCTCCCCGCACGCGAGGTCGGCCACCCGCATTCCGCCGACCTGGCCGGCGATCCACTCGTAGACGGCCAGGTGGCGCCTGAACCAGTAGTTCTCCTCGGGGACGTCGGGGAGCGTGCGCTCGCCGGTGAGCTCGAGTGGCGGCACCCCGTCGGGCTGATCGGCCTGCAGATAGCGCTTTTCGGACTCGGGGCTGGAGGAGGTCACGGCGAGCGGACGGTACAGTCCCGGGCCATGCCAGCGGCTGCCGACGCCACCGCCGAGCGGATTCGTGACGTCAATACCCGGTATCACGACCTCGCCGCGGACTCATACGACGCCAAGTGGGGAATCGACTTCGCCGAGACCGGGCAGGCGCAGGTGCGCGCGAAGCTGACCAAGGCCCTCGGCGCCGAGCCGGGCAGGTGGGAGCACGCGCTCGAGATCGGCGCCGGGACGGGCTACTTCTCGCTCAACCTGATGACCGCCGGGACGATCGGGCGCCTGACCGCGACCGACATCGCGCCGGGAATGCTCCGTGCGCTCGAGGCCAACGCCGCCGAGCTGGACCTGGAGGTGGAGACCGTCGTCACCGACGCCGAGTCCCTCCCCTTCCCCGACGAGACCTTCGACCTCGTCCTCGGCCACGCCGTCCTGCACCACATCCCCGACCTCGACCGGGCGGCCGCCGAGTTCCTCCGGGTGCTGAAGCCGGGAGGCACGGTCGTTTTCTGCGGCGAGCCGTCGGCCTACGGCGACCAGATCGCAGCCCTCCCGAAGCGTGCGGCGATCGCCGCCGCCCCGGTCTGGCGGCGTGCCGTCGGAGCCGGCAAGCGCGGCTCGGGGGACGGCTCCGATCCCGACTACGGACACGCGCTCGAGGCCGAGGTCGACGTCCACGCCTTCGAGCCGCGGCTGATCCGGCGGATCTTCCGGGGCGCGGGCTTCGACGACGTGCGGATCCGCGGCGAGGAGCTGCTCGCGAACCTCTACGGCTGGTGGCTGCGCACCGTCGAATCGACCGCCGAGCCCGACGAGATCCCGCAGCGCTGGCGCTTCTTCGCCTTCCGCAGCTACCTGAGCCTGCAGAAGGTCGACAACGCCCTGCTCGAGCCGAACCTCCCGCCCGAGCTCTTCTACAACCTCGTCTTCTCGGCCACCAAGCCGACAAGGCGCTGAGGCGAGCGACCGGCCGGCCGGTGTGGCCGATTTCCGTCGTATATCAACGGTTTTCGGCCACTCGACTTCGGAGTCATCTCACCCGAAGGTGAAGGCGTAGCCCTCGATCCCCGGGTCGAACTCCAGGGTCAGTGTGTGGGTGCCGGCCTTCGGCAGGTCGACGAGGTCGTAGAGGCGCTGGGCGCCGACGGTCACGGCGCCGTTCTCGACGTCGGCGCCCGCGTCGGCGTCGGAGATCGGCTTGCCGTCGAGGAGCACCTGGACGTTGCGGTCCTGATCCTCGGAGCCGAGCACGAGGTAGACGCGCCTGGCCGTGAAGGTCGTGTCGATCCGCGCCCCGTCGAGGGCGGTGGCGCTCTCATCGGAGACGTCCCAGTTGCCCGAGTAGGTGAAGCCGTTCGGGGGCGGGGCCTTCCCGGGGTCGCCGTAGTCCTTGCTGCCGGCACGCAGGGCGCCGCCGGGAGCGTTCGTCCAGCCCTGCGCCCGCGCCGCGCCCAGGTAGGTCTCGGGCGTGCGCAGCTTCGGGTCGGCCCGCTCCGCCTCGACCGGGCCCGCGCGGGAGCCGACCGGCCCGTCCTCCGCGAGCAGGCTGCGGATCGCGTCCTCGGTCTGGTCGTAGTCGCCCTCGCCGAAGTGGACGTAGCGGACGTTTCCGCTCGAGTCGATCAGGTACTTGGCGGGCCAGTATTGGTTGTTGAAGGCGTTCCAGGTCCCGTAGTCGTTGTCCTGGACCACGGGGTAGGTGAGGCCGTCGCGCTCGACCGCGTCGGCGACGTTGCCGGCGTCCCGCTCGAAAGGGAACTCAGGCGTATGAACGCCGATCACAACCAGCCCGTCGGCCTCGTAACGCTGGTACCAGGACTCCACCTCGGGGAGCGTGCGGATGCAGTTGATGCAGGTGTAGGTCCAGAAGTCGACGAGCACCGTCTTGCCCTCTGCCGTCAGGTCCGAGACCGAGACGGGCTTGCCGTCGGTGTTGAAGAACTCTCCCGGCTCCTGGATGTCGGGAGCCCGGCCGAGGTCGGGCAGCTTCGAGCCGGCGACGGCCTCCTCCCCGCCCCCTTCCCTCGCCGCACCGCCGGGCCCGGCGGCGTTGAGGCTGGCGAGGCGTGCCGCGACGGCGTCCGAGCCCTCGATCTGTTCGGTCGGGTTGACGAGGAAGTCCGGGAGGTCCGCCGCGATCGTGTTCTGAAAGCGGACGTCGAGGTTGAACGTCATCAGCAGCGCCGCAGCGACCATCACCCCGCCGGTGGCCATCTGGATCTGGCGCTGATGGCCCTTGAGCCGGTCGGTGAACCGCCGCCCGAAGACGAGGATCGCGTAGAGCACCGCCGCGGAGCCGATCGCGTACGCGAAGGCGACAAGCAGCCGTCCCACCGTGAAGTCCTGGGCTGCCGAGACCGTGATGACGCCGGCGAGGATCGGACCGGCGCACGGGAAGTAGGCGAGCCCGAGCGCTCCACCAAGCAGCAGTCCGGAACCGAACCCTTCGCCGCTGCGCATCCGCGGCGCCCCGACGACGCGCGAGATCCACCCCTCGATGCGGTCGCCGATCGGCGGCACCATCAGCGCGATACCGAATCCGAACAGGACGACGATCGCGATGATGCGCTGGATATCGTCGGGGAGCCCGAGGGCGTCGATCAGGTAGACGAGCGCCACCGCGGCGAACGTGAACGAGATGGTCAGTCCGGTGACGATGCCGAGAGGCCGGCGGCGGCCGCCCGTGACGCCGGCGGAGAGGACCACGGGGAGGATCGGCAGGACGCACGGCGACAGCGCCGTGCCGGCGCCGGCGAGCAGCGCGAAGAGGACCAGCAGGAGCATCGTCAGTCAGCTTCCGTTTCTAGAATTGCGTCGACGACCGATACTGCGCCGGAATCGACCGGTCGGATCACTCCGGCCCGTCGGCGGCCTCCGGATCGAGCCTGCGGACCCGATACAGCTCGACGTTGCCGGAGATCCCCTTGAGATGGCGGCGGATCGGGCGCGAGAGCCGGTAGGCATCCGGATCGATGTGATCGCGGACGTCGGTCGCGATGAGCACGCTGCCGGGGCGGGCGGCCTCGGTGATGCGGCTCGCCAGGTTGACCGGGCGGCCGTAGTAGTCGCCGCCCCTGGTGAAGGCCGATCCGTAGGCGACGCCGGCCCGGACCAGCGGGAAGCCGTCCTCCTCGGCGGCCATCGCCTCCACGAGTTCCAGCATCGCTTCGAGCAGAGAGGTCGTGTCCGCCGACGCGAGCATGGCGGCGTCGCCGATCAGCTTGACGAGGCGCACCGGCCCGTGGGCGACCTCGCGGGCGACCTCCTCGAGCCGCCCGGTGACGCGGCCGAGCTCCTCGGCGGGCAGCTGCTCGCCGAGTTTCGTGAAGCCGACGAGGTCGGCAAACCCGACGGCGATCATCCCGGCGTCGGGCAGCGCCCCCGTCCGGGCGTCGCTCTCCTCGTCGAAGGCCGCATGGCGCAGCTGCTCGCGGATGTGCCGCCGGTAGACGTAGTCGAGCGTCGGGCCGACCGTGGGGATCAGGCCCCCGGCACCCTCGGCGACGCGATCGGAGACCTCGTCCTCGGCACCGCCGTCGCCGACGAACGTACCCCCGACGACCTGTCGCGACGCGGCGGCGAACTGCGACATCGCGACCGCGATCGTCCGGCCGAGCTCGGCCAGCTGCTCGGGTGCGAGGCCGGCGTCGAGGATCGAGCGCATCCGATTGGCCGCGTCGAGATCCTCGCGGCTCATCACCGTTTCGTCGCGGTTCGGCACGGCGAGCCCGATCGAGCGCCACTGCCGCTCCAGCTCGTCGATCGGGACCCCCGCGAGCTCCGAAATCTCCTCGGAGGTGTACCGCGGGCGTCCGGCGAGCATTCGCTCGAGCGGCATCAGCGCCAGGCGCCCGCCGTCGATCGCGTCACGAAGCTCCTCGACCTCCGCGCCGTCGTCGGCGAGCCGCTCCAGCAGGGCGAGGCGGCTCTCGCGCTCGTCGCCGGTCAGCCCGTCGAGGAGTCCCTCCCCCTCGAAGTCGATCGATGAGCTCATGTTGGGCATTCTCACGGACGGGCGGCGCTCGCGTGGTCCTATCATCGGCCGCATGCCCGAGGCCGACCCCAGCGAGCTGCCGATCTTCGAGCTCCCCCTCGCGCTCGTGCCGGCCGAGCGCGTCCCGCTGCACATCTTCGAGGAGCGGTACCGGCTGATGATCGGCGACTGCATCGAGCGCGACCTGCCGTTCGGGATCGTCCTCAGGGACGAGGACGGCGCCCGGTCGGTCGGCTGCAGCGCCCTTGTCGCCGACGTCGTCGAACGCCACGACGACGGCCGCTTGGACATCGTCGTCCGCGGCGAGGCGCCATTCCGAGTGCTCGAGCGGTTCGAGACCGACGACTGGCCGGCCGCCCTTGTCGAGATGCTCGAAGTCGACGATTCGACCGACGAGCTGGCGACGGAGCTCGGCGAAGCACGCGATGCCTTCGCGAAGCTCCTCGAGGCCGTCGGAGCTGACCCCGAGCGGGCCGGAGCATCCGCCTCCGCCTACCCGATCGCCGCCCAGATCGAGATGCCGCCCCTCGACAAACAGCTGCTGCTCGAGGAACCGGACGAGCGCGAGCGCCTCCAGGTCCTCGCCGGCTCGCTCCGCCGCATCCTCACCGGCCTCGAGAAGGCCCGCCGCGACGCCGACCACGCGCGCAGCAACGGCCACAAGCCGGGCACGATCCCGAAAATCGACTGACGCCCGCTCCGCCGAGGCCGTCAGGCCCAGGCGACGGCGCCGCCACGGCGGGAATCTCCCGCGGCCTCAGGTTCGCCGTCCTTGGCCCCAACGGCGTGCACGCCGCCGAAGTAGAGGCTGCGGTCGCGCCACCGGACCACCCTGTGACCCCCTCTCTCGAGCGCTGCGAGGGCCTCTGAGTCGATTCCGGGCTCCGCATGGACCGTTCCAGCCTCGAAATGCACACGGGGCGCGTCGACGGCCCTCTCCAGGGTCATTCCCTCGCCGAGGTAGCGGATGATCGTTTGCGAGACGGCCGAGCGAATTCGATTGGAGCCACCGCTCCCCAAGCCGAGCACGAGCTCGCCGTCGCGGAGAGCGATCGTCGGCGACATCATCGACGGCATCCGTCGCCCCGGGGCGGTCGCGTGGAACCCGAGCGGGTTCAGGTCCTCCTCGCCCAGCATGTTGTTGAGCTGGATCCCGGTGCCGTCGACGAAGACGCCGGAGCCGGAGCCGTTGGAGCAGGTGACGCTGGCGCAGCCGCCGTCGCCGTCGAGGGCGGTGATGTGAGTCGTCGACCCGAGCCGGTCGGCCAGGAAGCGACGGCTGAAGCCGGGCTCGTAAAGGCCCGCGACGAACTCCGGGGTCCTCGCCTCCTGCGCCCGCTCCATCACCGAGACGACGGTCTCGGGATCGGTTCGGCCCGCCCGCGTGAGCAACTCGAGGGCGTAGGCGATGAGGATCCCGCCAGAGGACGGCGGCGGGTTCGTGAGGATCTCGCAGTCCGCGAACTCGGCGCTGACCGGCTCGCGGACGGCCGTCTCATAGTCATCGAGGTCGGGCGCCCCGAGGGTTCCGCCCTCACCCTCGACCTTGGCGGCGATCGCCGCCGCGATGTCGCCGCGGTAGAACGGATCCGGGCCGTCGGCGCCGAAGCGCTCAAGAGTCTCGGCGAGCTCGGGGAAGCGGACGACGTCGCCGAGCCCCAGCATCCGGCCCCCGGGGGCGTAGACGGAAGCGCCCGCCGGCTCGCGAGCGAGGATCGGCTCGAGCAGCTCGAACAGGTAGGCCTGCTGGCGGTTGACCTCGACCCCCTCCCGTGCCAGGGCCACCCCGGGCACGACGAGGTCGGCGAGCGGCATCGACCCGAACCGCTCTGCGGCGGCGGCCAGCCCGCTCGGTACCCCGGGCACGCCACAGGAGGCGACGCCGACGTTGAAGACCTGGGTCGTGTCACCGAAGTCGATGGTGACCGGGTCGAGCTCGGCCCAGCGTTCCCGGCCGGCGCGGCCGCCGGCGGCGACGAAGAAGTCGAGCAGCTGGGGTTCGGTTCCCGGTCGGTGGACGAGCATGAAGCCGCCGGCGCCGAGCCCGGTCAGCGGGCTCTCCGCCGACAGCGAGGCAACCACGGCGGCGATCGCGGCATCGACGGCGTTGCCGCCCTCACGCAGGGCCCAGGCTCCGGCCTCGGCGGTCGCCGGATGGCCGCCGGCGACTACGCCGCGGCTCACGGGCGGGTCCGGCCCATCGCGGGCCTAGTTCGGGATGAACTCAGGGACGTCGATGCCGAGGTCGGCGGGGCGCTCTTCGTAACCCGGCACGCGCTTGGACGGGGACCGCTCGTCGGACGAACGCCGTGAAGAGGGTCGGGCGGTGGTTCGGTGCACGCCCGTCGAACTGCCGTCGGCGCGGCGCCCACGGGCGTCGAAGCGGGTGGCGATGACGGTCACCCAGACCTGCTCGTCCAGGGTCTCGTCGACGTTGGCGCCGAAGATGATGTGCGCCTCCGGGTGGGCCGCCTCCTGGATGACCCGTGCGGCCTCGGAGATCTCGACGAGCGAGAGGTCGCGACCACCGGTGATCGACAGCAGGATGGAGCGGGCTCCCTCGATCGACGTCTCGAGCAGCGGCGAGGAGATCGCCCGCTCGGACGCCGAGCTGCCACGCGTGTCGCCGATGCCCATGCCGATTCCCAGCAGAGCCGGTCCTGCGTCGCGCATCGTCGTCCGGACGTCGGCGAAGTCGAGGTTGATCAGCGCCGGCAGCGTGATCAGATCGGAGATGCCCTGGACGCCCTGGCGCAGCACGTCGTCGGCGACCCGGAAGGCCTCGACCATCGAGGTGTTGCGCTCGAGCACGGAGAGCAGGCGATCGTTGGGGACGACGATGAGCGTGTCGACCTCGCCGGCGAGCGCATCGATGCCCTTCTCGGCCTGCTTGGCCCGACGGGTCCCCTCGAAGCCGAACGGCCTGGTCACGATGCCGACGGTCAATGCGCCGACGTCGCGGGCGAGGCGTGCGATCACCGGAGCGGCGCCCGTCCCGGTGCCGCCTCCGGCCCCTGCGGCGACGAAGACCATGTCGGAGCCCTTCAGCATCCGCTTGATCCGGTCCTGCTCCTCGAATGCGGCTCGGTAGCCGAGCTCGGGGTCGGAGCCCGAGCCGAGGCCGCGGGTGACCCCGCCGCCGATGTGGATGGTGAGGTCGGCGGCGCTCTGCTGGAGCGACTGAAGGTCGGTGTTGACGGCCATGAACTCGACGCCCGTGATTCCGGCTTCGACCATGCGGTTGACGGCGTTCACGCCGCCTCCGCCCACGCCGACGACGCGGATCAGGGGATCGTTGACCTGGGGCGGCGCGGTGGCCGAGATCCGGCTCGACTCGGAGCGCCCGTAGGCGGGCTCCCGGTCGTTCGGGTCGCTGGAGAAGACGTCGCGCAGGCGATCCTTGGCCGGACGGGCCGCGGGCGTCTCGGTCCCGCGGACGGGCTCCGGTTCGCGCATGGCGGGCTCGGGGTCGGGCTCAGGCGCGCGGGCCGGCTCACGCTCGGCGGCGGGCTCGATGGTCGTCTCGGCCTCGTCCGGCTCCGCCGACTGTGCGCGGCGCGGCTCGGGGCGAGCCGGGGCCTCGGGCGGGTCGTCGGGCTCCTCGGTCGACCGAAACAGGTCGGCGAGTGGGCCCTCTCTCATGCTTGCCCGCTTATTCCGTCGCGCCATGTTCCAGAACCTCCTCCGCCAGATCGCGGTAGCACTGAGCCGCGTTGCTCTGCGGATCGTACTTCAGGACGGAGCTTCCCTTCACGGGGGCCTCGGCGAACTTGATCGCCTTCCGGATCCTGGACTTGAAGACGAGCTCGCCGAAGTTCTCCTCGAGGATCTCGACGGCCTCCTTGGCGTGGATCGTCCTCGTGTCGAGCATGGTCGGCAGGATGCCCTCGATCTGGACGTCGGGGTTGAGGTTCTCGCGGATCATCTCGAGCGTGTTCTGGAGCTGGACCAGGCCGCGCATCGACAGGTATTCGCACTGGACCGGCACGATCACCTTGTCGGCGGCTGTCAGCGCGTTGATCGTCAGCAGACCGAGGCTCGGCGGGGTGTCGATGCAGACGAAGTCGTAATCGTCGGCGACCTGGGCGAGCGCCTTCTGCAGCGACCGCTCGCGGCCGATCTGGGTGCTCATCGCGATCTCGGCGCCGGCGAGGTCGATCGACGCGACCGCGATATCGATCTCGCGGTGCTGGATGATCTCCTTGATCGGCATCCGGTCGACGAGCACGTGGTAGAGGCTCTTCTCGACCGTGTCGGGATCGATCCCCTGGCTCATCGTCAGGTTGCCCTGCGGGTCGAGGTCGACCGCGAGTACGCGGTGACCCGACTCCGAGAGTGCGACCGCCAGGTTGAGGGTGGTCGTCGTCTTGGCGACGCCCCCCTTCTGGTTGGCGAACGCGAAGACCTTCATCGTGCTGGTCGGGCTGGGTTCGACCGGCTCGGGCGCGTAGGGATGACGCTTGCGCATCGTCGGTCCGATCAGATCGTCGGCGGAGCGACGACCGTCGTCCTCGGGCTCCTCCTCGGAGGTCGATCCCTTGACGGCACGGCGCAGATCGTCCTTGCCGAGCTTGCCGGCCGGGATCTCCTCGTCGACCTCGTCGACCTCAGCGGCCGGAGCGGCCTCGATTTCGACTGCGGGTTCGGGGGCGACCTCAGGCTCCTGCTCGGCGACCGGGCCCGGCTCATCGGCGACGGCCTTCTCCTCGAGCTCGCGCAGTTCCTCTCCGAACGGGTCCGCGGCCTCGCGGCTCACCTCGGGGGCGGAAGCCTCGATCTTCATGTCGGCGGTCTCGGCTACCGGATCGGGCATCGCCCGGTCCTCCACCCCGACCTCGAGTTCGGCGTTCTTCAGCTCGGAGGAGACGTGCTCCTCCTCCTGGCGCCCTTCCGGATTCTTCCTATTGAACAAGCCCATGGTGACCGCTTATTCGGCTGGGGGACGCGGTTTCCTCCAAGGGATCCGAAACCGGCGACGGCGCCTTGCGAGAATCCCTGCATCGCCGACCTGCCAGAAAAACGGCTCGCCTTCGTCACGGGGAAGGGCGGGGTCGGCAAGACGACCGTCGCATACGCCCTCGGACTGGCCGCTGCCGCGCAGGGCAAACGGGTCATCGTCTGCGAGATCGCTCAGCAGGAGCGGGGATCCTCGCTGTTCGGCCGCGAGCCGATCGGCTTCAACGAAACCGAGCTCAGCGACGGCCTCTGGGCGATCTCGATCGACCCGGACGAGATGGTCCGCGAATACCTCGAGGTCCTGTTGCCGGTCCGCGCGATGGCACGCCTGCTCCACCGCAGCAACCTGTTCACCTACCTCGCCGCCGCCACTCCGGGTCTGCAGGAAGTGGTCACGATCGGGAAGGCGTGGGAGCTGGCACAGGACGAGCGCCGATCGCCGGACGAGAGCCGCACCTACGACCAGGTGATCGTCGACGCGCCCGCGACCGGGCACGGAATCGGCTTCCTCGAGTCCCCGGGGACGTTCAAGCGGATCGCCAAGGCCGGACCGCTGGCCCACCAGGCGGGACGGATCGAGGAGACGATCACCGACCCGGCGTTCACGGGGGTGACGATCGTCGCGACCCCCGAGGAGATGGCCGTCAACGAGTCGGGCGGCCTGGCGGATGCGCTGCCCGAAGCGGGCCTCGCGGTCGACCGAGTGATCGCGAACGGCGTCCTGCCCGACCGCTTCACGAACGCCGAGCTGAAACTGGTCCGGGAGCTCGTGGACGGCGGCCTTGCGGGTGAGGACCTCGGGGGCATACTCGAGAGCGCGCTGGCCGAGGGCGAACGCGCCCGTACCCAGCGTGGCGAGCT
>Ga0209023_10007817_pt1 | contig 10854 bp, 5 predicted proteins | sample LakOneMetagenome_FD_187468 | JGI IMG/M metagenome (GOLD analysis project Ga0209023, IMG submission 187468) | Freshwater and sediment microbial communities from Lake Erie, Canada (SPAdes) (version 2) | ecosystem: Environmental > Aquatic > Freshwater > Lentic | place: Lake Erie, Canada | collected...
AGCACCGCCTGCATGCCTTTCGATCTCAACAAACATCTCCCCAAAGCGGGTAACCGTTTCGTCCTGCCGGCCCTCGCCGGTTCCTCCGACGCCTACGCCCTGGCCATTGCCGGCCTCGCGTTCAAGGCGCAAAAACAGATGCTTACCGTTATCGTGGCAAATGCCAGCGACGGCCAGCGCCTGCTCGACGAAATCGCGTGGTTCGCCGACGGCAAACTGTCCTGCCACCTGCTGCCGGACTGGGAAACCCTGCCCTACGACGCGTTCTCGCCGCACCAGGACCTGGTGTCCGAGCGCCTGGCCACGCTGCACGAGATCGGGAACGGCCACTGCAACGTGCTGGTGGTGCCGGCCACGACCGCCTTGGTGCGCCTGGCGCCGCCGTCCTTCCTCGCCGCCTACACCTTCTTTTTCCGCCAGGGCGAGAACCTGGACGAAGCGAAGCTCAAATCGCAGCTGACCCTGGCCGGCTACACCCATGTGTCGCAGGTGATGTCGCCGGGCGAATACTCGGTGCGCGGCGGCCTGATCGATTTGTTCCCGATGGGTTCAGCCCTGCCCTACCGCCTGGACTTGTTCGGCGACGAGATCGAGACCATCCGCACCTTCGACGCCGACACCCAGCGCTCGCTGTATCCGGTGAAGGAAGTGCGCCTGCTGCCGGGCCGCGAATTCCCGATGGACGAAGCCGCCCGCACCGCCTTCCGCGGCCGCTGGCGCGCACGCTTCGAGGGCGATCCGTCGCGCTCCCCGGTGTACAAGGACATCGGCAGCGGCATCGCCTCGGCCGGCATCGAGTACTACCTGCCGCTGTTCTTCGAGGAGACGGCGACCCTGTTCGACTACCTGCCGAAGGACGGCCCATTGGCCATGGTCGGCGACATCGAGGCGGCCATTCAACGCTTCTGGATGGACACCGAATCGCGCTACCGCTTCCTGAAGAGCGACCGCGAACGGCCGATCCTCGAGCCGGCGGAACTCTTCCTCGGCGCCGAGCAGTTCTTCACCTGCGCCAAGCCGCACGGGCGCTGGAACATCCCCCGTGACCCGCAGGCGCCCGCGTCCGAACTGTCGGCGCCGGTGCCGGACATTGCGGTGAACCGCCGCCTGGAAGACCCGCTGGCGAATTTGCGTTCCTACCTGGCCCGCACGGATTGCCGCGTGATGATCTGCGCCGAATCGAACGGCCGCCGCGAGACCCTGCAGCAGTATTTCAACGAGTACAAGCTGGACCTCGTGCCGGTCGAAGGCTTCGAAGGCTTCCGTGCCTCCGATGCGAAACTCGCCCTGGGCGTGGCGCCGCTGCAGGCCGGCTTCGAACTCTTCGAAGACGCCAGCGGCTGCATCGCCTTCATCACCGAGACCGAGCTGTATGCCGGTTCGGGCCGGCGCGCCGGGAAGAAGAAGCAGGAAGCGACCAGCCAGGTCGAATCCATGGTGCGCGACCTGTCCGAGTTGAAGATCAACGATCCGGTGGTGCACATCAACCACGGCATCGGCCGCTACATGGGCCTGATTTCGATGGACCTGGGCGAGGGCGAGACCGAGTTCTTGCACCTGGAATACGCGAAGGACACCAAGCTGTACGTGCCGGTGTCGCAGCTGCACGTGATTTCGCGCTACTCCGGCACCTCGCCCGAAGACGCACCGCTGCACACGCTCGGCTCCGGCCAGTGGGACAAGGCCAAGCGCAAGGCGGCCGAGCAGGTGCGCGACACCGCCGCCGAGCTGCTGAATCTGTACGCGCGCCGCGCCGCACGCCAGGGCCACTCGTTCGAGTATTCGAGCATCGACTACGAGAACTTCGCGCAAAGCTTCGGCTTCGACGAAACGCCGGACCAGGCCGAAGCGATCCACAACGTCATCAAGGACATGACCTCGGGCCGCCCGATGGACCGCCTGGTCTGCGGCGACGTCGGCTTCGGCAAGACCGAAGTAGCCTTGCGCGCCGCCTTCATCGCCGTCATGGGCGGCAAGCAGGTGGCGATCCTGGCGCCGACCACCCTGCTGGCCGAGCAGCACGCGCAGACCTTTGCCGACCGCTTCGCCGACTGGCCGGTGAAAATCGCCGAGCTGTCGCGCTTCAGGACCGGCAAGGAAATCAACAATGCGATCAAGGGCATGGCCGACGGCACGCTCGACATCGTGATCGGCACCCACAAACTGCTGTCGCCGGACGTCAAGTTCACGCGCCTGGGCCTGGTGATCATCGACGAGGAACACCGCTTCGGCGTGCGCCAGAAGGAAGCGCTGAAAGCCTTGCGCGCCGAGGTCGACGTGCTGACGCTGACCGCGACGCCGATCCCGCGCACCCTGGGCATGGCGCTGGAAGGTTTGCGCGACTTTTCCATCATCGCCACCGCGCCGCAGAAGCGCCTGGCGATCAAGACCTTCGTCCGCAGCGAAGACGGCTCCGTGATCCGCGAGGCCTGCCTGCGCGAGCTGAAACGCGGCGGCCAGATCTACTTCCTGCACAACGAAGTCGAGACCATCGAGAACCGGCATGCGATGCTGAGGGAGCTGTTGCCGGAAGCGCGGATCGGCATCGCCCACGGCCAGATGCATGAGCGCGACCTGGAAAAGGTGATGCGCGACTTCGTGGCCCAGCGCTTCAACATTTTGCTGTGCACGACCATCATCGAGACCGGCATCGACGTGCCGACCGCGAACACCATCATCATGCACCGCGCCGATAAATTCGGCCTGGCCCAGCTGCACCAGCTGCGCGGGCGCGTCGGCCGTTCGCACCACCAGGCCTATGCCTATCTGCTGGTGAACGACGTCTCGAGCCTGACCAAGCAGGCGCAGCGCCGCCTGGACGCGATCCAGCAGATGGAAGAACTGGGCAGCGGTTTCTATCTCGCCATGCACGACCTGGAAATCCGCGGCGCCGGCGAAGTGCTGGGCGAGAACCAGTCGGGCGAGATGCTGGAGATCGGGTTCCAGCTGTACTCCGACATGCTCAACGAAGCCGTGCGTTCGCTGAAGGCGGGCAAGGAGCCGGACCTGGCGGCGCCGCTGTCGACCACCACCGAGATCAATTTGCACTGCCCGGCCCTGCTGCCGGCCGACTTCTGCGGCGACGTGCACGAGCGCCTGTCGATTTATAAACGCCTGGCGAATTGCGAAAGCCAGGGCAAGATCGACGACATGCAGGAAGAACTGATCGACCGCTTCGGCAAGCTGCCGGAACAGGTCAAGGCGCTGATCGAAACGCATCGCCTGCGCATCGCCGCCAAGACGGTCGGCATCGTGAAGATCGACGCCCACAGCGAGGCGGCAAGTCTTCAATTCATGGAACAGCCGCCGATCGACCCGCTCAAGATCATCACGCTGATCCAGAAGAACCGCCACATCAAGCTGGCCGGCCAGGACAAGCTGCGCATCACCGCCGCCATGCCGGACCTGGCCACGCGCGTGACGCAGGTGAAGCAAACCATCAAACAACTGCTGGCTTAAGGATAGGTTGAACGACGTGACGATGAATCTGGTATTGCAGGGGCCTGGCGCGGCGCAGGCCTTGTTGACGGACGTAGCCGCCCTGGCGCGTCCCGCACGGTCGGTGGCGATCTCGGAGCACGCGCTGCGCTTCGAAGATGTGGATGCGTCGCCCGAGGTGCGCGACCGCGTGGCCGCGGCGGCCTATGCGGCCGGCGTGGACGCCACCTTCATCGCAGCCGGCCGCACGCTGGCCGACTTCCGGCTGGTGGCGATGGACATGGATTCGACGCTGATCACCATCGAGTGCATCGACGAGATCGCGGACATGCAGGGCCTGAAGGCCCAGGTGTCCGAGATCACGGAAGCGGCCATGCGCGGCGAGCTCGATTTCGCGGCCAGCCTGACGCGGCGCGTGGCCCTGCTCGAAGGGCTGGAGGCGTCGGCCCTGGCGCGCGTGTACCAGGAGCGCCTGCGCATCTCGCCGGGCGGCGAAGCGATGCTGGCGGCGGTGCAGGCCTCGGGCCTGAAGACCCTGCTGGTCTCGGGCGGCTTCACCTTCTTTACCGAGCGTTTGCAGGCGCGCCTGGGGCTCGACTACGCGCATGCGAACGTGCTGGAAGTCGAGAACGGGCGCCTGACCGGGCGCGTGGTCGGCGGCATCGTCGACGCCGAGGAAAAGCGGCGCACCGTGGAACGCGTCTGCGCGCAACTCGGCATCGCACCACGGCAAGCCATCGTCATGGGCGACGGCGCCAACGACCTGCGCATGATGGGCATCGCCGGCCTGTCAGTGGCCTTCCGCGCCAAGCCGGTGGTGCGTGCGCAGGCTGACGTGGCGCTCAACTTCAGCGGGCTCGACGGCATCCTCACGGTACTGGCCTGATCAAGGCCGCATCCTGTAGGGTGGACGGGTCCCCCGCCCACGCGTCGATCGTTAGCAGCGAGATCATCCGGTACGCCAACGAAGCCGATAACGTTCACCGCGTGGGTACCTTCGGTGTAGAGCTCCCGGCTCTACCCCCCACCCCACTGTATCCCAAGCCGCCGGCTCAAGCATGCGTAGGGTGGGCGCCCCGTGCCCACGCGTTCAACCCATATTTGCTTACCTTTAAATTCTTTGCACCCTGCAAGGAATTGCCATACCACAAGTCCAATTCACCAACTCCCTGCGCCAGCGCAAACTCCCTGCTGAGTTTCTATTGAGTCGCCCCCACCGGAAGCATAGATTGGATACATGGGCCACCGGCCGCGTGTCGCGATTCCGGGGCCGCCTTCATCCATGGAGCGTAGGTATGCACGAGCATTTGCCTGTCCCACCCAGCGGGCCTGCCGCCCGCCCGGCACGCCGCAATTTCCTGCGAGCCGGTCCATTGCTGGCTGCGAGTCTCGCCGTCCCGGCCTTGCCGGCACGCGCCCAGTCCGGCGCCGGCGAGCGCTGGAGCGCCACCTGGGGCGCGGCCCCGGCCGGCCCGCCGCCCAGCGCCAGCACGCAAAGCTACACCAGCCAAACGTTGCGCCTGGTCGTTCACACCAGCATCGGCGGCAACCGCGTGCGCGTGCGCTTCTCCAACGAAATGGGCAGCACCCCGCTGCGCATCGGCGCCGCCAGCATCGGCGTGCGCTCGTCGAGCTCGGCCGTCTCGCAATCGACCCTGCGCACACTCAGCTTCGGCGGCCAGTCGGCGATCACCATCCCGGCCGGGGCACCGGCCCTGTCCGACCCGGTGGAACTGGCAGTGCCGGCCCAGGCCGACCTCGCCATCAGCCTGTACTTGCCGGGCACCGTACAGGCCACCACCCTCCACGACATGGCGCTCACCAGCAGCTACGTGTCGCCGGCAGGCGACTACACCTCGTCGGTGTCGATGCCGGTGTCGCGCTCGATCACGTCCTGGCCCTTCCTCACCGAAGTCGACGTCGACGGCGCCGCCTCCACGCTGGTTGCCATCGGCGACTCGCTCACCGACGGCGCGCGCAGCACCGGCAACGTCAACCGGCGCTGGCCCGACTACCTCGTGCGCCGGCTGCAATCGTCGCTCGGCGCCGGTGGGCGCATCGGCGTGGTCAACCGCGGCATCAGCGCCAACCTGCTGCTCAACGACTACGCCACCGCGCTGATCGCCGGCCGCGACGTGCTCGAACGTTTCGACCGCGACGTGCTGGCCACCGCCGGCGTGCGCTACCTGGCGGTCCTGATCGGCATCAACGACATCAGCTACAGCTCCGGCTCGAACCCAATTCCCGCAGCCGACCTGATTGCCGGCTACCGCCAGGTGATCGCGCGCGCCCATGCGAACGGCATCACCGTGATCGGCGCCACCTTGCCGCCGATGGAAGGCTTCGTCTACTACACGGCGGCGCGCGAAGCGGTGCGGCGAGCGGCAAACAGCTGGATCCGCTTCAGCGGCGAATTCGATGCCGTGGCCGACATCGAGGCGGCCCTGAGCGACCCGAACGATCCGGCGCACATCCTGCCCTTGTACGACAGCGGCGACCACCTGCACCCGAACGATGCCGGTTACCAGGCGATGGCGAATGCCTTTCCGCTGGCGCCCTTCGTGGCGGCGACCACGCCGCCGCTGGACTTCCTGAACCGGTATTGACGAGCGCACCGGAGCCAGCATCGGAGTCAGAACCTGAGCCAGCAACTGAGCCAGCACCCGCCGCGCAGCGAAAGCCCGGCGCCAGCAGCACGGCGCCGAGGTTTCCGGCGTCCCTTCACCTGTAACAAGCTGTAATTCCGCGCCAAAATGTACGCCGACAAACTATCATGGCGACATCAGGAGGACCGCCATGAAAAAACTCATCGTCATTTCTGCCGCCCTGGCGGCACTTACCGGCTGCGCTACCCAGTATCCGGGTCCGGCCAACTACGGCACGCGCGGCTACGCCCAGGCGCCGGACGCCAACGGCTGGCAAACGGTGTCGGTGACGCCGGTACCGCTGGGCACGGGCGCGCGCTCGGGCGACGCCGGCGTGGTCACCAGCTCGCCGGTCGTCGTCAATCCGGCGCCGGACAACGTCGTCTATTCGTCGCAACCGGTGTACGCGCCGCAATCGGTGTACGGTGCACCGGTCTACGGTGCGCCGGTGTACGGCGCGCCGGTTATCGTGCAGGATCCGTACTGGTATCCGCCGGTGTCGATCGGCCTGGGCTTCAGCTTCGGACGCAGCTGGGGTGGCGGCCATCGCCACTACGCGCCACGACCGCGTTTCCACCGTCGCTGACCGAGCGGGCGGCGCGCAGTTCTGCTGCCTTGCGCCGTACCGATGCACCAAAAAGGGGAGGCCGCACACAGGTGCGGCCTTTTTTTTGCGCAGCAGAATACGCCCCTTCCCTTACCGATTTCTTACGTCCGAGCATTCCGTTTGCATGGTGCGACGCGTCACAGCAATCGATTGCTGTTGGCCAATTGCTAACCTACAATGCATTGTCGATGGCGCTCTGGCGGTGTCGTTCCGCCCGGGCTACAGCGTACCGAAACACCTAATAAATCCACGGAGACAGCAATGAATTTCAAGATGAAAGCATTGGTTGCAGGTGTAGCACTCGGGTTCTCGATGTCGGCAATGGCGGCCGATCCGATCAAGATCGGCGTCACCGGGCCGTTCACCGGCGGCTCGGCGCCGATGGGCGTATCGATGCGCGACGGCGTCAAGCTGGCGGTGCAGGAGATCAATGCCAAGGGCGGCGTGCTGGGACGCCAATTGCAGATGGTCGAGCGCGACGACGAAGCGAAACCCGAACGCGGCGTGCAGATCGCCCAGGAACTGATCAACAAGGAACGCGTGGCCGCCACCGTCGGCTACATCAACACGACGGTCGCCCTGGCCTCGCAGCGCTTCTACCAGAACGCCAAAATCCCGGTGATGAACAACGTCGCCACCGGCTCCGTGATCACCAAGCAGTTCGCCACCGCCCCCGAGAACTATGTCTTCCGTAACTCGGCCAACGACACCATCCAGTCGGCGATGATCGTCGAGGAAGCCGTTGCCCGCCGCGGCTTCAAGAAGGTCGCGATCCTGGCCGACTCCACCAGCTACGGCCAGCTCGGCCGCGAAGACCTGGAAAAGGCGCTGGAGAAGAAAGGCATCAAGGCCGTCACGGTCGAGAAGTACAACCTGAAGGACGTCGACATGACGCCCCAGCTGCTGAAAGCCAAGCAGGCCGGCGCCGAGGTCGTGCTCACCTACGGCATCGGCCCCGAGCTGGCCCAGATCGCCAACGGCATGGAAAAGCTGAACTGGAAAGTGCCGATGATCGGCAGCTGGACCCTGGCCATGGCCAACTTCATCGACAACGCCGGCAAGAACTCGGAAGGCACCCGCATGCCGCAGACCTTCATCCAGGAAGGCGACAACGCACGCCGCAAGGCCTTCATCGACGCCTACACCAAGGCCTACAACCCGCCGAACGGCCGCATGCCGTCGGCCGTCTCCGCCGCCCAGGGCTACGACTCGATCTACCTGCTGGCCGCCGCCATGAAACAGGCAGGCAGCACCGAAGGCCCGAAAGTGAAAGCCGCGCTGGAAAACCTGAACGAAAAGGTCGAAGGCGTGGTCACCACCTACAGCAAGCCCTACAGCAAGGACGACCACGAAGCGATCAACTTCGAGAACACGCGCTTCGGCGAAGTGCGTGGCGGGCGCGTCGTGCTGGCGAAGTAATCCACGCAAGCCACATCGCAAGGCATCACCAAGCTGCATCTTGTCGTGACACGGCCGGCTCCCGCGGGAGCCGGCCGAGGGCGTTCCGATACGCCCTGTCATTCGTCGTTGCTAATCGTCGGCCGGCGGCGCCTTCGCCGCCACTAGGGTGAACATCATGGAAATTCTTTTGCAGCTGGTCTTCAGCGGGATCGCGCTCGGCATGATCTATGCCGTCATCGCATTCGGCTACCAATTAACCTTTGCCACGTCCGGCACGCTGAACTTCGGCCAGGGCGAAGCCCTGATGCTCGGTGCCCTGGTCGGCCTGAGCCTGGCCGGCAGCGTCCACGGCGGTCCCTACCTGAGTTACTGGCTGATGATCCCGGTCGTCATCCTGTTCGGCGCCTTGCAAGGCGCCTTTGTCGAGTGGATCGGCGTGCGTCCGGCGATCAAGCTGAAGTCCGAATTCGGCTGGATCATGTCGACCATCGCGCTGGCCATCATCTTCAAGAACATCGCTGAAAACATCTGGGGCAAGGAAGACATGCCCTTCCCCTCGCCGCTCGACTCGACCCCGTTCCAGGTGATGGGCGCCAACGTCCAGCCGATGCAGGTGGCCGTCATCATCGGCGCCCTCCTGATCATGCTGGCGGTCGAGCTGTTCAACCGCAAGTCGATCTACGGCAAGGCCGTCGTCGCCACCTCGAACGACCGCGACGCCGCCGGCCTGATGGGCATTAACACCGGCCGCGTGATCACCTTCTCATATGCGCTGTCCTCGGCCACCGCCGCCTTTGCCGGCGTGCTGGTGGCGCCGGTGACGCTGACCGGCGCCACCATGGGCGCCTCGCTCGGCCTGAAGGCATTCGCGGTGGCGATCATCGGCGGCCTGACCTCGGGCGTGGGCGCCATCGTCGGCGGCCTGATCATGGGCATCTCGGAAACCACGGCCGGCTACTACATCTCGACCGGCTACAAGGACGTGCCGGCCCTGCTGCTCCTGCTGCTGGTGCTGGCCATCAAGCCGTCCGGCCTGTTCGGCAAAGCCGCGATCAAGAAGGTGTGACGATGACGAAAAAAACCCTTCTCGCCGCCGTTATCGGGATCGCCGCGCTGGCGCTGTTCCCGCTGTTCGTAACGAACCCGTATTATGTGCACCTGGTCGAAACCATCCTGATCTACGCGATCCTGCTGTTCGGGCTGGACATCGTGGTCGGCTACACCGGGCAAGTCTCGCTCGGCCACGCCGGCCTGTTCGGCATCGGCTCGTATGTGACGGCGGTGTTGATCATGCACTTCGGCACACCGTGGTTCCTGGCGGTGCCGGCCAGTATCGTGGTGACCGCGCTGTTCGGCGCCATCCTGGCGCTGCCGGCCCTGCGCGTCACCGGGCCGTATCTCGCGATGGTGACCCTGGCCTTCGGCACCATCATCCAGATCCTGATCAACGAGATGTCCTTCATCACGCAAGGGCCGATGGGCATCACGCTGACCAAACCGAGCCTGTTCGGACGCGAGCTGCACGAAACCGAATATTTCTACATGGTGGCGATCTTCATGGTCGCGGCGCTCACCGTGGTCCACTTCCTGCTCAAGTCCCACTTCGGGCGCGCCTTCGAGGCCTTGCGCGACAGCCCGATCGCCTCGGACTGCATGGGCGTCTCGGTGTACCGCTACAAGGTGTATGCCTTCGTCATCAGCGCCGGCCTGGCCGGTCTCGCGGGCAGCCTGTACGCCTATTCCGAGCAGTACGTCTCGCCGAACACCTACAACTTCGAGCTGACCATCCTGTTCCTGCTGGCCGTGATCATGGGCGGGCGCAAGACCCGCACCGGCTCCATCATCGGCGCCATCATCGTCGTCATGCTGCCCAGCCTGCTGGCCGACATCGTGCTGTTCCGCCAGATCGCGCTGGCCGCCGCCGTGCTGGGTGTGCTTGGCTCGGCGATTGCGCTGGCGCGCGGACGCACCACGGCGCGCAAGGTGCTGGTGCCCCTGGTGGCCACCATCGGCCTGGCGATCTGGGCCTACCGCATCGAGAACATGGTCGACTGGCGCCTGACCATCTTCGGCCTGATGACGCTGTTCGTCGTCTACTACCTGCAGGACGGGATCGTCGGCTTCTTTCGCCAGTTGCTGGGCCGCCGGGTGGCGCATACGCGGGCGGTGGATGCCGACCGCCAGACCGACCCGTTCGAGGGCGTGGCAATCGAGGCCGGCAGCGGCGGCGGCGATTTGCTGCGCGCCGAACAGATCCTGATGCAGTTCGGCGGCCTGAAGGCGCTGAACCAGGTCGATTTGAACGTGCAGCGCGGCGCCGTGCACGGCCTGATCGGCCCGAACGGCTCGGGCAAGAGCACGATGATGAACGTCCTCACCGGCATTTATAAACCGACCGCCGGCAGGGTGGTGTTCGCCGGCGACGCCATCACCGGCCGTTCTCCGTCGCAGATCGCGCTGGGCGGCGTGGCGCGCACCTTCCAGAACGTGCAGCTGTTCGGCGAGATGACCGCCACCGAGAACGTGCTGGTCGGCCTGCACCACAGCTTCCGCTCGAACGTGTTCGACGCCATGGTGAAAACGCCGCGCCTGCGCCGCGAGGAAGCGGCGGCGAGGAAGCGTGCCGCCGCCATCCTCGAATTCGTGGGCTTGTCCGATCTGGCCGACGAGGAAGCACGCAACCTCCCCTACGGCAAGCAGCGTCTGCTGGAAATCGGCCGCGCCCTCGGCCTGAACCCGCGCCTGCTGCTGCTCGACGAACCG
>Ga0209023_10007818_pt1 | contig 10853 bp, 8 predicted proteins | sample LakOneMetagenome_FD_187468 | JGI IMG/M metagenome (GOLD analysis project Ga0209023, IMG submission 187468) | Freshwater and sediment microbial communities from Lake Erie, Canada (SPAdes) (version 2) | ecosystem: Environmental > Aquatic > Freshwater > Lentic | place: Lake Erie, Canada | collected...
GGAGGTGTCGTAGTCGGTCGACACGGTTTCCGGGTTGCAGTTGACCATGATGGTCTCGAACCCGTCCTCGCGCAGCGCCAGCGCGGCGTGCACGCAGCAGTAGTCGAACTCGATGCCCTGGCCGATGCGGTTAGGCCCGCCGCCGAGCACCATGATCTTGCGGCGATCCGTTGGTGCGGCCTCGCATTCGTCCTCGTAGGTCGAATACAGGTAGGCGGTCGTGGTCGCGAATTCGGCCGCGCAACTGTCCACGCGCTTGTAGACCGGGCGCACGCCGAAGGCCTTGCGCAGCGCGCGCACCGCGGATTCGTTGGTGTCGGCCAGCTTCGCGATGCGCGCGTCGGAGAAACCCATGCGCTTGAGCGCGCGCAGGCGCTTCGCATCGAGTCCATCCAGGCCACGGCGGGCGACCTCGGATTCGGCTTCCACCAATTCCTCGATCTGGTCGAGGAACCACGGATCGACGAACGACAGCGCATGCACGTCCTCGACCGACATGCCGCTGCGGAAGGCATCGGCGAGGTGGAAGATGCGTTCCGGGCCCGGTTCCTTCAGCTCGCGGCGCAACTTCGCGAGGCCTTCCTCGGATTGCAGGTCGAGGTCGGTCGGATCGAGGCCGGTCTTGCCGGTTTCCAACCCGCGCAACGCCTTCTGCAGAGATTCCTGGAAGCTGCGGCCGATCGCCATCACCTCGCCCACGGATTTCATCTGCGTGGTCAGGCGCGCATCCGCGGCCGGGAATTTCTCGAACGCGAAGCGCGGGATCTTGGTGACCACGTAGTCGATGGCCGGCTCGAACGAAGCCGGGGTCTTGCCGCCGGTGATCTCGTTCTTCAGCTCGTCCAGGGTGTAGCCGACCGCAAGCTTGGCCGCGACCTTGGCGATCGGGAAACCGGTCGCCTTCGACGCCAGCGCCGAGGAACGCGACACGCGCGGGTTCATCTCGATCACCACCACGCGCCCGTTGCTGGCATTGATGCCGAACTGCACGTTGCTGCCGCCGGTATCCACGCCGATCTTGCGCAGCACCGCGATCGACGCATCGCGCAGGCGCTGGTATTCCTTGTCGGTAAGCGTCTGCGCCGGCGCGACGGTGATGCTGTCGCCGGTATGCACGCCCATCGGGTCGAAGTTCTCGATGCTGCACACGATGATGCAGTTGTCCGCGGTGTCGCGGACCACTTCCATCTCGAATTCCTTCCAGCCCAGCACCGATTCCTCGACCAGTACTTCGGTGGTCGGCGACAGTTCCAGCCCGCGCTTGACGATCTCGATCAGTTCCTCGCGGTTGTAGGCGATGCCGCCGCCGCTACCACCAAGCGTGAAGCTGGGGCGGATGATGGTCGGGTAACCCACGCGGGTCTGGATATCGAGCGCTTCCTCCAGCGTGTGCGCGACCTCCGCCTTCGGGCATTCCAACCCGATGTCCTTCATCGCCACGCGGAACAGTTCGCGGTCCTCGGCCATGCGGATGGCGTCGCGCTTGGCGCCGATCAGCTCGACGCCGTACTTCTCGAGCACGCCGTTGTCGGCCAGGTCCAGCGCGCAATTCAGCGCGGTCTGCCCGCCCATGGTCGGCAGTAGTGCGTCGGGCTTTTCCTTGGCGATGATCTTCTCGACCGTCTGCCAGTTGATCGGCTCGATGTAGACCGCGTCCGCCATTTCCGGGTCGGTCATGATCGTGGCCGGATTGGAATTCACCAGCACCACGCGATAACCCTCGTCGCGCAGCGCCTTGCACGCCTGCGCGCCGGAGTAGTCGAATTCGCAGGCCTGGCCGATCACGATCGGCCCGGCGCCGATGATCAGGATGGTCTTGAGGTCGGTGCGCTTAGGCATGTCAACGCGCCTCCATCAGCGCAACGAACTTGTCGAACAACGGCGCCATGTCGTGCGGGCCGGGCGAAGCTTCCGGATGGCCCTGGAAACTGAAAGCCGGCGCATCGACCAACTCGATGCCCTGGTTGCTGCCGTCGAACAGCGAGCGATGCGTCACCCGCGCATCGGCCGGGAGCGTGGCTTCGTCGATGCAGAAGCCGTGGTTCTGCGAGGTGATCATTACCCGACCGCTGTCGATGTCGATGACCGGATGGTTCGCGCCGTGGTGGCCGTGCGGCATCTTCATCGTTTTCGCGCCGACCGCGAGACCGAGCAACTGGTGGCCGAGGCAGATGCCGTACAGCGGGATCTTCTTCGCGACGAACTCGCGGATCGCAGCGATGGCGTAATCGCAGGGTTCCGGATCGCCGGGGCCGTTCGACAGGAACACGCCATCGGGCTTCATCGCCAACACTTCGGCTGCAGGCGTCTGCGCCGGCACCACCGTCACGTCGCAGCCGCGCTCGGCCAGCATGCGCAGGATGTTGCGCTTGGCGCCAAAATCGTAGGCAACGACTTTGAACTTCGGCTCCACGCGCACGAATTCGTCGCGATCGAGGTCGAGCTGGCCTTCGCGCCATGGATACGCGGCATCGGTGCTCACCACCTTGGCCAGGTCCATGCCCTTCAGGCCGGGGAACTTGCGCGCGGCCTCGATCGCTTTGTCGGCGTCGATTTCCCCCGCCATCAGCGTGCCGTTCTGCGCGCCGCGGTCGCGCAGCATGCGGGTGAGCTTGCGCGTGTCGATATCGGCGATGGCCACTATCCCGCGCGCGCGCAGCCATTCCGGCAACGGGATCTGGCTGCGCCAGTTGCTGGGCCGGCGCGGTACGTCGCGCACGATCAGGCCCGCGGCCCAGGCCTTGCCGGCTTCGTCGTCCTGGTCGGTGCAACCGGTGTTGCCGATGTGCGGATAGGTGAGCGTCACCAGCTGCCGCGCGTACGACGGGTCGGTGAGGATTTCCTGGTAGCCGGTCATGGCGGTGTTGAACACCACTTCGCCCACGGACAGGCCGTCTGCGCCCACGGAAATGCCCTCGAAGACCGTTCCGTCTTCAAGCGCGAGGATGGCAGGTGTCGTCACGGGCTTCGCCTACGTCGGGTTGCAAGAAAGCGCCGAAGCGGCGGAAAACCGGTTCGGAGCTGGCTGTATCGGGCGAGCGGGAATTGTACCGGGATGCCCCCGGGCGCGCCAGCCGCAGGTGCGTCGCTAGACTCGGGAAATGGCGCCCACCCTGCTCCACACGCTGTTCGAGGCCGCGGCCTATGCGGTCGGCTTCCGTCTGTTCCTGCGCGAACGCCGCCGCCGTGCGCTGCCGGCGCTGGCCGATCGCGAGGCGGGCCTGGCCATCGGCGTCGGCGCCATCCTCGGCGCGGCGCTGGGCGCGAAATTCGCCTACTGGCTGTACGACCCGGCGTACGCATTCGCGGGATTCCCGGATTGGAAGCGCCTGCTGGAAGGCAAGTCGATCATCGGCGGACTGCTGGGCGGGCTCGCCGGCGTGGAAATCGCGAAGCGACTGGATGGCATCCGCGGTTCGACCGGCGACGCCTTCGTCTGGCCGCTGATGCTGGGCATGGGCATCGGCCGGATCGGTTGCTTCCTGTCCGGGCTCAACGACCACACCGCCGGCAACCCGACCTCGCTGCCATGGGGCGTGGATTTCGGCGATGGCGTGCCGCGCCACCCCACGCAGCTGTATGAAGTCGCGTTCCTCGCGCTCTGGGCCGCGCTGCTGGCCTGCCGCGGCGACCGCCTGTCGCGCCCGGGCGACCGCTTCCGCGCCTTCATGATCGGCTACCTGCTGTACCGGCTGTGCATCGAATCCATCCGCCCGATCCCGCTGCACTACTTCGGCCTGCTCTCCGGGCTGCAGTTGCTGTGCGTCGCCGGCCTGCTCTACTACCATCGCGACATCCCGCGCATCGCCAGGGAATTCCTGGGTTCGTCCGGAAATTCGAAATAAGGAGTTCCGATGTGGGCGCGAAAACAAGGCCATACCTGTTCTACGACAGCGCGGTGTCGGTCTGCGGCACCTGCCTGCGCCGGGTCGAGGGCAACATCCTGATCAAGGACGGCGCGGTGTACATGGACAAGTGGTGCCCGCAGCACGGCCGCGAACGCGTGCTGCTGGCCGACGATGCCGACTACTACCGCCTGTGCCGGGAGAAGTTCGTCAAGCCGCCGGAACTGCCGCAGCGCTTCAACACCGAGCGCCGCTGGGGTTGCCCCTACGACTGCGGCCTGTGCCCGGAACACATGCAGCACAGTTGCCTCACCCTGGTCGAGGTCACCGACCACTGCAACCTGCGCTGCCCGATCTGCTACGCCGATTCCGGCCCGCATCGACCAGGTTTCCGCGACCTCGCGGTCATCGAGAAGATGCTCGACGCCATCGTCGCCAACGAAGGCGAGCCGGACGTGGTGCAGATCTCGGGCGGTGAACCGACCCTGCACCCGGATTTCTTCGCCATCCTCGATGCGGCCAAGGCGCGTCCGATCAAGCACCTGATGGTGAACACGAACGGGCTGCGCATCGCCAAGGAAGTGGAGTTCGTCGAACGCCTGGCCGGCTACATGCCCGGCTTCGAGCTGTACCTGCAGTTCGATTCGCTGCGCGACGAGGTGCACCAGCAATTGCGTGGCGCCAAGTTGCGCGAGATCCGCCTGCGCGCGCTGGAAGCGCTGAACAAGCACGGCATCTCGACCACGCTGGTGGTCACGGTCAAGAAAGGCCTCAACGACGGCGAATTGGGCGAGATCATCGATTTCGCGCTGAAGCAGCCCTGCGTACGCGGCGTGACCTTCCAGCCGATCCAGAACGCCGGGCGCGCCGAGAACTACGACCCGGCGCGCGACCGCCTCACTCTCACAGAAGTACGGCGCCGCATCCTCGAGCAGTCGACGCTGTTCCGGCCCGAGGATCTGATCCCGGTGCCCTGCCATCCCGACAGCCTGGCGATGGCCTATGCGTTGAAACTCGAGGACAAGCTGCTGCCGCTGACCGGACTGGTGCCGCCCGAAGTGCTGATCGAAGGTGGCCGCAACAGCATCGTGCTGGAAAAGGACGAAGGCCTGCGCGATGCGATCTTCAAGCTGTTCGCCACCAACCATTCGCCGCAATCGCAGGCCTGTTCGCTGGCCGACCTGCTGTGCTGCCTGCCGCAGGTGCAGGCGCCGGAAGGGCTCGGCTACGGCAACGTGTTCCGCGTGCTGATCATGGCCTTCATCGACGCCGAGGGCTTCGACCTGCGTTCGGTGAAGAAGAGCTGCGTGCACATCGCGCAGCCGGACGGGCGCATCATCCCGTTCGATACCTTCAACCTGTTCTACCGCGACGACCGCGCGCAGCAGCTGGAGAAACTGCGACGCATGGTCGAGGCCGGCCAGCGACTCGAGACCGAAGGGGAACCCGCCACATGAACGTCCCGAATCCGTCCAACGACCCGCAACCCGATCCGCGCGGCTCGCGTTGGCTGGGTTTCGGCCTGTTCTGGCTGATCCTGATCGGAGGCGGCATGGTCGCCGGCATCGTGGCATCGGCCGCGAGCATGCTGTTCCACGGCGCGACGCTGGTGTTTTCGCTCGCCACGCTGCTGCCGTGGATCGCGCCGCTGGTGGTGGCGATCTGGCTGGCGAACAAGGGCAAGACCCGAACCGCGCAAGGCATCGCGTTCGGTTTCCTCAGCCTGTTCGCGGTCGGCCTGCTGCTGGTCGCCGCCTGCTTCGGCATTCTCGCCCTCGGCGGTTTCGGCAACATGCACTAAGCCCGGTCGGCGGCGCCGGGCGTCAGTCCAGCAGGTCGCGAACCCGGTAGCGCCCCGGCGCGCGCCCGACCAGCGCACGCGCCGCGTGCAGGGCGCCGCGGGCGAAGATGTCGCGGTTGGTCGCGCGATGCACGAGTTCGATGCGCTCGCCGATGCCGGTGAACTGCACGAGGTGTTCGCCGACGATGTCGCCGGCGCGGATCGAGGCATAGCGTGGCGTCGCCCCGCCCTCGCCCGCGGCCAGGCCCAGGGTCAACGCGGTGCCCGAGGGCGCATCGAGCTTGCGCGTATGGTGCGCTTCGACGATGTCGCAATCCCAACCCGGGAGCGCGCGCGCGGCGCGTTCGACCAGGTCGTGCAGGACGGCGACGCCGAGGCTGAAATTGCTGGCCCAGGCCAGCGCAATGCGCGCGGAGGCCGCGTCCAGCGCAGCCTGCTGCGCCTGCGAAAGCCCGGTGGTGCCCGATGCCAGCGGCGCGCCGCGCTGCAGGCACAGGCCGAGGATCGCGTCGAAGCCCTCCGGCAGGCTGAAATCGATGGCGACGTCGAATTCCGGCACGCCGGCGAGTTCGTTCGCCGCGAATTGCGGGATGCCATCGACGACGCGCGCTGCGACCTTGCGCGAAACCGCGGCGACGACCTCGCCGCCCTCGCCTTCGCGGCACAGGCGTTGCAACGCCTGGCCCATGCGGCCATTGCCTCCGTGGATCAGCAGTCGGATCGGTGCGTCCATGCAGCGCAGGCTAGCCGGCCCGCTGGACGCCGACAAGGCGCTTCAGGCGTCGCCGATCCGGGCCTTGCCGAGCTTGACCATCGCGGCCAGTTCCGCGGTGGACGCGGTCAGCACGCGCACGCCGCGGCGGTTCACCAGCAACAGGCGCGAGGAGATCGGGCTGACCCAGGACACCTTCGCCGGCTCCATGCGCCCGGATGAGTCCAGCAATTGCAGCCAGTCGCCGACCTGCAGTTCGCGTACCCGCGCAAGCACGTCGGTTTCAAAATCGAGCAGGTCGGTGCCGCCGACCACCGCCAACCGCGGTGGCGGCTGTTCGACGGCGTCGGGCGACGCGGATGCAACCGGAGCTGCCGGGATTGCAGCTTCCGCGATGGGCGCCTGGGCCGGAGGCGCGAGTTCGTCCTGCAGCTCGTCGACGATGGCGGTCGCGGCCTCGCCCACGTAACCGGAACTGGCGAGGATCTCCTCGATCTGCCCGCGCGGAAGTTGCGGCGGCTCGCCGTGCGTTTCCGCGCCGGATTTGCGATCGAAGGCCTGCAGCAACCCGTCCACGGCTTCCATCGCCCGCGCATGGCGCGACGAACCGTAGCCATCGCGCAGGATCACCTGGGCGATGTGGTGCGCGGCGTGGAGGTCGAGGAAGGTGCCGACCGCCGCCGGCAACGCGCGTTCGCCGCGCCGCTCCCGTAATTCCCCGGTCGCAGTCTTGCGCGCGGATTCCAGCCGTTCGCGGCCGTGCCGCGCCTGTGCCGCGCGCTTTTCCGCGAGCTCGAAGCGCTTGCGGTTCTGGGCCATGTACGCGCGCAGTTCCTGTTCCAGCGTTTCGAAGATCGCCACGTCCTCGTTGAACTCGGCGACGACGCGGTCGATGGTGCGGTCGACGCGGTCGAGCAATTCGCGTTCCTGCGGCGCGGCGCCATGGTTGCCCGCGCAGGCTTCGGCCACGGTGTTGAGCAGGCGCCATGCCGGGTGTTCGCGCGAATCGAACATGTAGCGGTCGCGTACCGCGACCCGGGTGTACGGGACCAGCAGGCGATCGATCCTCTGCCGCACGCGTTTGTCGAAGCGCGTGCCGTCCAGCAGCGAATCGAACAGCCTCGCCATCAGGCCCAGCGTTTCCTCGTCGGTTTCCCCCAGGTGCAGCCCGTCGCCACCCATGCCGAGCTTGCGTGCGTTCTGCGCCACGTCCCGGATCAGGCGCTCGGCGAGGGATTCCTGTCCCGTCGCCGCCGGCACCGCGGCCCGATCCTGCAGCTCGTGCTGCATCAGCGTGAGGATGGAAAGCAGTTCGCTCGACCCGATTCTCGGCACCGTCGGGGTGACCGTGCCCGGATCGAAAAGCGGTTGTTCCTCGCGCGCGGGCGCGCGGCGCGATTCCAGCAGCCTGAGCAATTGGGTGAACAGCATTCCATCGAGCGGAATGCCTCCACCGCCCGCGGGCGCGGAGGACCGTACGGCCGGCGGCATCGGCGGACGCGAAGTCGCCGCGACGGGACGCGCATTCTGCGGCACTTGGCCAGAAGCCAGCATCGCTTCGCAGCGCTCGTAGGCCTGCGCCAGGGCGCCGGCAAGCGGGCGTTCGACCGAGCGCAGCGTCGCGATGCGGTGGCTTGCGTCGGGATCCGCCTCGTCCAGCGCAGCCGCCAGTGCATGCACGATGAAGGCCGGGGCCATCGGGTTCTGCGAGGCATGCAGGCTTTCGCGGCTGACCGTGCGCGCCAGGCGCTTGCCGAGCATCTCCAGGCTGCGCGCGTTCGGGCGCGATGCGCCTTCCACCACCTGCTCGCGTGCCAGTTGCGTTTCCAGCGCATCTTCGGACAGCAGGCTGAGACTGATGTCCGCGACGTCGACCTCCGGAGCGGGCTTGTGCGCGGGCAGTTCGCGGAATCCGGCGATCAGTGCATGGCGGACGCGCTGGATCACCCGGCCCTGGTCGAACTGTCCTTCCGCGGATTCGCGCAGGGCGTGCTCGAGCGCGGGCAGCAGGCTCTCCAGGAGCTGCTCCTGCAAGGCAACGATCAGGCTTCCATCGTGCGAATCGCCACGGATGGAACCAGGTGGAAGCGGAACGGACATGGCGCCTGGACGGGGGATGGCGTTTTCGTGACCTTACGCAAAGTCGGGCGACAAGTCATTGATGCCGGTCAAATTTCCAAAGCGATAACCGGCCCGGCAACGTTATGATCGGCGCATACAACAACGAGGTGCGAGCGTGGCTTCCCCCAGGCCCTTGCTCGATGTCGGCCGGCTCGATCGTCCCGACACGATCGTGGCCAGCGCGCCGTTCCGCTTCCTCGTCGCCCGAGGACAGCTCGACGATGCGCGTCGGCATGCGTTGCTCGCGGATTTCCCGCACTACGGCAGCGCCGGCTTCTTTCCCTACGAACCCGCGGACTGCGGTCCCGCGGTGCGGGCGTTGGTCGAGGAAGTCCGCTCGCCGGCGTTCGCCGAAGCGCTCGGGCACCGCCTCGGCATCGCGGGATTGGGCGAACGCCCCACCCTCGTCACTCTGTGCGATTCACTGAATCGCCGGCATGGAACGTTGCACACCGACAGCCGTTCCAAGATCGCCACCGCCCTGCTCTATTTCAGCGAAACGTGGCCGCACGGCAGCGCGGGTTGCCTGCGCTTCCTCGCCCACGGCGGCGACATCGAAGCCATGGTCGCGCCGGAAATCCCGCCGCTGTACGGAACCCTCGTCGCATTCGTGCGTGCGGATAATTCCTGGCACGGACACCTGCCCTACGAAGGACAGCGACGGGTACTGCAGGTTGCGTGGCTGACCAGCGAGGACGAACTCCGTCGCAAACAGAAGCGCGGCACGTTCTCGCGCTGGCTGAAGAAACTCGCGGGCGGGCTGGACCGGCGCCTCGGCGCCGGGCGCGGCATCAACCCGCGCCGCTACTGACCCGCGCGGTGCGTGTCAGGACACCATCCGGTCCCAGAAACCCTTGACGCCGTCGAGGAAGGTGCTGGACTTGGGCGAATGCCGGCGCGCGCCGTCGCCGACGAAGGTGGCCTCGAAGTTCTCCAGCAGCGTGCGCTGCTCCGGGGTGAGGTTGACCGGGGTTTCCACGACCATCTTGCAGTACAGGTCGCCCGGCGCGCGGCTGCGCACCGACTTCACGCCCTTGTCGCGCAGGCGGAACACCTTGCCGGTCTGGGTTTCGGCGGGAACGCGGATCTCGGCTTCGCCACCCAGCGTGGGCACGCGCACCGTGTCGCCGAGCGCGGCCTGCGAAATGCGGATCGGGACTTCGCAATGCAGGTCGTCGCCGTCGCGTTCGAACAGTTCGTGCGGGCGCACCCGGACTTCGACGTAGAGGTCGCCCGGCGGCGCGCCGGCGGGACCGGCCTCGCCCTCGCCGGCGAGGCGGATGCGGTCGCCGTTGTCGACCCCGGCGGGCACCTGCACCGCGAGCGTCTTCTCGTCCTGCACCCGGCCGTTGCCGTGGCAGGCCTTGCACGGGTTGACGATGGCCTGGCCGCGCCCGCCGCAGTGCGGGCACGACTGCTGCATGGCGAAGATGCCGCGCTGCATGCGCACCTGGCCGCGGCCGTGACAGGTCGTGCAGGTCTCGATCTTGCCGTCTTCCGAACCCGAGCCGCTGCACACCGTGCAGGCCGAAAGCGTGGGCAGTTCGATGCGCTTCTCGACCCCGGCGACGGCTTCCTCCAGGTCGAGTTCCAGCACGTAGCCGACGTCCGCGCCGCGGCGCGGCGCCTGGCGCGCGCCGCCGCCGAAGATGTTGCCGAAGATGTCGCCGAAGATGTCGCCCACGTCGTGGAAGCCCGGGCCGGCGTTGCCGCCGCCCATGCCGTGCTCGAACGCGGCGTGGCCATGCTGGTCGTACATGCGGCGCTTGCCGCCGTCGCTCAGCACTTCATAGGCCTCCTTGCACTCCTTGAACTTCGCCAACGCCTCGGGATCGTCGGGGTTGCGGTCAGGATGGTGCTTCATCGCGCAACGGCGATAGGCCTTCTTCAGGTCCTCCTCGCTCGCGTCGCGTGCAACGCCGAGGGTTTCGTAATAGTCGCGCTTGCTCATTGCCCTTCGATTCTCGATTCGATGCGGCGGTCCGGCACCAGCCAGACCAGTGCCACCAGTACGTAAAGCGCGCAGGACAACCACGGCTGCACGAACGCCAGCGCGATCCCCGCCAAGTAGAACAGCGGCGACAAGCGCCCCTTGAAATCGTTGCCGGTGGCGCGCGCGAGCAGCGAGTCGTGGCCCTCCACGGCGATGATGCGCTGCTGCAGGATCCAGTAGGCGATCGCCGCCATCAACAGCACCACGCCGTACATCGCGGTGGGCAGCGCGGTGAAGTGGTTCTCGCCCATCCACGCGGTCGCGAACGGGAACAGCGACAGCCAGAACAGCAGGTGCAGGTTCGCCCACAGCACGCTGCCGCTGACCTTGTGCGTGGCGTGCAGCATGTGGTGGTGGTTGTTCCAGTAGATGCCGACGTAG
>Ga0209023_10007820_pt1 | contig 10849 bp, 7 predicted proteins | sample LakOneMetagenome_FD_187468 | JGI IMG/M metagenome (GOLD analysis project Ga0209023, IMG submission 187468) | Freshwater and sediment microbial communities from Lake Erie, Canada (SPAdes) (version 2) | ecosystem: Environmental > Aquatic > Freshwater > Lentic | place: Lake Erie, Canada | collected...
GAAGTATCGGTCACCGCGAGGGTAGAGCCTTGCGTGAAGTCCTGATGCATAACGGTCGGTGAAAGAGACGTCGGCTTCCGCCGAGCGGCCCATGGTCACTCCGCCGAAGGCGTCGAAGCGGGTTCCGGCTTCGAGCCCGCCGCCTCTGACCACCACGATCCAGGCGTCGTAGGAACCTGCCGGAACCGCGCCGATCGTCGCGTCGGCATCGAAGTCCCCGCCCTTGTTCCGCTTCAGGTCCTTGCGGGCACTTGCCGCGATCCAGAGCAGGAACAGGTACAGGACGGCCAGGAACCCGAACTTGAGGGCAACTGAAATCGGTTCGTAGTCCAATTGTGCGTAGCTACCGTTCGATCCCGAAACGGAATGTCGTTGTGCCCACGGTCACCTGGTCACCCTCGCGAAGCGGTGCGTCGGTCACCCGTCGGCCGTTCACCTTGACCCCGTTGGTTGAACCGAGGTCGAAGATCTCCCACTGACCGGTGCGGTCCTGACGGAGTTCGGCGTGCCGGCGTGAAATGTTCGGGTCCCGAAGCACGCACTCGGCGTCGTCGGATCGGCCGAGGACCGCGCTGGGACCGTCGAGCACGTAGCGCCGGTCGTCCAGATCGACGATCGCCCGGGTCATCGCGGGACGATCCGGGGGCCGCTCGGTGGGGTCGGCGGCGGGCTGGGCGGGCGGCACCTTGTAGACCATGGTGTGACCCTCGTCAGCCTGCTGCGGCAGTTCGCCTTCGCGGGCGGCGGGCTTGACCAGCCGGGCCTGGATTCCGAATTCGCCGAGCCGGAGACGGCTGTCGGTGTTGAAGTGGACCTCGGGGCGGGTGAGCAGGTCGTAGCCCTTGCGCCGGGCATGTTCGAGCAGGTAGCCGGAGAGCTCCTGTTCAAGTGACCGCTCGTAGCCTTCGAGCTTGTCGCGATCCTTTTCCGAGAGGTGGACCGTGTACTCGTTCGGCACGTAGACCCGTGAAACCGAAGCGGTCTTGTGCGAGTCCATCTCCTTGGCCAGCTTGCGGGCGAGCTCGACCGGCTGCACCTCGGAACTGAAGGCACGGCTGAACACACCTTCGACGAGGCCTTCGATGCGGGCTTCGAGGTTGCGGAAAACGCTCATCGCCACAGGTCCTGGATCAAGCCATCAGGCGTTGGGGACACGACTTGATCCTACGGGAGCGATGGTCAGCGGTTCATGGACCGTGCCGCCACTGCGCGATCTGGTCCAGCCGACGATCGCCCCGATCAGCAGGGCAACCCCCGCCCAGACCAACACGGAAAGCAGGAACGAAGGGGAAGTGACAACCGGAATTATCAGTCCGGTGAACGCTGTCTGGACCGAATCCTCCCACCCTGCCTGGGCCTTTTCGATCTTGCCGAAGAGCAGGGCCCGCCCGGTGATCGACTCCGCCAGGGCGGTGAAGCAGAGACCGGTGACCGCGACGACCGCGCGGTCTCGCCAGTCGGTGGCAAGCGCGGCAAGCAGGGGCAGAAACGGCGCCATGCCGAGGGTTCCGAGCAGCGGGCCGATCGCCGCCAGGGCAAGCGGCCTCCCGGATCCCCGGACCAGAAGGGACGGCGGGATGGAAACCAGAAGGACAATGAGGGCGGCACCGGGCATCGAGGCAATGACGCTGAACCAGGCTGCCAGAAGCACCCCGCCGACCAGGAATCCCGCCTTCGGGCGAAGCAGGGTTAGTAGTGCGGAGACGATGGTGAGCAGTGCGACCGAGGCCGCGTCGGCGGCACCGCTGACGATCATTCCGGTGGCGACCATCCCGCAGACCGCGGCGGCGCAGGCGATCCGGCCGAGATCGAGACCGCCATCGGCGAAGTCGATCATCCGGCTGACTTTCCCTTCCTCGACCGGCACAGCCCGGTCGAGTTCCGGCAGGCCGTCTTCGAGGGCGAGACCGAGATCCTCGACCCGGGGGCGGTATTCAGGCTGGCGGTCGAGGCAGGCATCGACCACATCGGTCATTTCCGGGGGCAGGTCGGGACGGAGGTCGGCCAGCAGCGGCAGGTCCTGTTCGATTGCCCGGAGGGTCTGGCTCGGGGTGGAGCGGCGTCGGGGGTTCTCGCCGGTCCAGGCTTCGAAGAGTGTGAGGGCAAGCGAGTAGACATCGGCGGGGGCAGTGACCTGGCTGCCTTCGGCCGCTTCGGGAGCCATGTAGGCGAGCGTCCCGAGCACGTCCCCGGTGTTGGTCAGGTCGTCACCGTCGGTGAGGCGTGCCACACCGAAGTCCATCAGCTTCGCTCCGCCGCGTCCGTTGGGAACGATCAGGTTGGCCGGTTTGATGTCCCGGTGAATGACTTCCCGGGAGTGGGCGTGATCGAGTGCCTCGCAGATGTCGATCCCGATCTCGGCGATTTCGCGGTCACTCATCAGGTTGCGGTCGATCAGCTCCCGGACGGTCTGGCCGTCAACGAGTTCCGAGACGAGATAGGCGCGCCCGCCTTCGCGTCCGTATTCGTGATGGGCGAATTCGTAAAGGGTGACGATGCCGGTGTGGTTGAGCCTGGCGGCGGCCTTGGCTTCCTGCTGGATCCGGGGACCGGACTCGGCTGCGGTCTCGATGACCTTTACCGCGACTTCCCTTTCCAGGCGCCGATCCCAGGCCCGGTAGACCGTTCCGAATCCTCCGGCTCCGAGCCGGTCACCGATTTCAAATCGATTGAGGACGATGGTCCCATTCATCACCTGGCTTCTTTCGGCACCGGTTCCCCTGACCCTGCCCTGGACCCCATTTGGGCAAAGTCCCTGCAAATCAGCCGCCGGTGGGCGATTTTCGGGTGAAGGGAATACATTGACCACGCCGAAAGTGGTTCGGCAGGTGGATCTTTGGAGTTCTCCAACCCTTACAAATCAAATGACGATCGCGACGACGATCCTTTCCTCGACGGTCCGGCCGACGAGCCGCTGACGGTGGAATCGGATCCCGTCGGCGAGCCCGGCGATGACGACCTCGGCTTCGACAGCGACCCGGTCGATCCGCCTCCTCCCCCACCCGGCCGCCGCGGTGGCGGTGGTGGTGGCTCCCGACGGCCTCCCCGAAGGGGTTCTCGCGGTGGCGGCGCTTCCGGTGGCGACAAGCAGCAGTTGATGGTCAGGCGGGCGATCGCGCTCGGTGCCGGCCTTCTGGTGCTGATTCTGCTGGTCTTCGGTGCCAAGGGTTGCCTCGATGCCCGCAAGAACCGGTCGCTCGAGGACTACGCAAACAGCGTCTCCCAGATCGTCAACGAGACCAACGCCCTCGGCAAGTCATTCCTCGGCCGGATCAGCGATCCGGGTGAACTGAGCGTCACCGAATTCACCAGCGAGATCCAGTCCGACCGCTCGGCGATGGATGGTTTCCTCAGCCGGGTCCAGAAACTTGACACTCCCGGTGACATGAGCTCCGCGCAGGATTCGCTGACCCTGGTCTATGAACTCCGGGCCGGCGCGATGAACGAAATCGCCGACCGGATGAGCACCGCACTCGGTGATGAAGGTGCCGACCGGGCGAAGCGCCAGATCGCGGCACAGATGGAAGTTCTGGCTGCGGCCGACGTCCTCTACAACCGGGTGACCCGTCACCAGATCGACAACACGATCGTCTCCAACGGTGCGAATGCGCCGGCCATGCCGAAGAGCACTTTCATGGAGAACCCGGAGGACTGGATTTCCGTCGATGCGATCGACAGCGCCCTGGGTGGCGTTTCCGGCTCCACGACTGCCGATCCGGGCGACAATCTCTCACACGGGACCGGAATCGATCCGGCCTCCTCGGTTTCGATCGCCGGCAACGTCCTGAGTCCGGACACGACCACCACCCTGCCCGCCGGTACCGATCCGACCGTTGACGTGACCGTCCAGAACCAGGGCGAAGCCACCGAGTCCGATGTGAAGGTTTCAGTGTCGGTAGACGGTGGCGCCGCGATCGAGGAGTCGATCCCGGAGATCGCCGCCGGCTCGACCGGGACGGCTTCGATTCTTCTCACCCCCTCGCCGACCGGTTCGGTCACCCTCGAGGTGAAGGTTGATCCGGTTCCCGGCGAGTCGATCACTACGAACAACGAGGCGACTTACACCGTCGACTTCGGATAGGCGCCACCTTGCGTGTCGCCTATCTCGGCCCGGCCGGCACTTTCAGCGAAGACGCGCTGGAGGTAAGCCGCTTCGCGCCCGGAGATTTCGAACCGCTCGCGACGGTTTCGATCCCCGCTGCGATCGAGGCGGTTGCCAGTGGTGATGCCGATCGTGCGCTGGTGCCGGTGGAGAATTCGATCGAGGGTTCGGTCCGACCCACCCTTGACGCATTGATCGAGCAGGCCGAGACGGTCCGGATCGTCGGCGAGTTCGATCACGAGATCAGGCAGGCCTTGATCGCCCGGACCGGTCTCGCGATCGAGGACATCAAGGTAGTGATTTCACATCCCCAGCCGCTGGCCCAATGCGCTCTCTTCCTGCGGACGGAATTGCCCGACGCCGAGGTGCAGGTCGCGACCAGCACGAGCGCCGCGGTCCGCGAGGTTGGTGCCAGCGAGGAACCCTGGGCGGCGCTTGGTCCCGCCCGGGCGGCCTCGATCTACGGTTGCCAGGTTCTTCGCGAAGGCATCGAGGATGAGACCGGCAACGTGACCCGGTTCCTGTGGCTCGCCCCGAGGCCACAGGATGAGCGGGATGACCCGCAGCAGGTCAGTCCGGTTCCGACCAGCCTGATGGTTGGGGACCAGGGCGGGCTCTGGAAGACCAGTCTCGCCTTCGCCGAACTCGGTGCCGATCATCCCGGCGCCCTGGTCGATGCGCTCCACGAGTTTTCCGACCGGGGGATCAACATGGTCAGGATCGAGTCCCGGCCGATGCGCCGGGAGCTGGGTCGCTACCGGTTCTTCATCGACATCAATGGACGCGAGGACGCCGAGGATGTCTCGGCCGCGATCGCCGGCCTCCGCTCAAAGGCGGAGTGGGTAAGGGTCCTGGGCTCCTACCCCGCGAACTAGTCCCACCCCGGGCAGCTGGCTCCCGCCAGTGGAAACCTTCCGCGCCCGGCCAGTGAAGACCTTCCGCATCCATATGGATGCAAAAGGTCTTCACTGGATCAGGCGCTATTGGCCTCTACTCGTCGGCTAGTTCTTCGGCTGGTTCGTCGGCTTCCGGGACTTCGCCTTCTCCACCGACTTCGGTCGTGTCAACTTCTTCGTTGACCTCGGCGGCTTCGAGTTCCGGCTGTTCGGGGGCTTCTTCGCTCCCGCTGTCACCGTTGTCGGTTGCGGCTTCGACGACGAGGGCGACGGCACTGATCCGGTCGCCGTCCTTGACGTTCATGACCTTGACGCCCTGGGTGGCGCGACCGGTCTTGCTGATCCCGCCGGCCCCGGTCCGCTGGACCATGCCGTTCTCGGTGATGAACATCAGTTCCTGATGCTCGCGGACGATCAGGGCGCCGGCCAGGCCGCCCTTCGTCTCGGTCAGCTTGATCGTGAGGACGCCCTTGGTTCCGCGGTTCTTGACCGGATACTCGGAGACACCGGTCCGCTTGCCGTAGCCGTTTTCGGTGACCACGAGCAGTTCCGAATCGTCCCGGGCCACGGTCAGAGAAAGGACGCGGTTGTCCTTCTGGGTGACGTTCATGCCCCGGACACCGGCGGTGCCCCTGCCCATCGGGCGGGCCTGGTCCTCGTGGAAGCGACTGGCATGCCCGGACTTGGAGACCATCAAAAGGTCGTCTTCACCGGAGGTCAGCTGGACCCCGACGAGTTCGTCGCCTTCGCGGATCTTGATCGCGATGATTCCGGCGGCTTCGATCCGGGTGTTGTAGTCGATGAACTCGGTCTTCTTGACCTGTCCCTGCGCGGTCGCGAAGACCAGGTACTTGTTCTCCTTGAACGCCCGGGTCGGGATCACGGCCATCACCCGTTCGCCCTCCTTGAGCGGAAGCAGGTTGACCAGAGCCGAACCGCGTGCCTGGCGTGAGCCTTCCGGCAGTTCGTAGACCTTCTTGCGGTAGACCTTGCCGGCGTTCGTGAAGAACAGCAGGTAGTCGTGGGTCGAACAGATGTGGAGGTGCTCGATGTAATCGCCCTCCTTCAGGTTCATTCCCGTGACTCCGACTCCGCCTCGATGCTGCTGGCGGTACGAGTCGACCGGCAGGCGTTTCACATAGCCGGTGTTGGTCAGGGAGATGACCATCTGCTGCTCGGCGATCGTGTCTTCGATGTTGATGTCGCCACCGAAGTACTGGAGCTCGGTCCGACGGTCGTCGCCGTGGGCTTCGACCAGTTCGTTGAGTTCTTCCTTGACGATCGCGTAGACGCGGCCTTCATCGCCGAGGATGTCGCGCAGTTCACTGATCAGCTCCATCAGTTCCTTGTGCTCTGCCCGGATCTTGTCCGACTCGAGAGCGGTCAGGCGCTGGAGGCGCATGTCGAGGATCGCCTGGGCCTGGGGCCGGGTCAGCTCGAACTGGCTCATCAATTCGTCACGGGCGATGTCGGGATCGCTCGAGGCGCGGATCAGCTTGATCACCGCATCGAGATTGTCGAGCGCGATCAGCAGGCCTTCGAGGATGTGGGCCCTTGCTTCGGCGCGACGGAGCCTGTACTGGGTCCGCCTCGTCACCACTTCGCGCTGATGCTCGACGTAGTGAAGGATCATGTCCTTCAGGCCGAGCGTGCGCGGCACGCCTTCGACCAGCGAAACCATGTTCATGCCGAACGAGGTCTGGAGCTGGGTCTTCTTGTAGAGGTTCTCGAGAACGACGTTGGGCACGGCCCCGCGCTTGAGTTCGATCACCACGCGCATGCCGGTGCGGTCGGTTTCGTCACGCAGGTCGGAGATGCCTTCGAGCTTCTTGTCCCTGACCAGCGTCGCGATCTTGACGATGAAGCCCGCGTCGCCACCCTTCTTGACGGCGTAGGGCAGTTCGCTGACGATCAGTGCGTCCTTGCCACCCTTGAGCGGTTCGGAGTGGACCCGGCCGCGAACCCGGACGCTGCCGCGACCGGTTTCGTATGCCTCGCGGATGTTCTGCGGATCCATGATTCCGCCGCCCGGGAAGTCGGGGCCCTTGACGTGCTCCATGAGTCCGTCGAGGTCGATGTCCGGGTTGTCTATGAAGGCGCAGACGGCGCCGGCGATCTCGCGCAGGTTGTGCGGCGGAATGTTGGTCGCCATGCCGACCGCGATGCCTGATGCACCGTTGACCAGCAGGTTCGGGAAACGGGACGGCAGCACCAGCGGTTCGCGTTGGGACTCGTCGTAGTTCGGTCCGAAGTCGACCGTGTCCGAGTCGATGTCGCGCAGCATCTCCTGCGCCATGCGGGTGAGGCGGGCTTCGGTGTACCGCATCGCGGCAGCCGCGTCGTCATCGATCGAACCGAAGTTGCCCTGACCGTCGGCCAGCGGGTAGCGCAGCGAGAATTCCTGCGCCATGCGGACCAGGGTGTCGTAGATCGAGGCATCGCCATGGGGGTGGTACTTGCCCATGACTTCGCCGACGATCGTGGCGCTCTTGCGGTAGGGGCGGTTCGGCTGGAGGCCGAGGTCATGCATCGCGTAGAGGACGCGACGATGGACCGGCTTCAGCCCGTCCCTGACGTCGGGCAGAGCCCGGCCGACGATCACGCTCATCGCGTAATCGATGTAGGAGGAGCGCATCTCCAGTTCGAGTTCGCGCTCCTCGATGTTTCCGGTCAGTGCTTCAAGTGCCATCAGGCTTCATCTCGCTTCGTGCAGTTCATTACCTTCGGGGCTTTCATTTTCGGATCAGACGTCAAGGTTGCTCGCCTCCTTGGCGTAGGTCTCGATGAAGTCCCGTCGCGGTGACACCTGGTCACCCATCAGCATCGAGAAGATCTGGTCAGCCGCGGTTGCGTCTTCCAGGGTTACCCGCTGCAGGGTCCGGCTGGCCGGATCCATGGTGGTTTCCCGGAGCTGGTCGGCGTTCATTTCTCCGAGGCCCTTGAACCTGGTGAGCTGGACGCCGTGCTTGGCCAGATCGAGAACCGCACGGTGGAGATCGATGAAGGTCTCCGCCTCTTCTTCGCGGTCCTTGAGAGTGACCTTGAATGGCGGACGGCCCAGCGAGGAAAGCAGTTGGGCGTGAATGTCCGCGAAGCGCCGGTACTCCTGGCCTTCGAACAGTCTCGCGGGGAGGGTGTGGTTGCGGGCCAGCCCGGAAACCTTGTGGACCGCCTTCACCAGGGTGTCTTCCCCGTCCTTGGAGAGGATCTCGGTGCGGAAGATCCGCTCGTCGTTGTCGGCGTCGGTCAGGAAGGCTCGAACCTGGTCGATCGTGATCGCCGACTCGTCGAGGATCTGCGATTCGGCGATGAAACGGATCACGTCGTTGCCGAAATCCGCCTGCAGGGCCGAAGACCAGCCTTCGTATTCCTTGGACTGACGTCCGTACCGCTGCCAGCGATCCTTGGTCAGCTTCATCGACTTGCCAGTCGAGTCGGTGATCTCGAACTCGTCGTAGCGGTCACGAAGCAGGAGTTCCTCGAGTTCGGATTCCTTGTCGAGGTATGTCTCCTGGTTTCCGCGCTTGACCTTGTAGAGCGGCGGCTTCGCGATGTAGACGAAGCCGGCGTCGATCAGGGGCTGCATCTGCCGGTAGAGGAAGGTCAGGATCAGCGTCCGGATGTGAGCGCCGTCGACGTCGGCGTCGGTCGCCATGATGATCTTGTGGTACCTGGCTTCCTCGAGGTTGAACTCGTCGTGGATGCCGGTCCCGATCGCGGTGATCATGGCCTGGATCTCGTTGTTGGCCAGGACCTTGTCGATCCGGCTCTTCTCGACGTTGAGGATCTTTCCGCGAAGGGGCAGAACCGCCTGCGTGGAACGGTCGCGGGCCTGCTTGGCCGAACCGCCGGCCGAATCGCCCTCGACCACGAACATCTCGGCGTGTTCCGGATCGCGGACCGTGCAGTCGGCGAGCTTGCCCGGAAGGGTCGAATTTTCCAGGGCTGACTTGCGACGGGTCAGGTCACGCGCCTTGCGCGCGGCCAGCCTGGCGCGGGAAGCTTCGACCGCCTTGGTCATGATCCGCTTCGCCTCGGCCGGATTCTCCTCGAGGAATTCGGCCAGTTTGCGATTGACCGTTTCCTCGACCAGGCCCCTGATCGGCGGATTGCCGAGCTTGGTCTTGGTCTGGCCTTCGAACTGCGGGTCCTGGAGCTTGACCGAGATGACCGCGGTCAGTCCTTCGCGAACGTCCTCGCCGGCGAGGTTGTCGTCCTTCTCCTTGAGCAGCCCCTTGTTGCGGGCGTAGGCGTTCAGGGTCCGGGTCAACGCGGAGCGGAACCCGGAAAGGTGAGTACCTCCCTCATGCGTGTTGATGTTGTTGGCGAAACTGAAGATCGACTCCTGGTAGGACGAGTTCCACTGCATGGCGATCTCGACCGCGCCTTCGTCCTCTTCGTTCTCGAAGTACACGACCTTGTCGTGCATCGGTTCCTTGTTCTCGTTCAGGTAGCGGACGAAGTCCTCGATGCCGCCGTCGTACTTGAACTCGACTTCCTGACCCTCGGCGCGCTCGTCCTTCAGGCTGATCGCCAGGCCCCTCGTCAGGAAGGCGGTCTCGCGAAGCCGGTCGACCAGGGTCGCGAAGTCATGGTCCAGGGTTTCGAAGATCTCGTGATCCGGAAGCCAGGTGATCGAGGTACCGGTTTCGTCGGTGGCCTCGCCCTTGACCAGGTCGGTGACCGGACGGCCCCGTTCGTAGTCCTGCTCCCAGGTGAAGCCGTCACGCCTGATCTTGAGGTGAAGTTTTTCGGAGAGCGCGTTGACCACCGAGGATCCAACGCCGTGCAGGCCACCGGAAACCTTGTAGCCACCGCCATCGCCGAACTTGCCGCCGGCGTGGAGCACGGTCAGTACGACCTCGGCCGCGGGACGGCCTTCCTTCTCCATGATGTCGACGGGAATGCCACGACCGTTGTCGGATTCCGTGACGCTGTTGTCCGGGTGGATGACGACGCTGACCGAGTCGTTGTGACCCGCGAGGGCCTCGTCGACCGAGTTGTCGACGATTTCGTAGACCAGGTGGTGCAGGCCCCTGGGCCCGGTCGAACCGATGTACATGCCTGGTCGCTTGCGGACCGCTTCGAGGCCCTCCAGGACGGTGATGTCCTTTGCCCCGTACGAAGCGTCTCCGCTGCTTTTCTTCTCAGCCAACTAATACCTTTCCGAATACTGTTCGGCGGCCACCGTAAGACCGGCACACCTGTGGATAAGTGAAGCCCGGACGGTCCCGCGAGTCAGGTCTCCATAATACCATTGTCGGTCGGATAAACCCGACTGCCAAAGCCAAAAAACCCCTGCAAATGCGCAATTTTTGCAGTTCCTTCACGGAACCGTTGCACTTCAGGGTGTCGAAGCCACGCGAAAACGCAGTTTTTCGGGACCTTCGCCTCCGAGGCGATCGGCGATACGGGCGGAGATCCTGGGTGCCATCAGTTCGAGTTCCTGGGCCCAGACAGCGGTCGAACACTCGACTGTCACCAGTCCTTCGCGTTCTTCGACGACCTCGGTGACGGCGGCTATCCGCTCCCCGACTGCCTCGTCCCATATCGCCTGGATGGCGGCGAGGGGTGTCTGAGGAGCGACAGTCGCCGAAAAGTCGCGGGCCAACCGGCCGATCGGTTTCGGCGATGGGCTCCGGCCTCGGGAGTCCCTCATCCGGACCCCAGAAGGTCTTTGATGGCGACGCGATGAATCCCGTCCCTCTCTGGAATCAATTCCCCCTCGGCGGCCGTGACAACGCTCTGGCCACCTGTAAGCAGACGGTCGACCAGTCGTTCGCGCCTGCCGGAATCAAGTTCACTCATCACGTCGTCGAGGAGCATCAGGGGGGCGGATACTCCCGAATCG
>Ga0209023_10007821_pt1 | contig 10843 bp, 10 predicted proteins | sample LakOneMetagenome_FD_187468 | JGI IMG/M metagenome (GOLD analysis project Ga0209023, IMG submission 187468) | Freshwater and sediment microbial communities from Lake Erie, Canada (SPAdes) (version 2) | ecosystem: Environmental > Aquatic > Freshwater > Lentic | place: Lake Erie, Canada...
CCACCCGGTGAAGGGCGCTGGCCGCCCGCCATCCCATGGTCGCCCATGGTCCCCCCGCGATGGCGGTCGCGGCGCGATCCCTGCGCCGCACGCCGAGGCCGAACCGCGCCTCAACGCTTGCGGGAATAGCGGCCGTGCTCCACGGAGACGCGGCCTTGCAACTCCATGACCAGCAGCATGGAGGACAGGTTGGCGGCCGTCAATCCGGTGCGCGAAACGAGTTGATCCATATCGGTTGGGTCATGGCCCAGGGCTTGCCACAAGCCGTGGGGGTCGCCGTCGAACGATTCGGATTCCAGGGCCGGCGGCTTCGTACTCCGGTCCGGTGGCTCGGACTGGGCCAGCCGACGTTCCAACGCCATGCCCAGGCCGGTCGCAAGCGGGGGCAGTGCGGTGAGGATTTCGTCCGGCGATTCGACCAGTTGCGCGCCGTCGCGGATCAGCTGGTGGCAGCCGCGCGCGAGCGGGTTGTCGATCGAGCCGGGCAGGGCGAAGACCTCGCGCCCGCTGGCCGCCGCCTGTTTCGCGGTGATCAACGCGCCGGATTTGAGCCCGGCCTCGACCACCAGTGTGGCCAGCGCCAGCCCGGCGAGAATGCGGTTGCGCGCGGGGAACTGGCTGCGCCGTGGCGGCGTGCCGGGCGGGTATTCGCTGACCACGACGCCAGCGGCCGCGATGCGCGCCTGCAGGGAGGCCTGGCTGGGCGGATAGGGCTGGTCGTGGCCGGCGCCGAGGACGGCGAGGGTGAGGCCGCCGGCCTCGAGCGCGGCTTCGTGCGCGGCCGTATCGATGCCGGTGGCAAGCCCGCTGGCGACGCAGACGCCGGCGCGGGCGAGCATTGCGGCGAAGTCGCGGGCATGGCGCAGGCCGCCGGCGCTGGGCCCGCGACTGCCGACGACGGCGATCGCCGGGTGCCACAGTCGCGCCGGTTCGCCGCTGACGAACAACGCCAGCGGCGGGCTGGGGATTTCGCGCAGCAACGGCGGGTAGTCCGGGTCGAGCCAGCCGACGAGGTGGTTGTCCTCGCGTTCCAGCCACTCCGCGTCGCCTGGATCGGCCACGCGAGCGGCCATGGGCAGCGGGGCATCGAATCCGCATTCGCGCCATGCGCCGGCAGGCGCGCGGAGCGCGGCTTCGGCGCTGCCGCAGCGTTCCAGCAGGCGACGACGCGGGGCGAGCGCGCCGCCGGCGCGGACGAAGGTGGTGAGTGCGGCGCGTTCGGCATCCATCGATCCAGCATGGCGCGCAAACGACGACGGCGCCCTCGGGCGCCGTCGCATGCTCGCTTCGGAAAAAACCGAATCAGTACGTCGCGTCGGGGTGCTTGGCCTGGTAGCCGACGCGCACCGGGCGGGTGCCGTCCATGACCAGTGCGTAGCTGACCTTGTCGAAGGTGCGGAACACGATCGCGTGGCCGGCGAATTCGTCGGGCAGGCGGACCTTGTCGCGCCAGTCGACGGTGGATGGCTGCCGCTCGGGCGAATGTTCGACGCGATCCACGACGTTGGATCCGTTGCGCCACAGCGAGAACACGGTGCCGTTGTCGATGCCTTCGCGTGCGCCGCCGGAAATCGCGATCACGTCGTGGCTGCCGCCCGAGGTGAGCATGTCGGACACGGCCAGCACCTGCAGGCGACCGTAATCCGCGGTCTGCTTGGGCGGGTGCGGGAAGAACTGCAGGTCGTAGGGCTGCGGATCGACCGGCAGGATGCGATCGCCGACGCGGATCTCGCGCCCTTCGGAATCGAGCAGCAGGGTGGCGACGTCGATGCCGTGGCCTTCGCCGCGGGTGACGGTGCCGGCGCCGACGCGCATCAGCTCGTAGCCCAGCGCCTCGTTGCCCTTGTCGGGGAACACGGCATCGCTCCAGAACTTCTCGGACTGGTCGATGTCGAGGCGGCCACGGTAGTCGAGGTCGTCCTTGCCGAAGCGATCGCAGCACAGGCCGGCGCGCGCGAGGCGGGTGTAGCGCACCGTCGGGCGCACCACCAGGAAGCGCTGGCCGGGTTGCGCGTTGGCGACGCCACGGACGTATGCGACCTGGCCCTGTGCGACGCGCAGCTGGTCTTCCTCGAGGCCGACGACGTAGGGCAGCTGGTCGAACTGGTCGACCACGCGCACGTCCTTCAGGTACTTCTCGACGTCCGACAGCGGGATCGCGTTGATCGGGGCCTCGTTGCGCGGACCCGGTGCCAGGCCGACGCGGTCGAGGTAGGCGAGGCTGATGACGTCGCCCGGGTAGATCAGGTGCGGGTTCCGTATCTGCGGATTGGCCTGCCAGATCTCCGGCCACAGCCACGGCTTGCGCAGGAATTTCCCGGCGATGTCCCAGAGCGTGTCGCCACGCTTCACGACATAGGTATCGGGGTGGTCTGCGCGGAATTCCTGCGCGACCGCGACACTCCCGACGGTGAGTGCGGCGACGACCAGTACCGTGCGCCAACCCTTAGAAAGGCGTTCAAGCATTGCGGCCATGTACCCGCTCCCCTTGCGATTTTCCCCTGCAGCGACGGCAATATAGCCCACATCGGGCAGGCCTTTGCAAGCCTGCGGGCGTACAATCCCGGGTCCGGCTTGCCGATGTGCTACGTCGACCCCAGATTCCCCGCCATGGCCCTGCTGCCCATCCTCGAGTTCCCTGATCCGCGCCTGCGCACCAAGGCGGTGCCGGTGGATCCCGCGCGTCTGGCCGACCCGGCGTTCCAGCGCCTGATCGACGAGATGTTCGAAACCATGTACGACGCCCCGGGCATCGGCCTGGCCGCCAGCCAGGTCGACGTGCACCAGCGGTTCATGGTCATCGACGTGTCCGAGGAGAAGGACCAGCCGATGGTGTTCGTGAACCCGGAGATCGCCGCGCGCAACGGCGAACAGGTCTACCAGGAAGGCTGCCTGTCGGTGCCCGGCATCTATGCCGACGTGACCCGCGCCAACGAGATTTCCGTGCGTTTCCTCGATCGCGAGGGCAAGCCGCAGGAACTGCAGGTCGACGGCCTGCTCGCGGTCTGCATCCAGCACGAGATGGATCATCTCGACGGCAAGCTGTTCGTCGATTACCTCTCGCCGCTGAAGCGCGAGATGGTGCGCAAGAAGCTGGCCAAGGCCCGCAAGCAAGCCAACGCCGCCTGACGATGCGGATCGCCCGCCCTTGAGGATCGTGTTTGCCGGCACCCCGGACTTCGCGGTGCCCAGCCTGCGCGCCGCCGCGCGCCACAACGAAGTGGTCGCGGTCTACACCCAGCCCGACCGTCCCGCCGGGCGCGGCCGCGGGCTGCAGGCGTCGCCGGTGAAGCTGGAGGCGGTGCAACGCGGCATCCCGGTACTGCAACCGGAAAACTTCAAGTCGTCGATTTCGAAAGACGCGTTGCGCGCGCTGCAGCCGGACCTGATGGTCGTGGTCGCCTACGGCCTGCTTTTGCCGCGCAGCGTGCTCTCCATTCCGCAGTACGGTTGCTGGAACGTGCACGCCTCGCTGTTGCCGCGCTGGCGCGGCGCGGCGCCGATACAGCGCGCGATCGAAGCCGGCGACGCCGGGACCGGCGTGTGCCTGATGCAGATGGAAGCCGGGCTCGACACCGGTCCGGTGCTGCTGGAACAGCGCACGCAGATCGGCACGAACGAAACCGGCGGGCAACTGCACGATCGCCTCGCCGAACTCGGCGCGCAGGTGCTGGCCGACGGGCTCGGCTTGTTGCGCGTGGGCATGCGCATTCCGCCGAAGCCGCAACCGGATGAAGGCGCGAGCTATGCGCGCAAGCTCGACAAGGCCGAAGCGCGGCTGGATTGGTCGCAGCCGGCGATCGCGCTGGAACGCAAGGTGCGTGCATTCAATCCGTGGCCCATCGCCGAGGCCGTGCTCGGCGGCGAACGCCTGCGCATCCATGGCGCGATCGCGATCGATGCCGCGCATTCGGCAGTGCCGGGCAGCGTGCTGGCTGCCGGCCGCGACGGCATCGACGTGGCCTGCGGCGAAGGCGTGTTGCGCATCCGCGTGCTGCAGCGCGAGGGTGGCAAGGCGATCACCTCCGCCGATTACATCAACGCACGCCGCGACCTGATCGCATGAGCGCAGGCGTCGCCGCGCGCGTGGCCGCGGTACGCATCCTCGATGCGGTCGCCCATCGCGGGCGTTCGCTCAAGGCCGAATTCGCGGACGCATTGCCCGCGTTGTCCGATCCGCGCGATCGCGCCCTGGCCGAAGCCATCGTGTTCGCCGCCTTGCGCGGACGCACGCGCTACGACGCGGTGCTCGCGGCGTGGATGCCGCGCCCGCCCAGCCGCCGCGATGGCGAACTGCGCGTGTTGCTGTGGGCGGGACTCGCGCAGCTCGATGCGCTTGGCCTACCGGCGCATGCCGCGGTCGACGCGACCGTCGATGCGGCGCGCGCGTGCGGGCGCGCACACCAGGCCGGCTTGGTGAACGCGCTGCTGCGTCGCGCGTTGCGCGAGCCCCTGCCGGCTGTGAGCGCGGGCGATGCATGGCCCGAATGGCTGGCCGCGCGCCTGCGCCGCGACTGGTCCGAAGACGTCGATGCGATCTTCGCCGAAAGCGCGAAGCCCGCGCCGATGTGGCTGCGCGTCAATCGCCGACGCGTTTCCCGCGACGATTACGCGCAACGCCTGCGCGATGCCGGCATCGAAGCGGCCGTGGACAACAGTCTTGCCGATGCGTTGCGGCTCGAACGCGCGCTCCCGGTCGCGGAATTGCCCGGTTTCGACGCGGGCGACGTGTCGGTGCAGGACGGCAGCGCGCAGGCGGTCGTCGATGCGCTTGCGTTGCCGCGCGGCGTTCGCGTGCTCGACGCCTGCGCCGCGCCGGGCGGCAAGGCCACGCACCTCGCCGAACGCGATCCGACGCTGCGCATTACCGCGCTCGACGTGGACGCGCGCCGCGTGCGGCGCATGCAGGAAACCTTCGCCCGGCTCGGGCTCGAGATCGAATCGCGCGTTGTGGACGCGACCGATCCGGCCGCGTGGGAGCAGGCAACCGCCTTCGACGCGATCCTGCTCGACGCGCCGTGTTCGGCGACCGGCATCGTGCGCCGGCAGCCGGACGTGCTGCTGCATCGGCGCGAATCCGACCTCGCGGCGCTCACCGAATTGCAGGCGCGGTTGCTGGATGCGCTGTGGCCGGCACTCGCGCCCGGCGGCGTGCTGCTCTATGCCACCTGTTCGATCCTGCCGGAAGAGAATTCGCGGCAGATCCAGGGTTTCCTCAACCGGCGCGCGGATGCGGTGCTGGAACCGCTGGATGCGCGTTGCGGCCGCGACACCGGCTTCGGTTCGCAGCGGCTCCCGGGCGAAGGCGGCATGGACGGCTTTTTCTACGCGAGGCTGCGCAAGCGGGGATAACCCGTGCCCGTTCGCGCCGCTATCATTCCGCGCATGCACAAGACCCGCGCCGCTCGTGAAACCTGGCTGTTCTGGCTCGTCGCCGTGCTCGTGATCGGCGCGGGGCTGGGCCTGCGCGATCCGTGGCCGGCGGACGAGCCGCGGTTCGCGCTGGTCGCCAAGCAGATGGTCGAAAGCGGCGACTGGCTGTTCCCGCATCGCGGGGTGGAGCTGTATTCGGACAAGCCGCCGATGCTGATGTGGCTGCAGGCGGCCGCTTACGAACTGCTGCGCAACTGGCGCGTCGCTTTCCTGCTGCCGTCGCTGCTGGCCACGTTCGGCACGTTGTGGTGCGTGGTCGACCTCGGCCGCCGGCTGTGGACGCGACGCGTCGGTCTGTACGCGGGCTGGGCGCTGCTGTTCGCGCTGCAGTTCACCTACCAGGCGAAGAAGGCGCAGATCGATCCGCTGGTGACCTTCTGGATCACGCTCGCCAACTACGGCCTGCTGCGTTTCTTCCTCGATTCGCGCGAGGGGCGGACGAATTGGCGTTACTGGATGCTCGGCTGGTTTGCGGCCGGGCTCGGCACGATCACCAAGGGCGTGGGCGTGCTCGCGCTGGCGATGCTGTTGCCGGCGTTGTACGCGGGTTGGCGCGGCTGGCCGCGAATCCGCGAGCCGGCGCTCGACCTGCGCCTGCTGCTCGGCCCGCTGGCGTTCGTCGCTGCCGCCGCGCTGTGGCTGGCGCCGATGCTGTCGGTCGCGTTGTCGCGACACGATCCGGCGTTCGCCGCCTACGTGCAGGACATCCTGTTCCACCAGACCGCGGGTCGCTATGCGAAGTCGTGGGACCACCCGCACTCGCCGCTGTATTACCTCGGCGTCATGCCATCGATGTGGATTCCGCCGCTGTTGGCGTTGCCGTGGGCGTTGCCGGCGTGGTGGCGCCGCCTCAAGCGCCGCGACGCGCGCTACTTGTTGCCGCTGGCCTGGTGGGTGCTGGTGGTGGTGTTCTTCTCGATCCCGCACGGCAAGCGCGATGTCTACATCATGCCGGCGTTGCCGATGGCCTGCCTCGCGCTGGCGCCGCTGTTGCCGGGCATCGTGCGCAAGGCATGGCCGCGCAGGCTCGCATGGACGTTCGCGCTTGCGCTCGTCGCCGCCTGCATCGGCGCGGGCCTGGCGATGCTGTTCGGCAATCCTTCGTTCGAAGCGCGCTTCGCCGTTGAACGCGGCTTCGAACCGGGCGCCTCGGCGGTCGCCTGGTTGTTGCTGGCGATGGGCGCGTGGGGCATCGCCGGGATGCTGTGGTTCCGCAGGCAACCGGTGCCGGCGATGCTCAGCGTGCTGGCGGGGCTGTGGGTGCTGTACGGGATTGCTGGCTATGCGCTGCTGAATCCATCGGGCTCGGCGCGCGGCCTGATGCAGGACGTGGGCGAACGCATCGGCCCGCGCACGGAACTGGGCCTGGTCGCGTGGAAGGAACAGAACCTGCTGATGGCCGATCGCCCGGCGAAGACCTGGGGCTTCGTGATGCCACCGCACGAACAGCTCGCCGCGGCCATGCCCTGGTTGCGCGCGGACCCCACGCGCAAGGTGCTCATCCTGCAGGCCGTGATGGAACCCTGCGTCGACCGCGCGCATGCGCAGTTCGCCGGCGTCGCCAACCGCAGGCGCTGGTGGCTGATCGATGCCTCGGCGCTGCGCCCCGGATGCGTGCCGACCCCGGTGCAAGGCTGGCGCGGACCGGACTACGACTAGCTTGCGAGCGAGCGGAGTCGTTCGACCGCTTCGTCCAGTCCGTTGCGCAGGCCCAGCATCTGGGCGCCGTCGATCAATGCCGCGCGCGCCGCGTCGTCGCCGGCGAGCGCACGCGCCATGGCCGCGACGTGTTCCGGGCTCGCATGCGTGGCATCCCGCACCGCGCCGGACTTGGCCAGCCAACGGACCCGGTGCTCCTGTTCGGATTGCAGCGCCGAAGCCAGCACCGGCGTGCCCAGCGCGAGTGCCTGCACCAGAAGGCTGCCGCCGGCGAGCACCGCGATTCTTGCGCCCGCGAGCGAGGCCATCAATTCCGCATTCGGTAGCGCGCCGACATCCAGTGCCGGCGCCTGCGCGGGCGTGGCGATGGCCAGCGTGGTCAGGCCGTCGCGCGCGAGCAGGGTCGCGATCGTGCCGAAGCGATCGGCCGCTCCCGGGTGTTCGCCGCCGCCGGTGCTGACCACGGCATAGGGCGCGTCGCCGAGACCGAAACGCGCGCGCAGCGGTTCGAGTGCGGTGGGCGGGGCGAACATCGTCGCGTAGCGGTGTATCGCCACCCGCGGATTCCGCTTCAATGCCCAGCGTTCGCGCCAATCCGCTGCGCCCAACAGATCGGCGCCTACGAACCAATGTTCGTCGAGTAGCGCCATGCGCCGCCCGCGCAGGCCGCGCTGGCGTGCGCTCGGCCGCGAACTGACAAGCACGTTGCGCGCACCGGCGTCGCGCGCGGCGCGCAGGCTTTCCACGCGGGCGTTGCCATCGAACACGACGACTGCGGGGCGCAGGGCACGGATGGCCGCGGAGACCTCGCCGGGCGAACGGGTGGGCGACGCCGGCAGCCACTCGGTCGGGAACCCCGGGTCCTGCGTACCCGCGGCGAGCAGGAAATGCGACTCGATTTCCGGCGCCCTTGCGTGCAGGGCCGATGCCAGCAGCCTGCAACGCTGAACCTCGCCGCTGCCTGCGCTGCCGGAGACCGGGACGAACAGCAAGCGTGCGGGCATCATGGCTCCTCCGGGGCGCGCCGAGTTTAGCCTCGCCCCACCATCGCCCGGTGCTGCGCGCATGACCGATGTCCCGACGACCTTCTACGCCGACGTGCCCGATGCGGAACTCGCGGGCTGGCGCGCGCTTCGGCCGGATGCCGAACCGCAACGGATGGTGCTCGGCGAGGACTACTGGATCGCCCAGACCCACGCACGCCTGCGCGACGCCGGCGCCGACGTGCGGATGGAAAACCGCGTGCCGGAATCGGGCATCGTCGTGTTCTATGCCGGCGACAAGCGCGCGGTGCGCAGGGCTTTCGATGCGCGCGGCAAGGCATTGCTGGTCGCGGTGCGCAGCGATCGCCATCCGGTCGGTTTCGCCGACATCGAAATCGTGCAGAACGCATCCTCCGCGGATGGCGTGCGAACGCACCACGTACCGCACTGGCCGCAGGCCGGGTTGCTGCCGCGCGAGCCGGGGCGGGGCGCGCGCATTCGCACCGTGCTCTTTCCCGGCACGCCGCAGAACCTGCATCCGGGCTTCGCCGGCGAGGCATGGCAACGCTTCGTCGCCGATCGCGGCCTGGAGTTCTGCTGCCATTACGCCAACGAAGGAGACGACCCGCCCGCGTGGCACGACTACCGCGACGTGGACGTCATGCTCGCGGTGCGCCCCGAGGCGATGGGCCTGGTCCCGCACAAGCCGGCATGGAAGCTGTTCAACGCATGGCTGGCGGGCGTGCCGGCGATCCTCGGTCCGGAGGCGGGTTATCGCGAACTGCGCCGCGATCCGCTCGATTACCTCGAAGCCGGCGATCCCGCGGCGGCGATGCAGGCATTGACGCGCCTGCTTGACGAACCCGGGCTGTATCCGGCGATGGTCGCGAACGGAACCGCGCGCGGCGCCGACTTCACCGTGGAGGCGACCTTGCAACGCTGGCAACGCCTGCTCGCGCAATTCGCGACGCTCTGCGCCGATCCGGCCCGGCGGCCGCAGTCGCGATTCGCGCGCGCGCGGCGCGAGGCGTGGTTCCGCATGCGCCGGCCGTGGAAGCCCTACGGCTGAGTCAGCGCCGCCGGCGCTCGATGTCGCGGTAGGGATTGTCCTCGCCCCGCCGGGACGGGCGCAGCGTGTAGCGCTTGTAGGTCCACTGGTATTGCGCCGGGTCGCGCGCGGCGATGCGTTCGACCGCGGCGTTCAGCGCAGCTACGCCCGCGCGCAGGTCGGTGGACGCGATTTCCGGCGGCGCAGGTGTCACATGCACGACGAACGACGGCGGCGATCCGGGATCGGCCGCGGGCTGGCGTTCGCACCAGGCGAACACCACGATCGCGCCACTGCGCGCGGCCAGGCGCGAGAGCAGCGTCATCGTCAGCGCGGGCAGGCCGAAGAACGGTGCGAATTCGCCGTCGCCGCCCTTGGGCTGCTGGTCGGGGAGGATGCCGACCACGCCGCCCTCGCGCAGGGTGCGCAACAACTGGCGCACGCCGCTGGCTTCGGCACGGACCTGGGTGACGCGTCGCGCATCGTCGTCCGCGGCGCGCACGCGGCGCAGGAAATCCTCGCCGACGCGCGATTCCGGCGGCGCGTACAAAATCGAGATCGGCGTGCGTGCGGCCAGCCACTGGTTCAGCAGTTCCCAGTTGCCGTGATGCGGTGCGGCCACGATTACGCCGCGGCCGCTGGCGATGGCGGCATCGAACAGGGATTCGCCCTCGTACGCGCGGACGAGCGCAAGGTTCTCGTCGTGCGGGCGGGTCCAGAAACACAGCGTTTCCAGCATCTGCATCGCGGTGACGCGGAGGATGCGCGCGCGCAGCGCCACGCGCTCGGCCGGCGCCATGTCCGGGAACGCGAGCTCGAGGTTGCGCAGGGCGACGCGGCTTTCGCGCGCATCGGTGCGCAGCCACAGGGAGGCGATGCGCGCGGCCAGCCATGGATGCCAGCGCCAGGGGATCCGTCCGGCGAGGCGCGCGAACGCGAACAGGATGGCGGCGGCGAAGCGGGTCATCGCCGCATTGTAGGAGCGGTCATGGTCGCGGTCGGCCGGATGCGTGCGATCGCGGCTAAAGCCGCTCCTACAATGCGCGCATGCTCGCCCTGATCCAGCGCGTCACCGAAGCCCGCGTCGCCGTCGATGGCGAAACCGTCGGCGAAATCGGCCCGGGCCTGCTCGCGCTGGTCGGGATCCAGCCCGGCGACGGCACGCCGCAGGTACTGCGCATGCGCGAACGCCTGCTCGGTTATCGCGTGTTCGCCGACGAAGGCGGGCGGATGAACCGTTCGCTGGCCGAAACCGGCGGCCGGCTGCTGCTGGTCAGCCAGTTCACCCTGGCCGCGGACACGTCCTCGGGCATGCGCCCGGGCTTCAGTACCGCCGCGGCACCGGTCGAAGCTGAACGGATCTTCGGCGAACTGGTCGCCGCCTGTCGCCAGCAGCTGCCCACGGGGGTGGAAACCGGGCGATTCGGCGCCCATATGCTGGTCAGCCTGGCCAACGACGGCCCGGTCACCTTCCTGCTGCAGGCCTGAACCCGGAACCGGGCGGCGTCCTGCGGGTATAATGCAGGGTTCCCTTCCCACCTCACCGATGGCGCGCCCCATGGCCAACGAACGGCAGACAGCCCCGCAGTCCGATATCAAGCTCCTGATCAGCAAGGGGCTGGAACAGGGCTATCTGACCTACGCCGAGGTCAACGACCACCTGCCCGACGACATGGTCGATCCGGAGCAGATCGAAGACATCATCGGCATGATCAACGGC
>Ga0209023_10007822_pt1 | contig 10843 bp, 9 predicted proteins | sample LakOneMetagenome_FD_187468 | JGI IMG/M metagenome (GOLD analysis project Ga0209023, IMG submission 187468) | Freshwater and sediment microbial communities from Lake Erie, Canada (SPAdes) (version 2) | ecosystem: Environmental > Aquatic > Freshwater > Lentic | place: Lake Erie, Canada | collected...
CCGCCTCGACATCGTCGCCGGCGCGGGGCAGGGCACCGAATTGCGGCTGCAGCTGCCGCTGGCGGCAGCGGAGCGCGGGGAACGCGAGGGGCCGGACAGCGTCGCCCTCTACTGACCCCAAGGTCAGCAATCGTGCGCGTTGTTGTTATGACATTAGCGATAATAAAGTACTGCCGCGTCAAGACATGGTCTGGCGGGCATTTCCTGTACAACACTTTATTCATCGGAGAATTCCATGTCCCGCCTCGCCACGCGTGCCGCCCGTCCATCCCTGAGCACCCTGAAAGCCGCCATCCTGTTCGCCGCCGCCGCGAGCGGCATGGCGCAGGCCCAGCAGTCGCCCGCGCTCGACCGCATGAGCCTGTCGGTCGGCGCCTTCTACGCCGATCCGAAGATCCACCTGGGCGGCGACACCCGCTACGGCCGCGTCGACACGCCGGACGAAAAGATCGGCCACGAGACCCTGCCGCGCGCGAAAGCCGAGCTGCTGTTCGGCGCCAGCCACGGCCTCTCGTTCGACTACTTCCGCTTCAGCAAAGGCTACGGCGCCACCGTCGACGGCGACACCGAGTACGAGGGCCGTCCGGTCAGCGGCACCATCACGGCGAACGCCAAGCTGCGCGTGGAGATGGCGCGCCTGGCCTACAAATACTGGTTCGGTAAGGAAAAGAACGCCTTCGGCGTCGGCCTGGGCGCCGCCTATCTGCGCGCCAAGATCTCGGGCTCGGGCGATGCCAACGTGAGCGCCGCGGCGCCGGTGGAAAACTACACCTGGAGCGGTTCGGGCTCGGCCAGCGACAACGTCTGGGCGCCGACCGTCGAACTGTCGTGGCGCCACGCCCTCAACGACAAGGTGCGCCTGTTCGCCGAGGCCGGCGGCATCAAGAAGAACGGCGGTTCGGTCGAGGGCCACGTGTACAACGGCTCGGCCGGCGTCGAATACGCCTTTGCGAAGAACGTCAGCCTGGTCGCCGACTACGGCATCCAGAAGATCGACCTGCACCGTAACGGCGAACGCACCGCCGACCTCGACCTGAAGCTGACCGGCCCGTCCGCCTTCGTCAAGGTCCGCTTCTGAGCACCGCGTCTGTTTACTGCGACAGGTAGTCAGTCGTCGTTGTCCTGGGGCGCGACGGGAGTGACGCGGATACCGCGCCGCGCCAGCGCCTCGCGCAGCAGGAACTCGATTTCCGCGTTCACGCTGCGCAGGTCGTTGGCGGCCAGCCGCTGCAGCTGCTCCCAGAGGGCGGGATCGATGCGCAGCGGGTAGGACTTCTTTCCGGGACTTGCCATCGGCTTGCCTTTACTTGCCCTGGGCCTTATTGGTACAGGGTGCCGGTGTTCACGATCGGCTGGGTTTCGCGGTCGGAACACAGCACCACCAGCAGGTTGCTGACCATCGATGCCTTGCGCTCGGTGTCGAGTTCGACGATGTCGCGCTCGGCCAGCCCGCGCAAGGCTTCTTCCACCATGCCGACCGCGCCGCGCACGATCTGGGCGCGTGCGCTGATGATCGCCTGCGCCTGCTGGCGGCGCAGCATGACCTGCGCGATCTCCGGCGCATACGCCAGGTGGGTCAGCTTGGCGTCCACCGTCTCCACCCCCGCCGCCTCGAAACGCTCGGTCAGTTCCGTGCGCAGCGCCAGCGCCACCTCGGACGCGCCGCCGCGCAGCGTCATCTCGCCCGCCGCCAGGTCCTCGCCCTCGTCGTAGGCATATTGCGAAGCCAGGTGGCGCAGCGCCGCTTCCGCCTGCACCGCCACGTAGCGCTCGTAGCTGTCGACCTCGAACATCGCCTGCGCCGTGTCGCGCACGCGCCAGACCACGGCGGCCGCGATCTCGACCGGGTTGCCGCGCTTGTCGTTGACCTTCAGGGTCGGGATGTTCAGGTTACGCGCACGCACGCTCAGCTTGTGCTTGCGGTACAGCGGGAAGGCCCAGCGCAGGCCTTCGCTGCGGTCGGTGCCGACGTAGCGGCCGAACAGCGTCAGCACGGCGCTCTCGTTCGGCTGCAGCATGTACAGCCCGGCCAGTACGATGACGCCCACCACCACCAGCAGGATGCCGACCGGCCCCGCCGCGCGCACCAGTACGCCGCCGGCCACGATGGCAAGCAGGGCGCCGGCAAAGGCCATGTAGCCGTTCATCGACGAAAGCGGGGTTTCCTGCCGTTTATGGGTGGACATGTCGGGTCTCCGAAGTGATCTGAAAGTGATATCACTTTAGGATCTCTTTTCCTTTTCGTCAAGAAATATCTTGTGCGGCCGGCCAGCCCGCCCCGTCATGCATATTCCGCGTTTTTTGTCGTTCAGTCGCGCTTTTGTGCAGTTCGTCACAATCGCCGGACATTGCAATTCATTAACGATACATTATCGTACAACACATACAATTCCTCGCTGCGCGCCGGCGCGGCAGGGCATCGAACGACCAAACTACCTGGAGAAACAGCCGATGTTATCGATCAAGCAGCTCAACAAGACCTATGCGAATGGCGTCAAGGCCATCAACGATGTCAGCCTCGAGATTCCGAACGGGATGTTCGGCCTGCTCGGTCCGAACGGCGCCGGCAAGTCCTCGCTGATGCGCACCATCGCCACGCTGCAGGACCCCGACAGCGGCAGCATCCACTTCAACGGTCTCGACGTCCTGCGCGACAAGGAAGGGCTGCTGCGCCAGCTCGGCTACCTGCCGCAGGACTTCGGCGTGTACCCGAAGGTCAGCGCCGAGAAGCTGCTGAACCACTTCGCCGTGCTGAAGGGGTTGACGAAGAAGGGCGAGCGCAAGGAGGCGGTCGAGGCGCTGCTTCAGCAAACCAACCTGTGGGAAGCACGCAAGCGCGCCCTCGGCACTTATTCGGGCGGCATGCGCCAGCGCTTCGGCATCGCCCAGGCCCTGCTCGGCGCGCCGCGCCTGGTGATCGTCGACGAGCCCACCGCCGGCCTCGACCCCGACGAGCGCAACCGCTTCCTGAACCTGCTGGCCAAGATCGGCGAACAGGTGGTCGTCATCCTTTCCACCCACATCGTCGAGGACGTGACCGATTTGTGCCCGCGCATGGCAATGATCGCCAAGGGCACCGTGCTGCTGCAGGGCGAGCCGCAGGCCGCGATCGACACCCTCAGGAACCGCGTCTGGCGCCGCACCGTCAGCCAGGAAGCGCTGGCCGAATACCAGGAGCGCTTCAACGTGCTGTCGACCCGCCTGGTCGCCGGCCGCCCGCAGATCAACGTGTATGCCGAGTCGCAGCCGGACGACGGCTTCACCAACGTCGAGCCGGACCTGGAAGACGTGTACTTCCTCCAGATCCGCAACGCCGGCCGCGCCGCCGGGGCGCAAGCCGCGGGGGCGGCAGCCAATGCGGCAGCCACTGCACCTGTCATGGCATAAGGAGCGGGCATGCTACGGGAATTCTTCAAGTTCGAGCTGGGCACGCAATTGCGCCAGCCGCTGCTGTGGGTCTGTGCCTTCCTGTTCGGCGCACTCGCCTTCGGCGCCACCACCACCGACGCCATCCAGGTCGGCGGCGGCATCGGCAACGTCAACCGCAACGCGCCGCTGGTCATCGCCCAGCTGCTCAGCGTGTTCAGCCTGATCTCGATGTTCGTGGTGACCATCTTCATCGCCGGCACCGTGCTGCGCGACAGCGAAGTCGGCATCTCCGACATGCTGTTCGCCACCCCGATGAAAAAGCACGACTACCTGGCCGGGCGCTTCATCGCCGGCCTGGTGGCCTGCCTGTTCATCTTCGCCATCGTCATCGCCGGCATGATGCTCGGCCCGCTGATGCCCTGGGTCGACGCCGAGCGCGTCGGTCCTTTCGCGGGCGGCGCCTATCTGTGGTCGCTCGGCGTCATCGTGGTGCCGAACCTGTTCTTCATCGGCGCCCTGCTGATGCTGCTGGCCTCGACCACGCGCTCGATCCTGATGGTGTACGTGGGCGTGCTGGCCTTCTTCGTGCTGTGGGTGGTGGCCGGCAGCTTCACCTCGAACATCGACAACGAGTGGATCGCCGTCCTGACCGACCCCTTCGGCGTGCGTGCCCTGAGCCGCGCCACCCGCTACTTCTCCACCGCCGATGCGAACGCCGGCCTGCCCGACTTCGCCGGCTACATCCTGGCCAACCGCGCGCTCTGGGCCGGCGTGGCGCTGGGCCTGTTCGGCCTGACGCTGCTGCTGTTCAAGCCGCAGCGCGCGGGCACCGGCAAGCGCCTGTTCGGCAAAGCCAGGGCGCCAGCCCCGGCCGCAGCGGTGGCAAGCCACATCGCGCTGCCGCGCATCATGCCGCGCTTCACGTCGGCCACGCGCTGGACCCAGTGCTGGCATATCTTCGCGTTCGACGCCAGCGCCGTCTTCAGGAGCGTGCCTTTCATGGTCATGCTGCTGCTCGGCGTGCTGAACCTGGTCGGCAGCACCTCGCAGCTGGGCCAGATCTTCGGCACCGACGTCTATCCGATGACGCACATGATGCTCGAGATGCTCAACAGCAGCTTCACCTTCCTGCTGCTGATCATCGTGACCTTCTATGCGGGCGAGCTGATCTTCAAGGAACGCCAGGTCAAGATCGCCGACGTGAACGACGCCATGCCGGTGCCGAACTGGGCGCCGCTGGTGGCCAAGAGCCTGGCGCTGGTCGGCGTCGTGCTGACCTTCCTGTTCACCGGCATCCTGGCCGCGATCGCGATCCAGCTGGTCCGGGGCGGGGCGCCGGTCGAGCTGGGGCTGTACATGAAGGGCATGCTGATCGCGGGCGTTCCCTTCATCCTCATGGGCTTGATCGCCATCGTGCTGCAGGTGGTCACCAATAACAAGTTCATCGGCTATGGCCTGATGATCCTGCTGATGGTGTCGCAGATCGTCGCCGGCGTCATGCACCTGGACCACAACCTGTACAACATCGCCGGCCTGCCGCGCACGCCGTATTCGGACATGAACGGCTACGGCCACTTCCTCACGGGCTGGGCCTGGTTCGTGCTGTACTGGAGCCTGTTCGTCGTGGGTGCGCTGATCGTGGCCCAGGCCTTCTGGGTACGCGGCCTGTCGCTCGACTGGCGCAGCCGCGTGCGCACGGCCGGTCGCCGCCTGAAGGGCGCGTCGGGCGTGGCGCTGGCCGCCTGCGCCATCGCCTTTGCCGGCGTCGGCGCCTGGATCTTCCACAACACGAACACCCTGGCGCGCTACGAGGCCGGCGACGTCGCGATGGACAAGCAGGCCGCCTATGAAAAAGCCTACCGCAAGTACAAGGACCTGCCGCACGCGAAGATCATCGACGTGCGCGCCGCCGTCGACATTTATCCGGAACAGCGCCGGGTGGAAATCCGTGGCCACTACGTCCTCGAGAACAAGACGAACCAGCCGCTCGACACCCTGCGCCTGCAAACGAATGCCGACGTGACTACCACCTTGTCGGGGCTGCCCGCGCACAAGGTCGAGCTGGACGACAAGACCTTCGGTTTCCGGATCATCCGGCTGGCCCAGGCCCTGCCGCCGGGCGGACGCCTGCCGCTGGACTTCACGGTCGACGTGCGCCGTCCGGGCTTCAGCAACGGCGGCGCGGCCGATACCATCAACCTGAACGGCACCTTCTTCAACAACCACGCCTTCTTCCCGCTGATCGGTTACCAGCGGGACTTCGAACTGACCGACCGTAACGAGCGCCGCAAGCGTGGCCTGGGCGAGCCGGAGCGCATGGCCAAGCTGGAAGACAAGGCCGCGCGCGCCAACTCGATGTTCGGGGCCGATGCCGACTGGATCAACTTCGAGACCACGGTCTCGACCACCGGCAGCCAGATCGCGCTGGCGCCGGGCTACCTGCAGAAGTCGTGGAAGGAAAACGGCCGCAACTACTTCCAGTACAAGATGGACCAGAAGATGATGCCGTTCTTCGCCTACCTGTCGGCCGACTGGCAGGTGAAGAAGGGCGACTGGAAGGGCATCCCGATCGAGATCTACTACGACCGCAAGCACGCCTACAACGTCGACCGCATGATCGCGGGCACCCGCAAGGCGCTGGACTACTTCACGACCCAGTTCACGCCTTACCAGCACAAGCAGGTGCGCATCCTGGAGTTCCCGAACTACAGCAGCTTCGCCCAGTCGTTCGCGAACACGATCCCGTTCTCGGAATCGATCGGCTTCATCGCCGACCTGCGCGACAAGGAAGACCTGGACTACGTGTTCTACGTGACGGCCCATGAGATGGCGCACCAGTGGTGGGGCCACCAGGTCACGGCCGCGAACGTGCAGGGCGCGAGCATGCTGATCGAATCGCTGTCGCAGTACTCGGCGCTGATGGTGATGGAAAAGGAATACGGCCGCCACCAGATGCGCCGCTTCCTGCGCTACGAACTCGACCGCTACCTGAGTTCGCGCGGCGGCGAGCGCATCGAGGAGCTGCCGCTGGTGCGCGTGGAAAACCAGGACTACATCCACTACCGCAAGGGCAGCCTGGTGTTCTACCGCCTGCGCGACGAGATCGGCGAGGAAGCCCTGAACCGCGCCCTGAAGCGCTTCCTGCAGGACAAGGGCTACCAGGAGTCGCCGTTCACCACCTCCGCCGAACTGCTCGATTACATTCGCGCCGAAGCGCCGCCGTCCAGGCATGCGCTGATCGCCGACTTGTTCGAGAAGATCGTCTTCTACGATAACCGCGTGGTCGAAGCCAGCGCGAAGAAGCGCAGCGACGGCCAGTGGGACGTGACGATGAAGCTGCACCTGGCGAAGATGGAAGCCGACGGCAAGGGCAAGGAAACTGCCCGCGCCTACGACGAGCCGGTGGAAATCGGCGTCTTCGCCCGCGCCAAAGGCGCCAAGGAAGCGGACGAGAAGGTGCTGCTGCTGGAAAAACGTGCGCTCTCAGGCGAGAATCCGATGGTGACCGTGACCGTCAAGGAACAGCCTTTCGACGTCGGCGTCGACCCGTACAACAAGATGATCGACCGCGTGTCGCGCGATAACCGCAAGGAGGTCAGCATCGACTGAGATTCAACAGCCGGGGTCAGGTCTGACATTCGGACACGGCCTCGGCTGTAGTCGGCCTGGCGTGGCGCAAGATCGACCGATCGCATCGGCAACCGGCAAGGAGGTGAGGAATGGCCAAGCTCGTATTCGGAATGAACCAATCGCTCGACGGCTACGTGGACCACACGCGCTTTGCGCCCAGTCCGCGGCTGTTCCGGCATTTCATCGACGAGGCCCGGGGGCAGGCGGGCAGCATTTACGGCCGCCGGATCTACGAGATCATGCGCTACTGGGACGACGATCATCCCGAATGGGATGCCGACCGCCAGGCCTTTGCCGCGGCCTGGCGCAAGCAGCCGAAATGGGTGGTCTCGCGTTCCCTGCAGTCCGTCGGCCCGCATGCCGCGCTGGTCGGGAACGATCTCGAAGGCGCGATCCGCCAGCTGAAGGCCGAGCGCGACGGCGAGATCGAAGTCGCCGGTCCCGACCTGGCCCGCAGCCTCACGGAACTCGGCTTGATCGACGAGTATCGGATCTACCTGCACCCGGTTGTACTGGGGCAGGGCACGCCGTACTTCGCCGGTCCGCGGCCGCCGCTGCGCCTGGTGGCCAACGAGCGGGTGGACGAGGATGTGCTCAGGCTGGTCTACGTACCGGCCTGACGACGGCCGTCCGGTGGCTTAGCCGCAGGTTTCGACGTAGGCGACCGCCGGCTGCAGGCCGGCGCGCATCTTCGTCACCTTGCCGCCGGTTTCTTCCAGGATGATGGCGGAGCGGCCATCGGCGCTCGGGAAGGTGATGTAGTGGCCGTTCTCGTCGTACTTGTGCGGCGTGATCTGCGCTTCCGGATGGCTGGCGCGGATGTCCGCCAATGTGGCGCCGAAGGGTATGCCCACGGCATTCTCGACCCCGGGCTCGGCGTCGGCACGCGTGACGACATCGTTTTCGACCATGAAGCGCAACTTGGGCAGGGTAGCGAAGCGCACCATGCTGCAGGCCGGGTCGAACGGTTCCGGCAGCGTGGCCTTACCGCCGGCGGCTTGCTGCGCCTGTTCCAGTGTCATGCCGAAGCGGATCGAGCCGATGCCTGCGGCGCTCAGGGTTGCCGGCGCGGGCGTCGCTGCGCCTGGCGCTTCCTGCGTCGCTTCGGTAGCGGCAGGCGCGGTGGCCGATGTGGCGTTGCCGGCGGGTGCGGCGGGCGGCGCTTCCTTCGAACATGCGCCCAAGAGCGCGAGTATGCCCAGGTATAGATGCTGACGCACGGGTAGCCTTTCTTGTCGATATCAATTTGTTCTCGACTATACTGGGCCAGCCCGATTGCCGACGCACGAACGGAAAGCGTGTGGCACTCGCTTACCGGCTTTCACCCATCGACGCTTGAACAGGAAAACCTTCGACAAAGCATGCACCCGCCTCTGCCCGTTTACCCGCAAACCCGCTTGATCCGTGCCGACGCAAGGAGCGTCCTGGTGACCTGGTTTTTCCTCGCCTTGAGTGCATCGCTCTGGGCGCTTGCAACAATGGGTGTTCCTGGGCTCGAGGGCGCGGTGAAGCTGGCCTGGGGCGCGTTCCTGCTGGCAGGACTGGTGCACGTGCTACTGGCCTTGCGGCACCGCTGTCCGGCCTGCAAAAAGCACCCGACGGTGCAAGGCTTCCGGGCGCCGCACCCGGCGTCGCTGGGGCAGTCGCGTGCGCCGGGTTGGGCCGGCGTGGTGGTAAACGTGGCGCGCGAACGGCGCTTCGTGTGCATCCATTGCGGCGCCGGATATCGCACGTAGTTCAACGCGCGCAAACCAGCCGGCGCCGGTTCTGCGCAAGTTAAACCCGCTGGCTCCCGTCCGCCGTCGCGACGGCCACTTTCTCCTTCCGCCGCGCCCAGCGCTGCGCCAGCACCGCGCACACCATCAGCTGGATCTGGTGGAACAGCATCACCGGCAGGATGATCATCCCCAGCGCCGACGGCGCGAACAGCACCTTGGCCATCGGCACGCCAGTAGCCAGGCTTTTCTTCGAGCCGCAGAACACGATGGTGATCTCGTCTTCCTTCGAAAAGCCGAGGCGGCGGCTGGTCCAGGTGGCCAGGCCGAGAGCGATCGCCAGCATCAGGGCGCAGATGCCGAGCAGGGCGGCCAGCGTAGCGCCGGAGACGTGCTGCCACAGGCCTTCGGTCACCGATTCCGAAAACGCGGTGTAGACCACCAGCAGGATCGAGCCCTGGTCGACATAACGCAGCACCGGCTTGTGGCGGTCGATGAAGGCGCCGATCCAGGGACGCAGCAGCTGGCCGGCGAGGAAGGGCAGCAGCAGCTGTTCGACGATGCTCAGTACCTGCGACCAGCCGAAGCCGGCGTCGCCGGCGCCCTGCACGATCAGCGCGCCCACCAGCAGCGGCGTCAGGAAGATGCCGAGGAAGTTCGACGCCGAGGCGCTGCACACGGCCGCCGCCACGTTCCCGCGCGCCATGGCGGTGAACGCGATCGACGATTGCACCGTCGAGGGCAGCACGCATAGGAACAGGATGCCGAGGTAGAGGTCGGGCGTCAGCAGGCCGAGGGCCAGCGGCTTGATGGCCAGGCCCATCAGCGGGAACATGACGAAGGTCGAGGCCAGCACCAGCAGGTGCAGGCGCCAGTGCAGCAGGCCGGCGACAATCGCTTCGCGCGAGAGCTTGGCGCCGTGCAGGAAGAACAGCAGGCCGATGGCGAAGGTGGTGACATTGCCGAGTAGATCGGCGACCTGGCCGCTGGCCGGCAGGACGCTGGCCAGGACGACCATGCCGAGCAGGGCGACGGTGTACGGTTCGATCGCGAGCTTGTGCGCGGTGGAGGAAAGAAGGGTCTTGATGCGTCCCATGTCGGTCTTTCGTGATGCCGGCCCGGCGGGCCAAACGTCTATTCTAGCCAGATTGCGGATGAGGCGTGCAAGTCGATCTCTTCGGCGGGAAGCCCGTATGGACGCCAAAAAACCGTTTTCGCCACCCCGGCAGGCAAGCTATACTCGCCGCTTGTTTTTACTCCTCCGGGGACTTACCTTGTTCAAATCCATCGTCCTGCCGGTCGCCCTGCTTGGCGTCGCGGCACACGCCGTCGCCGATGAAGGCCAGTGGCAACCGCACCAGCTGCCGCAGCTGAAATCCGAACTGAAACGCATCGGCATCACGATGCCGGCCGAAAAACTGGCCGATTTGTCGAAGCATCCGATGAGCGCCATCGTCTCGCTCGGCGGCTGCTCGGCTTCCTTCGTGTCGCCCGACGGCCTGGTGGTCACCAACCACCACTGCGGCTACGGCGCCATCCAGCGCAACTCGACCCCGGAAAAGAACTACATCGTCGACGGCTTCCTGGCCAGGACCCGTGCCGAGGAACTGCCGGGCGGCCCGAACTCGCTGGTCTACGTGACCGAGAAGGTCGAGAACGTGACCGACCGCGTGTTGAAGGGCCTGGGCGCCGGCATGAGCGGCCGCCAGCGCAGCGAAACCATCTCCTCGCGCATCAAGGCCCTGATCGCCGAGTGCGAGAGCGACAAGGCTTACCGCTGCTCGGTGCCGGCCTTCCACCGCGGCCTCGAGTACTACCGCATCAAGCAGCTGATGATCCGCGATGTGCGCCTGGTGTACGCGCCGTCGGACAAGATCGGCAACTTCGGCGGCGACATCGACAATTACGAGTGGCCGCGCCAGACCGGCGATTTCTCCTTCTTGCGCGCGTATGTGGGCAAGGATGGCCGTCCGGCCGACCCGTCGCCGGATAACGTGCCCTACAAGTCGAAGGACTTCCTGGTTGTCTCCGCCGAAGGCCTGAAGAACGGCGATCCGATCCTGCTGGCCGGCTACCCGGGCCGCACCAGCCGCTACAAGCTGCCGTCGGAAATCCGCTTCGCGCGCGAC
>Ga0209023_10007823_pt1 | contig 10842 bp, 9 predicted proteins | sample LakOneMetagenome_FD_187468 | JGI IMG/M metagenome (GOLD analysis project Ga0209023, IMG submission 187468) | Freshwater and sediment microbial communities from Lake Erie, Canada (SPAdes) (version 2) | ecosystem: Environmental > Aquatic > Freshwater > Lentic | place: Lake Erie, Canada | collected...
TCCGATCTGGTCTGCCATCACCAGGTGCCCAGCGCTCATCGGCGGGGCCGGCTCCTCACGCCGGAGCAGCGCCGCCCCCAACCCGACCAGCCGCTCGCACTCGGCGTCGAGCGCGGCCATGCGCTCGTCGCCCTGCAAGCCGGGAGCGGCGCGGACGTCGAGGTGCACCCGGTTCTTGACCACCTTGTCCTCCGGCACCTGTTGGAAGAACACCCGTGGACCCTCCCCCGCGGGGTCCTCGATGGCCGACCTGGAGTTGCGCTGGTCCTCCGGCACCCCGATCCGCGCCAGGAACTCGTCCCACGCCGCGAGCGGATCGGCGCCTTCGGGCAGGTCGACCCCCGGCGGACCCGGGTGGACGTAGCCCAGCACGTCGCGCCAGAACGTCGAAAGGGTGGCCGGGTCGTGGGCGTCGAAGGTGACCTGGAAGGTGAGGCTCATGGCATGGCTCCGTTCGGGTCGGGTTCACCAGCACCATCTCATACCGTGAGGCCATGGATCCGTTGAGCAGCCGTCCCCCGCTCGAGCTCGGGCTCGACACGTTCGGCGACGTGACCGTGGACGGTTCTGGACGCCCTCGGCCCTACGCCGAGGTGCTCCGAGACATCGTCGACGAAGCGGTCCTGGCCGACGAGCTCGGGCTCTCGTTCTTCGGCGTCGGCGAGCACCACCGTGACGACTTCGCGGTGTCGGCGCCGGAGGTCGTGCTGGCCGCCATCGCCAGCCGCACCAGCCAGATCCACCTCGGCACCGCGGTGACGGTGCTCAGCTCGGACGATCCGATCCGGGTCTTCGAGCGCTTCGCCACCCTCGACGGACTGTCCAACGGCCGAGCCGAGGTCATCTTGGGTCGAGGGTCGTTCACCGAGTCGTTCCCCCTGTTCGGCTTCGACCTGGCCGAGTACGAGCTCCTGTTCGAAGAGAAGCTCGACCTGTTCGTGGCCCTCCTCGACGAGACCCCGGTGTCGTGGTCCGGCACCATCCGGCCGCCGCTGCAACGCCAGTCCATCTACCCGAAGACGCGCTCGGGGCTGCGGGCGTGGGTGGGCGTCGGGGGGAGTCCCCACTCGGTCGTGCGGGCGGCGCGGTACGGCCTGCCCCTGGTGCTGGCGATCATCGGCGGCGATCCGCTGCGCTTCAGCCCGTTCGTGCGTCGCTACCTCCAAGTGCTGGCCGAGGTGGGCCACCCGGTCCAGCCGATCGCCGCCCACAGCCCCGGCTACGTGGCCGACACCGATGAGCAGGCCCGCGACGAGATGTGGCCGCACCACCAGAAGATGGTGACCCGCATCGGCGCCGAGCGCGGCTGGCCCCCGATGACGCGGGACCAGTTCGAGCGTGAAGCGGGCCCAGAGGGGGCGCTCTACGTCGGCTCACCAGAGACGGTGGCCACCAAGATCGTCCGGACCGCCAGAGGTCTGGGCATCGCCCGGTTCGACCTCAAGTACAGCGCCGGCGGCCTGCCCCACCACCAGCTCATGCGCTCCATCGAGCTCTACGGCACCAAGGTCGCGCCTTTGGTCCATGAGCAGATGGCCGCGGGCTGAGGCAGATCAGGAGACGACGATGCCGCCGTCGCAGGTGATGACGGCTCCGACGGTAAAGGCACCGGCTCGGGAGGCCAGGAAGATGGCGAGCCCGGCGACGTCCTCGGGCGTGCCGACCCGGCCCCGGGGCATGGTCTTGCCGATGGCGTCCCAGTCGGTGCCCTCCACGTCACCGCCGGTGCCCACCCCGGTGCTCAGCATCCAGGTGGGGAACGGACCGGGGGCGATGGCGTTCACCAAGATGTTGCGCTTCACCAGCCGCCCGGCGAGCTGGCTGGTGAGGGAGTGGACGGCGGCCTTGGACGGCCCGTAGGAGACGGTGTCGAACGCGGGGGTTCGGATGCCGTCGATCGACCCGATGTTGATCACCCGAGCCGGATCATCGGTGGAGGCCGCCGCCTCGAGGAGCGGGAGGAGGCGCTGGGTGAGGAAGAACACCGCCTTCACGTTGGTGTCCATCACCTTGTCCCAGCCGACCTCGGGGAAGTCGTCGATCGGCGCACCCCAGGACGCCCCGGCGTTGTTGACCAGCACGTCGAGCTTCGTCTCGCGCTCGGCCAGGGCGGCGGACAGGGCATCGACGCCGGCCAGCTCGGACAGGTCGGCTGGAAGGGAGATGCACTCGCCGCGGTAGGTCTCCGACAGGCGCGCTGCGGTGGCGTCGCACACGTCGGCCTTGCGCGAGCTGATGTACACCTTGGCGCCATTGGCCAGGAACCCGGCGGCGATCATCTCGCCGATCCCGCGCGACCCGCCGGTGATGAGCACCACCTTGCCTCGCACGGAGAAGAGGTCGTCGGTCGTGAGATTGGTCACCGGGGGTGCTCCTTGGTCGTTGCAGATGCGTCCCTCGTCTACCAGAGCGGTCGGCCAAGCCGCCGACGCCGGCCCGCCCCGTATCGTCGACCCATGCGCTACAGCGTCGGCCTCGACACCTCCCGCCCCATCAGCCAGATCATCGACCGGGTCCAGGAGCTGGCCGACGACGGGTTCGACTCGGTCAACTGCTCGCAGATCTTCGGCCCCGACGCGCTCACGCTGCTGGCCGTGGTCGGCTCGCACGTCCCGCGCATCGGCCTGTGCACCGCCGTTGTGCCCACCTATCCCCGCCACCCGATCACCCTCGCGGCCCAAGCGCTCACCGTGCAGGCCGCCACCGACGGGCGGCTCTCGCTGGGGATCGGCCTTTCCCACGAGTTCGTGATCGAGCACCTCTTCGGCATGTCGTTCGAGAAGCCGGCGCGGCACATGGAGGAGTACCTCTCGGTGCTCCTGCCCCTGCTCCACGACAAGACGGTGTCGTACACCGGCGAGACGATCTCGTCGGCCATGACCCTCGAGCTCGATGCCCCGGCGCCGGAGGTGCTGGTGGCCGCCCTCGGGCCGAAGATGTTGAGCCTGGCCGGCCGGCTCACCGACGGGACCGTCACCTGGATGACCGGCCCGTCGACGTTGGAGAGCTACATCATCCCCACCATCAACGCCGCGGCCGACGAGGCCGGTCGCCCGAAGCCGGCCATCGCCGCTGGGTTCCCCATCTGCGTGACCGATGATCCCGACGCGGCCCGAGACCAGATCGCGATCACCTACGCCGCCTACGCCACGCTGCCGTCGTACAAGGCCATGCTCGACAAGGAGGGCACCACCAGCCCGGCGGGCGCCGCCATCGTGGGCGACGAGGTCTCGGTCGTGGAGCAGATCAGCCACCTGCAGCAGATCGGCGTCACCGACTTCCGCGCCTCGCTCACCGGCTCGCCCGACGAGATCCGCCGCACGATGGCCGTCCTGCGACACCTCGTCACGAACCGCTGATCGGGCGTTCTACCGAGCCGTGCCCCCACCCACTCCGCCCGACGTCCACGAGCTCGACGACCGCCGCCTGCGCGCCTGGTACGACCCGGGCGCGCTGGCGCGAGGATCGGCGTACGCCGACGACGGCCGGGTGGCCATCATCCGGTCGGAGGCGGGGGTGATCCAGGCGGTCTGCGCCGGTTCGCACCACGAGTCCTACGTGATCCGCATCCGGTGGAACGGTCGCGACGGGCACATCCAGTTGGAGGAGGACTGCAGCTGCCCCATCGGCGGGGCGTGCAAGCACTGCGTGGCGACCATCTTGACCGCCCGCCGCCAGGCCACGCCGCTCGCTCAGGTGATCCCCATCTCGCCCAAGGTCGCCGACTGGCGCCGGCTCCTCGTGGACCTCGACGAAGGGCCCGACCTGACCCCGCAGGGTCTGGCCCTCTGCTTCGCGGTGCAACCGCCCAGCCGCAGCTACTACGGATCGACCGAGCCTCGGGTCACCGTCCGCCCGATGCGTCGGGGCAAGAAGGGGAACTGGGTCAAGACCGGCGCGTCGTGGCGGGAGATCGCCTCCCGCTACAACCACCACCTCAACGGAGTCGATCCCGCGCAGTGGGCCGCCCTTCGATCCCTCATGGCCGGCACCCAGATCGGTCAGTACGTCACCGAGACAGAGTGGCTGTCCAGCTTCGGACCAGATCTGTGGCACCAGCTCGAGCGAGCCGCCGAGGTCGGGATCGAGCTGATCGGCGAACGAGCCGACACCGTCGTCGAGGTCTCCCCCACCCCCGCCCGTGCAAGCGTCGACCTCACCGCAGACGGCAGCGGTGCCGTGACCCTCGCCGTCGGGTTTCGCCTCGACGACCACCCGATGCCGCTCGGCGACGGGCGCAGCGGCCTCATCGGGTCGACGCCCCACGGATTCTGGATCGACGAAGGCCACCGCCTGCTGCTCGTACCGCTCGACGCGCCGCTCCATCCCGCCCTCGTCCGGCTCATGTCCAGCGGTGCACTCGTCGTCCCCGCACGGGATGTCGACGAGCTGCTGGACCGCTACCAGCCCGCGCTGTCCCGTCGCGCCGAGGTCGGGTCCTCCGACGGCAGCGTCACGATCACCGCCAACGAGTTCGAGGGGTTCACCCTCACCGTGGATCGCACCGCGCTCGACGCCGTGGCGCTTCGCTGGTCGGCCCGCTACCGCCGCGGGGAGCGGGTCACCCTCCACCCGCTCCACCATCGCGGCGGACCGACCAGGGACCGAGGCGCCGAGAACCTGGCCCGGGCTGGGCTCGGGCTGCCCGCCGGCCTGTTCCCCGGCCTGGTCGACCCCGATGGGTCGCCCCGCGACACCACGGCGTCGGGTCCGTCGATCATCACGCTGCTCGCCGAGGTCATCCCGCGGCTGCATGACGAGTTCGGCGTCGAGATCGAGCTCCTGGGCGACCAGCCCACGCTGCAGGAGGCCACCGAGGATCCACTGATCTCGCTCACCGTCACCGACGGCAAGGGTCGACGCGATGGCAACGACTGGTTCGACCTCGACGTCGCCGTCACCGTCGACGGCCAGACGGTCGACTTCGTCACCCTGTTCGCCGCCCTCAGCCGAGACGATGACGCGCTCATCCTTCCGTCGGGCACCTGGCTGCGCCTCGATCGGCCGGAGTTCGCCAAGCTGCGCCAGCTGATCACGGAGGCGCGCGGGCTCGTGGAGCCCAGCGCCGACGGCGTGGCGCGCATCAACCGGTTCCAGACCAGTTGGTGGGACGAGCTGGCCGAGCTCGGCGTGGTCAACGAGCAGTCGCAGCGCTGGGCCGACAGCGTCAGCGAGATGGCGACGCTGTCCGCTCCCGACCCGGTGGCCAAGCCCGCCGGTCTCGAAGCCACCCTTCGCCACTACCAGCAGGAGGGCTTGAACTGGCTGGCCTTCCTCCACCGCAACCACCTCGGCGGGATCCTTGCCGACGACATGGGGCTCGGGAAGACCGTGCAGGCCCTCGCCCTCACGCTCCACATCCTCGAACAGGATCCCGACGCGCAGTTCCTCGTGGTGGCTCCCACCAGCGTGGTGGAGAACTGGGCCCGAGAGGCGGCCCACTTCGCCCCGGGGGTGAACGTTCGGACCATCCGGGAGACCGCGACGCGCCGCGGCACCTCGCTCGACGAGGAGATCCGTGGGGCCAGCATCGTGGTGACCTCGTACGCCCTCTTCCGCATCGAGTTCGACCACTACGCCCAATACCGATGGGAGCTGCTGCTGCTCGACGAGGCCCAGTTCGTGAAGAACCACCAGGGCAAGACCTACCAGTGCGTTCGCCGTCTCGACGCTGCCACCAAGATCGCCATCACCGGCACGCCGCTGGAGAACACGCTGATGGACCTGTGGTCGCTCCTGTCGATCACCGCGCCGGGCCTGTTCCCCGACCCGACGCGGTTCGGCGATACCTACCGCAAGCCCATCGAGAGCGGCGCCTCCCCCGAGCTGCTCGCCATCCTGCGCCGACGCATCGCCCCGCTCATGCGCCGCCGCACCAAGGACGCGGTGCTGACCGAGCTGCCACCCAAGCACGAGCAGACCGTCGAGGTGGAGATGAACCCCCGCCACGCCCGGATCTACGCCACCCAGCTCCAACGACAGCGCCAGAAGGTGCTGGGCCTGGTGGGCGACGTGCAAAGGCACCGGTTCGAGATCCTCAAGTCGCTCACCATCCTCCGCCAGCTCGCACTGGATCCCGGGCTGATCGACGAGAAGGACGACCACGTCGGCTCGGCCAAGCTCGACCGGTTGCTCGACGACCTCACCCAGGTGGTGGCCGAAGGTCACCGGGCGCTCGTCTTCAGCCAGTTCACGCGCTACCTGGCCCGGGTCCGCACCCGGCTCGACGCCGCCGGCATCGCGTACAGCTACCTCGACGGCCGCACCCGCAAGCGCCAGGAGGCCATCGATCGGTTCAAGGAGGGCGAAGCCCCCGTGTTCGTGATCAGCCTCAAGGCCGGCGGGTTCGGCCTGAACCTGGCCGAGGCCGACTACTGCTTCGTGCTGGACCCCTGGTGGAACCCGGCCACGGAGACCCAGGCCGTGGATCGGGCCCACCGCATGGGCCAGAGGAACACCGTGATGGTCTACCGCTACGTCTCCGCCAACACCATCGAGGAGAAGGTGATGGAGCTCAAGGCCCGCAAGGCCGACCTGTTCAGCAGTGTGATGGATGCCGAGGGGGCCCTGGCCGGCGCCCTCACCGAGGACGACATCCGCGGCCTGCTCGATCTGGACTGACCGCTCAGACCCCGCTGTTCAGGTGCTGGGCCAAGGACTGCAGGTGGGCCTGGAACTCCTGAGGGCTGACGACCGTGAAGGGGGCGCGCAGGTTGGCGATCAGGTGGGTGGGCCACAGGAACGAATCGGTGTCCATCTCGATCCGGCACCGGCTCGGTCCGAGGTCGGTGACGTCCACCCAGCTCCCGTAGTCGTCGCGCACCGCCTCGCCGGCCAGGTCGATCTCGACGATCACCCGGTGGGTCGCCTGCATCTCGCGCATGCCGAGCCGGACGTACTCGGACAGGTCATCGGCCGGTGGCTGGCGGGGCACGAACGTGTTGCGAGCGGGCGTGGGCTGGGCCATGCGGTCGATTCGAAACGTCCGCCATTCCGCCCGGTCGACGTCGTGGGCGACCAGGTACCAGCGGGTGTCCAGGGCCACGAGCTGGCACGGCTCCACGTAGCGGCTCGACGCGGTGCCGTCGGCCGCCACGTAGTCGAACGAGAGGCGCACGTGATCTCGGCAGGCGGCCGACACCGCGTCGAGGATCGCCAGCCGAACGCTGGTGTCCTCGACCGGTGATCCGACGGCCACCGAGGATCGCACCGCCTCGGCTCGTCGCCGCTGGCTCGGCCCGAGCATCGACAGCACCTTGGTGAGCGCGCCGAGCGACGCCTCGGCCAGGTCCGACGTTCCCCGTGCCGAGGCGTGGAGCGCTACGGCGAGCGCGATCGCTTCATCGTCTTGGAGCAACAACACGGTGTCGCCCGACGATCCATCGAGCCGATAGCCACCGGCGACGCCGCGGTCGGCTTCCACGGTGTAGCCGAGCTCGCGCAGACGCTCGATGTCTCGGCGCAACGTGCGGTCCGAGACGCCCAGCCGGTCGGCCAGCTCGGCGCCCGGCCAGTAGCGGCGACGCTGGAGCAGCGACAACAACCGCAGCGCTCGAGCGGTGGTGTCGGCCATGGCTCCATGATCGCGCCCATTCAGGACGGATACTGACCTGAATCAGCGGGACGATGTCCTCATGACCACCCACGCCACCACCCAAGAACGCGCCGACCTGCTGGAGTCCCTGGCCGCGCACCGCGGCTTCCTCCGCCAGACGGCTGCGGGCCTCACCGACGAACAGGCCCGGCTCCAGCCCACGGCCAGCGTGCTCAGCATCGGCGGTCTCATCAAGCACGTGGCCGATGTCGAAGCGAACTGGGCGCAGTTCATGGTCGACGGCAGCGGCATCGGCGGCAACGCCGACATCGACTGGTCCAACCCGGATCCCGCGGTGATCGAGGCCTACCAGAACGGCTTCGTGCTGCTCGAGACCGAGACCTTGGCCGGCGTGCTGGCCCGCTACGACGAGGTGTCCGCGGCCACCGACCATCTGGTGGCCGACCTGCCCGACCTCGATCGCTCGTTCCCGCTGCCGAACGCGCCGTGGTTCCCGCCCGGCGCCAGCCGCAGCGCCCGCCGGACGGTGGTCCACATCATCGCCGAGACCGCCCAGCACGCCGGGCACGCCGACATCATCCGGGAGACCATCGACGGCTCCCGCACCATGGGTTGAACGGGCCGTCCGCGGCGGACGGCCCGTATCGACCTACTCGTCCCACTGCCCGCTGCGGTTGCGCATCTTGACGAAGGCGACGACCACGAGGATGGCGCAGGCGATGAAGGCGAAGGTGCCCAGGTAGTAGATCAACGGTGTTCCGATCGTTCGGGGTGATGGGACGGCGCCCGTGGGCGGCCGGCCACCATGACAGCATGTCGTCGTAGGGTCGGCGGCATGACCACGGGACTCCGCACCTTCCTGACGTTCCAAGGGGGCGCCGCCGGCGCCGCGCTCGATCTGTACCGAGAGGTGTTCGACGACTTCGAGGTCACCCGGATCGTTCGCTACGGACCGGACGACCACGGCCCCGAGGGCACGATCACGGTGGCCAACTTCCGCCTGGCCGGGAGCGAGTTCACCTGCGTCGATAGCCCCATCGAGCACGAGTGGGGGTTCACGCCGGCGATCTCGCTGTGGATCGATTGCACCGATGAGGCCGAGCTCGAGCGGCTCTTCGACCAGCTCGGCGCCGGCGGCGAGGTGTACATGCCCGTTGACGACTACGGGTTCAGCACTCGCTTCGGGTGGGTCGGTGATCGCTTCGGCGTGACCTGGCAGCTCAACCTGGCGTGACGGCGTCCAGGGCGGCGAGCTGATCGTCGGTGAGGGTGAGGTCTCGCGCGCCGAGGTTGTCCTCCAGGTGGGCGATGGACTTGGTGCCCGGGATGGGAAGGATGACCGGGCTCTTGTGCAGCAGCCAGGAGAGGGCGATCTGGCTCGCGGTGGCGCCGGTCTCGCCTTCGATGGCGGCCACGGGACCGCCGGTCTGGGCCAGCTCGCCGGTGGCGATCGGGAACCAAGGGATGAACCCGATGCCGAGTTCCTCGCACCGATCGAGAACATCCTCCGAGGCCCGGTCGATGAGGTTGTAGCGGTTCTGCACGGTGGCCACGTCGATCTGCTCGCGGGCGGCGTCGAGCTCCTCGACCGAGATCTCCGACAGACCGATGTGGCGGATCACACCCTCGTCCTGCAGGTCCTTCAGCACCCCGAACTGCTCGTCGCGAGGCACCGACGGATCGATGCGGTGGAGCTGGAACAGGTCGAGCCGGTCGACTCCCAGGCGCCAGCGGGTGAGCTCGGCCTCCTGGCGCAGGTACTCCGGCCGACCCAACGGGTGCCACTGGCCGGGGCCGGTCCGCACCAGCCCGGCCTTGGTGGCGATGGTGACACCGTCGAAGGGAGCCAGGGCTTCGGCGATCAGCTCGTCGGCCACGTAGGGGCCATAGGAGTTGGCGGTGTCGATGAAGTCGACGTCGAGCTCCACGGCACGGCGCAGCACGGCCAGCGCTCCCGCTCGGTCCTCGCTCGGCCCCCACACGCCCTTGCCGGGCAGCTGCATGGCGCCGTACCCAAGTCGGTTGACGGTGAGGTCGCCTCCGATGGTGAAGGTGGTGGCGGGGGCGGCGGGCATGGCGGACTCCGGGGGTCGAGGGATCGCCAAGGCTACGGAGCACTTCGGCGGATCCAAACGGTCCCTTCGCAGGCGCCTGCGTAGGCTCGCTGCCGTGTCGGAGCTGACCGTCGAGTGGTTCGGGTGTGCCACCTTCCGTGTGCGCATCGGCGGCCAGACCCTGTTCTTCGACACCTACCTCGACAAGGCCCCGGGTGTCCCCGACGTCGGCCTGCGAGCGTCCGAGGTCGACGACGCCGCGTTCCTCTTCATCTCGCACGCCCACTTCGACCACGTGCTCGGGGCGGACCGGATCGCCCTGGCCACGGGAGCCACCGTGGTGGGCAACCACGAGGTGGCGCACCTCATGGCGGCCAACGGGGTGCCGGACCGACAGGTGCTGGCGGTGTCGGGCGGGGAGACGGTCGATTGCGGAAACGACGTGCGGGTGCGGGTCTTCCCGGCACAGCACTCGTGCCTGTTCGCCACCGCGGACACCGTCAGCGGATCGGCATGCCTCGGCGACCTGGGCGTCAGCGCCCAGGAGCGACGTGCCCGCACCGATGCCATCTTCGGGCTCCTCTCGTCGCTGTCGCCCGAGACGCAGGCGTTCTTCGCCGACTCGGATCGGCACGCATCGAGCCACGACGGCGGCCAACTCGCCTTCCTCCTGGAGACGCCCGGCGGTTCGCTCCTCGTGAGCGCCAGCTCGGGTCACTGGCAGGGCATCTTCGAGACCCTTCGGCCCGATGTGGCGATCCTGGCCGCTGCCGGTCGGCCCAACGTGGACGGTGAGCCGTACCAGGGCTCGATGAGCGACTTCCTGGTCGAGCAGGCCGAGCTGCTCGGTCGGCCCAAGGTGGCGTTGTGCCACCACGATCCACTGCTTCCGCCCGTGGTGCCGGCGATCGATGTCACCGACGCCGAGGCGGCGCTGCGCCGGGTGCTGGGCCCGGATCGATACCTCACGTTCACCTACGCCACACCGTTCCAGATCTTCGGGTAGCCCCGGAGGAAACGCGCCTGCCATGCCCTAGGGTCCGGTCCATGAGCATCTCGAACGACGACATCAACTCCTCGGCCGATTCCGATGACGAGCTCATCACCGGAGACACCGACGGCACCGATGGTGGAGACACCGACGGCACGGACGGTGGAGACACCGACGGCACCGATGGTGGAGACACCGACGGCACCGATGGTGGAGACACCGACGGCACCGATGGTGGAGAC
>Ga0209023_10007826_pt1 | contig 10840 bp, 11 predicted proteins | sample LakOneMetagenome_FD_187468 | JGI IMG/M metagenome (GOLD analysis project Ga0209023, IMG submission 187468) | Freshwater and sediment microbial communities from Lake Erie, Canada (SPAdes) (version 2) | ecosystem: Environmental > Aquatic > Freshwater > Lentic | place: Lake Erie, Canada...
AGATCGGGGTTTCGATGGTGCCGTGGTTCAGTTTCAGGCGGCCGCGGCGCGCATGCGACAGGCCGCTGGTGTCTTTCTTCAGGAGCGTAAATTCGAGCATCGGTAGTCTTGACGGGCTTATTTTGAGGTAGTGGTCAGCAGCATGGCGTCGCCATAGCTGAAGAAGCGGTATTCGCTGGCGATCGCATGCGCATAGGCCTTGCGGATCGCGTCGTAGCCGGCAAAGGCCGACACCAGCATCATGAGCGTCGACTTCGGCAGGTGGAAATTGGTGATCAGGCGCGTCACCGTCTTGAAGGTGTAGCCGGGCGTGATGAACAGCGCCGTATCCGCGCTGCCCGCCACCAGTTCGCCCGATTGCGAGGCCGATTCCAGCGCGCGCAGGCTGGTGGTGCCGACCGCCACCACGTCGCGCCCGGCCGCTTTCGCGGCGCGCACCGCATCGACCGTGTCCTGGCCGATGGTGTACCACTCGGAGTGCATCTTGTGTTCCGACAGGTCTTCCACGCGCACCGGCTGGAAGGTGCCGGCACCCACGTGCAGCGTCACATACGCAAACCGCACGCCCTTGGCGGCCAATTTGTCGAGCAGCGGCTGGTCGAAGTGCAAACCGGCGGTCGGCGCGGCGACAGCGCCCGGCTCCTTCGAATACACGGTCTGGTAGCGCTGCTCGTCGAATTCGTCGGCGTTGTGCTCGATGTAGGGCGGCAGCGGCAGGCGGCCGTGGGCCTCGATCAGCTCGAACACGTCGCCTTCGAAATGCAGGGTGAAGAATTCGCCGGCACGCTCGCCGGTGGTGACCTCGAAGGCGTCGGCCAGGCGGATGCGGTTGCCCGGTTTCGGCGACTTGGAGGCGCGCACCTGGGCCAGCACGGTGCGGTTGTCCAGCACGCGCTCGACCAGCACCTCGACCTGGCCACCGGTCTCCTTGACGCCGAAGAAGCGGGCCTTGAGCACGCGGGTATTGTTCATCACCAGCAGGTCGCCGGCTTGCAGCTGGTCGACGATGTCGGCGAAATGGCGGTCGGTAATCTGCTCGCCATCGAGCTGCAACAGGCGCGAGGCACTGCGGTTTGGCAGCGGCAGCTGCGCGATGCGCTCGGGCGGCAAGTCAAAATCGAAATCGGAAAGCGAGTACATTCTGTTCATTTCTGGGAAAATGGGGGCTGGCAGCTTTACAATACGGGCTGCAGCGCGTGCGGCGAACCCTCTATTTTACGTCAGCCCGCGCCAAAATGCCGCAGATATGCCACCGCCAAAACCCACTTCCGCCCCGAAAACCACAGAAAGCAAGCTCGCCCGCCTTGGCCTGCGCACCGACATGGACCTGGTGCTGCACCTGCCCATGCGCTACGAGGACGAGACAAAAATCGTGTCGATACGCGAGGCCTGCCTGCGCGGCGGCCACGTGTCGCAGATCGAAGGCGTGGTCACGAAAAACGAGATCAGCTTCAAGCCGCGGCGCCAGCTGCTGGTGACGATTGCCGACGAATCCGGCGACATCCTGCTGCGTTTCATGAACTTCTACGGCAGCCAGGTCAAGCAATTGGCCGAAGGCGTGCGCGTGCGTGCCCGCACCGAAGTCAAGCACGGCTTCTTCGGCGCCGAGATGGTCCACCCTACCTACAAGGTGGTGAACGAAGGCGCGCCGCTGCCGACTTCGCTCACGCCGGTGTACCCGTCGGGCGAAGGCCTGTCGCAGCCGATCTTGCGGCGCGCGATCGGCGACGCCATGAAGCGGGTCGACTGGACCGACACCGTGCCGCCCGCGATCCGGCGCCAGATGGGGCTGGGCGACTTCGAGCCGTCCGTCAGGCTGCTGCATTACCCGCCGAAGGATGCCGACGAATACGCGCTGATGGAAAAATCCCATCCGGCCTGGACGCGCATGAAGTTCGACGAGCTGCTGGCCCAGCAGCTGTCGCTCAAGCGTGCCCAGCGCGCCCGCCGCGACAAGGGCGCGCCGACGCTGCGTGCGGTGGGCGAACTGTCGAAGGCCTTCCTGCAAGCCCTGCCCTTCAAGCTCACGGACGCCCAGGCGCGCGTGGTGAAGGAAATCAGCGCCGACCTGCGCGAGGGTTACCCGATGCAGCGCCTGCTGCAGGGCGACGTCGGCAGCGGCAAGACCGTGGTCGCGGCGCTGGCGGCCGCCCAGGCCATCGACTCCGGCTACCAGGCCGCGCTGATGGCGCCGACCGAAATCCTGGCCGAGCAGCACTTCCGTAAGATCGCCGCCTGGATGGAGCCGCTCGGCGTCAAGGTCGCCTGGCTCACCGGCAGCCTGAAGAAAAAGGAAAAGGCCGCGGCCAGCGAGATGGCGGAAACGGGCGAAGCGCATCTCGTGATCGGCACCCACGCGCTGATCCAGGATTCGGTGCAGTTCGCGAAACTGGGCCTGGTGCTGGTCGACGAACAGCACCGCTTCGGCGTCGGCCAGCGCCTCACCTTGCGCAACAAGGGCAGCGACGGCCTGGTGCCGCACCAGCTCATGATGTCGGCCACGCCGATCCCGCGCACCCTGGCCATGACCTACTACGCCGACCTGGAAGTGTCCGTCATCGACGAGCTGCCGCCGGGCCGCACGCCGATCGTCACGCGCGCCATCGACCAGAACCGGCGCGACGAAGTGATCGAGCGCGTGCACGCGGCTGCGCTGGAAGGGCGCCAGGCCTACTGGGTGTGTCCATTGATTGAAGAGTCGGAAGCGCTGCAGCTGCAGACGGCGACGGAAACCTACGACACCCTGGCCGAAGCCCTGCCCGACTTGCAGGTCGGCCTGGTGCACGGGCGCCTGAAGCCGGCCGAGAAGCAGGTGATCATGGACGCCTTCTCTGCCGGCGAGATCCACGTGCTGGTGGCGACTACCGTGATCGAGGTCGGCGTCGACGTGCCGAATGCCTCGCTGATGGTGATCGAGCACGCCGAGCGTTTTGGTTTGTCGCAGCTGCACCAGCTGCGCGGACGCGTCGGCCGCGGCTCGGCGGCCAGCGTCTGCCTGCTGCTGTACCAGAGCCCCCTCGGCCAGGTGGCCAAGCAGCGTTTGATGACGATGCGCGAAACCACCGACGGCTTCGAGATCGCGCGGCGCGACCTGGAAATCCGCGGTCCCGGCGAATTTTTGGGTGCGCGCCAGTCGGGCCAGGCCATGCTGCGCTTTGCCGACCTGGAAACCGACCAGTGGCTGGTCGAGCACGCGCGCGACATCGCGGCCAGCCTGCTCGAGCACGAGACGCCGCAGAACGTGGCCATCGTCGACGCCCACCTGGCGCGCTGGCTGGGCGGCCGCGAAGAGTTCCTGAAGGTCTGACCCCATCGGGTTTCGTCAAATCTGTCGGATTTGTGCCTCCGTGTGACAATTCGATAGACATTTGGCATCTCTTTGGAGATATCGTTGCGTCCGGAGCAATACGCCTGCATGGCGGACTGCTCCGCCCCGATAACAACAAACAGGACCCGGCCATGCCTTATCTCGGACTCGGACTTCACTTCCTCGTCGCGCTTTTCTTCGCGGTGCACGCGGTGCGCACCGGGCGCCAGATGTACTGGCTGCTGATTCTTTTTTCCTTCCCGCTGCTGGGCAGCATCGTCTATTTTGCCGCGGTCTTCCTGCCGCATTCGCAGATCGAGCGCCAGGCGCGCCTGGCCGGGCGGGCGATCGGCCGCACCCTCGATCCGGGCCGCGAAGTGCGCGAAGCGCAGAGCGATTTCGACCTGACCCCGACCGCCTACAACCAGATGCGCCTGGCCAGCGCCCTGCTCGACAATGGCCAGAGCGCCGAGGCGGTGGCGCAGTACGAGGCCTGCCTGCGCGGGCCGTTTGCCGGCGACCCGGAAGTGATCTTCGGCGCGGCACGTGCGAAGTTGGCGAACGGGCAGCCGGAGGCGGCGCTGGCGCTGCTGGCGCCCTTGCAGGCCAAGCAGCCTGGCTTCCGCTCCGAGGAAATGGCGCTGGAACTGGGACGGGCGTATGCGGGCACCGGGCGCGCGGAGGAAGCAGGCGCGCAATTCGAGACGGCGGTGGAAAAGTTCGGCGGGATCGAGGGGCGCGTGGAACTGGCCTTATGGGCGCTGGGGAGCGGCCGCCAGGCGCTGGCCGAGCGCGAGTTGCAAGAGATCGCGCATGCGCGCAAGCATATGACCAAGCACACGCGCACCCTGCACCAAGGCTTGTTCAAGCGGCTGGATGCGGCGACCGCAGGCAAGCACGGCTGAATTGCTGCTGAATCGCTCATTAAGCGCCGCACAGCGTGGGCACAAGTGCCCACCCTACAAAAGCGGGTCCGTAGGGTGGGCACTTGTGCCCACGCGGTTTGGAGCGTTTGAAAGGTCCGCAGGGTGGGTCGGTCCGCGCGCGGCCCGAACCCACCATTTACGTGCTGATTGCGGTCGTAAACGTCAACCGGTTGCCGAACGGGTCTTTCACCGACAAATCGCGCGTGCCCCATGGCGTTGCCTCGATTCCCGGGCGCGCATAGCCGTAGTTCTTGTTCGCCAGCTCCGCATGCAGGGCGTCGATATCGTCGACCGCGATGCGCATCGCCGCGCCGGGGCAGCAGTCGCCATGGTGTTCGCTCAGGTGCAGCACGCAACCGTCGCGCGAGACCTGCAGGTAGAGCGGCAACCCAGGCTCGAAGCGGTGTTCCCAGTCGACCTGGAAGCCGAGGAAGTCCACGTAGAATGCGCGCGCCTTGGCTTCGTCGAAGATGCGCAGGATCGGCGCAATGGCGCCCAGTTTCATTGCCCGGCTCCCGCCGCTGCGGCGTCGACACGGGTCAATTCCACGCCATCCACCGTCATCTTCCACTTGTCGCCCTCGCGGTGCGGCGGCTTGCTGACGACGAAGCGCGAGCCGATGAAGCCGCCGCCGGCGTCGAAGCTGTCGCCATCGAAGCGCTGCAGTTCGATGCTGAGGTCGAGCTTCTTGCCCAGCCGGTCGCGCTTGTACTTGATCCTGCCGTCCTTGGCCACCTGGAGGCGCATGTCCTTGCCCTGCCAGTCGCCGACATAGGCCAGCTTGTCGGCGGGGACGGGAACCGGTTCGGCATGGGCCGCAAGCGGCAGCAGGCCGGTGCCAAGAGCGGCAGCGAGAATGGCGGCGCGAAGGATATGCATGGGAGACTCCGAATGAAAAGGCAGCGATGAACGGCCCAGTATTCGATGCGCCGCAGCGCTTGTCAACATGCATACGCCCGGCGGCGTTGCGGAATTACCCGGCCCGGTCGGCCTCGTAGGCGACGCCGATCTGGCGCCGGATCTCGTCCATCACGCGCATCAGCGCCAGCGTCTCCTCGTGCGTCATGCCGGGGCTTTCAAGCAGCCCGGCGCGCAAGCAGCGCTGCGCCTCCATCGCCTCGTGCACATAGCCATTGCCGAGATACGGCGTGTCGACCGTACGGGTGCTGCCGTCTTCCAGCGCCACCGTCACCGTGCGCGCGCGGTGGAACATGGTGTTCATGCGCACGTGGCCGCGCGTGCCCGACACGGTCAGTTCGCCCGGCGTGCGCGCCAAAAACGAGCAGCTGCACACCGACATGCCGCCGCCCTCGTGCTCCAGCATAAAGCCGGTCTGGACGTCGACGCCGGTCGGCCCGATCTGCGCCTGCGCCTGCGCCGCGCGCACCGGCCCGAGCAGGCTGGCCGCGATCGACAGCGGATAGATTCCCAGGTCGAGCAGCGCACCGCCGCCCAACGCCGGATTGAACACACGGTGCTCGGGACCGAAGCTGGCCGTAAAGCCGAAGTCGGCCACCACCTGGCTGACTTCACCGATCTCGCCGGAAGCGATGATGCGCTTCACCTCCGCCAGCGCTGGCAGGAAGCGCGTCCACATCGCCTCCATCAGGAACAGCTTCTTTTCACGCGCCAGTGCGACTACCTGCTCGGCCTCGCGCGCATTCACGGTGAACGCCTTTTCGACCAGCGCGCCCTTGCCGTTCTCCAGCACCAGCAAGGCATTCGCCGCGTGCTGGGGATGGGGCGTGGCGATGTAGACCAGGTCGATGTCGCCGGCCGCGGCCAGCGCCTCGTAGGAGCCATAGGCGGCAGCGGCCTTGAATTCGGCGCCAAAGGCGTCGGCCTTGTCCTGGCTGCGCGAAGCCACGCCTGCGAGCACGGCATCGGGCAGGTCGCGCAAGGCGGTGGCGAATGCGCGGGCGATCTTGCCGGTGCCGAGGATGCCCCAGCGGACTTGTGTGCTCATTCAGGTTCTCCTTTTTGGCCGGAACACGCCGGTGTCTGCATAGAAGGCGGCGTCCTGCCAAGGCCACCAGCCGGGCACGCCGAGCACCGGCAGCGGCGTGAAGCTAGAGGTTGCCAGGGGTTCGCTCGCCAGCTCACACGCCACGCGGGCGTCGATCCAGGCGCGCTGCTCGTCAAGCGGCAGCGCAAAGTACGCATCGTCGGCGAACAGCACGCGCGTATGCGCCGTGATCGCCTTGCGCGGCACCACCAGCTTTTCCATCAGCGCGTGGCCGAACAGCCAGACCTGGGCATCGCGCCCGAACATGGCGCGCTTCTCGAACAGGGCCGCATCCCAGCAGTGGGCGCGCAGTTCATCGACCAGTGCGCGGCCCGCGTTTGAAAAGCGCACCACCAGCAGGGCCGCGTTTTCATCGAAAATGGTGGCGGCGTCGCGCGCCGGCCCGCGCGATTGCCCTACCCCGCCGGCGGCCGCGATCTGCGCCGCCTGCAAGGCGTTCAGCTGGCGTTTGATCAGGGGGAAGGTCTGCCACACCAGGCCATTGAAGAAATCGTGCAGGTTATCGCGCGTGGGCACGCCGCCGGTGGCGCTGATGAATTCCTCGTAGGCCGTCCCTTCGGGCAGCGATTCCTGCGGCACGAAGGTGATCGGCAAATCGCGGTGATTGCGCAGGGCGAGGCTGGCCGCATTCCGGTTGAAGGCGGCGCTGAATCCGGCCAATAAGTCGTCGCCTTCGAGGCCGAGGCGCTCAAAGGCGGGGCGGACGCTGTCGTACCAGGGATGGGACCAGTCTATCTGCGCCAGCATGCTCAAGCCTGGACCATCTTCCAGCCGATGCTTTCGCCGGCGTTCAGCGGTACCAGGCGGTCGTCGCCCATGTCCACGGTGTTCGGGATAGTCCAGTCTTCGCGCACCAGGGTCACCGTGCCCTCGTTACGCGGCAGGCCGTAGAAGGCCGGGCCGTTGAAGCTGGCGAATGCTTCCAGCTTGTCGAGCGCGCCGGCATCGGCAAAGGCTTGCGTGTACAGCTCCATCGCGTGCAGCGCGGTGTAGCAGCCGGCGCAGCCGCAGCTCGACTCCTTGGCGCCGATGGCGTGTGGCGCCGAATCGGTGCCCAGGAAGAAGCGCTCGTCGCCGCTGGTGGCGGCCGTCACCAATGCCAGGCGGTGTTCTTCGCGTTTCAGCACCGGCAGGCAGTAATAGTGCGGACGGATACCGCCGCGGAAGATCTCGTTGCGGTTGTACAGCAGGTGGTGGGCGGTGATGGTTGCCGCGATCGGGCCTTCGGCTTCGGCCACGTACTGGGCCGCATCCTTGGTGGTGATGTGCTCGAAGACGATGTTCAGGGCCGGCAGGTCGCGCCGCAGCGGACGCATCACGCGCTCGATGAACACGGCCTCGCGGTCGAACAGGTCGATGTCGTGGTCGGTCACCTCGCCGTGCACCAGCAGCGGCATGCCGACTTCCTGCATCACTTCCAGGGTCTTGTAGCACTTCTTCAGGTCGGTCACGCCGGCGGCCGAATTCGTGGTGGCGCCTGCCGGGTAGAGCTTCACGGCGTGGATGAAACCGGTGTCCTGGGCGCGGCGGATCTCGTCGGGGTCGGTGTTGTCGGTCAGGTAGAGCGTCATCAGCGGCTCGAACCGGACACCTTCAGGCAGCGCGGCCAGGATGCGGTCGCGGTAGGCACTTGCGTCGGCGGCGGTGGTGACCGGCGGCTTCAGGTTCGGCATCACGATCGCCCGCGCGAACTGGCGCGCGGTGTGCGGCAGCACGCTGGCCAGCGCCGCGCCGTCGCGCAGGTGCAGGTGCCAGTCGTCGGGGCGGGTGATGGTGATGGATTGCGGGATCTCGATGGTGGACATGGCGGCTCTCGGAATGCGGACGGCGGTATTTTACCTGTATGGAGGATGCGGAGCGCGCTTGCGTCCTGGTGCCACCTGTGCGAGACTGCATCGCAATTGCAACGCACTGGAGATACACATGAAAACCTCGACCATTCCTTCGTTACGTGTCAAACCGGAATTGCGGCTGGCAGCTGAAAACGTCCTCCAGGAAGGAGAAAGCCTGTCGAGTTTCGTCGAGCAATCCCTGCGCCGGAATATCCAGCAACGGAAAGCCCAGCAGGAATTCATTGCGCGTGGCCTGGCGTCGGCGGCAGAAGCCGAGCGTACGGGTGAATACTTCGATGCCGACGATGTCTTGCGCGAGCTGGACGTCATGCTCGATGATGCGGCGAAAGCACAAGAATGAGCTTCAAGGTCCGCTATACCAGGGCGGCGCGGGAAGACCTGCAGCAGCTGTACGCGTATCAGTTGCGGCACAGCCTGCAGTTCGCCCGGCGGGCGCGCGACACGATCGCGAAAGCTACCGAGGTACTGAAGGAGTTTCCGTTCACCTGCAGAAAGGCGGATGCGGATAACCCTTTCCTGCGCGAGCTCGTCATTCCTTTCGGTAGCGCAGGCTACGTCGCCTTGTTCAAGATCGACGACAAGGAAACGGTGACGATCCTGGCCGTGCGCCATCAGCGCGAGGATGATTATCTGTGAGCGGTCTCGCGTGGATGGATTTTCGCCCGCAACTTGCCGGCCTTCTCGATTTCGAACATGTTTACAACAGCAGATTCAGGCTCCCGGGCGTGCTTGACAGCACTAACAGTGCCTAGGATACTGCGGAGCTTGCCAAGACAATCAGAACGATCCTCGTTCGCATCAACACCACCAAATTTGCCGCACCCCGAACGTGCCTGGCGCAAAACGCCGCGTGCGCCGGGCCAAATGCACAGGCCGCCTACAGGAAGCACATGAATAATCGCAATCGTCTCACCACCTATATCCTGATCGCCCTCGTGCTAGGGGTCATCGTCGGCTATTTCGTCAATGCCAATACGGCCAACCCGCAAGGCTTCGCCGACACGATGTCGCTGGTGACGACCCTGTTCCTGCGCCTGATCAAGATGATCATCGCGCCGCTGGTCTTTGCGACCTTGGTAGTCGGCATCGCCAAGATGGGCGACGCCAAGGAAGTCGGCCGCATCGGCGCCAAGGCGCTGGGCTGGTTCATCATCGCCTCGATCCTGTCGCTGTCGCTGGGCCTGGTCCTGGTCAACCTGTTCCGTCCGGGCGACGCCATGGCCCTCTCCGGCCACCTGCCGGCCGTCGGCACCAGTTCCGGCGTCACCGCCACCGGCCTGACCATGAAGGACTTCATCACCCACCTGGTGCCGGTCTCGATCGCGGACGGCATGGCCAAGAACGAGATCCTGCAGATCGTCGTGTTCTCGGTGTTCTTCGGTATCGGCGCGGCCGCGGTCGGCGCACGCGCCAACCCGATGATCGAGGCCATCGACGGCCTGGCCCACGTCATGCTGAAAGTGACCAGCTATGTGATGAATTTCGCCCCGGTCGCGGTGTTCGCGGCGGTGGCCGGCATCGTGGCCAAGAGCGGCATCTCGGTACTGCAGATCTATGGCGTGTTCATGGCCGAGTTCTACCTCGGGATCATCTTGCTGCTGCTGGCCCTGGTCGGTATCGGCGGCCTGTTCCTCGGCAAGCGCGTGCTGCGCCTGGTAGCCGAGCTGCGCGGCCCGGCCCTGCTGGCCTTCTCCACCGCCTCGTCGGAAGCAGCCTTCCCGAAAACCCTGGAAGGCCTGGAGCGCTTCGGCGTCAAGAACCGCCTGGCCGCCTTCGTGCTGCCGGTCGGCTACTCGTTCAACCTCGACGGCTCGATGATGTACTGCACCTTCGCCACCGTCTTCATCGCCCAGGCCTACGGCATCGAACTCCCGCTGGGAACCCAGTTGATGATGATGCTGGTGCTGATGGTCACCTCGAAGGGCATCGCCGGCGTGCCGCGCGCCTCGCTGGTGGTGATCGCCGCCACCCTCGGCCAGTTCAACATTCCGGAAGCCGGCCTGCTGCTCCTGCTGAGTATTGACCACTTCCTCGACATGGCGCGCTCGGGCACCAACGTGATCGGCAACGGCATCGCCACCGCCGTCGTCGCCAAATGGGAGGGCGAGCTGGGCGAATCGGTGCCGCACAAGGACGTCGCGACGTCGCCGCTGACCTGACCGCAAGCATTACCGCACGAGGCCTTCCAGAAATGGGAGGCCTTTTTTTCATAAGAAGAGCAATCGAGGAGACAACATGAAACAGCTGGTCGCAGCAGGTTTGCTGCTTTCCCTGAACGGCGCCCACGCCGCCACCCAGACGGTCGACTGCGGCCGTTTGCTCGACGTGAAAAGCGGCACCTGGCGCGAGCGCGTCAGCATCGTGATCGAGGACGGGACGGTGAAGTCGGTGGGGCCAATGGCGTCGAACCCGGCCCCGGGACGCATCGATTTGTCGAGCAAATCCTGCCTGCCGGGCCTGATCGACATGCACGTGCACCTCACGGGCGAAACCCAGCCCGTGGTCGACGCCTACCGCGACCGCCTCACCGCCGACCCGGCCGACCTGGCCTACCGTTCGGTGAAGTATGCCGAGCGCACCCTGATGGCCGGCTTCACCACCGTGCGCGACCTGGGCGCCGAGCAGGCCCTGAACGTGTCGCTGAAACGGGCGATTGCAGCCGGCGCGATTCCCGGTCCGCGTATGTTCACGGCCGGGAAATCGATTGCCACCGCCGGCGGCCATGCCG
>Ga0209023_10007827_pt1 | contig 10839 bp, 13 predicted proteins | sample LakOneMetagenome_FD_187468 | JGI IMG/M metagenome (GOLD analysis project Ga0209023, IMG submission 187468) | Freshwater and sediment microbial communities from Lake Erie, Canada (SPAdes) (version 2) | ecosystem: Environmental > Aquatic > Freshwater > Lentic | place: Lake Erie, Canada...
CGACAAGGCGTGACACCCGCCCATGCCCGCCTCCAGCTTCCGCCCCCGCCGTTACGACCTCATCGCCTTCGACTGGGACGGCACCCTGTTCGACTCCACCGCCATCATCGTGCGCTGCATTCAAGAGGCGGTGCGCGATGTGGGCGGCACCGTGCCGTCCGACAAGGATGCCGCGTATGTCATCGGCATGGGGCTGATGCAGGCCCTGGCCCATGCCGCACCCGACGTGCCGCCCGAGCGCCACACCGACCTGGCCAACCGCTACCGTTTTCACTACGTTCAGCACCAGGACGACCTGAGTTTGTTCGAGGGCGTGCTGCCCCTGCTGAACGACCTGCGCGAGCGCGGCCACCTGCTGGCCGTGGCCACGGGCAAGAGCCGGCGCGGGCTGGACGAGGTGCTGCACACCGTGCAGCTGCGCGGCATGTTCGACGGGTCGCGCACCGCCGACCAGACCGCCGGCAAGCCCCACCCGCTGATGCTGCAGGAGCTGATGGCCGAGTTCGACGTGGCGCCCGACCGTCTCCTCATGATCGGCGACACCACCCACGACCTGCAGATGGCCGTGAACGCCGGCTGCGCGAGCGTGGGCGTGAGCTACGGCGCACACGAGCCCGAGGTGTTCGATGCGCTCAAGCCGCTGCACGTGGCCCATTCGGTGCGCGAACTGCACGACTGGCTGCTGGACAACGCCTGACCGCCATGGCCACCGATAGCATGATCGCCTTGTGCGTTAGCACCGACCTGGTCGACAGCGGCCTGGCAGTGCCGTTCGACGTGGTGTACGCAGGCCAGACCTGTCGGGCATTTGCCATCCGCTACCGGGGCGAGCCCCATGCCTACCTCAACCGCTGCACCCACGTGCCGATGGAGATGGACTACCAGCCAGGCCGCTTCTTCGACGACACCGGGCAGTGGCTGCTGTGCGCCACGCACGGGGCCGCCTACCTGCCCAGCACGGGGGAATGTGCCGGCGGGCCGTGCCGCGGTGGCCTGGTGAAAATAGCTTTGACGGAAAGCGATGGTGTGGTGCACTGGCATACTGCCCACCATCTGCAGCCCCTCGCGTTCTGAAAACCCATCCCCAGAGACCTGATACCGCTGCAGGCAGCGCCAGCTGCACCGTGCCAGGACCCATGACATGACCACCGATTCCCAACAGCCCGGTTCGTCGGGCTTTGACCCCAAGAGCAACCCCGCGCCCGATCTGTGGGCGCAATCCGCTACAAACTCAGGAGCATCTGTGAGCGACTCATCGCGTGAACCCGGCTGGGAGCGCGCCACGCTGGAAAAGCTGGCCTTTGCCACCCTCAACGAGCAGCGCAGTGCGCGCCGCTGGAAGATCTTCTTTCGCCTGACCTGGCTGGTGCTGATCGCCGCCATCGCCTTCATGGCGCTGCGCCAGGCATCGCCCAGCGCCAGCAAAAGCTCGCCCCACACCGCGGTGGTGGACATCAAGGGCGAAATCGCCGCCGGTGCCGAGGCCAGCGCGGAGTTCGTGGTGGCCGCCATGCGCAGCGCGCTGGAAGACGAGGGCTCCCAGGCGCTGGTGCTGCTCATCAACTCGCCCGGTGGCAGCCCCGTGCAGGCCGGCATCATCAACGACGAGATCGTTCGCCTGAAGGCCAAGCACGGCAAGCCGATCTATGCCGTGGTGGAAGAAACCTGCGCCTCGGCCGCGTACTACATCGCCGCCGCTGCCGACGACATCTATGTGGACAAGGCCAGCATCGTGGGCAGTATCGGCGTGCTGATGGACGGCTTCGGCTTTACCGGCACCATGGAAAAGCTAGGCGTGGAGCGCCGCCTGCTGACCGCGGGCGAGAACAAGGGCTTCCTCGACCCGTTCAGCCCCCAGACCGAAAAGCAGCGCGCCTTCGCGCTGGCCATGCTCGACCAGATCCACCAGCAGTTCATTGCCGTGGTGAAGGCAGGGCGCGGCGACCGCCTCAAGATCACGCCCGAAACCTTCAGCGGCCTGTTCTGGACCGGCCAGCAGGCGGTGGATATGGGCCTGGCCGACAAGCTGGGCAACCTGGACTACGTCGCCCGCGAAGTGGTCAAGGCCGAGGAAATCATCGACTACACCCGCCGCGACAATGTGGCGGAACGCCTGGTCAAGCGCTTTGGCGCGGCCATCGGTGTGGGTGCGGTCAAGTCACTGGCCTGGGGCGGCCCTCAGCTGCGCTGAGCGGCTGGGCGCCTCGGCGCCCGTGCTCCGTTAGCGTCGCAGTGGCCGGCGCGTCGGCCACCTGACGCGCATCCAGACGCGCAACCGGGCACCCATCAAGCCTTCCAGCCCCGTGCAACGTCATTGTTGCGCGGGGTTTATTTTTTGGGGCAGGCACCCCCGTATCAGCTGTCGGTCCCGACAGCGTTGCGCTGGCGGGAGCCGTCTTCCAGGATGGTGTCGTCGGCCATCAGCTTGCCGGATTCATCCCACTGCTTGCGGGCTGTAAGGCGCGTGCGGCCCCGTGCGTCGGGGGTGGAGTACTGCTCTTCCGCCGCCAAGCGGCCGTTCTCGTGGAAGGCCTGCTGCGTGCCCACGGGCCACTGGTCCGCGTTGAGCTGCTCGCGCCGCACCAGCTTGCCGTCGTCGCGGTACATCTCGCGCAGCTGGCGGGTGTCCTTGCCGCTTCCGCTGACGGTGCTGCGCTCGCGCACAGAGCCGTTCAGGTACCAGCGCTCCACCTCTACCTCGCGGCCGTCCGCAAAGCTGCGCTGCTCGATGGGCTGACCTGATGCGCCGTAGCGCCTGGCGCTGAAAAGCTGGCCGCGCGTGTCGCGCAGCGTACGTTCGTCCGGGGTGAAGACACGCTCCTCGCGCAGCACGCTCTTGCCGCCCTCGGTGTAGAAGCTTTTGTGCACGCGCCGACCGTCCACCACCACTTGCTGGGCAGACACGACGCCGTCGCTGGACCACTCGGTGGCGCTCAGCAGGCGGCCCTGGTCGTAACGCAGCTGCGCAGACCGCGCCCCGCTCTCGGCGAACAGCTCGGTGTCGGTGGCGCCGGCGAAGCCGCAGAGCTTGCGGTCGTCGGGCAGCACGCTGCTGCGCGGGCACAGCAGGCGCATGGGCTGGCCCTTGCTGTTGTATTCGACATGGAAAAGCTCTTGCCCCTCGCCATGGAAGGACACCCGCTCCATTCGGCCTGTGGCGTCGAAGCGGCGCACGGCGCCCTGGGTGCGGCCGTTGTCGGCGGTTTCCTCGCGGCGCACCTGGCCGTTGGGCCAGAACTCCGCCACCCGACCATGGCTGTTGCCGCGCTCGTTCACCGTGCGCTCGCGAAGCAGACGGCCCTCGCGGTCGAACATGCGCTCCTGGCCAATGAACTTGCCGTTGCGCAGCTCTTGCTCGCGCTGCAGGTGGCCGGTGTCTTCTTCCCGGCATCGCACCAGCCCCGACTTGCCCGCCAGCTCCGCGCCGTTGGAGACGTTGAGGGGCTTGCCATCCATTTCACAGCGAATAATGGCGCTGGCGCTTGCTCCATAAGCGCTGGCAGCTATAAAAATAGTAGTGACGATGTATTTCATGGGTGTGGTTCCATGGTGCTGTGCGCCGTCGTGCGCTGTTGCACGCTGCTTTTTTTACCGGCCCAGCGCGAAAACAACCGGCGTGCGGTTGTCTGGTGCCGCGGGCTGCTGGCGCCAGTGGCGGACCAGTTGGCTCTGAATGCGGGCTTCTGGCAGCGTCAGGCCGCTGGCCAGGGCCAGGCGGGTGTGGGGCTGCAGCGCCTGCACCAGGGCCTGCCACAGCGCCGCATTGCGGTACGGGGTTTCGATGAACAGCTGGGTCTGGCCGGTTTTCAGGGCCAGGCCCTCCAGCTCCTTGATGCGCTGGGTGCGCTCCTGCGCGTCCTGCGGCAGGTAGCCCACAAAGGCGAAGTTCTGCCCGTTGAGCCCGCTGGCCGCCAGTGCCAGCAGCAGCGACACCGGCCCGACCAGCGGCACCACCCGGATGGACAGGTCGTGCGCCGCGCGGACCACGGACGAGCCGGGGTCGGCCACGGCAGGCATGCCTGCTTCGCTGACCAGGCCGATGTCGTGCCCCGCCAGCGCGGCAGCCAGCAGGGGGCGCGCGTCGAACGGCGCGGAGCCCTTGTCGCCGTGGTCGCCCTTCTTGTGCACCTCGCGCGGCAGTTCGGTGATCTGCTGCTGCTGCAGGGGGGCGGCCAGCGGGTGCAGTGCGTCGATGCGCTTGAGGTAGGCGCGGGTGCTCTTGGCGTTCTCGCACACCCAGTGCGTCAGGCGCGCAGCGGTCTGCAGGGTGCTGTCGGGCAGGGCGTCCTGCAGCGGGGCGGTGGTGTCGCAGCCGAAGTCGAGCGGGGCGGGTACGAGGTAGAGCGTGCCAGTGGCCGATGGCACCGGTGTGGTGGCGGGGTTGGTCATGGCAACACCAAGCCCGCGGCGCGCAGCATCCGGCAGGTGCGGATCAGCGGCAGGCCGATGAGGGCGGTGGGGTCGTCGCTCTGGATGGCGTCGAGCAGCGCAATGCCCAGGCCTTCGCTTTTGGCGCTGCCGGCGCAGTCATAGGGTTGCTCGGCGCGTAGGTAGCGCTCGATCTCTTCATCGGACAAGTCGCGGAATTTGACTTCCACCGGCGCCAGGTCGATCTGCTCGAACCCTGTGGCCGCGCACACCACGGCCACGGCCGTCTGGAACACCACGGTCTGCCCGCGCATCTGGCGCAGTTGCTGCACCGCGCGCTCGTGTTCACCAGGCTTGCCCAGCGGCGTGCCCGCCAGGTCGGCCACCTGGTCCGATCCGATCACGACGGCCTCGGGGTGCTGCTGCGCCACGGCGCGGGCCTTGGCCAGGGCCAGTCGCAGCGCCAAGTCGCGGGGGGCTTCGCCGGGTTCGGGGGTTTCGTCCACATGGGGGGCGGCCACGTCGAACGACAGGCGCAGCCGTTCCAGCAATTCACGGCGGTAGCGCGAGGTCGAGCCCAATACCAGAGGGCGTTGCAGGGGAGGGGATTGAAGCATGCACCGATTCTCTTACACTGCCGCCATGACCAAGGAATTCTCCCCTCAACGCCTGGACGTGAAAGCCTTTGCACAGGCGGGCGGGCGGCTGTCGGGCCACGAATCACTTTTGAAGTACGAGCGGTTGGCCCAGGAGGCCAAAGGCCTGCACCCGGACCTGATGGTGGACTGGGAAGCCGTGGGCGAGGTGCGCACCGCGCTCGGCGGCATGGGGCAGGTGTGGCTGCGCATCAAGGTCACCGCCAGCTTCCCCATGGAATGCCAGCGCTGCCTGACGCCGGTGGATGTACCCCTGGAGGTCGACCGCGAGTTCCGCTTCGTGGCCGACGAGGCCACCGCCGAGGCGCTGGACGACGATAGCGAAGAAGACCTGCTCGCCATGACCCGCGAGTTCGACCTGCGCGAATTGATCGAAGACGAGTTGCTGATGGCGCTGCCCGTGGTGCCCAAGCACGACGAATGTCCCAGCTCGGTACCCATGGCATCAAGCGACGACGACTTCGAGGAGGCCAGTGCCGACAAGCCCAATCCGTTCGCAGCCCTGGCGGGTTTGCGCAAGGACACCAAGGGGCAGTGACCGCGACGGGATGCCCTGAATGCAGGGCTTGCACCAGTGCACGCGCCCAGTTTTTGAGCCGCCTGAAAGGGTATAGACAGGCCCCAAAATCATTTGGGTTATAATCGAGGGCTTCACGCGAATCCCCTCGTGTCTTTATGGGCTGATCGCGTATTTACCAACCTATTCAGACCAGGAGCCATCATGGCCGTTCAGCAAAACAAAAAGTCCCCTTCCAAGCGCGGTATGCACCGCTCGCACAATGCCCTGAATGTGCCAGGCATTGCAGTGGAACCCACCACCGGTGAAACCCACCTGCGTCACCACATCAGCCCCAACGGTTTCTACCGTGGCCGCCAAGTGCTGAAGAACAAGTCCGAAGCCTGACCTTCGCACCATCCACAGGCCCGTTGCTACAGAAAGCGTAGCGCGGGCCTTTGTTTTGGTTATTGCATTTCATCGCTGGCCTCTGCGGCCAGTCAGACTAGTCGCCCATGATCACACTGGCTGTTGACTGCATGGGGGGCGACCATGGCCCCCGCGTCACGCTCGCGGCGTGCCGTCAGTTTCTCGACAATCATCCGGATGCCCGCCTGCTGCTCGTCGGCCTGGCGGACAGCCTGCAGTCGTTTTCGCACGATCGGGCCACGGTCGTTGTCGCCACCGAGGTGGTGGCGATGGACGACCCGGTGGAAGTGGCCCTGCGCAAGAAGAAGGACTCTTCCATGCGCGTGGCCATCCAGCAGGTCAAGGACGGCGCCGCCGCCGCGGCCGTATCCGCTGGCAACACCGGCGCGTTGATGGCCATTGCGCGCTACCTGCTCAAAACCCTCGACGGCATCGACCGCCCCGCCATCGCCACGCAGTTGCCCAATGCTTTGGGCGGTGCCACCACGGTGCTGGACCTGGGCGCCAACGTGGACTGCTCGGCCGAGCATCTGCTGCAGTTCGCGGTGATGGGCTCTGCACTGGTATCAGCCCTTCAGGAGGGCGGCGAGCCCACCGTCGGCTTGCTGAACATTGGTGAAGAGGTCATCAAGGGCAGTGAAGTCATCAAAAAAGCAGGCGAACTGCTGCGATCTGCTGGCAACGCCGGCGATCTGAATTTCTTTGGCAATGTCGAGGGCAACGACATCTTCAAGGGCACCGTCGACATCGTGGTGTGTGACGGCTTTGTGGGAAACGTGGCGCTCAAGGCGAGCGAAGGCGTGGCCTCCATGATCATCGGCGCCTTGAAGACCGAGTTTTCGCACAACATCTTGACCAAAATGGCTGCCATCGTGGCCTATCCGGTCCTAAAAGCGCTGATGAAGCGCATGGACTACCGCCGCTACAACGGCGCGGCGCTTTTAGGCCTGCGCGGACTCGTCTTCAAGAGCCACGGATCGGCCGACACAATGGCTTTCGAGCAGGCTTTGAACCGGGCGTATGATGCAGCCCGCAACAACCTGCTCGACCGCGTCCGGACCCGGATTGCGCATGCGGCTCCGCTTCTGGCGCCCGCAGATGCCCAGACCCAACCTGGCGTAGCGGCGACGACGAGACATTGATGAGACGCTACTCCCGCATTACCGGCACCGGCAGCTATCTGCCCCCGCGCCGGCTGACGAACGCCGATCTGGTGGCCGAACTGGGCCAGCGCGGCATCGAAACTTCGGACGAATGGATCGTGGAGCGCACCGGTATCCGGGCGCGCCACTTCGCCGCGCCGGATGTCGGCAGTAGCGACCTTGCGCTCGAGGCCGCCCGCAACGCCCTGCAGGCGGCGGGCCTGCAGCCCACGGACATCGATCTCATCATCGTGGCCACGTCCACACCGGACATGGTGTTCCCCTCCACCGCCTGCATCCTGCAGAACAAGCTGGGTGCCAATGGCTGCCCCGCCTTCGATGTGCAGGCCGTGTGCAGCGGCTTTGTGTATGCGCTGGCGGTGGCCGACGCCATGATCCAGTCTGGCGGAGCCAGCCGCGCACTCGTGGTGGGCTCCGAGGTGTTCAGCCGTATCCTGGATTTCAACGACCGCACGACCTGTGTGCTGTTTGGCGACGGAGCCGGTGCGGTGGTGCTGGAGGCGTCGGACACGCCCGGCATCTTGTCGAGCGACCTGCATGCCGATGGCAAGCACGTCGGCATCCTGTGTGTGCCGGGCGGTGTCTCGGGTGGGCAGGTGCTGGGCGACCCGCTGCTCAAGATGGACGGGCAGGCCGTGTTCAAGCTGGCGGTCGGGGTGCTTGAAAAGGCAGCCCATGCCGTGCTGGCGAAGGCGGGCCTTGTCGAGGCGGACATCGACTGGCTGATTCCTCACCAGGCCAACATCCGCATCATGCAAAGCACGGCCAGGAAGCTCAAGTTGCCCATGGACAAAGTGGTGGTCACGGTGGACCAGCATGGCAACACGTCGGCAGCGTCCATTCCGCTGGCGCTCGACCACGGTGTGCGCACCGGCCAGGTCAAGAAGGGGCAGACCCTGCTGCTCGAAGGTGTGGGCGGCGGTTTCACCTGGGGCGCCGTGCTCCTGAAGTTATAGCTGCTAGCGCTTGCTGAGCAAGCGGTAGGGCAAGATTTCAATCATATTTCTGGATTTTTCATGAAGACTTTTGCATTTGTCTTTCCGGGACAAGGCTCTCAGTCTGTGGGCATGCTGGACGGCTGGGGTGACCACCCCGTGGTCGTGCAGGCGCTGCAGGAGGCCTCGGATGCGCTGGGCGAGAACGTCGGCCAGTTGATCAAGGATGGCCCCAAGGAAGCGCTGGCGCTGACGACCAACACGCAGCCCGTGATGCTGGTGGCCGGTGTGGCCGCGTGGCGTGTGTGGCGCGCCGAAGGTGGTGCGCTGCCGGCTGCGGTGGCCGGGCACTCGCTGGGCGAGTATTCGGCGCTGGTGGCTGCGGGCGTGCTCACGCTGGCGCAAGCCGCACCGCTGGTGCGACTGCGCGCTGCCGCCATGCAGGAGGCCGTGCCGGTGGGCACGGGTGCCATGGCCGCCATCCTGGGTATGGATTCGGCCAAGGTCATCGCCGGGTGCGCCGAGGCATTGGCCTCGTTCGGCTCCGGCACTTCGGAAGTGGTCGAGGCCGTCAATTTCAACGACCCCATCCAGACCGTGATTGCGGGCACCAAGGCGGGCGTGGACAAGGCCTGTGAAGTGCTCAAGGCGGCAGGCGCCAAGCGCACGCTGCCCCTGCCGGTGTCGGCCCCTTTTCATTCCAGCCTGATGAAGCCCGCGGCCGAGAAGCTGCGTGCAGCGCTGGCGGATGTGGCGCTCGCAGCGCCGCAGATTCCCGTTCTCAACAACGTGGACGTGGCCGTGCAGCAAGATGCCGACGCGATCCGCGATGCGCTGTACCGCCAGGCTTTCGGCCCGGTGCGCTGGGTCGAATGCGTGCACGCCCTGAAGGTGTGCGGCATCACCCACATCATCGAAAGCGGCCCCGGCAAAGTGCTGGCGGGCCTGACCAAACGCATCGACCCTGAGCTGGTCGGTGGCGCCCTGTTTGATCCGGCCTCGCTGGCCGAAACCCGGGAGTTGCTGGCATGACGGAAACCTCATCGGCAGCGCAGGTGGCGCTGGTCACGGGCGCGTCGCGCGGCATCGGCGCGGCCATCGCGCTGGAGCTGGCCGTGCGTGGTTTTCAAGTCGTGGGCACTGCCACTACGGACGAAGGCGCACAGCGCATCAGCCAGGCTCTGGCGGCCTACCCAGGCTGCCGCGGCACCAATCTGAATGTGAACGACATGGCGGCCATCGACGCGCTGCTGGACGCCATCGTCAAGCAGCAGGGTGGCCTGCACGTGCTGGTGAACAACGCCGGCATCACCCGCGACACGCTGTCCATGCGCATGAAGGACGACGACTGGGACGCGGTGCTCGACACCAATCTCAAGGCCGTGTTCCGCATGAGCCGCGCCGCCATCCGTCCGATGATGAAGCAGCGTTTCGGACGCATCATCAGCATCACCAGCGTGGTGGGCGCCTCTGGCAATGCAGGCCAGGCCAACTACGCAGCTGCGAAGGCGGGCGTGGCCGGCATGACGCGCGCACTGGCCCGTGAGCTGGGCAGCCGCAGCATCACCGTGAACTGCGTGGCACCCGGTTTCATCGAGACGGACATGACGTCCGTGTTGCCCGAAGAACAGCAAAAAGCGCTCAATGCGCAGATCCCGCTGGGCCACATGGGCAAGCCCCAGGACATCGCGCATGCGGTCGCTTATCTCGCCTCGCGCGAGGCTGGCTATGTGACGGGGCAGGAGTTGCACGTCAATGGCGGCATGTACATGTAATTAATGAAAGATAACGCCGCTTCATCCGGACGGCGGGCTGTTTAGGGCTTCTCCTTAAGCAGCTAGAATCGCGGATTCATTCACAACCCCCAGAGGGAAACCATGAGCGATATCGAAGCACGCGTCAAAAAAATCATTGCCGAGCAACTCGGAGTGGAAGAGTCCCAAGTCACGAACGAAAAGGCGTTCGTCGCTGACCTCGGCGCTGATTCGCTGGACACGGTAGAACTGGTGATGGCCCTGGAAGACGAATTCGGCATCGAGATCCCCGACGAAGACGCGGAGAAGATCACGACGGTGCAAAACGCCATCGACTACGCCAACACCCACCAGAAGGCCTGAGCGGCGCACTGCGCCTGACTCAAGCGATCAGCTAGAAGGTTTTCACGCATGAGCCGTCGTCGCGTTGTCGTGACCGGCCTGGGATGCGTCAGCCCCGTGGGTAACACGGTGGCCGAGTCCTGGGCCAATATTCTTGCCGGCCAGTCCGGCATTGACCTCATCACCAAGTTCGATGCATCGAACTTCGCCTGCAAGATTGCAGGGGAGGTCAAGGGTTTCGACCTGGAGTCGTACATCAGCGCCAAGGATGCGCGCGCGATGGACAGTTTCATCCACTTCGGCATTGCCGCTGCTGCACAAGCCGTGCAGGACGCGGGCCTGCCGACGGGTGAAGCGCTCAGTGATGACCTGGCCACCCGCATTGCCTGCGTGATTGGCTCCGGGATCGGTGGCCTGCCACTGATCGAAAACACCCACGCCGAACTCACCAACCGGGGTCCCCGGCGTGTCACTCCGTTCTTCGTGCCGGCGTCCATCATCAACATGGTGGCGGGGCATGTGTCCATGCGGTTCGGCTTCAAGGGTCCGAACCTCGCTGTGGTGACTGCCTGCACAACGGGCTTGCACTGCATCGGCGAAGCGGGCCGCATGATCGAATACGGAGATGCCGACGTGGTCGTGGCGGGTGGTACCGAATCCACCGTCTCGCCGCTGGGCATCGGCGGCTTTGCTGCC
>Ga0209023_10007828_pt1 | contig 10838 bp, 8 predicted proteins | sample LakOneMetagenome_FD_187468 | JGI IMG/M metagenome (GOLD analysis project Ga0209023, IMG submission 187468) | Freshwater and sediment microbial communities from Lake Erie, Canada (SPAdes) (version 2) | ecosystem: Environmental > Aquatic > Freshwater > Lentic | place: Lake Erie, Canada | collected...
GTTCTTTTCGCAAGTACGCTCCAGATCTATAACACTTGTAAAGTGATATTTTTTGTTGTCATCTTCACTTTTAATGATGTTGTAGCTTTTATTGGATTCTATCTTCCTGATCAGATCGTCCTGTGCATGAACCAACAAAGGCGCTGCTGCCAAAGCCAGCATAAGTAATTTTTTCATCTATGATTATTTTTTTTAGATTTTACAAAAATACCAAAATATCCATCATATGCAAGGATATAAGAGGGGTGAAAAGGTGGGGTATTAGTGTAATGGCACAGTTTTTAAAGGTTTGATGAAAAACACAGACATGAAAAAATTAACCACAACGATCATCTGCTTATTTGTAGCAGCAATGTCACTGACATCATGCGTAGCGAAACGCAAGTATATAGCAGCGCGCAACAGGGCAACCCAGGCAACCACTGATAACCTGGTACTCAATAAGCGCATTAGTAACCTTGAAGATACTATAAACAGGCTGCACAGCCGTGTAGGCGCTCTTGGCAATGCCAATGAAAATGCGGCAAACGAGCTTTATAAGACGAATAGCGAGTTGAACATGACCAAGGAGCAGATAGCGGCACAGCGCCAGCGCTTACAGCAGCTTCAGGCATTTATAGATCAGCAGCAAAAATCAGTATCAGACCTGAAAAAGAGAATTTCAGATGCTCTTGTAGGCTTTAACAGCAGTGAATTGCTGGTAACCATGAAGGATGGCCGCGTATATATAAGTATGTATGAAAGCCTTTTGTTCCCATCAGGCAGCGCAGTGGTGAACCCAAAGGGTAAGGAAGCATTGGCTAAAGTTGCCGGCGTACTGAATACAAATGCCGATATCAACATTAATATAGAAGGGCATACTGATAATGTGCCTATTAAAACAGCAAAATACCCTGATAACTGGGCTTTGAGTACTGCACGTGCCACATCTATAGCACATGTGCTAATAGATGAATACAGTGTAACACCTGCCAAGCTGATAGCCAGCGGTCGCAGTTCTTATATGCCTGTTGCTGACAATAGTACAGCAGAAGGCCGTGCACAAAACCGCCGTACAGAAATTATACTTGAACCAAAGCTGGACGAGCTTATGCACTTGATGAATGGTCCTATGAATGCAGGCAAATAGTACCTGCAAGTTGACCAAGTAACAATTTAGAGAGGTTATCCACTAATTGGGGATAACCTCTCTTTTTATGTGTTGTGCGTGAGCGGCCAAATATCTGTATTTTTGTGTGACACACATTCAACATGAAAAAGATAACAACAAGTATCGCATGCATCGCCATAGCGGGTTTCCTGCTCACTTCCTGCGTAGCAAAAAAGAAGTATAAGGCAGCCACGGCAAGAGCTGATAAGGAATATAATGATAATGTAGCCCTGAACAAGCGGGTAGCAGCACAGGATGCCCTCATCAACAGTCAGAAGAATACTATAGCAGGATTGAACACAAGAGTGGGCAGGCTGCGTGACAGTATCAATACACTGGAGGGTAAGCTTGGCAAACTGGGTAACGAGAACCAGAGCACAGCGATGGAACTGAACTCTACCAAGGCGGAAATAGCTGCACAGCGCAAAAAACTGGAGCAACTACAGGCATTTATAGATCAGCAGCAAAGAGCAACTGAAGCACTGAGGAAGAAGATAGCTGATGCCCTGCAAGGCTTTAACAGCAGTGAGCTGACGGTAACAAGAAAGAACGGAAAGGTGTACATCAGTATGCAGGAGGGATTACTGTTCCCGTCGGGTAGCGCTGTAGTGAATCCTAAGGGTAAGGATGCACTTTCCAAGGTAGCAAGTGTATTGAATACAAATGAGGGTATCAATATTGACATTGAAGGGCACACAGACAGCTTGCCTATACATACTGCGCAATATGCAGATAACTGGTCGCTGAGTACAGCAAGAGCTACCTCGATAGCGCATGTGCTAATAGATGAATACGAAGTAAGCCCGGCAAAGCTCGTAGCGAGTGGCCGCAGCCAGTATGATCCGATAGCGAGCAACAGTAACAAAGAAGGACGGGCCGCTAATCGCCGCACGGAGATAATACTTGAACCGAAACTGGACGAGCTAATGGAAATGCTGAACGGTAAACAGTAAAACCCCGACCGCCCAAAGGGGAGCTTCCAATTAATCTTTAGTTAAACGAATAGAAGAAAGAGGTTATCCGCATGGATAACCTCTTTTGTTGGTATGTGGATAAAGAGGGGCAGAGGTATGGTGTTTTTATCTTAAATTTATAGTATCAATTATGATCATGCAATCAAGAACAAAATCCGCTCTATATTTTCTTTCCGGCCTTATGATAGGTGTAGTGGTGGTGACAGCTATAGCTCTGAAAAAGGCGGAACCCACAACAGCAGTAGAGGTGAGCGCCGATGGGAGGCCGCAGTACAAATGGTATGCGCCTATGCTGCCCAGCAATATAGATTTTTGTGGGGAAGTAGTGCCCCTCGACCGATGGGATGTGCGGGAGAAACTGGACCGTGAAATACTTGTCAATTCTTACTTGCATGGCAGCCAATTGCTGATACTGAAACAGGCAGGCAGATATTTTCCGATAATTGAAGCAAGACTGAAAGCCAATAACATGCCTGATGATCTGAAGTATGTGTGCGTGGCTGAAAGCGCCTTGCAGCAAAATGCACTTTCAGGAGTTGGTGCAGCGAGTTTTTGGCAGTTCATGAAGGATACCGGGCCTGCTTATGGGCTTGAAATAAATGATGAGGTAGACGAGCGATTTAATGCAGAGAAAGCAACAGATGCAGCTTGTAAGTACTTTAAGGACGCTAATGCAAAATTCGGGACGTGGACCGCTGCTGCAGCATCATATAACTGCGGACAGGCCGGCTATGCGAAGCAGGCGGAGTTTCAGAAGGCAACCAATTATTACGATCTGATATTCCCTGATGAAACGAACAGATACGTATACAGGATACTGGCTTTAAAATACCTCTATACTCATTCGAAGAGTTTTGGCTTTATGCTGGAAAGCGGTGAGGCGTATGCTCCATTAAAATCAAGAACGGTGAGTGTAGATAAGACTATTGAGAACCTTACTGATTTCGCGATAGAGAACCATACTACTTATAAAATGCTTAAGATATACAACCCTTGGCTACGTGCCCATAAACTGACTGTGAAGCCGGGGAAGAAGTATGATATAGCCTTGCCTTTGTAAGCGAAAAGGTAAAAGTGAAAACCTAAAAATTCAATGCGGAGATTTTTCGGGGTATTATTATTGATCATAACTGCGGCGCTTATCTATGTGCTGGATAAACCTATGGGGGCGTTGCCTGCTCTTGGGCGCCTGGTGGACCCAATAAATGGTTGCTGGGCTAATGCGGAGTCCGTTAATAAAGATTTTTCTGAAACACTCAAATTTCCGGGAATACAACATGGCGCTACTGTTTGGCTGGATGAACAAATGGTGCCCCATATTCATGCCGCTAACGACCGTGATGTTTACTTCATCGAAGGATACCTCCATGCTACATTTCGGCTGTGGCAAATGGATATGCAGACACGCGCTGCTGCCGGAAGAGTAAGCGAGGTAGTAGGGCAGAAAGCCTTTGAGTTTGACAGGAAGCAAAGAAGAAAGGGTATGGGGTTTGCTGCTGAAAATTCGCTGCGTGCCATGGAGGCGGACCCGCGAACCAAGCAGATGATGGACGCTTATACTGAAGGTGTCAATTTCTATATTTCTTCACTTAAGTACAGAACGTACCCGCTGGAGTATAAGCTGATGGGCTTTGAGCCAGAGCCATGGACCAATTTGAAAAGCGCACTGCTGCTCAAGTACATGGCCGATGACCTGACAGGAGCTACCGATGATATAGGGCTTACTTATCTAAGGGATATATTATCTCCAAGGGATTTTACAATGCTTTTTCCTGATAAGATATCGGGCAGTACGCCTGTAATTCCTAAGGGGACAATATTTGACAAGCCATCGCTAACAGTGCCCGAAGTGCCCAAGGACAGTACGATATTTCCGCATTATAAGACAGCGGACTTCGGCGAAAAAAGAGAAGAGGGGAAGGGAAGCAATAACTGGGCGCTAAGTGGGGCAAGAACCGCAAGCGGCGCCGCTATACTATGCAATGATCCGCATCTGGGACTGAACCTACCATCGCTATGGTATGCTATACAGCTACAGGCACCGGGGATGAATACCTATGGGGTATCGTTGCCGGGAACGCCGGGAATTGTGATCGGCTTTAATGACAGCCTTGCCTGGGGATTTACGAATAACTATAGGGATGTAAAGGATTTTTATGAGATAAAGCCAGTAGCAGATAATGCCGGTAAATACTGGATGAGCGGCAAACAACTGGATTTTACTACAAGAGTGGAGCATATAGCTATAAAGGATAAGCCGGAATTTATAGATACCGTAAAGTATACCGTGCATGGGCCGGTATATTTTGATGACCACTATGCAACCAAGGACGGATTACGGAAGATGCTTGCTATCTGCTGGATGGCTTATAAACCCACAAACGAGATGCTGTGCATTTACTCATTGAACAGGGCGAGGAATTATACCCAGTTTGTAGATGCTATTATGAATTTTCAATGCCCGGCGCAGAATATGGTATATGCAGACAGGCAAGGTAATATAGCGCTGTGGGGACAGGGACAGTATGTGAACAAATGGAAAGACCAGGGTAAGTATGTGATGGACGGCTCTGATACAGCAACGCTTTGGAGAGAGTTGATACCTATGCGCGAGAACCCGCATGTGCTGAATCCGCAACAGGGATATGTAAGCTCTGCCAACCAATCCGTGACGGACAGCACTTATCCTTATGAGTATAATGGTACATTCAGGGAGCTCAGGGCATGGCGTATCAACCAGGTATTGACGGGAATGCAGCATGCAACTATAGATAGTATGTTCGCATTGCAGAATGACACTTACTCTATACTTGCAGCAGCAATGGTGCCTGTGATGCTGCACCTACTGGACGTGAAAATGAGCAGTGATGGCAATAAGTATATAGAACAATTGAGGCATTGGGACTACAAGCTAGGCAAGGAAAGCACTACTGCTACATTCTTCCAGGTATGGTGGAGCTGCCTGTACCGCGATCTATGGAAAGCGCCGTTTGGTAAAGTACCTGACCAGTTGTGGCCCTCTACTGAACGGACCATGCAATTACTGCAGGATACGGCATTTGACAACAGGTCTTTGGAGGTAAATGCCAGCTATAAGGAGGCGTACGACAGCGTTAAGAAGCTGGAGGCGACAACAGGAAGCCAATGGTACAAGGTGAAAAATACTACGGTTGCTCACCTCACCAAACTACCAGCATTCAGCTATAACGGACTCCAGATGGGGGGATGGGGAAATACTGTAAATGCTGTGAAGAGCGATTATGGACCATCGTGGCGGATGGTGGTGCAGATGGGTAAGGTGATAGAGGCATATGGTGTATACCCGGGAGGACAATCGGGTAACCCGGGAAGTAAGTATTATGCGGACCTGTTGCAGCATTGGGTGGATGGTAAGTATTACCGGTTGCAGTTTTTGCCGAATACTGATGTGCAGAATAACAGTAGTATAAAGTATACGTGGAAGGTTAATTAGTTAATTGGTCAAAAGGGTAATTGGTTAAAAAGGTATTATGAAATTTGTTGGTTCCATATTATTGATCGCTGTGCTGGCTGCTGTGGTTGCATGGTTTCTGCCATGGTGGACGGTTGCTATTGTCGCGTTCATTATAGGCGGGCAATCGAAGCATGCATTTCTTGCGGGTTTTTGCGGGGTAGCATTGTGCTGGCTGGTGGCGGCATTGTTCCGGGATATGGCCAATGACCATATACTGTCAATTAGAATGGCAGTGTTATTTAAGCTCCCGAATTATGGATTATTCATTTGTGTAACGGTTTTGATAGGTGGCCTTATAGGTGGGTTGTCTGCCTGGAGTGGTGGCCTTTTAATGAAGTCTCAAAGGTAATTCCTTTAAATATGCTACCTTTGTAGCGGTGCCAAACCTCGAGGCTGCAAGGGATAAGTAATTATCTGTCTTGCAGCAAACAGCAAAGCCTCTGTGAAAACGGAGGCTTTGTCATTTTTATGCCTCTCTAGAGACCGTTAGAATAAATGCAATTTTATTGTTCGGAGCTCAGGGAAGGTTTAGTAAAAGGTGACGGCGGCTGAGTAAGACTTATTTGAATTTATAATAACGAAGCCTCCTTCAGGGAGGCTTCGTTATTAGATAGTTATTTGCAATTACAGTTTAGTGCATGTCGCCCATATCTATTTTCGGGGCTTTTTTTGTCTTTACCATTAGTACAAATGGGATACAGACAAGGAACATCAGTCCGATATACAAAAACACATCCATGTAAGATAGCACTGCGGCCTGCTTCATGACCATGTAATCGATGGTCTGATACGCACTTTTTAATGCAACGTCAGCGCTCATCCCTTTGCTGATGTAGTTGTGCTGCATGCCTTGTATCCGTTGCTGCACTGCGGGATTATCTGCAGAAACATGACTGAGCAATGCACTGCGGTGCACAACATTCTGATGGGCCATGAATGTAGTAATCAATGCGATGCCAAATGAACCCCCTAACTGACGCATCATGCCTGTGAAAGCGGCACCTTGCCCTATCTGCTGACCTTTAAGCGAAGACAGCGACAATGCAGTTATTGGAATGAATAGTAAGCCCATTCCCATGCCGCGCAGTATCAGCATCCAGAAAAATGCGTCTTTGCCTGTGTCGGGAGTAAGTGCTTTATACCCCCAGAAACTGTAAGCAAAGAAAACAAGCATACCTATGGCAACCAATATCTGCGCTTTTGCACCTTTCTGCATCATCATGCCAATAATTGGCATCATGAATGCCGTAGTAAGGGCGGCAGGTATCATCAGCGCTCCGGACTGCTGAGCCGTCCAGCCAAGGCTCATTTGTGTATACAGGGGTATAATAAATGTAGAGCCATACAAGCCAAAGCCAAGTATGAATGACAGGATCGTGCCCACCCGCAGGTTTCCGTTTTTTAATACCCTCAGTTCCACAACGGGATTTTTGGCTGTCAGTTCTCTCCATATAAAGAAGAAGAATCCAAGGATGGCCGTGACTGTAAGTGTTGTAATAGTGCTGCTACTGAACCAGTCGTCTTCCTGCCCGCGCTCCAGTACATATTGCAATGAGCCGACGGAGACTGCCAACAGGCCAATGCCAGCCCAGTCTACTTCTTTTGCTGTTTTTTTCTCGGCATACTTAGGGCTGCGTACATACTGCAATGTGAGCAGGGTAGCTATTACACCAATCGGAATATTGATATAGAATATGAACGGCCATGAATAATGGTCTACAATGAACCCGCCCAATGGTGGGCCAAGTGTTGGGCCGATGATAACACCAAGTCCATAAATTGCCTGTGCCATACCTCTTTTCTCAGGAGGATAGCTTTCTGTGATAATTGTTTGCGATGTTACGAGCAATGCGCCACCACCTAGGCCCTGAAGGAAGCGGAAAAATACCAATTCCCATATACCATCTGCATTACCGCAAAGGAACGAGCAGACTGTGAAGATCATAATTGATGCCGCAAAATAATTCCTTCTGCCAAACTGTGCCGATAACCAGCTTGTCATAGGTACGATGATCACATTACCTATGGCGTATGCGGTGATGACCCAGCCTATCTCGTTAAGTGTAGCGCCGAGGTTGCCCTGCATGTCTTTAAGTGCCACATTCACTATCGTTGTATCTACTATCTCCAACAGCGCACAAAATATTGCAGTGATGGTGATAATGACTCGCCGAGGACCGTATTCTACTAATGATTCGTGCATATTAAAAATTCAAAATGTAAAATTCAAAGATTGTAATTGGCTTGCAGCATTAGTCAATATGCACATCCACATCTACATTCATGCCCGGGCGCAGATCTTTTAGCAGCTGGTCAGCGCCGGTGAACTCGATCTTTACCGGTAAGCGCTGTACCACCTTTACAAAGTTGCCGGAGGCATTATCAGGAGGCAATAAAGCAAACCGTGAACCGGTAGCAGGGGAGAATGATGATAATTTACCCTCAAAACTGTGTCCCGGAAATGCATCAATGTGTATGGTTACTTTCTGTCCTTCACGCATTTTCGATAATTGCGTTTCTTTAAAGTTGCCCACAACCCATGGGTTGCTATCTAGTACGATACTGAACAGTGACTGACCAGCCTGCAGAAATTGTCCGAGTTGAACATTCACTTTTGAAACGCGGCCGTCCGCTGCTGCAACGATTACTGTATAAGACAGATTAAGTTTTGCATTTTCAAGGTCAGCCATCTTCTGCTGTATAGTTGCATTAGCTACGTTTACCTGTTGAGCAGTTGCATTGCTCTGGGATGTAGCCGCGTTTGTCTGGCGGGTAGCTGCGTTTTTCTGGTCCATTAATACCTGTAGCTGACGTTCCGCAGATTGTTTTGCTGCGTCAGCCTGCTCAAACTGCTGTTGCGTAATAGAATGGTCCTTGATCAGGTTTGCATATCTGTTATAATCCTGTGTAGTACGGGTAACATTCACTTTAGCGGCTTCTATCTGTGCGTCTGATACCAACACGTTAGCCTGGTAGGTAGCAATGCCCATTTTTGATGCGCTCGTCATAGCCTCTGCTACGCCGTGATTGCTTTTGGCAGCTTCCAGAGCTGCTGTAGCCTGCATTACCTGTATCTGCTCCGGGCGATTGTCAAGAACAACCAGTGTATCGCCTTTTTTTACTTTCTGGTTGTCCTTAACACGTATCTCTGTTACATATCCTGAAATACGAGGGACTACCGGACTGATGTTCGTTTCTATCTGTGCATCATCTGTTTCTTCATGATGAAGCCCATGAATATACTTGGAAACACCGAAGGTGCCGCCTACCAATACCAATACAACCAGCGCTATTACGAATCCTTTGCTTTTCTTCTTGGGTTCTTCATGTGGCTTATGCGGGTGAGCGTTTGGTGCATGCTGTGGTTTGTTTGCTTCGTTTGGTTGATTTGCCTGTGACATAGTATGATGTGTTATTTTTCTAATTGTGATTGTTATAAGTTATTCGATCAGTTATTTTATTTTGACAATGTACCTGCTGTCTGTTGCAGTTTTTTATAGGCAACCATCGCATCAGTTTGAGCAAATGTATAGTTGAGTCTGGCCTGCAATTGAGCTACATCTGCGTCCAGCAAGTCTGTTGTGTTTACCAGGTTGTTGTCAAACTTGTTCTTTGTTATCCTGTAGTTTTCAGTCGACTGCTCCACCGCTTTGTTATAGACTGTTATCTTCCTCAAAGCAAGCAGGTAGTTTTGATAAGCCTGGTTGATCTCCAGACGAATGCGGTCCGATATAATGCCTTCTGTTGCCTGTATCTGGTGATAACGCGCCGTGGCAGCATTTACCTTTGCTCCCGTTTTCCATAGAGAACCAATATTGTATTGCAGGCCGACACCAACATTCAATGCATTGGTAAGGGTAAGCAGATTAGGAACATCTGCGGCGATATAACCACCGGTGATTGCAATGCCCGGATAGTATTCGCCCTTTACAGATTTAATGGCGGTTGATGCAGCTTTTTCACGGAATGTAAGCGAGGCAAGGTCCTTCCTGTTTTGCAGCGCGGTCTGTTCCCATTGAGTAACAGTGCCTGCATCAACGTTGTTTGCAAAGCCAGTCGTATCCGGTACCAATTCAGTATCCTCCGGTAGCCCAAGCATCAGGTCCATGTTGATCATTACCAGCTTCAGATTGTTTTCTGCATCCAGTAATGAAAGCTCAATGTTTGATTGCTGTAACTGTGCTTTTAACAGATCATTTCTTGCCAGCAATCCGTTTTTTTCCAGGTTAGAAAAATCTGTGACACGCTGTTGGTCTCGTGCAAGGTTCTCTTTTACCAGGTCTACGGATTTTTTTGCTTTGTAAAGATTATTATATGCACTGATCGCGTTAAGTATCACTTCTTCCTTGTCGGCCTCTGCATCCAGCCTGGTAGCCTGTTCCAGGTATTTAGCTGATTCAACACCATACTTGATCCTTAAACCGGAAAATACGGGCAATGATAGATTAGCAATGCCATATGCAGCCTGTTCTACTTTTATGGCGCTTCCTGAGCCGCCACTACTTCCCAATTTTACTTTCAGGTCTACTTTCGGGTTGTTGAGTCTTAAATAGGAGCCGGAAACTTTAAAGTCCGGCAAGTGATTATTCCATGCCTCGCGTGAGGTGGCTATTGCCTCGTCTACCTTAGAATTAGCTATTTTCAGTTGCCCGCTGTTCGCAATGCTCATTTTTACAGCATCGTTTAATGTCAGGTTTCTGCTTTTCTGCGCATGTGCCTGACCGGACATAGCTGTGAGTATTACAGCCGCGGATAAAACGGCGAGTTTGTTATATTTGTTATGCTTCATTAGTTAGTGTTGCTTTAAAAAGGTGTTTCAAATGTGTGCTTAGTTTCTTTCTCATATGCTTTTGAAATTCTACGTCCGGCATATCTTCTATGTTATTCATTTCCTTATAGAAACGCTGAGAAGTGATCATATGGCTTACGGTGCCTACAAGTGTTGTCATCATAAGTACAATGTCAATGTTCTTTTTGAATACACCACTTTTTTGACCTTCCTGTATCAGCTTCTTTATTAAAAGGAGGTTCCGTTTTTTTACTTCATGTATTGCTGCGGCTATCGGTGTGTTTTTCCCTATCAGCATTTCACGCATCATGATCCGGTGAAATTCCTGCTGGTGGATGTACTTATCGACGTAGTCGTCGATGAGCATGTTCACTTTCTCCAGTGGAGTAAGGTTATCATTCTGCAGCAGGTTTTCCACTTTTATCCTGATCG
>Ga0209023_10007829_pt1 | contig 10837 bp, 8 predicted proteins | sample LakOneMetagenome_FD_187468 | JGI IMG/M metagenome (GOLD analysis project Ga0209023, IMG submission 187468) | Freshwater and sediment microbial communities from Lake Erie, Canada (SPAdes) (version 2) | ecosystem: Environmental > Aquatic > Freshwater > Lentic | place: Lake Erie, Canada | collected...
ACTCGAGCAGCACCGGCTGGCCGCCGGTAAGGGTGTGGTGGTCACCGCCGACCGCGACGCCGCCCGCTCGCACGCCGCCGAGCTGCTCGAAGAGGGCCACCCGGTGCTGCTCGAGTCGTTCCTGGACGGCCCGGAGGTGTCGCTGTTCTGCGTGGTGGACGGTGAGACCGTCGTGCCGCTGCTGCCGGCCCAGGATTTCAAGCGGGTCGGCGACGGCGATGCCGGACCCAACACCGGTGGCATGGGTGCCTACACACCGCTGCCCTGGCTGCCCGCCGAAACCGTCACCGCGATCGTCGAGGGCGTCGTCAAACCCGTTGCCGCCGAAATGGTCCGGCGCGGTTGCGGATTCACCGGGCTGCTCTACGCCGGGCTGGCCATCACCTCCGCCGGACCCGCGGTGGTCGAATTCAACTGCCGATTCGGCGACCCGGAGACCCAAGCTGTGCTGGCGCTGCTGGAATCCCCGCTCGGGCAGCTGCTGAACGCCGCTGCCACCGGGACCCTGGCCGACTTCGGCGCGCTGCGGTGGCATCCCGGCTCCGCGGTTGCCGTGGTCATCGCTGCCGAGAACTACCCCGGACGGCCCCGGCTCGGCGACGCCATCACCGGTGCGGGCGCCGACGGCGTGCTGCATGCCGGCACCGCACGCCGCGACGACGGGGCCATCGTGTCGGCCGGCGGCCGGGTACTCGCCGTCGTCGGCACCGGCGCGGATCTGGCTGCTGCCCGCACCGACGCCTACCGGCGGGTGGCCGGGATCAAGCTGGCCGGCAGCCACCATCGCAGCGATATCGCGCTGGCCGCCGAGCGGGGTCAGATCAGCGTCTGAGCCATCCGCCGACCCCGGAGAATCCGACGACAAGCGGCACCGGTGTCGGTCCGGCCGTTGTCGATGGTCGGATCCGGCCATCGCCGTCCGGTCGGGCCGCTGAGAGGACGCTGAGCGCGCCGATGGGAAGGCAAAGCGCCACGCGCGCCGAGCCTGTGCGGTAAGACTTACAGTTGGATCATCCGTTGCGAGCGGAGCAGGTGTGAGTCGAGGGACATTCGCCGGCAAGCAGGCCGTCGTCACCGGCGCGGGTTCGGGGATCGGCGCGGCGCTCTGCCGCGCCCTGGTGGCCCGGGGCGCGCAGGTACTGTGCACCGACATCGACGGCGACGCCGCCACACGCACCGCCGACTCGCTGGGCCCGGCCGCCCGCGCCGCCCGTGTCGACGTCACCGACGCGTCCGAGGTGCAGGCAGCGGTCGAGGACGTGGTGGCGCGCACCGGCAGGCTGGACCTGATGTTCAACAATGCCGGCATCACCTGGGCGGCCGACACCGAACTGCTCACCCTGGAGCACTGGAACTCGATCATCGACGTCAACATCCGCGGCGTGGTGCACGGGGTGGCGGCTGCCTACCCGCAGATGGTCCGCCAGGGCTTCGGTCACATCGTCAACACCGCCTCGATGGCCGGGCTGGCCGCCGCCGGCCAGATCACCAGCTACGTGATGACCAAGCACGCCGTGGTCGGGCTGTCCCTGGCGTTGCGCTCCGAGGCCGCCGCGCACAACATCGGGGTGCTGGCGATCTGCCCGGCGGCGGTGGAGACCCCGATCCTGGACAAGGGGCTGATCACCGGCATCGACGGCCGTGAGTTCTATCGAATGGGGCAGCGCAGCAGGGACTTCTACGATCCGGACCGGCTGGCCGCCGAGACCATGGTGGCCATCGAACGCAACCGGGCGCTGCTGATCGTGCCGCGGCGCGCCCGCGCGGGCTGGCTGCTGGCCCGGTTCGCACCGAACCTGATGAACCGGATGGCGATCGGGTTCGTCGCCCGCGCCCGGGCGGCGCAGTCGGCGGCGCGCGACGGGGGTCCCGCATGAGGGCAGTAGCCAACCCGAAAACCGCGATCATCGGCGCGGGTATCAGCGGGCTGACGTCGGCAAAAATGCTCGCCGACTACGGCGTCGAGCACACCGCCTTCGAGGTCTCCGATCGCATCGGCGGCAACTGGGCCTTCGGCAACCCCAACGGGCTCAGCAGTGCCTACCGCTCGCTGCACATCGACACCTCCAAACACCGCCTGTCGTTCAAGGACTTTCCCGTCCCCGAGCACTTCCCCGACTTCCCGCACCACAGCGACATCAAGGCCTATCTGGACGACTACGTCGACACCTTCGGCCTGGCCGAAAACATCGAGTTCAACAACCCGGTCCGCCACGCCCGCCCCGACGGCGACGGCTGGATGATCACCGACGGGCGCGGCGCACAAAGGCATTTCGATCTGCTGGTGGTGGGCAACGGACACCACTGGGACGCCCGGATGCCGGACTTCCCCGGTGAATTCACCGGGGCCAGCATGCATTCGCACCACTACGTCGACCCGCACGAACCGCTGGAGCTGACCGGCAAACGGATCCTGGTGGTCGGCATCGGCAACAGCGCCGCCGACATCACCGTCGAACTGTCCTCGCGGGCACTGCAGAACACCGTCACCCTGTCCACCCGCTCCAGCGCCTGGATCGTGCCGAAATACCTGGGCGGCCAACCCGGCGACAAGTTCTTCCGCACCACGCCGTACCTGCCCCTGTCCTGGCAGCGTAAGGCCGCACAGTGGTTCGCGCCGCTGGTCGGCGCCGACCCCACTCGATACGGTCTACCCCCGGCCAACCATAAGCTGTTCGAGGCGCACCCCACCCAGTCGGTGGAACTGCCGCTGCGGCTGGGATCCGGCGACGTCATCCCCAAGCCGAACGTGACGCGCCTCGACGGCGACCGGGTGCACTTCGAGGACGGCACCAGCGGCGAGTTCGACGCCATCGTGTACGCCACCGGCTACAACATCACCTTCCCCTTCTTCGACCCGGACTTCATCAGCGCCCCGGACAACCAGATCCGGCTCTACAAGCGGATGTTCGCCCCGGGCATCGACAACCTGGTGTTCATCGGCTTCGCCCAGGCCATCCCCACCCTGTTCCCGTTCGTCGAATGCCAGTCCCGGTTGCTGGCGGCCTACGCCGTCGGCCGCTACGCGCTACCGCCGGTCGCCGAGATGCAACGCACCATCGACGCGGATCAGCAGCTGCACGCCGGGCACTGCGTCGACCGACCCCGCCACACCCAGCAGGTCGACTACTTCTACTACGAACACGACCTGCGCACCCGGGAACTGCCCGCCGGGCTGCGGCGGGCCGGATGACCATGGGCTACCACGAGCTGAGGTTTGAATCGGGCGGTTCGGCGAGGGTAGGCGGAGTTGGCGCGAGCGGAGCGAGTGCCGGCGGAGCCGGACCGAAACCGGGACCGCCCGCGATAAACACAGGCGGTGAGGCGTGCAGCGCCTGGTTCTTTCCCCCCGAGCCGGGAGACGCACCCGCGCCGGTGGTGGTGATGGCACACGGGTTCGCCGGCACCAAGGACTCCGGCCTGGCCGGATTCGCCGAACGCCTCCAGGCCGCCGGACTGGCCGTGCTGGCCTTCGACTACCGCGGCTTCGGGACATCGGAAGGACGCCTGCGTCAACAGATCTCCATCGCACGCCAACTCGACGACTACCGCGCGGCCGTCGACACCGCGGTGCGACAGCCCGGTGTCGACCCGGACCGGGTGGTGCTGTGGGGAGTGTCGCTGTCCGGTGGCCACGTCATCCGGCTGGCCGATGAGACGAGGGCGGCCGCGGTGATCGCACTGACACCGCTGACCGACGTGCTGTCCACCGGCCGGCACGTGCTGTCCGGATACGGTGCGGTCACCGTGCTGCGCAACACTGCCGACGGGGTGCGCAGCCGGATCGGGGCGGCCGCCGGCGCAGAGCCGGTGCTGATGCCGGTGGTCACCCCGGACGGTCACCGTGCGCTGCTGGGACCGGGCGGTGCCTACGACGGCTACCTGTCGATCGCCGGGCCCAGCTGGCGCAACGAGATCGACGCCGCCGTCGGGCTGGAGCTGGGCCGGATCTCGACGGCCCGCTACGCCAAGCGGATGACGGCGCCGCTGCTGGTGCAGATCGCCGACTTCGACAGCTACGTCAGTGCCGAGGCCGCGATGAAGACCGCGCGGCACGGCCGGGGCATCGTGCACCACTACCCCTGTGATCACTTCGACGTGTGGCCCGGGCGCGGCTGGTTCGAGCACGCCGTCAGCGACCAGCTCCGCTTTCTGCGCCGGGTTCTCGGTACAGCTCCCGAACGGCATCAAGGCGGACCTTGAGCGCGGCGTTGCGCGGCAGCTCGCCGACCACGTCGACGCGCGCCGGAACATTGGGGGCCGGAAGCGATTCCCGGACCAGGTCCTTGAGCTCCTCGGCGGTCGGGGGCCCAACCCCGGGCCGGCACTCGACACAGGCGAACGGCACCTCACCCAGCCGTGCGTCGGCCACACCGACGACCGCGGCGTCGGCGACCGCGGGGTGGGACAGCAGCGCCGAGCGCACCCGCTCGGGCAGCACCTTGAAGCCGCCGCGGTTGATCGCGCCGTCGGCGCGCCCGTGCACGGTGACGAAGCCGTCGTCGTCCACCGCGGCGATATCGGTGGTGGCGATCCAGTCCGGGCCGATCGCATCGACGCGCGCCGACAGCCGCCCCGGCGACCCCGCCGGTAGCTCGGCACCGTCGTCATCGACGATCCGGACGGTGACACCGGGCAGTGGCCGGCCCACGGTTCCGGGTTTGGCGTCACCGAACTCGGCGCGCAGCGCGGCCGTCCAGGCGCACGCGGTGCCGGCGAATTCCGTTGCACCGTAGGCCCACAGCAGGGGTATCCGGTAGCGCTGCTCGAAGGCCCGCTGCAGTTCGGGTTCCAGCCGGCCCGATCCGCCGGGCAGGTACTCCAGCGATGCCAGATCGGCCGGGTCGACGTCGGCGTCCAGCAGCATCCGGATCACCGCCGGCGCCACGCCGCTCCACCGGATTCGGTACCGGCGCACTGCCTCGACCCAGTCGGGGACGGCGAACTTCTCCAGCAGCACGATGCGCTGCCCGGCATGCGCGGCCGCCAGCAGTTGGCACACCCCGACGCTGCCGAAGGGCCAGAACACCAGCGCCGGTGGATCGCCGGGATCGATCCGTTGCCCGAGCGTCATGCCCGCCACGTTGTGGTCCAGCACCCGTTCGGGCAGCGCAACCCGCTTGGGCGGCCCGGTGGTGCCGCTGGTGAGCAGCCGCAGCCCCGGATCCGGTTGGCTGGGCGCCGATTCCGGCGACCGCTGTGCGAGCACCGTGGCGCCGGCGCCGATGGCAATCGCCGCGGATCCGGCGTCGGCGGCGGCCTGGCGGGCATCCGGGCCCCAATCCTGTTCGGCGGCAACGATCCCCGCCAGGTTGAGGCGCCGGATGTCGTCGGCGATCGCGGCATCGGACTGATACGAGTAGATCATCGATATCCCGCGGCCGCGGGCCAGAGCACCCAGGATCACCGCGGCGTGCGGCACCTGATTGCGGACCACCAGCCCGATCGGCTCCCCGTCGTCCACCCCGGCGGCGCGCAGCGCGTCGTCGCAGTCGGTGCCGAGCCGCAGAACGTCGTCGCCGGAATGCCAGACGCCGTCGAACTCGATGCAGTCACCGGATCCGTAGCTGTGCAGCCCGACGGCCAGCGCCTCCGCGAAACCCATGCCGGGTCAGTATTTGGTCGAACCCTGGTCGACGGCGATCGCCTCGGCGGTGATGAGCTTCGACTCGTCGGAGGCCAGCCAGCACACCGTGTCCGCGATGTCCTCCGGCTCGGCGATCCAGGTGTTGAGGAACGGGGTCAGCATGTGGGCCAGCTGCGGGTTGGTCTCCATGGTCCGCATGACCGCGTTCACCATCTCGCCGGTACCCATATCGGTGTTCACCGGTCCGGGATGCACGCTGTTGACCCGGATGCCGTGACGGCCGAGTTCGGCGGCGAACGCCCGCGCCATGCCGGTGACGGCGTGCTTGCTGGCCGTGTAGTGGATCATGAACGGCTGCATCTTCACCCCGGCCGCCGAGCTGATCAGCACGATCGAACCACCGCGGCCGCCGTCGACGATGTGCTGCGCACCGGCCATCACGGTGTTCCACGTCCCCGTCGTGTTGATGTCGAGCACGTCGCGGAAGTCGGCGGCGGTGATCTCGTTCCACGGCTGCGGGGCGGCCACCCCGGCGTTGGCGACGATGATGTCGAGCCGCCCGAGTTCGGCGACCCCGGCATCGACCACGGCGCGCAGCGCCTCCAGATCGCGGGTGTCGGCGACCGAGGCGAGGATGCGGCGGCCGCTCTTCTCCACCAGCCGTACGGTCTCATCCAGGTCCTCGCGGGTGGCGGGCTCATACGGCACGCAGGGCGGCAGTTCACCGGCGATGTCGACCGCGATGATGTCGGCGCCCTCGTCGGCCATCCGCACCGCGTGCGCCCGGCCCTGGCCTCGGGCGGCTCCGGTGATGAAGGCGACCCGGCCGGCAAGTCGTGGTGTCATTTCGCTCCCGATTTGTATCGTTGTGCCAACGGTAATGGCTTCGATACTAGCGGGCCGCGCGCTGGGCGGCCTTCACCAGTCCGCCGCCGATGATCAGTCGTTGGATCTCGCTGGTGCCCTCGTAGAGGCGCAGCAGGCGGACCTCTCGGTAGATCCGCTCGACCGCCATCTCCCGCATGTAGCCGCTGCCGCCGTGCACCTGGACCGCGAGATCGGCGACCTTGCCGACCATCTCGGTGCAGAACAGCTTGGCCGCCGACGGGGCGATGCGGCGGTCCTCGCCGGAGACCCACTTGGCTGCGGCGTCGCGGACCAGCGCCCGGCCGGCCAGCACTCCGGTCTGCTGGTCGGCGAGCATGGCCTGGACCAGTTGGAACTCTCCGATGGGGGTGCCGCCCTGGGTGGCGCTGGCTGCGTGCGCGACGGATTCGTCGAGTGCGCGTTGGGCGGTGCCGACGGCGAGGGCGGCGATGTGTACCCGGCCCCTGGCCAGTGATGTCATGGCGGCCCGGTAGCCGACATCCTCGCTGCCGCCGACCAGCGCCGATGCCGGCAACCTGACGCCGGTGAAGGTGACGTCGGCGGTCCAGGCGCCCTCCTGGCCCATCTTCCTGTCCTTGGCGCCGACCTCGACACCGGGGGTGTCGGCGGGGACCAGGAACACCGCGATGCCGGGTCCGTCGGCGTCGGCGGGGCGGGTGCGGGCGAAGGTGACGAACAGCCCGGCCAGGGGTGCGTTGGTGATGAAGCATTTCTGCCCGTCGATCACCCAGTCGTCGCCGTCGCGGACCGCACGGGTGCGCAGGCCCGCCGGGTTGGAGCCGGCACCGGGTTCGGTCAGTGCGAACGACGCGATGGTCTCGCCCGACGCAATCGACTCCAGCCAGCGGGACTTCTGCTCATCAGTGCCGAAGTTCACCAGCACCTGCCCGGCGATGCCGTTGTTGGTGCCGAACATCGAGCGCAGCGCCAGGCTGGTGTACCCGAGTTCCATCGCCAGTTCGACGTCCTGGGCGAGGTTGAGGCCCAGGCCGCCCCACTGCTGCGGAATGGCGTAGCCGAACAGGCCCATCTCGGCGGCGGTGCGGCGGATGTCGTCGGGCACCGCGTCGGTGGCCGATATCTCGTTCTCCCGGGGGACGACGACGGTACGGACGAACTGGCGGGTCTGTTCCAGAATGGCGGCGAAATCCTCGTCGTCGACCTCGGCGGGCGTTATAGTGACGGACATAGTCAGATATCATATATGAGATATGACTTTCCGAGAATGGGATCGAGTGGACGTGGACAATGCGTGAGCGCGACGCGAGCAGTGGGCACGACGTCGTCATCTGCGAGCCGGTACGCACCCCGATCGGCCGCTACGGCGGCATGTTCGCGGGCCTGACCGCCGTCGAACTGGGCGTGGCCGCGCTCACCGGCCTGCTGGAACGCACCGGGGTGCCGGCCGAGGCCGTCGACGACGTCATCCTCGGCCACTGCTACCCGAGCATGGAGGCACCGGCCATCGGCCGGGTCGTCGCACTCGACGCCGGACTGCCGGTCACCGTGGGCGGCATGCAGGTCGACCGGCGCTGCGGGTCCGGTCTGCAGGCCGTCATCAACGCCTGCCTGCAGGTCGGCTCCGGCGCCCAGCGACTCGTCGTCGCCGGCGGAGCCGAGAGCATGAGCAACGTGGTCTTCCACTCCACCGATATGCGCTGGGGCGGGGCGCGGACCGGCATCGCCGTGCACGACGCGCTGGCCCGCGGCCGCACCACCGCCGGCGGCAAGCACTATCCGGTGCCCGGCGGCATGCTGGAGACCGCCGAGAACCTGCGCCGCCAATACGGCATCTCCCGCGCCGAGCAGGACGAGCTGGCCGTCGCCTCGCATCACAAGGCTGTCGAAGCCCAGCGCGCCGGCCTGTTCGCCGAGGAGATCGTGCCGGTCACCGTCCCGGTCCGTAAGGGCGACCCGGTGCTCATCGACACCGACGAACACCCCCGCGCCGACACCACCGTCGAATCCCTGGCCAAACTGAAACCCGTTCTCGGCAAATCGGATCCGGAGGCCACCGTCACCGCCGGCAATTCCAGCGGCCAGAACGACGCCGCCTCGATGTGTCTAGTTACCACCGCCGAAGGCGCCGACGAGCTCGGGCTGCGGCCGCTGGTCCGGTTGGTGTCCTGGGCGGTAGCCGGCGTCGAACCCAAGGTGATGGGAATCGGCCCGGTCCCGGCGACCGCCGCGGCACTGGCCCAGGCCGGGCTAACGATGGCCGATATGGACGTCGTCGAACTCAACGAGGCGTTCGCCGCCCAGGCCCTGGCGGTCACCCGGGAATGGAACTTCACGCCCGCGGACTTCGAGCGCACCAACGTACGCGGATCCGGTATTTCCCTGGGGCACCCGGTCGGTGCGACGGGTGGGCGGATGCTGGCCACCCTGGCCCGCGAACTGCACCGCCGCGACGTCCGATACGGCCTGGAAACCATGTGCATCGGCGGCGGGCAGGGCCTGGCCGCCGTCTTCGAGAGAGTGTAGGAACCCCGATGACCCGCCTCGCCCAGACCCTGGGACTGACCGATTTCCAGACCGAAATCGTCGCCACCGTAAGACAATTCGTCGACAAAGAAATCATCCCGGTCGCCCAGGACCTGGAACACTCCGACACCTACCCGCAGGCCATCGTCGACGCCATGAAGGAGATGGGCCTGTTCGGCCTGATGATCCCCGAGGAATACGGCGGCCTGGGGGAGTCGCTGCTGACCTATGCGCTGTGCGTGGAGGAACTGGCCCGCGGCTGGATGAGCGTCTCCGGGGTGATCAACACCCACTTCATCGTCGCGTACATGATCCGCCAGCACGGCACCGACGCGCAGAAGAACCACTACCTGCCCCGGATGGCCGTCGGCGAGTGCCGCGGCGCGTTCTCCATGTCCGAACCCGAGCTGGGCTCCGACGTGGCGGCGATCCGGACCAAGGCCACTCGCACCGCCGACGGGAACTACGTGATCAACGGCCAGAAGATGTGGCTGACCAACGGTGGCAGTTCCACCCTGGTCGCCGCGCTGGTCCGCACCGACGAGGGCGCGGACAAGCCGCACCGCAACCTCACCGCCTTCATGATCGAAAAGCCTTCCGGCTTCGGTGAAGTCGTCCCGGGCCTGACCATCCCGGGCAAACTCGACAAGCTCGGCTACAAGGGCATCGACACCACCGAGCTGGTCTTCGACGGCTACCGGGCCGGCGCCGATCAGGTGCTCGGCGAAAAACCCGGGCAGGGCTTCTTCCAGATGATGGACGGCGTCGAGGTCGGCCGGGTGAACGTCTCGGCGCGGGCCTGCGGTGTCGGGCAGCGGGCCTTCGAGCTCGCCGCGCGCTACGCTCAGCAGCGGTCCACCTTCGGCAAGCCGATCGCCGAGCACCAGGCCATCGCCTTCCAGCTCGCCGAAATGGCCACCAAGGTCGAGGCCGCCCACCTGATGATGGTCAACGCCGCTCGGCTCAAGGACTCCGGGGAACGCAACGACGTCGCCGCCGGCATGGCGAAGTACCTGGCGTCGGAACTGTGCGCCGAGGTGACCCAGCAGAGCTTCCGCATCCACGGCGGCTACGGCTACTCCAAGGAATACGAGATCGAGCGGCTGATGCGCGACGCCCCGTTCCTGCTCATCGGCGAGGGCACCAGCGAGATCCAGAAGCAGATCATCAGCCGGCGACTGCTCGACGAATACCGGATCTGAGGTGTCCACCGCCGAATTCGGGCCTCGGCCGCAGATGGCGGCCGATGTCGCGCGGCTGATCCGGCGCCGGATCTTCACCGGCGGCTACCCGGCCGGCAGCTACATCCGGCTCGACCAGCTCGCCGCCGAGCTCGGCATCAGTGTCACCCCGGTGCGCGAGGCGCTGTTTCGGCTGGCCGCCGAGGGGCTGCTGACCCAGCGACCGCACCGCGGCTTCCAGGTGCTGCCGGTGACCGGCCGCGACATCGCCGACGTCGCCGATGTGCAGGCCTATATCGGTGGCGAATTGGCCAGCCGGGCAGCAGAACTGATGACCGACGACGAGATCGACCGGCTGTCAAAGGTGCAGGACCGTCTGGAGCAGTCCTACCTGGCCGACGATCCCGACCGCGCGGTGGCGCTCAACCACGAGTTCCACCGGGACATCAACCGGGCTGCGAAATCCCCGAAACTCGCCCAGCTGATGTCCCAGACCACCCGCTACGCCCTGGAATCGGTATACCCGACGGTGGGCGGCTGGCCCGAGCAGTCCAACCACGACCACCGGCGAGTGCTGGCCGCGCTGCGGGCCCGGGATCCCGAGGCCGCCCGGGTCGCCATGCGCGAGCACCTGTGCGCGGCCGCCGAACCGTTGATCGAGCACTTGCGGCGCATCCGGGTGCTCGACGACGAGGAA